>Ga0315912_10006135_pt1 | contig 10848 bp, 8 predicted proteins | sample VfabasoilMG_FD_204469 | JGI IMG/M metagenome (GOLD analysis project Ga0315912, IMG submission 204469) | Garden soil microbial communities collected in Santa Monica, California, United States - V. faba soil | ecosystem: Environmental > Terrestrial > Soil > Garden | place: USA: California...
GGTGTACGAGGAGGACGGCCTCACGTTGTTCGAGTCGGGCGCCATCGTCATGCACATCGGCCAGCGGTGCCCCACCCTGTTACCCACTGACCCGACGCAGCGCGCACGCGCCATCACCTGGATGTTTGCGGCGCTGAACTCCGTCGAGCCGGCAGTCCAGGACCTGACGAGCATCGACCTTTTCTTTGCCAATGAAGAATGGGCGAAGTTGCGCCGGGCCGGCGCCGAAAAGTACGCGCAATTGCGCCTCGACGGTCTCGCGGCGTCACTCTCCGGGCGCGACTACCTGGAAGGCGATTTCACCGCGGGCGACTTGCTGATGGTCACGGTGTTGCGCATCCCACGCCACACGGAACTGGTGAAGAACATGCCGGTGCTGGCGGCTTACCAGGCACGCTGCGAGGCCCGGCCGGCGTTTCAGCGGGCGCTGTCGGCACAGCTTGCGCCCTTCGAGAAATACGCGCCGGCCGCGTAACGGGTCAGAACGGTGCGCCGATGACGAATCGCCAGGCAGACAGGGTGCCGGCGAGGCGATATCCAAAGCCCAGTCTCGGCGCATCGAATTTCCAGATCCTGTAACGCGGTCGCGTCGCCAGCGTGAAGCCGAACTCTGCCTGGATGGGATGCTTCTTGTCCTCGTCCACGGCAATCGTCGGCGGATCGACGATGAAATCGAACACGCCATAGACCCCGAGTTCCATCGCGCGGTCGCCGATCTTCCAGTCGAGTCCGCGCGTGAAATCGAATCCCTGCCGCAACCTCACGAACTGGTCGCTGGGAACATCCTCGCGATAGTTCACACCGGCGAGCGCAAGTTCGCTGCGCGTGAACCGGTCCCAGCCATGAAAGTCGTCGCTGCGCTCCAGCCTGAGGCCTGCACCATACAGCCAGCCATCGACGCTGCTGGACGCGACGCTGAATCCCGCGCGCGCGTAGGGAATCAGGTGCCACTCCTCCTTTACCAGGTAGTCGAATTCAAACCCTGGCACCACGGCGAAACTGTCCACGCGCGTGGGCAATCCGCTCGACAGCACATCGGCGGGAGTGAAATCGAAGAAACCGAAGGTGACCGGCACTTCGAATTTCACCCCGAACTCTTCCGGGCTCACTTCGCGCAGGGTCTTCTCCCAGGTCAGCTGGTAGATCTGCAGCGTTCGGCCGTCAAGGTCGTAGACGCCGCTGCCGAGATCCGTGGCGAAGACGTAGTTGACGGAAGCGCCCACGGCATCGTCCTCGGCGCGTTCGGCCGGCGACTGTGCCCACGCGTTCGAAGCGCCGAACAGGGCCAGGACGGCAAGGACGCGGAATGCAGGACTTCTGTCGATGGACGGCACCGGCGAAATCTTCGCCGAAGCGGCGAGCCGCGGGTAGTAATTTGGCGGAGGGGGTGAGATTGCTCGCGACCGGACGGTCGCTCGTCCCTCGCAGACTCGGGACCACACTCGCAAAGCCTCGCGTGTCCAACCCGCTGCGCGGGTTGTCGAACCCGCAAAATTCTGGCGGAGGGGGTGAGATTCGAACTCACGGTTCCCGTTAGGGAACGCCGGTTTTCAAGACCGGTGCATTCAACCGCTCTGCCACCCCTCCGGGTGCTGCGGATTGCGCGCGCAAGCTACTGTAATCCCGGCATCCGGTCCAGCGGGTATTATCGGCCGCGCCAACCTTCGATTTACCCGCGGGAGGCGGCATGGATTTCTGGCATGGCTTTGCGGTAATCACCGTCGTACACCTGCTCGCGGCGGCCTCACCTGGACCCGACTTCGCCTACGTGACACGCCAGTCACTGGTGCAGGGACGTCGCGCCGGCCTGCTGGCCAGCGCCGGCATCGCGCTCGGACTCTCCATTCATATCGTGTACTCGGCGGCGGGCCTCGCTGCCGTCATCGCGCACTCGGCGCACTGGATGACCGCCATCAAGCTGATCGGCGGCGCCTACCTGCTGTATCTCGGTTTCATGGGGCTGCGCAGCCGCAGGAACGGCCAGGCCGGGGCGGCGCCGGCTACTGCCGCGCCGGCATCGCCGCTGCGGCAGGTGATGGGCGGTTTCCTGTGCAACGCGCTCAATCCCAAGGCGCCTATCTACTTCCTCGCGCTGTTCACGGTGGTGCTGTCGCCGTCGCTGCCCATTCCCACTCTCATCATCTATGGCACCTGGATCATGGTGCTGCAGTGGTTGTGGTTCTCGCTGGTGGCGCTGGTGTTCGCGCACCGCGCCATCCGCGAGCGCCTGTTCGCCGCGCGCCACTGGATCGACCGTGTTTTCGGAGTCGCGATGGTGGCGCTGGGACTGCGCGTGCTCGCCACCGCGCGCGAATGAGCGCCCTGGCGGCGGCCGGGGTGTCGGAGCTGACCTGCAAACGAACCGGCAGATGTTCCACGAGACAATCCGCGGCTGACAAACCTGTCTCTTATGTCTCGACGCGATGCACACGCGACAGCGCGCTGGGCCCGCGACGCGCGCCACCGGCCGCAACGTATTTTCCGCAATAGACGGCGTCCGCCCGCAGCATAAGCTCCCCCGCTGGTTGTTAGACAACCGAGGGGGACGACATGGAACGCCGAAGGTCTCGGCACACGCGCGTATTCGCGCTGTGCCTGGCGCTGTTTGCGCCGCAGCTCTTTTCACAGTCATTCAATTACGGCGAAGCCCTGCAGAAATCGCTGCTTTTCTACGAGGCACAACGCTCCGGCGACCTGCCGGCCAACAACCGCATCAACTGGCGTGGGGATTCCGCCCTCACGGATGGCGCGGATGTCGGGCGTGACCTGACCGGCGGCTGGTACGACGCCGGCGATCACGTCAAGTTCGGCCTGCCCATGGCGGCCAGCGCCACGATGCTCGCCTGGGGCATCGTCGACTATCGCAGCGCCTACGTATCGACCGGTCAGCTCAACACGGCGCTGGACCAGTTGAAGTGGGTCACGGACTACTTCATCAAGGCACATCCCACCGCCAATGAGCTCTATGGCCAGATCGGCACCGGCGGCGCCGACCATGGCTGGTGGGGCCCGGCCGAAGTCATGCAGATGGCGCGCCCCGCCTTCCGCGTGACCACGAGCTGTCCGGGCTCGGACCTTGCCGGAGAAACCGCCGCCGCCATGGCGGCAGCCTCGATCGCGTTCCGGCCGACCGATCCCACGTATGCAAACACCCTGCTCTCGCATGCGCGGCAGCTCTACAGCTTTGCGGACACTTATCGAGGCAAGTACTCCGACTGCATCACAGATGCGTCCGGGTACTACAACTCCTGGAGTGGCTTCAACGACGAGCTGGTCTGGGGAGCCATCTGGCTGTACCGGGCCACGAACGAGCAGGCCTTCCTCGACAAGGCGCAAACTTACTACGCCAATTTGTCGAACCAGCAGCAAACCACCATCAAGTCATACAAGTGGACGCAGGCCTGGGACGACAAGTCCTATGGCAGCTACGTGCTGCTCGCCAAGCTCACCAACGCCACCCAGTACCACCAGGACTCGCAGCGCTGGCTCAACTGGTGGACCGTGGGCGGCACCGCGCTGGGCGCCGATGGCACGCGCGTCAACTACAGCCCGGGTGGACAGGCGCACCTCGATCAATGGGGCTCGTTGCGATATGCAGCCAACACTGCCTTCGCCGCGCTGGTGTACTCGGATGCGATCACCGATACCGTGCTCAAGGCGCGCTACAAGGACTTCGCCAAGCGGCAAATCGACTATGCGCTCGGCTTGAATCCCCAGAACCGCAGCTACGTCGTGGGCTTCGGCGCCAATCCGCCGCGCAATCCGCACCATCGCACGGCGCATGGCTCGTGGACCGACCAGCTCACCTCCCCGACCGTCAGCCGGCACATCCTGTATGGCGCGCTGGTGGGCGGACCCTCGTCGCCGAACGACGGCGCCTCTTACAGCGACGATCGGAGCAACTTCGTGAACAACGAAGTGGCGACTGACTACAACGCGGGTTTCACGGGCGCGCTGGCCCGACTCGCGCAGGAATACGGCGGCGCCCCGCTCGCCAATTTCCCGCAACCGGAAACCGTCGTCGGCAACGAAATCTTTCCGGAAGCCTCGGTGAACGCCTCGGGCACGAATTTCACCGAGATCAAGGTGCTGTTGAACAACCAGTCCGGCTGGCCCGCGCGCATGGGCGACAGGTTGTCCTACCGTTACTACTTCACGCTGGAATCGGGCGTCAGCGCCAGCCAGATCACGGTGACGGCCAACTACAACCAGTGCCTGCCGCCCACCGGCCCGACCCTGCACTCGGGCAGCACCTATTACGTGACCATCAACTGCACGGGCACGAAGATCTATCCGGGTGGCCAGCAGCACTACCGCAAGGAAGTGCAGTTCCGCATCGCGAGCTCTGGCGCCTGGGATACTTCCAACGACTGGTCATTCACGGGTGTATCCACCACGCCCGGATCCACTCCGGTGCTCGTGCAGCGCATCCCGGTGTACGACAACGGCGTGCGCATTTTCGGCAACGAGCCGGGTGGCGGCGTCATCGACCAGACTCCGCCAACCACACCAGGCAACCTGCGTGTCACCAGTACCACGTCCACGACGGCGTCGCTGGCCTGGGATGCCTCCACCGATGACGTCGGCGTCACCGGCTACCAGGTGTCGCGCGGCGCGACCATTGCCGGAAACGTCAGTGGCCTCACCTTCACCGACACCGGACTCACGGCCAACACGACGTACTCGTACAGCGTGCGTGCGCTGGACGCGTCTGGCAAACAATCGGCTGCCACCGCCGCAGTCAACGCCACCACGGCGCAGGTGACCCAGGATTACACCGTCGGCGTTTCTCCGGGCTCGTTGTCGCTGGCACGCGGCGGAACCGCGAGCACCACCATCGCCATCACGCGCACCAACTTCACCGGCGCGGTGAGCTTCACCGCCACGGGGCTGCCAGCAGGCGTCACGGTGGCGTTCAGTCCATCGACCGCAACCACCGGCAACTCGGTGACGGCAACGTTCACTGCGTCGAGTACCGCGACGCTGGGCGCGGCCACGGTGACCATCACCGGCACCTCCGGCGCCGTGACGCGCACCACCTCGGTTTCGCTCACGGTGACAGCGGGCAGTGACTTCACGATCACTGCCCCGGGCCCGGCCTCGGTGGCGCGTGGCGGCACTGCCAGTTCGACCATCGCCATCAATCGCACCAGCTTCACCGGCGCCGTGAGCTTCAGCGCGAGCGGATTGCCCGGTGGCGTGACGGTGGCCTTCAATCCGCCGACCGCGACCACGGGCAATTCCGTGACGGCGACGTTCACGGCGTCGAGCACGGCAACCCTGGGGACGGCAAATGTGACCATCACGGGCACGTCCGGGACGACATCGCGTACCACGACCGTCGCGCTGACGGTGACCAGTGGCGGCGGTGGTGGCGGACTCACGGCCACGTCCGCGGTGACCAGCAACAGTCCGTGGTTCGTCGAGGAGCAGGTGCGCATCGCCAACACCGGCACACTGACGGCGCTGACGATCACCGTCACGGTTCAGCGTACGACCGGGATCAATCATTCCGGCCAGTACAACACCGTGGGCGGCCAGATCGCGCAGAGCGTCACCACCACGGCCAGCACGATCACGTACACGTTCACGCTGGCTGCGGGACAGACGCTGGGCCCGTCGACGATCCGGACATTCGCAGTGCAGCTGAGCGGCAATGGCACCGCACATCCCACCGCGGGTGACACCTACACCGTCACTTACAACACCGGAAGCGGCTCACAATCCGCGTCCGGCACTTTCTGAAATAGGTTCGGGAAATAGGGATATTCCCCCGTTCCTAGCAAACGGGGACACACCAGGACGGTGTGTCCCCCGTTCAGAGGTCGCATATCCGCCCGGCCGGTGCTCAGATGCTGTCGGCGTCGCCCATGTACGGCCGCAGCACGCCCGGGATGCTCACCGAGCCGTCGGCGTTCTGGTAGTTCTCGAGCACGGCGACCAGCGCACGGCCGACGGCCACTCCCGAGCCATTGAGTGTGTGCAGCGGCTCGGGCTTGCCGGTCTGCGGATTGCGCCAGCGAGCCTGCATGCGACGAGCCTGGAAGGCCTCGCAGTTGCTGCAGGAAGAGATCTCGCGGTAGCGGTCCTGCCCGGGAAGCCAGACTTCGAGGTCGTAGGTTTTCGCGCTGCCAAAGCCGATGTCGCCGGCACAGAGGGCAACGACGCGATACGGCAACTCGAGCTTCTGCAGCACAGTTTCCGCGCTGGCGCTGAGCTCTTCCAGCGCCGCGTATGAATCCGCGGGCTTGACGATGTGCACCAGTTCGACCTTCTCGAACTGGTGCTGGCGAATGAGCCCGCGCGTGTCCTTGCCCGCGGCTCCAGCTTCTGATCGGAAGCACGGAGTGTGTGCCACGAATTTCATCGGCAGTCTGGCCGGCTCGATGATGCTGTCGCGGACCAGGTTGGTGACCGGGACTTCGGCGGTGGGGATCAGAAAGAATCCCTGCTCGCTCTGCACGCGGAACAGGTCCTGTTCGAACTTGGGAAGCTGGCCGGTTCCCTGCAGCGCCGGTCCGAGCACGAGATACGGCACATAGACCTCGGTATAACCATGCTCGCGCGTGTGCAGATCGAGCATGAACTGCGCCAGGGCCCGATGCAGCCGCGCAACGCCGCCTTTCATCACCGAAAATCTCGCCCCGGAAATCTTCGCCGCGGTTTCGAAGTCGAGCCCACCGAGCTTCTCGCCCAGTGCGACGTGATCCAGCGGCTTGAAATCGAATTTCCGCGGCGTACCCCAGCGACGGACCTCCTTGTTGGCCGTCTCATCATGCCCGTCGGGCACGGACTCGTGCAGCATGTTCGGGAGACCGAGTTGCCAGGCATCGAGCTCGCTCTGCACCGCGGCAATGGCCGCATCACTCGCGGCGAGCTGGCTGGTCAGTTCTTCGGCCCGCTTGAGCAGCGCACTGGCGTCCTCGCCCTTGCCCTTGGCCATGCCGACGGCCTTGGCATTGGCATTGCGCTCGGCCCGCACCTTGTCTGATTCGACCTGCGCGGCCTTGCGACGCTCATCCAACGCAGTGAAAGCCGCAACGTCGAGGTTGAACCCGCGACGCCGGAGGTTCGCGGCAACCGCCGCAGGATCGGAACGCAGTAGTTTGGAATCGAGCACCTGGGACCTGCTTCAGTTAGACGCAATCAACAGCGCCGCGAGCTTCATTCCCAGCAACGCGGCCGCGAGGCAACCCACCACGGTCGCCAGCACGTACGCCACGCCACTGAACGAAAAACCGAGCAGCGCGGTTTCGAGTGCGAACGCGGAATACGTCGTGAATCCGCCGAGCACACCCGTCATCCAGAAAAGTCGCGCATTGTCGGCGCTGGCCCCGCGCGCCGCAACATACATATATAAGAGTCCGATGGCGAACGAGCCCAGCAGGTTGACGGTAAACGTGGGCACGGGAAAACCACCGGGGCTCGACGGCCACAGGCGGTATGCGCCGTAACGCACCACGCTGCCGAGCGCCCCTCCCGCGGCCACCAGCAACCAGCTCAAGGTTTTTCCTTTGATATTTCCGCGCGCAGCCTGGTGAGGGCTTCCGCGATCTTGATCTCGAGTCCGCGCAACACCGGTCGATAGTAACGACGGTCCGGCATCTCGTCGGGAAAGTAGCGTTCACCCTTCACGTATGCATCGGGCTCATCGTGCGCGTAGCGATAACCCTCGCCGTATCCGAGTTCTTTCATGAGCTTCGTGGGCGCATTGCGGAACCGGAGCGGCACGTCGAGGGTGCCAAACTGCTCCACATCGGCTCGCGCTTCGCCGTAGGCGACGTATGCCGCGTTGCTCTTCGGCGCCACGGCGAGATACACCAGCGCGTTGGCGATGGCGAGCTCGCCCTCCGGACTGCCGAGCCGTTCGTAGGTCTGCCACGCGTCGAGCGCGATCTGCTGGCCGCGGGGATCGGCAAGGCCAATGTCCTCGATGGCCATGCGCAGTATGCGTCGCGCCAGGTAGTGCGGATCGCAGCCGCCGTCGATCATGCGCACGTACCAGTACAACGCGGCATCCGGATCGGTGCCGCGCACCGCCTTGTGTAATGCGGATATCTGGTCGTAGAACTGTTCGCCGCCCTTGTCGAAGCGGCGGCGGCCACCCGTGGCCACTTCGCGCACCTGTTGGAGCGAGATGATATTGCGGCCCTCGCGCGGTTCGGCCAGGTCGGCCGCGAGCTCGAGCATTCCCAGCGCGCGCCGCGCATCGCCATCACCGGCATGCGCCAGCGCCACCAGCGCCTCGTCATCGATGACCAGCTCGCGTGCGCCCAGGCCGCGCTCGCGGTCCTCGAGCGCGCGGCGCAACACCTTCACGATGTCCGTGACACCCAGCGATCGGAGCACGTACACGCGGGCACGCGACAACAGCGCGCTGATGACTTCGAATGAAGGATTCTCGGTGGTGGCGCCAATGAAAGTCAGGGTGCCGTCCTCGACGTACGGCAGGAAGGTGTCCTGCTGCGACTTGTTGAAGCGATGTACCTCATCGAGGAACAACAGACTGCGTTTGCCGCGCGTGGACCGCACTTCGCGGGCGCGTTCGACCGCGTCGCGGATGTCCTTGACGCCCGCCATCACGGCCGACAACTGCATGAATTCGGCGTCGGCGCGCCGCGCGATGAGCCGCGCCAGCGTGGTCTTGCCGGTACCGGGCGGCCCCCAGAGGATCAGCGAATGCAGTTGACCTTTCTCGAGCGACTGCCGCAGCGGCTTGCCCGGACCCAGCACCTGCTCCTGGCCGACGAATTCATCGAGGGTGCGTGGCCGCATGCGATCCGCGAGCGGCCGCAGCGCATCGTCGGCCGGCGCGTCGCGCAGCAGGTCCGGCTGCGTGGGGCGCGGGCCGCGGCTCATTGCGTGGCCCGCCCTCTGAACAGCAGCCAGTTGGCGAATTCCGGCCAGCGAGCCAGTCCGAGCCGCGCCAGCAGCAGCCCGATCGCCGCACCCATGCAGTTCGCGATCACATCGCGGGGATCACCCTCGCGACCCAGGTGCATGGCGTATTGCGCGACTTCGATGGCGGCGCCGAGCAGCAGCAGGAACACGAAGACCTTCCACCAGCGCTGCCGCGGAACCAGGCCAGCAAAGTAGATAGCCAGCGCGCCATGGCTGATCAGGTGGCTCAGCTTGTCGTTCAAATCGAACACGCCGGGGATTTCGTTGTTCGGCACGAGGCACACGACAATGGCGATCACCACCAGCAGGATGCCGAGGCCCCACCACACTCGCATGAGCTTCATGCCCGGGATTTCATGGAATGGGCGTGCCGATGACATCTGCGCCCGCGGGCGGCGTGAACTGCACCTCGGATTCCGCGACCGGGACGTTGCGCACGCTGGAGTTGAAATCCAGACGCACCGTCTGGCCAAGCTTGTCCCTGAGCACCATGCGCGTGAGCTCCGCGCCGGCATTGCGGAATGCGAGCTGCGCCTCGCGGAAATCCGCGTCATTGCGCGTGGGTATCACCTTGACCCAGTCGAACCCGTCACGTTTGCCATCCGCACTCACGGTGAAGTACTCGCCGAGCTTGCCGTCTCCCGACAGCAGGCTGGCGGGCGTGGCCGTGAGCGCCGTGGCTGCGGCCTTTACCGACACCTGTTCGAGATCGCGGTCGTAGAACCAGAGATTCTTGCCGTCGGCGATCATGAGTTGCGGAGACTGCGAGGCTCCGGCACTGGCATCGGGCGTGAGCTCCCAGCGGAATTTCCCCGGGCGCTGGATCACGAACTTGCCCGTAGCCCGTTGCACTTCGCTGCCGCGACCGTCGGTCACGACCTGCGAGAACTCGGCGCGCAGGGTCTTGAGATTGGCGAGGTAGGTGTCGAGCACGGTGGCCGGCGCCGCAGCCTCGGCGAGACCACAGGCCAGCAGCGCGAACAAACAGAATCGTGCAGGGATACGGGTCATGCGGTTTCGACCCGTGCGAGCTCCGCCAGTTGCATCAATCTTCACCGGCTGGAGCCGGCGCAAGGATCTCGCGTGACCCATTCGGCTGCAGCGGACCGACCACGCCCGCCATTTCCATGCTCTCGAGCAGCCGCGCCGCGCGGTTGTAGCCGATCTTGAGTCGCCGCTGCACGTAGGAAATCGAGGGCTTGCGTTCGCTGGTGACGATTTTCACCGCTTCGTCGTACAGGGCATCCTGCTCGCCGCCCGGGACCCCGCCGTCGCCCGCCACCTGCTCTTCGCCGGAGATTCCGGCCAGCGGCCCGCGCGGCCCTTCGAGTACTTCCTCGATGTATACCGGCGGCGCGGATTTCTTGAGCGCTTCGACCACGCGATGCACTTCGGCATCGCTGACGAAGGCACCATGCACGCGAATCGGCACCGACGTCCCTGCCTGTAGATAGAGCATGTCGCCGTGGCCGAGCAGCGACTCCGCTCCCATCTGGTCGAGGATGGTGCGCGAATCCACGCGCGCCGATACCTGGAAGGCGATGCGGCAGGGAATGTTGGCCTTGATGAGGCCGGTGATCACGTCCACCGAGGGACGCTGCGTCGCCAGCACGAGGTGGATGCCGCTCGCGCGGGCTTTTTGCGCCAGCCTGGCAATCAGCTCTTCGACCTTCTTGCCGACGATCATCATCATGTCGGCGAGCTCGTCGATGATGACGACGATGTATGGCAGCGGTGTCAGATCGGGGATCAATCGCTGATCGATGGTCGGATCGTTGGCCGCGGCCGCGGTCATGACCGGATCGCGGATCGGCTTGCCGGCGTCGTTGGCTTCCTTCACGCGCCGGTTGAAGCCCGCGATATTGCGCACGCCGAGCGCCGACATGAGCTGGTAGCGACGTTCCATCTCGGCCACGCACCAGCGCAATGCGTTGGCGGCGTGTTTCA
>Ga0315912_10006136_pt1 | contig 10848 bp, 7 predicted proteins | sample VfabasoilMG_FD_204469 | JGI IMG/M metagenome (GOLD analysis project Ga0315912, IMG submission 204469) | Garden soil microbial communities collected in Santa Monica, California, United States - V. faba soil | ecosystem: Environmental > Terrestrial > Soil > Garden | place: USA: California...
TATCATCCATAAAATACTGCCGGATGATGTTTTCTTTCGTATCGCTGTCCAGCCTCGGCGTCGTTACTTTTTGCATATTGCTCTTTATAAAGAAGCGGCGCATTTTTTTCCTGGCCTCACGTGAAGGCAGGAAGGCCTTTAAAATTTTTTTCGCAAAATTAGGCTTTCTTACCAAATCACGTATCACTTCATTTTTCGCTTCACCGGCCTCATTGCTGTGCACCTCCATATTCAGTTGTTTTACGGCGACGCCCAGAAACTCCTGCAATTTTTGCAGCGTGGCCTCACGATGTTGCAAAAAGTCCTCTTCAAATACAAGGAACATAAAATTCTCCCGGGGGAGTATTTTCATAAATGCCTCTATCTGGCGTCCGTAATATCCCCTTTCGAGATAAGCATAGATCTTTTGTTCCTTAATATTTTTTTTCCTGTTTTTTTCTTCCTCCAGCGCCCTATTGAACTCAAATGGCTCCAGGCCTTTCTTTTTTGTCATGAGATAATGCGAATAGGCCCTGTCGGCAGGATTGCGGAGCATCACAATGATCCTGATATTTTTTCCCAGCGTATCGGCGATGCGCTGTGCTGTATGTGGAAATAATAAATAATCGGGATCAAATTCACCAACGGCCTGCTGCCCTGTACAGTTCGTGAAATAACTATCATAAAATGTTTTACCCCTGGCATAGTCTTCGTCGAACAAAAAGAATTTTGTTTCCTTAATGGGCGGGATACAGATATCCGGATGCTGACTGAGAATATCAGACAATGTGGTAGTCCCTGCCTTTTGAGCGCCGATACAAACAAAGTTCTGGTCGATCGTTTTCATTTATTTGAGCCAGTGGTTTAAATCCTGATCAATTAATTGCGCCAGTTTTTTTATATCCTCCTGGTATATGCCCGTAAGTTTTTTCCTGATCCGTGGGTCCATCTCCGTTTTTTTCAGATTGTATTTCAGCAAAAGTGATTTTACCCGGTTGCGTAATCTTTTCTTTGCATTTCTGCCCATCAGTTTCCTGAATAAATTCAGTACAGGGTTTTTGCGTGTTGTAATAATTCTTTTAAACCATTTGATCTTCATTTCCCCGCTCTGGTTTCGTTGTTTCAGCTCCATTTTATTCAGCTGCGGGTCCACGCCAAGAAAATCGTATATCTCCTTTAACAATTTTTCGGGGTCGTTTTCGAGATCATCATAAAAACAAATCTTTACGTGATCGAAATTATCCATGAAATCTTTTACCTGTTCGTAATAAAATCCTTTGTCCACATAAAAGAAATCGAAATGCCATTTCTCCTTCATCCTGAATTCTTCATCCCTGATCGCATCGGCGAAGCTGAGTTGTTCCCTCAGGTCGCGGCGGTTATGCATATACTGCGAATAGGCACGTTCAGCAGGGTCTCGCAATACGATCAGGATCTTCATACTGCGGTAAGCAGGAACAAGACGTTGGATATTTTCAATCGTTTGACGGTGAAAATACATATAAGGCGTTGAGGACTCGCCCATTATTTTTTCCTGGTGGCCTTCAAACAATTCGAGGTAAGATGCGGATGTAGTGGTATAACGATGGCGTGAGTCCTTGAAGTAGGGTTCTTTGTCATAAAATGTGAAGAAGCAGGGTTCCTTCTGTAGCGGCATAAAAATATCGGGGTGATTGCCGAGATATTCGTGCAGCGATGTGGTGCCGGCACGTGCCGTTCCCACGATCAGAAAATTGGGCCATCTGGCTGTTGTATCAGTCATCATTTTCTGCTTCGTCTTTAAATACCGAATCAATAGGTCGGTTTTTCTTCGCCGAACTCCTGCTCAAAAAGTTTGATATATCTGCAAATGGATTATAGATCGTGCTGATGCCCATCGTAAAATAAATATGCAGCGCACAGCCCAAATTTAAAACAGTACGTGCAATTGATGTGGCGAGTGCTGCGCCGATAATACCCATCGACGGGATAAGGGCATAACTCAACCCGATGCTTGTAACAGTGGTAATAGCCGCATATCGCTGCGTAATTTTTTGCCTTCCTGTCATATTGAGCAATACCGTTACGGGGCCCGTTAAAAAATTTACCGCCTGTCCGAAATTGATGATATGAAAAGCAAGGATAGCATCCGGTGTAATAAATTCTTTGCCATACATACTCATCAGGAGTTTGGGCAGCAGAAAAAATAACACCATGATAGGCATACAGGTCCAGAAGATGAGACGGGTAGAAAGTCTTACCGTTTTCTTTAAATATTTAGTGTCGTTTTCGCCAAATGCTTCCGCAAATTTTGGCCCTGTGATATTATTTACGGCGATGAGCGGCATGGTAGCAAATGCCGTTAACCTGGAAGCGCCGGCAAAAATCCCCACCTGGTCGTCGGCGACGTAGGCAGCCAGGATGAGTGTGCCCAGCCAGGTATATAATGTGGTAAGATATTTTGCCGAAAGCATCGGGAGCGATACATCCAGTAATTCTTTTCTGCTGAGCTGGGGTTGCGTTGTTTTTTGATAGGGAACAAATTTGAACCAATAATAGGCACCCAATAAAAAAGTGACGAACAAGCCGATCACATAAGTGATATTTACCGCCTGCGGGTTTGTTGTAAATAAAAAACAACCCACCAGCAGTACTGTCGCCACCGCCTGCGTTGAAACATTATTGATCCAGGAATACTCCTTTATTTTTTTAAGACCCCTGATCCCTTCTTCAATTACACCGCTTAAAATAAAAAAGAACAGACCGATGGAGAATATCTGTATCGGCACTACATAGGGTTTGTCGTTGTATACATAATGCGTGAGCAATGGTGCGCCGAAGAATAATGCTAACGATAAAAATGCAGCAATGGGCAGAACGAGTTTAAGGCCCATCATGAATATTTCATTCACCAGGTCGTACCTGTTTTGTTTGCGGTATTGTGCAACGAACCTGGAAATGGCCATATCCACACCGAACCTGCCGGCAATACCTACGAGGCTGAGCAGCGAAAAACAAACACGGAATACACCGAAGGCAGCAGCGCCAAAATAATTCGTGATCACCAGCTGCTGGATAAGGCCAAGAGGGCGGCCAACCACGCTGATCAAAAACCCCGACTTACTTTTCTTAAAAATCTCAGAAAAATCCTTGTCTTTTAATTTCTTGTTGAATTTTTTCCGGATTTTGCCGATCATAAGGATTTATCTTCTGGAGTTGACCTGGTAGTATCGGTATCGATAGTGTCTTTCACCAACGGTGAGACGCCATTTTGCATATCTATCCTTTCAAGAAATTTTTCGGCAAATATTTCAGTAAACAATGTTGAGCCGGGCGCATTTAAGTGTGCCAGGTCGAACAGGTTCTCACGCTGATTGAACATCGGATATTCCGAAGGGTTTTGGAAGCCGATCTTATTTTCTTCTGGTAGTTTATTATAGAGTGGGATCAAATATTCATACCTGTCGCCCAAACGCTGCGAGAGCATGATCACCACTTTGATATCATTCTCATCGCAGAATGCGATAATGTCTTCCAGGTTCTTCTGTATGGTTTTATTCGGATTATTCTTGCTGTTATTGTATTTATCGTAAAGGAACTGGCATCGTTGTGTGCGGTAATCGATCGTATCCTGTGTTCTGAGTTCATTATACCGTTGTGCAAGGTCGCCATCAGGATCATCGATCATTTCCTGGTCGAGCGAATAAAACCCGTCACCATTAGGGCCGAGTGAACGCATCTCGAGGTTCATACCTGCATGTTGCTGCACCAATGCCGGACCCATACCGATCATAAAAGATTTTTCAGCAAACGAAAATGCATGTAATGCCGGTACACTGAATTTTTTACCGATGCTCTTTTCTGATTCATACGATGCCTTCATCACGCCAAGGATATTATCGTAATTGTACCAGTAGATCATTTCTTTTTTATGCAGGTTATCGGCACCCATTTTTGTAAGCTCCGAAAGATCGATCACCACATATTTGAGATTTGATTTGTCGTAGTCGACGAGGTTACCCAGCATGTATACCGACTGTGGTGTACGATTAGCGGGGATACCGAAGTTAAACGACCTGATCTGCATATCGGGACGTTGCGCATTTACCAGTGAGTCGAACTGGTGGCAGTTGATATGCCGGTAAGTGGTGCTGGCCCCGATAAAAAGTGTATTGTATTGTTCGTGATTGTCGATATAGGTTTCGTACTTCGTGTTGAGCCGGATATTGCCCCATGAAAAAGGCATCGTCATCAATGCGATCTGGCTGATCACGAGGATGATCAAAACAAGCAGGCCGAATCGGAGAAATAATTTTTTCATGTTCTTAAAACTGGAAATAAATAAATGCTGAATTTGTTGTTACTGCGAACCACGCCACCAACAATGCGATCACCACATAAAAACCCCAGCGCCGGTAAAGTGGTTTTGCCGACACACTTTTTTCTATGGGCACATCTTTGGTTGTATATAATTTATAGTCTGTATACAACAGCACTGCAATAAATAATAGTGATAAGCAGAATTCGATGATACTCGGTGTGGCACCTGATGGCGAACTGTTGAAGATCAGGTCATGCGTGGTATCGGGATGAGTGAAAATACTTTGCATGATCACGCCTGTTTCCTGGATATTCCTCGAACAGAAAAAGATATCGGGTATACAGGTGAGGTTGAATATCCAGAACATCAGGACAATATTCGTGAACCATTTGGCATTGGGCATTAATGTGGGCAGGTTCAGTTTTGGGAAATACCGGTCCCATATTCTCGACATCACGATAAAAAACCCATGCACAAAACCGAACATGATAAAGGTCCAGTTGGCGCCATGCCAGAAGCCCATCACCGTCAGCGTAAACCAGTTGTTGAATAACATCCTCGGGAATGACACTTTGCTGCCACCGAGGGGGATATATAAATAATCACGCACCCATACGGTGAGTGTAATATGCCATCGCTCCCAGAATTCACGTATCGATTTAGAGAAGTACGGTGTTTTAAAATTGTCTTTCAGATTGTGGCCCATGATCTTTGCCGAGCCGAGGGCGATATCGCAATATCCCGAAAAATCGCAATACACCTGGATAGCAAATAACCAGGTAGCCAGGATAATGGCAAATCCGCCATGATCGCCGGGATGATTATATACCTCACGTACAAAAATGGCCAGCCTGTCGGCGATGACCACCTTTTTAAAGAATCCGTACAGGATGCGTATCAATCCTTCTTTGACACGCTGGTAATCGAAATCAAAATTTTGTTTGAGCTGGGGAAGAAAATGTTCTTTGCGTTGGATGGGGCCCGCCACCAATTGCGGCCAGTATGATACGAATGTGGCGAAAAACCCAAAATGTTTTTCTGCTTTGGCCGTACCATTATATACATCAACGGTATAGCTGATAGCCTGAAACGTATAAAATGATAAACCCACGGGCAACAGCAGCCTGAAATCCGGTACGTTATAAAAAATATTAACGCTGTCGAACAGTGCCCGGGTGGTGTCGTTAAAGAAATTGAAATATTTAAATAAGAACAGGATGGATAAATTCATGACGATACTCATGATCATCCATGGTTTGCGTTTTTTCTTGTCCGCATGTTTCGACATCTGCAAACCGCAGAAATAGTCGATGGAAGTAGATAATACAATGAGGAAAGCGTATTCTGCTTTCCAGCACATATAAAAATAGTAACTGGCGGTAAGCAGCAAAACCCATCTCCACCTGTAAGAAATACTGAAGTACAGGAAAATGACTGCCGGAAGAAAAATTAAAAAATGGAGTGAGTTGAAGATCATTATCTGTCCGCACTGCTTATTTAATATTAAATTTTATTGCTTTCCGGGTCGATCAACGACTGGTCCTTTTCTTTATGATACTTTTCTATCAGGAGCTGTTTTTGCTTCGCTTCTTCCACACTGTCACGGATATATTTCCTGATGCTGAGCACAATCACGGTTATGAAGCCGCCAAGTATAAGCCCGACGATTGAATAAAAAGTGGTTTGTTCTTTTTCTTTTATAGTTGCGAAGCGGGGTGCATCCACAATATCGACGAGTGGTGTTTTATTGCGCAGGTCGAATTGTGCCAGCTGCAACTGAGCGTAAGTCGTAGAATATTCGGTGGTAATAAGCCCGATATCCCTTAATAATTTATTTTGGTTGAGGTATCCCGAAAATTTTACCTGGTAGCTGCTGGCATCCTGCACACCGGCCAGTTGTGATTCTTTGGTTTCCAGCAATGCCCTCAGCGAGTCTGCTTTTTCTTTGATCAGTTCAACGGTGAGTAATTCATTTTTTACCTGTGCGTTGATATAATAATCAGAGCCGGCTACTGCAAGATAATCGGCCATATAATATGAAAAGTCGTGACTGAGCGATTCAAACTCCATCTGGTTCATGCCCACGTCGTCGTTAAACTCCAGTGTGATATCGGCATCGATGATCTCGTCATAGATCACTGTCAGCACGCTATCCTCAGCTCTTGTTAATGAATCGAGGCTGCCATGATCGATCCTGAAATTCTTGACCTTTTTTTTCTTCGCCCATTTGGGGTACATCTCAATATAAAAATTGCACATGTAGTCCTCACGTGGCGGCTGGTGTTTTAACTGCACCGTTCTTTTTTCGAGCAGCGCCTGTTTTACCAGCGTTCTCGACTGAAGTATACCCAGGAATAATTCGTTGGTGAATTCTGTTCCCGTGGTGATACCGATACCAAATGAACTGGCCAGTGAAGCGAGTGAAGATGTAGATGCACCTTCAACACCTTTTACGGCAAAATCAGAGTGTGAGATATAATGTTCCGGTTTCCAGATCGAATAAAACCGCAGCAGTACGGCAAATACGATGGCAAATATGATGATCACCCACCATTTTCTGAATAAATATTTTCTGTACTCCCGCAGTTTCGTGAACAGGTCACCAATATTTATTTCATCATTATATGGACGGTCGTATTGCATTTTTTTTCACTTAATCTGTCAGGAAATAAATCATCGACGGTTCTGTGTGATCAACACATAAATTGTTGCAAAGCTGAGGATACCTGCACTCAGCGTAGCCATAAATGTGTTCCAGTCAAATGGCTCCTGTGGTACAACTGGTGCGGTTTCGATCGGCTCCTTATCTTCCGGTTTCTCCGGCACAACGATCTGCGAGCCTTTCACTTTTACTCTCGGATAAAAATGGATGAATAAAACATTATGTGTTCTTCTGACATATCCGTTCGGCTCCACAACATATGTTTCGCTGCGTTTTGCATTATCACCGAAGTTTTTACCATAACGCTTCACATAATACCTCGCTGTTTTGCCTTTATCGTAAGGTACTACTACAGTTCCCGGATCGCCGATAAACGGATATTTGATCTCCCCTTTCAGTGCCACAAGGTCACCCTGACGTGGGATGGTAATGATATCATTTTCCCTGAGCACATAATTGAATTTTGACTCAGGATCTTTTAATGCTTTACCGAGAAACACCATGGTAGTAGTCACATCGGCACGGTTCATTGTGGCGCCTTCGGCATAAGCCCATTGTGTAAGTCCGCCTGCACGTTCAACCAGGTCGGCGAGTGTTTCGGTCCTTGACAAAAGCGTATAAGTACCGGGATATACCACTTCACCCAGTACGGTAACATTTTTCTGCAATTCGAATTCGGGCGTTGTGCGCACAAATACCTGGTCGTATGGTTGCAGTGCAAATGATTCTGCGGCATCAGCAATTTCAAGGTTTTTATCTACTGATACTGTTTCGATGATCACCCGTGTAGGCTGATTTTGATTGCTGGCTTCCTGGAAGTTTACGATCCTCGATATTTCGATCTTGCTATTTGCAGCTTCCACTTTCAAACCACCGGAATAATACAACAGGTCTTTTAACGTCATGCGTTCATAGTAAGGAAATGAGCCGGGCATTTTTACCGAGCCATTAATTACCACGTTAAATGTTTCCCTGAATTCCTGTTTCGAAAAGATATCGATCACATCAAATCTCGCCAGTTCAAAATTCTGTATCGAGCCCGGGTTATCGAGTACCTCCTGTAAATTAAATGGAATGAACACGTCGTTCATTTTTTCGTTTTTTCGGATCAGGTAAGCACGGTGGGTATATGCATCATAGTTTAAGCCTTTCGCTTTAGTGATCAGGTCATAAATTCTCATGCCTTCCGTAAGCTGGTAGTTTCCCGGAAAACGGATCGATCCCTGAACTGTGACAATATTTTCGATGATATCGGGTATTCTTGCGAAGATGACCTTGTCGCCATTGATGAGCGGATAGTTAATGCCCATTCTTTCAATGCTGTCGAGGTTCATGTCCATCACCATATTTTCGTTATTGGTATAACGGTATAAGGTAACATTGCGCTTGTAGGCTGTTGATTTCAATCCACCGGCATAATAAATTAACTCGTTGAGGTTTTCGCCGTTGATGAGTTCATATTTATGCGGCCTGTTCACTTCGCCCTGTACTTCTACTACTCTGCCAAGTCCTGATACAACGATATAATCATTGTTTTCAAGGTAAGTATCATCGGTTGAACCAGGGTTCATGAGGAACTGGTATACATCGAGTGTTTTAATGGTTTTATTGTCCCTGCGTATCTGTATCGTTCTTACACTACCCATATCACTAACACCGCCGGCCGCTGCTAATGCGTTAAATGCCGTATTCACGGAGGAGATATTATAGGATCCGGGGTTAACCACTTCTCCTACGATATTTATTTTGATGCTTTTGGTGTAAACGATGGAAACGTCGAATCTCGAGTTAGCCAGGTCGAATGCAGAAGCGAAACGTTGTCTCAATAATTGTTTGGCTGCGCCGAATGTAAGTCCTTTGAGGTAGATGCGGCCCACTTCGATGGTGGTGATGTAGCCGTCTTCATTCACGGTGAAGCTTTGGTTATAGTAGGCATATCCCCAGATAGCGATGACCAACTGGTCGCCTTCGCCAATGATATAGTTATCGCCCACTTTCCCGTTTGCTACTTTTTCAAATACATCTGCAGATCCATTTCTGAAAAAGTCCTGCCCCCAAACTGCTGCGGGTGCCTGAGTTCCATCACTTACCGCTTCCTGTACCACTTCCTGCACCGCTTCAGGCATTGTGGCTGTATTGGGAGCCAGGTCGTTGATTTGTTCAGTTGCCTGATCTACGGCCTGTTGCTGCGCATCCTGAATCTGGGTGGCCGCATCAGTTGCCGTTTCAACGCCGGAGGTTTGAAGGATGGCATCGATTTCAGCCTCATCAAAACCGAGGGATTCCAGTGTGCCGGAAGGAATAGTTGTAGGAGTTTGTGCCCGAATCGCAGAGGTGCTTATCAAAGTCGTCAATACCAGGCCCGCCAGGAAGATTTTCCGCATAGGTTTTTTAAAATTTCGGGCAAAGATAAAACTAAGAGGGGAATCAAACAGCATAACGCTGCAAACAAGTTCTTTTTTCATTCAATAGGACAGTGGATAGTGAAAACAACCCCCGATAGACGGTTTGCTGCAATTGTTCGTTGCGTAGATCAGCCCTGATATGCAAGTTAATTTTATACATATTGTTTTAGATATATGATCAGTCGGGAGGAAATAAAAAAGCAGGAAGATGAATTCTTCCTGCTTTTTGTTTGAGTTGGAACAGATTAAAATATTACCATATTCCTGTTGAGTTGGTTGCCGTTCACAGCCACACTGATGAGATAACATCCGTTGGCAAGCTGATAATCGGCAGGCAGGAATTCAAAAGTATACGCTCCCGGCGCCTGTTTGCCAGCGTCTACTTGGAGTAACGTCTTACCCGTCAGGTCGTTGACACTGATGACCACGTTACCTTCATTTTGAAGGGTATAGCTCAATTGGACCGGATCGTTTGAACCGGCAGGGTTCGGCCATACATTCACCGATGAAAGATCCTTTTGTTCAGATACGCCCAATGCCGATGTTTTGAAATTGAAATCATCGATATAAATATTGTTGACGTACCTGTTGTAAACGAATTCGATCTTAAATTTTACGTTGGATGATTTTGCTGCTTCAGGCAGGTTGAAAGTTGCTGCCGCCCATTGTTCAGGGCTCGAAGGGGCGAAGTTGCTGCCGCCACCATAACTGAATTGCCAGTCGTCGGTGGTGATCTGGCTGATATAATACCAGCTGCGTCCACAATTGGTGCTGTAATAGAGTTTCAGCGCCATATTATAGTCTTCTTCCTCATCTTCGGCATAAGTGGTGGTGGAATATTTAAAAAACACGTTATTGGTCAACCCGCTCGAAAGGTCGAATGTTGGCGATATCAGCGCATCGGTTTCACCATCAGGTCCAAACCTGCTGTTGAGCCATACACATCCACCTGCCCAGTAACCATTGGTAGCTCTCCACTGCCAGAAACGGTCATCGGGGTATTTATTATAGCATACCCAATTGGCGTTTACTTCAGATTCTTCATTGAAGTTGCCGTAATAGGTATCGTCGAGTGTAGCCGTTTCACCGGATATATAGATATACTGATCAATTACCGATTCGTTTGTTCCTGCTGCATTGGTTGATGCCAGGCTTACCTGGTGCCAGCCGGGTTCAGTAAATGCCACCACGGGGTTTAATTCCGTACTGGTAGCTGGCGATCCGCCTTCGAATGTCCATGAGCGGCTCTCAGTAGCGCCACCCCAGCTTTTATCATAGAAGGTCACATCCTCAGAAGCACATGCAAACCTCGTTGATGCATAAAAATCGGCCACGGGTGCACAGAGCCCTGCAACATACCCATCGTTGGTACCGGTAAGCTCGAGGTTCTCGGGCGTCCATAATTTATTTCTGTCTGCATCTTCACCGTTAAGAGCGGCAAACATCCTGGATTTTTGTCCTTCGGTAAACATAGTGGAGCAATAAGAATACTCCATAAAATT
>Ga0315912_10006137_pt1 | contig 10846 bp, 8 predicted proteins | sample VfabasoilMG_FD_204469 | JGI IMG/M metagenome (GOLD analysis project Ga0315912, IMG submission 204469) | Garden soil microbial communities collected in Santa Monica, California, United States - V. faba soil | ecosystem: Environmental > Terrestrial > Soil > Garden | place: USA: California...
TCGTCCACCAAGTAGACCACGGGCAGGCCCAGCGTCGCATCGAGGTTCAGGCTCATCGCTTGGGAGTCGGCAGCGTGAACCTGAATTCTGTACCCGAGCGTGTGCCCGGCACCGGCGAGTCGAAGTCCATCGCGCCGCCGTGTTGTTCGACCACGGTGCGGCACAGGCTCAGCCCCAGGCCCATGCCCTCGCGGCGCGTGGTGAAGAAGGGCGTGAACAGCCGCGCCGCCAGCTCGCGATCGATGCCTGGCCCGGCATCCGCCACGTAGAAGGTGACCCAGCGCTCGTGCGTCTGGCGCACGCGGATGCGCAGCACGCGCACGGCCGGGTCGGTGACTTGCTCCATGGCCTGGATGGCGTTGCGCGCCAGGTTCAGCAGCACCTGCTCGACCATGGTGCGGTCGCACAGCACGCGCGGCGCCGGCTCGGGCAGCTCGGTCTGCACCTGCGTGCCGCTCTTGCGCGCCTGCAGCCGCACCAGCGGCAGCACGGCTTCGAGCAGCAGGTCCACGCCGACGGCCTCGCGCTGCTGCTCGCGGCGGCGCACGAAGTCGTGCACGCTCTTGATGACGCGGCCGGCGCGCTCGGCCTGCTCGGCGATGCGCTGCATCGCCTGCTGCAGCATCTGCGGCGTCTGCTCGTCGGGAGCGTCCATCAGGTTCAGCGAGCCGCTGGCATAGCTGGCGATCGCTGCCAGCGGCTGGTTCAGCTCGTGGCTGAGCAGCGAGGCCATCTCGCCGATGGTGGCCAGCCGCGCCGTGGCCTGCAGCCGCTCTTGCTGCTGGCGCGACAGCTCCTCGACGCGGCGCTGTGCACTGATGTCCAGCACCGCGCTCATCCAGCCGGTGTGCTGCCCCTGCCCGTCGACCAGCGGCGCTTCGTAGATCATGACCGCGAAGCGCTCGCCGTTCTTGCGCATGAACAGCGTCTCGAAACCCTCGCGCGAGCTGTTGTCGCGCGCCCGCGCCAGACGCGCCTGCTGGTTGTGCCGATAGGTTTCGGCCAGCTCGGGCGGCCAGTACGGCGGCATCGCGGCCTCGCGCAGCTCCTCGGGCGAGAAGCCGACCATCGCGCAGAAAGCCGGGTTGACGTAGCTGATGCGGCCCAGCAGGTCGCGTGCGCGCAGCCCGGTGATCAGCGAATCCTCCATCGCCTTGCGAAAGGCCAGCGCCTCGGCCAGCGCGCCTTCGGCGCGCGCGCGGCGGCCGACGTCGCGCGCCAGCAGCAGCACCAGCGCGAACAGCAGCACCGACAGGCCCAGCACCAGCGCGGTCGCCAGGTTGGGGACCGGGCTGGGCGGTCCCGCCGCGCTGTCGATGCGCAGCCGCAGCGTCGTACCAGGCAGGTCGACCAGGCTTTCCGCGCGAAACACGCCGCGCCCACGCGGCACGCCGGCGCGTGCCAGGCGTGCGCCGTCGCCTTCGACGAAGGAAGCCTCATGGCGCCGCGCCTGTTCGGGCATCAGCGCGGCCGCGAGCAGCGCCGGCAGCGACACGGTGGCGATCTGGTAGCCATCGTCGCGGCCGCCGCTGAGCACCGGCAGGCACAAGTCCAGCACTTCCAGGCCGGCGCCGCCGGCCAGCGGCACGAAGTAGCTGCGCGAGAAGGTCGGTGAAGAGGCGCGCCGCGCCGCCGCGCAGGCGTCGGCCGCGTCGATGTCGATCTCGCTGCGGCTCAGCGCCGAGAACAGCGGCGGCGCAAGGGGCGAATCCACGCTGTGGCCGATCTGCCATGCGGCGCTGCGCCGCTCGATGCGCAGCAGCTCGCGGTTCTGGCGCAGCAGCTCGCTGGCGTCGGCCTGCCAGCGCTGCAGGTCCGGCACGTGCGTCGACAGCGCCTGCAGGCCCTGTTGCGCGCGCAGCAGGTGGCCGCGCACCTGCGCCGCCGCGTCGTCGGCTAGGACATTGACCTGTTCTTGCGCACGCCCGGCCTCCTGGCGCGCGGTCAGCACCACCAGCATCGACAGCGCTGGCAGCAGCAGCAGGAGCATCGCGCCCCATAGCAGCAAACGCCGCCGCGCTCGCGGCGCGGCCGACATGGCAGGGGCGGGGGGCGGTGGGCTCAAGCGAGGGGTTCCGGCAGCGCAGTATTGCGTGCATCGCCGGCCCGGCCGGTACGCAGTTTCGCGCATGGCCGCTGCGCCGAAGCAGCGCACACTGCACGATCCTAGAATTGGCGCCCCGCGCCAGACAACGCATCTTCGGAGACGACACCGTGCCCCACAACGAGAACAAGGCGGCCGAACTGCGCCAGGCCGCGCTCGAATACCACGAGTTCCCGGTGCCGGGCAAAGTGGCCATCGCCGCGACCAAGCAGATGGTTAACCAGCACGATCTGGCGCTGGCCTATTCGCCCGGTGTGGCCGCGGCCTGCGAGGAGATCGTCACCGACCCGGCCAACGCCTTCCGCTACACCGCGCGCGGCAATCTGGTGGCCGTCATCACCAACGGCACCGCCGTACTCGGCCTGGGAGACATCGGCGCGCTCGCCGCCAAGCCGGTGATGGAAGGCAAGGCGGTGCTGTTCAAGAAGTTCGCCGACATCGACGTCTTCGACATCGAGGTCAACGAGAAGAACGTCGACAAGCTGGTCGAGGTCATCGCCGCGCTGGAGCCCACCTTCGGCGGCATCAACCTCGAGGACATCAAGGCGCCCGACTGCTTCGTCGTCGAACGTCGCCTGCGCGAGCGCTTGAAGATCCCGGTCTTTCACGATGACCAGCATGGCACGGCCATCGTCGTCGGCGCCGCCGTGCTGAATGCGCTGACGGTGGTGGGCAAGGACATCGCCAAGGTCAAGCTGGTGGCCAGCGGTGCCGGCGCCGCGGCGCTGGCCTGCCTCGGGCTGTTGCTGAAGCTGGGCTTGAGGCGCGAGAACATCTGGGTTACCGACCTGGCGGGCGTGGTCTGGCAGGGCCGCACCGAGCTGATGGACGACGACAAGGCGCAGTTCGCGCAGCCGACGCCGCTGCGCACGCTGGCCGAGGTGATGCCCGGTGCCGACGTGTTCCTGGGCCTGTCGGCCGGCGGCGTGCTCAAGCCGGAGATGGTGGCGGCGATGGCGCCGCGACCGGTGATCTTCGCGCTGGCCAACCCGACGCCGGAGATCCTGCCCGAGCAGGTGCGCGCGGTGCGTGACGATGCCGTCATCGCCACCGGGCGCAGCGACTATCCGAACCAGGTCAACAACGTCCTGTGCTTTCCGTACATCTTCCGCGGCGCGCTGGACAGCGGCGCGACCACCATCACGGACGCCATGGAGATCGCGGCCGTGCATGCCATTGCCGAGCTGGCGCAGGCCGAGCAGAGCGAGGTGGTGGCCGCGGCCTATGCCGGCGAGAGCCTGGCCTTCGGGCCTGAATACCTGATCCCCAAGCCCTTCGACCCGCGGCTGATGATGAAGATCGCTCCCGCGGTGGCGCGCGCCGCCGAAGCCTCGGGCGTGGCACGCCGGCCCATCGCCGACTGGCAGGCCTACGCCGAGAAGCTGCAGAGTTTCGTCTACGCCTCCGGGCAGATGATGCGGCCGATCTTCGCGCTGGCCAAGGGCGCGAAGGCCAAGCGCGTGGCCTACTCCGAAGGCGAGGAAGAGCGCGTGCTGCGTGCCGTGCAGGTGGTGGTGGACGAGGGCCTGGCGCGACCGACGCTGATCGGCCGGCCGGCGATCATTGCGGCGCGCATCGAGAAGTTTGGCCTGCGCTTGAAGCAGGGCGCGGACTACGACGTCGTCAACGTCGAGCAGGACGAGCGCTACCGCGACTTTTATAGCTCCTACCACCGCATGACCGAACGCAAGGGCGTGACGGTGCAGGTGGCGAAGATCGAGATGCGCCGACGGCTGACGCTGATCGGCTCGATGATGCTCGAAAAGGGCTACGTCGACGGCCTGTTGTGCGGCACCTGGGGCACCACCTCCAACCACCTGTACTACATCGACCAAGTCATCGGCAAGCGCATCGGCGGCAGCCCCAGCACCGAGCAGGACGTGCGCGTCTATGCCTGCATGAACGGGCTGATGCTGCCCGGGCGCCAGGTCTTCCTGGTCGACACCCACGTCAATGCCGACCCCAGCGCCGAGGAACTGTGTGAAATCACGGTGATGGCGGCCGAAGAGATGCTGCGCTTCGGCATCGCGCCGAAGGTGGCGCTGCTGTCGCACAGCAACTTCGGCACCAGCGAACTGCCCAGCGCGCAGAAGATGCGGCGCACGCTGGAACTGCTGCGCCAGCAGGCGCCGTGGCTGGAAGTGGACGGCGAGATGCACGGCGATGTCGCGTTGGACGCCGAGGCGCGCCGCAAGATCATGCCGCGCAGCACCTTGGCCGGCGATGCCAACCTGCTGGTGCTGCCGAACATCGACGCCGCCAACATTGCCTACAACCTGCTGAAGACGGCCGCCGGCGGCGGCATCGCCGTGGGGCCGGTGCTGCTCGGTGCCGCCAAGCCGGTGCACATCCTCACGCCGTCGGCGACGGTGCGGCGCATCGTCAACCTGACGGCGCTGACGGTCGCCGACGCCAACGCCGCGCGCTGAACGGACGATCGCCCTGGCCATGCCCTGTGGGGCCAGAATTGCATGTGTGCGCCTACTATCAAGCACTTGCTCAATGCCCCATTTTGAGGCTGACACTTGAGCTTTTTGCCGCATTCCGGTAGCATTCATGCTTCTTTGTTCAGGGTTATCCCGTGCTCCTGTCCCGTTTGCCGTCGCCAAGGCAATCAATCCGGAAGTTGGCGCTTGCAATCGCGGTGACAGGGTTCCTGGCGGGTAGCGCCGCCGGCCGCAATGCGGTGGCAGAGCCCGCGATGCCGACGGTGGCGCTGTCGCAACTGTCGGCCGAAGCCCAGCACACCGAAGCGCGGATTCGCCAGGGCGGGCCGTTCAGCGATGCCAAGGACGGCAGCACGTTCGGCAATCGCGAGCGGCTGCTGCCGGCGCAAGGGCGCGGCTACTACCGCGAATACACCGTGAAGACGCCTGGGGCGCGTGACCGCGGCGCCCGGCGCATTGTCTGTGGGGGCAGTCAACCCACGCGGCCGGAGCGCTGTTATTACACCGGTGACCACTATGCGAGCTTTGTGCGCATCGTGCAGTGATCGCCGGTTGCGAAGCAATCGTGATTGAAGGAGGTACGTGACCATGCAGTTGCAAACAGTCCGTCCCAACATCGTGCAGGCGATACGCGCCTACAGGGTGGAGGACCTGATGCAGGCCGCCGAAGGCGTGGGCCAGCATTTCCTGTACGCCAACCTGTCGGCGGCGCAGACCAAACAGGACGTGCTGGACCGCATTGCCGAGGCCTTCCTGTTCCCGGCGCACTTCGGCAAGAATCTCGACGCGCTCTACGATTGCATGACCGACCTGGTGCACAAGGCGGGTGCGCAGCCGGGTTTCGTCGTCGTGCTCGAGCAGTTGCCGGATAACCCGCGCTTCGACCGCGAGGCGCGCGAGCAGCTGCTCGACGTGTTCCGCGACGCCGCCGACTTCTGGGGGGAACGACGAATACCGTTCAGGTGTTTCTATTCTTTTCAGTAGCCCGTTCCCTGGAAATCGGGTCAGGGGAACGGGCGGAGATGACCCAGGTGGTGGCCGACAAGCCGGCATCGAAGGTGGCGGTGCCGAAGAACGGCACCAACCCCAACTTCGGCATGAACATGCCGCTGATGAGCAGTGCTTTCGACACCGCGATGTGGCTGACCGCGGCCTGAGGCCGGCGTGACGCCTTGCAGCGACGGCCCTTCGGGGCCGTTGTTATTTCAGGGCGCAGCGGCCAGCTGCTCGGCCAGCGCCACGTACTGGGCGACCGGCACCTCTTCGGCGCGGCGCTGCAGCTCGAAGTCGCCGCCGAAGCCGCGCTCGTCCAGCCAGCGGCCGAGCGTGTGGCGCAGCAGCTTGCGCCGCTGCGAGAAGGCCACCGTCACCAGTTCGCGCAGCAGCTGCGGCGCTTGCTGCGCGGCCAGCGGCAGCGGCTGCATGCGCACGACCGCCGAGTCGACCTTGGGCGGTGGCTCGAAGGCCTGCGGCGGCACCTCCAGCACGGTGTCGATGCAGTAGCGCCATTGCAGCATCACCGACAGCCGGCCGTAGTCCTTGCCACCCGGCGCTGCCGCCATGCGCTGCGCCACTTCTTTCTGCAGCATGAAATGCTGGTCGACGACCCGCGCCGCATGGTCCAGCAGGTGGAACAGGATGGGCGTGGAAATGTTGTAGGGCAGGTTGCCGACCAGGCGCAGCGGCTGGCCCAGTTCACGTGCCAGCGCCGCGAAGTCCACCGCCAGCACGTCGGCCTCGATCACCTTCAAGCCGCCTTGCGCTCGCAGTCGCGTGGCCAGGTCGCGGTCGAGTTCGATGACGGTGAGCGTGCCGCAGCGTTCGCGCAGCGGCCAAGTCAGTGCGCCGAGCCCGGGGCCGATCTCGACCAGCGCCTGGCCGGGCCGCGGATCGATGAGCTCGACGATCGCGTCCAGCACGGACACATCGCTGAGGAAATGCTGACCGAAGCGCTTGCGCGCCTGATGTTTCATCGACTCATGGCGGCTCGCGCATCTCGACGTAGGCGCGCGAACGCAGGTCCTTGACCCATTCGAGAAAGGCTTCTTCGTACTTCTGCTCGCGCAGCGCCAAACGTGCCTGTTCGCGCAGCTGCTTGGCGTCGAGCGTGGTCTCGCGCCGCTCGACGACCTCGATCAGGTGCACGCCGAAGCGTGTGGTCACCGGCTGCGACAGGCCGCCGACGGTGAGGCGGTTCATCGCCTCCTCGAATTCGGGCACGAAGGCGCCGGGATTGACCCAGCCGAGGTCGCCGCCCTGCGCGGCCGAGCCGTCCTCGGAGTACTGCCGCGCCAGGGCCTCGAAGGTAGCGCTGCCGCGCTCGATTTGCGCGCGCATGTCGGCCAAGCGCTGGCCTGCCAGCTCGGCGCTGAGCTGCGGCGACGGGCGTAGCAGGATGTGTCGTGCGCGCGTCTGCGTGACGCGCACGCCGCCGCTGTCGCTGCGCTCGATCAGCTTTACCACGTGGAAGCCGGCGCCGGAGCGCAGCAGCGTCGGCGAGATCTCGCCGGCCTTCAGGCCGCGCACCTGCTCGACGAACGGGTCCGGCAGGCGCGAGGCCGGGCGCAGGCCGATCTCGCCGCCGCGCGCGCGGTTGCCGTCCTCGGACAGCTCGCGCGCCACGCTGGCGAAGTCCTCGCCGCCGCGCACGCGCGCCAGCGCGGTCTCGGCCATGGCCTGGCGCTGCGCCACCACCTCGGCGCTGGCGCCGTCGGGCACGGTGATCAGGATCTGCCCGATGTTGAGCTCGCTGTCGCGCCCACTCCGTGCCGTGCGCTCGGCCAGGAACTTGTCGATCTCCGCATCCGTCACGCGCGTGCGCTGGCCGACCTCGCGCTCGCGCACCCGTTCCAGCAGGATCTGGTCGCGTAGGTTGGCGCGAAAGCGCGCGTAGTCCATGCCTTCGGCCGCCACGCGCTCGCGCAGCTGGGGCAGGCTCAGTTTGTTCTGTGCGGCGATGCTCTGCACTGCACGATCGATCTCGGTGTCGTCGACGCGCATGCCGCTGTCGCGCGCATAGGTCAGCAGCACTCGCTCTTCGATCAGCGAATCCAGCGCCTGCTGGCGCAGCTGATCGGTGACCGGCGGCGGCGCCGCGCCGCGCGGCGTGCTGGCCGCGCGGATGCGCTGCATGCGCTGTTCCAGCTCGGCGGCGGTGACCAGTTCGCTGTTGACCACGGCGACGATGTAGTCACCGCTGAAGGCCGAACCGCGGATCACCACCTGCGGCGCCGGGCTCGCGCCGCTGCGCATCTGCAGCTGCGCGAAGGCCGATGCGGCGCACAACCCGACGGTGAGGGCCAGGCCGGGCGAGCGAAGGTAGCGGAGGAATTCAGTCATAGAAGGCCGAGGCCGGCGAGTCGCTGCGGCGCTCGCGCAGCAGCTGGTAGCCCGGGATATTGTCCCTCAGGACGCCGATGGCATTCGAGCCCAGGCGCGACAGGCCGACCAGCTCCAGCTGCAGCAGCACCTGGGTCGAGGCCTCGCTTATGCCGGTGGACCAGCGGCTTACCGCCATGCGCGCGATCCAGCAGCCGGCGTCGTACTCCAGGCCGACCACCGAATCGGTGACGCGGTCGTCGGTGGTGCTGTAGGTGACGCGTCCCACCGTGTACCAGGCGCCACCGCAGCTGTTGGCGCTGCCGTTCCACGCCTTGCGCTGTGGTGCGCCGCCCGGCTGGTAGATCGGCCATTGCCACGACGCCTCCCATTGCGAGCTGATGTCGCGCGCGTAGCGGTAAGTCAGGTTCAGCGTGCGGAACGGCCCCGGCTGGTACTGCATGCCCAGGATCGTGCGCACCACGCGGTCGACGCTGGGGCTGTAGCGCAGGTAGCCCTCCAGGTTGAAGGGCTCGATGACACGCGTCGAGCCGCGCAGCAGCACGTCGGAGTAGCCGCGCCGCTCGGGCGCGCCGCTTTCGGTGACCAGTTGATCGTTGAACAGGTAGCGCTGCACGATGCCCAGCTGCAGCAGCTCCACGCCGCTGGTGGCGTCGAGCAGCCGCGTCGTCACGCCGCCGGTGATCGCGTTGGTGTCGGAGACGCGGTCGATGCCGGAGAACACGTTTTCCGAGTAGATCGAGGCGAAGCTGTAGTCCTTGACCGCCGAGTCGAAGTTCGGATAGTTCGACTGGTTCACGTAGGGCGTGTTGACGTACAGCACGCGTGGCTCCAGCGTCTGACGCAGCGAGCGGCCGAGCCATTGGGTGCTGCGCTCGAACTCGGCGCCACCGCCCAGGCTGAAGGTCGGGATCACCCGCGAGGCGTTCGAGCGGCCATCGGGCATGGGCTCGTCGGTCTGGTAACTGGCGGCGTTGAACAGCAGGCTGGGCGTGACCCACCAGCCGGGTTGCCGGAAGGGACGGTTGACCCAGCCCTGCACATGCAAGCGCGTGCCATCGGAGGGCGTGTTCGTGCTGGGGTAACCCGCGTCCTGCGGCAGCACGAAGCGGTTGGCCTCGGTCTCGACCGCGTACTGCAGCCCGGCCTGCAGGTCGCCGCTGCTGCGCAGCCCCAGCTGCAGCGCGCGGTCGAAGGGCGCTTCCATTGTGTTCGGGGCCTGCAGCAGCTGCCAGCGCTGCGTGCGTGCGTACAGCTCGGCGCCGAGCGACGGCGAGCCCAGATCCTTCTCGGCCTGCAGCACCAGCGGCAGCAGCCGCGGCGTCAGGCTGAGGTGGCGGCGCGGGAAGTCGTTCCACCAGTCGTTGTCCGACACGCGCTCGATCTGCGCGCTGTAGCGCAGGTCATCGGCAAGCTTGCCGAGGTGGTTGAAGGTCAGCCAGTAGCGCGTGTCGTCGTACACTTGATCGTAGGGCAGCAGGTCCAGGTTCAGGCGACCGCTGTAGTTGGGCTCAAGGTAGCGGAACTCGCTGTTCACCGCAAAGCCGCGGCGCGTCGAGAAGGCCGGCGTGAGCGTGGCATCGCGGTTCGGTGCGATGTTCCAGTAGTAGGGCACGGCGAGTTCGATGCCGCTGCCCGAGGTGAAGTCCAGGTTCGGCGGCAGCCAGCCCGATTTGCGCTGGTCGCTCAACGGGAAGCTCATCGTCGGCAAGGACAGGATGGGCACGTCCAGGAAACGCAGCACCGCGCCTTCGGCCACGCCGACGCCGGCATCGATGTCCAGGTCGAGCTGCCGGGCACTGAGCACCCAGTCCGGGTTCTGCGCGTCCTCACGCCGGCAGCTGGTGTAGTTGCCATTGATGACACGCGAAGTGCCCGGGCCGAGGATGTCGATGCGCTCGGCGCGCCCGCCCGCGCCGGTCATGGCCAGCTGGTATTCGGGCTCGCGCACGAAGCCTTCCATGCGCTGCACCTTCAGCTGCACCTCGGGGCCGCTGAAGGACGAACCTTCGAAGGTGATGCGCACCTTGCCTTGTGCGACCGCCAGGTCCTCGGCCTGGTCGTAGCGCAGCTGATCGGCGCGCAGCACCACGCCGGCATGGCGCATCTCCACGTTGCCTTCGGCGCGCAGCTCGCCCAGCGGCTGGCCGCTGAGCTGGTCGGCGCGCAGGTACAGCGGCGCCTGGCGCCGCGCGCCGTCGTCGCTGGCGGCCGGCTTCAGCCGCGGGATAGGCTGCAGCGGCGTCGTCGCCTCCTGGGCGAGCGCCTCGTGGCCGAGCAGCACACAGGCGGCCAGCATCGACAGCGCGTGCTGCGGGCGTGCGAGGTGGAGGGTGGACGCGAGGCTGGGCACTTTCTGCGTCGCTCGTGCCAGCGTCGACGCGGCGCGCGCCGGCGCTGCGTCGAACGGCCGATTTGTAGAATTCATTATCCAACGAGCGCGCACACGCGGCGCCTGTCCCCCATGAACATCCCCCCCGCCATCGCCTGGCCTGAGGCGCAGCGCCGCGAGGCCTTCGAGCGCTGGCTAGCCGCCATCGGTCCGCGCCATGGCCTGGAGGTGTCCACGCTGGAACCGGCCTCGGCCGATGCCAGCTTTCGCCGCTACTTGCGCATCGGCGCGATGGGCGGCAGCCTGATCATCATGGATGCACCGCCGCCACAGGAGGACGTGCGCCCCTTCGTGCAGGTGGCGCAGGCCATCCGCGAAGCCGGGCTGAACAGTCCGCAGGTGCTGGAATGCGATGCCGAACAAGGCTTCGTGCTGCTCGGCGACCTGGGGCGCGAGCTGTACCTGGGTGCGCTGCAGGCCGGCGATGCGGCCCGCGCCAACGCGCTGATGCGCGATGCCATCGGCGCGCTGGTGCAGTGGCAGCTCAAAGTGCCGGCCGCGCCGCTGCCACCCTACGACGAGGCGCTGCTGACGCGCGAGCTGGCGCTGTTCCCCGAATGGTGT
>Ga0315912_10006138_pt1 | contig 10846 bp, 6 predicted proteins | sample VfabasoilMG_FD_204469 | JGI IMG/M metagenome (GOLD analysis project Ga0315912, IMG submission 204469) | Garden soil microbial communities collected in Santa Monica, California, United States - V. faba soil | ecosystem: Environmental > Terrestrial > Soil > Garden | place: USA: California...
GTATTTGCGCGCTACAAATTCAACCGACAAAATTGGAACTTATGGTTTTTGGGGACTGATTGCTTTTCTTGCCATCATACATATTGGAAATATAGCCGGGCCACCGCCACCAAATGTGGCAGCAATTGCATGGGCAGGTCACCTTCAATGGTTGTTCGTTGTGTGGGCATATTGGGTTGATAAACACAGAAACCCAAAGAGTTCATACTAACATTCGTTGCGACTTTCTACACGAATATTTTCATTAAACTTGTTGATACAATCACAAAAAATTTTCATTCTTGTGATATGAAATTGAAGGCAAATAGTATGGTGGTATGTTTACGTGCTGAACGAGTGTTCTTAAGCCTGCTTATTCTCGTCATTCCGTATAAATCGGGAGGGCAATAGTTAATTTTTGAACGAAATTATTGACCGTCCCGCCCCAAGCAGGACGGTTTTGTTTTATAGAAGATACTACGTACAAACAATTGTTCTATGTATTACACCAATGACACAGTAATTTTTTCAGATGGTAAGTTCATCAAAGCCTCTGAGGGCTCTGTCGATCCATTTAGTCAAACTTTGCACTATGGCTATGGAGTATTTGAGGGGCTTCGTTCGTATCAGTCCATCTATGGTGTTAAGATCTTTAAAGCAGGCCAGCACTTTGCTCGCCTGAAGAAGAATTGCGAATTAATGGGTATACCTTTTCACTATAGTGTAGAAGAGCTGACCCAACTGAGTTATCAACTTTTACAGAAAAATAACTTTTCGGCTGCATATATCCGTCCTTTGGTGTATTGTGGTCCTAATCTGTCACTGAGTTCACCCTTGGAGTCCACCTTGGTATTGGCCACCTGGCGCTGGGGAAAATATTTTGGAGATAAAATGTTGAAGGTTTGCGTATCATCATATAAACGTCCCCATCCTGAAACCATAAAACCCGAAGCTAAAGTTTGCGGTCATTATGTAAGTTCCATGATGGCAACAGCTGAGGCAAAGAAAAGGGGTTATGATGAAGGTCTGATGATAGACTTAAATGGCTTCGTGGCGCAAGGACCCGGAGCCAATTTTTTTTATGAGAAGGATGGTGTGCTTTACACAGCTCCGGTTGGAAATATCTTCCCCGGAATCACGCGTCAAACGGTTTTCGAAATTTGTAAAGAGCTTGATATTCCGGTAAAAGAAAAACTTTTTAAAGCTGAGGAATTATTTGAAGCCGATAGCGCATTTTTCTGCAGCACTGCCGCAGAGATTGCCGGGGTGGAGTCTATTGAAGGACAAGTGTTCTCTACTCCTTGGAAAAAATCGTTGGGGGCAGTTGTGCAGGATGCATACAAGAGTTTAGTATTAGATAAAAGTTATAGCTACGTCATTGTGTAAATCGTTGTTAGTTGATAGTTGCTCGTTGATAACATTCACGAACAACCAACAACGAAACAACCAACAACTAATTAATGGAACGTAACCGATACAGTCGCACCATCACACAAGATCCCACGCTTCCTGCGTCACAGGCCATGCTGTATGGTATTGGTTTAACTGAAACGGACTTAAAGAAAGCGCAGGTCGGGATTGTGAGCACAGGCTTCGATGGCAACACATGCAATATGCACTTAAACGGATTGGCGCTAAAAGTGAAACAGGGTGTGTGGGATAACGATCTGGTGGGATTAATCTTTCACACCATTGGCGTGAGCGATGGCATTAGCAACGGCACAACCGGTATGCGCTATTCTTTAGTAAGCCGCGATGTAATTGCCGATTCAATTGAAACAGTTTGTGGGGCTCAATTCTATGATGGGTTGATTGCTGTAGTTGGTTGCGATAAGAATATGCCTGGTGCGTTGATCGCTATGGGAAGATTGAACAGACCAGCGCTGATGGTTTATGGAGGAACAATTTCCGGGGGAAACTGGAAGGGAAAAGAATTGAATATTATTTCGGCCTTCGAAGCACTGGGCGAAAAAATGTCGAACAAACTGGCTGACGAAGATTACAAAGGCATCATCCAAAATTCTTGTCCGGGTGCAGGTGCTTGTGGCGGTATGTACACTGCCAATACGATGGCTTCAGCCATTGAAGCATTGGGCATGGCGTTACCATACTCATCTTCTAATCCCGCATTGAGTAAAGAAAAAAATGTGGAGTGTGTCGATTCTGGAAAGGCCATTAAGCATCTTCTGGACATTGACCTGAAGCCGCGTGATATTATGACTGCTGCTGCATTTGAAAATGCAATAACGGTGGTAATAGCCTTGGGCGGTTCTACCAATGCCGTTTTGCATTTAATTGCCATGGCACGAGCTGTTGGATTAATGCTGACGCAAGACGATTTCCAAAGGATATCCGATAAGACTCCGTTGCTGGCTGACTTAAAACCCAGCGGAAAATATTTAATGGAAGCCCTTCATAAGATTGGTGGAACTCCTTTGGTTATGAAGTATCTTCTTGAGAAAGGTTATCTGCAAGGTGATTGCATTACTTGTACAGGTAAAACGATCGCTGAAAACCTGAAAAATGTTCCGGCTATCGATTTTGAAAATCAGGATATAATTTTCCCAATTGAGAAGCCAATTAAAAAAACCGGCCATCTGCAAATACTATATGGTAACCTGGCAGAGAAAGGTTCTGTAGCAAAAATTACCGGTAAAGAAGGAGAACGTTTTAAAGGACCGGCCCGGGTATTCAATGGAGAGTTTGAATTAACGGCCGGTGTTCAATCAGGAAAAATTAAAGAAGGCGATGTGGTGGTGATTCGGTATGTGGGCCCAAAAGGTGCTCCTGGTATGCCTGAAATGTTGAAACCTACTTCATTGATCATGGGTGCCGGCTTAGGCAAAAGTGTAGCGCTAATTACCGATGGAAGATTCTCCGGTGGGACTCATGGTTTTGTGGTCGGTCATATCACACCCGAAGCATTTGATGGTGGATTACTTCCGCTTGTTGAAGATGGCGACTGGATTGAAATTGATGTGAAGAGTAAACAAATAAACCTGTTGGTGGACGAAAAAACGTTAGCCATCAGGCGATCAAAATATGTTGCACCCAAGTTATCGGTGAGTTCGGGTGTACTTTTTAAATATGCTAAACTAGTTAAAACTGCTGCCGATGGATGCGTTACTGACGAAAACTGAAAGCAAGACTGCTGCCCCGGTGAAAAAACAAATCACAGGTGCTGAAGTCCTGCTCCGTTGCTTAGTGGCTGAAAATGTGAAAACAATATTCGGTTACCCTGGTGGTGCAATCATGCCGGTGTATGATGCACTCTATCATTATGCCGATCAACTGGAACACTTGCTCGTCCGTCATGAGCAAGGCGCCATTCATGCTGCGCAGGGTTTTGCCCGCGCCACAGGCAAGACGGGTGTGGTGTTCGCCACGTCAGGTCCTGGTGCCACTAACCTGGTTACTGGTTTGGCCGATGCCTTGATTGATTCAACTCCGTTGGTTTGTATTACCGGTCAGGTATTTGCGCATTTATTGGGCACGGATGCTTTTCAGGAAGTTGATGTTATCAATACTACACTTCCAGCAACGAAATGGAATGTGCAGGTTGCGGAAGCGAAAGATATTCCGAATGCAGTGGCAAAAGCATTTTATATCGCTAAGACGGGCCGGCAAGGCCCCGTGTTGATCGATATCACCAAGAATGCACAGAATGAATTGATCGATGAGTTTGAATACAAGTCATGCGAAAAAATACGCACTTATCGCGCAAAGCCTGAACTGCAACAAACACAAGTACAGGCTGCTGCTCAACTGATCAACAATGCGAAGAGACCTTATATATTGGCCGGTCAGGGAATTTTACTTTCCGAGGCTTCAGCAGAATTGAAAGCATTCTCTGAAAAGACAGGGATTCCTGTGGCATGCACTTTATTGGGATTAGGTTGCTTCCCGACCGACCATCCCAACTACGTTGGTTTCCTGGGCATGCATGGAAATTATGGACCGAATATTTTAACCAACGAATGCGATGTGTTGATCGGCATTGGTATGCGATTCGATGACCGCGTTACAGGCAACGTAAGTAAATATGCCAAGCAGGCTAAAGTTGTTCATATTGATATTGATAAAGCCGAGATAAATAAAATTATTAAGACGGAAGCCTTTGTACATGCCGATGCGAAAGAAGCGTTGAAGGCGCTTACAGTGGCATGCAATAAGAATACGCATGCCGAATGGATTGATAAATTCACCAAGCTGAATGGCACGGAGTATGAAAAAGTCATTCATCATGAATTTAACGCCACCGGAGAAATCAAAATGGCTGAAGTAATTCACCAGCTATCAAACCTCACAAAGGGAGAAGCAGTTGTTGTTACGGATGTGGGGCAACATCAGATGGTAACATCGCGCTACTATAAATTGAAGAACCCACGCACGCACATTACTTCCGGAGGTGCAGGAACGATGGGCTTTTCATTACCGGCCGCCATGGGTGCAAAGGTGGGCGTGCCTGAGAAACAAGTGGTTGCTGTTATTGGAGATGGAGGATATCAAATGACAGTTCAGGAATTAGGGACGATTATGCAGTATAAAATCCCGGTAAAAATTTTAGTACTCAATAATAATTTTCTGGGGATGGTGCGTCAGTGGCAACAGCTTTTCCACGGAAAAAGGTATTCGTTCACGGAGATGGAAAATCCTGACTTTGTCAAACTTGCACAAGCATACAATATAAACGCTGCAAAAGTTGAGAAGCGAGAGGATTTGAAATCGGCCATTCAAACTATGCTGGATTCTAAAACCTCATACTTTCTTGAGGTGGTAGTGGGAAAAGAAGACAATGTCTTCCCAATGGTACCTGCCGGAGCTGGGGTGGGTGATGTTTTACTGGAAGCACCTGCTAATCGTTGATCGTTATTGGTTGCTCGTTATTCAGCTGAGACGAACAACTACCAATAATCAACTTACAACTAAATAAAAATGAAACAGGATTATACATTAGAACTTGAGTCCGATAATAATTTTTCTGTGCTGAACCGGATCATTAATATTTTGAACCGGAGAAGGGTGCGCATTAAGAAAATGATGGCTCATGAAAATGAAAGCGATTTTCGAAGAGGTGGGGTCATTATGCTTCTGCATACCACAGCCGATATGATGGATCGGGTGAAGGATCAACTGGAAAAACTGATTGAAGTAGATAAAGTAGCATTCTACGAAGGCAGCGGTAAGTATGTAGATTTGATTGAACAGGTGGTTGATGTAGATTAAAGAATAGTTGGTTGTTGTTTCAAATGCAACCAACAACGAATAACGAACAACGATTAAAAAGAATAATTAACAACGAATAACTTAACAAATAAGAAAATGGCAAAGATCAATTTTGGAGGAACTATTGAAGATGTAGTAACCCGGGAAGAATTCCCAATGGAAAAAGCTCTCTCTGTTTTGCGTGATGAAACAATCGCTATTATTGGCTATGGTGTGCAAGGTCCTGCACAAGCGTTAAACCTTCGCGACAATGGCTTTAATGTTATTGTAGGTCAACGCAAAGGTTCGAAAACATGGGATAAAGCTGTTCAGCATGGATGGATTCCGGGAGAATCCTTGTTTGAGATTGAAGAGGCTGCCAAGCGTGGTACTATCATTCAATTCCTGCTTTCCGATGCGGGTCAAATTGCTACATGGCCAACTATAAAACCATACCTTACAAAGGGCAAGACCTTATATTTTTCACATGGTTTCGGCATTACTTTTAAAGAGCAGACTGGAATTATACCATCTGCTGATGTAGATGTGATCCTCGCTGCACCCAAAGGTTCTGGTACTTCTGTGCGCAGACTATTCTTACAAGGAAAAGGAATAAACGCCAGCTATGCTGTTTTTCAAGACGCAACCGGCAATGCAAAAACCAAAGCCATTGCTTTAGGTATTGGTGTAGGGGCGGGTTATCTTTTTGAAACCGATTTCAAAAAAGAAGTTTACTCTGACTTAACTGGTGAACGCGGCACATTGATGGGCGCGATTGCCGGAATTTTTGAAGCACAGTATGAGGTTCTACGCTCTAAGGGTCACTCTCCATCAGAAGCATTTAATGAAACTGTGGAAGAGCTTACTCAAAGCCTGATGCCACTTGTTGCCGAAAATGGTATGGACTGGATGTATGCAAACTGTTCAACCACAGCACAACGTGGTGCTTTGGATTGGAAAAAGAAATTCAAGGCGGCAACTCTACCTGTGTTTAAAGAGCTTTACGAAAGTGTAGCCAGTGGTGCCGAGGCCAAGCGAACGATAGAAACATGCAGCAAGCCAGACTATCGTGAAAAATTGGCAGAAGAACTCCGTGAAGTGCGTGAAAGTGAATTGTGGAAAGCCGGGGCGGCCGTTCGAAGCCTCCGACCAGAAAAAGATAAAGTAGAAGCAAGCATGATTAATTAAATCGGCATATGTAACAAGACATAATTCTAGTTAGGAATTGTGTCTTGCTACTCAAGTCTCAAAAATGCAACAGACACTCACTCAGCCCATCGACATAAACAAAGCTCACTCTACTCTTAAAACAGTAGTGCTTAAAACCCCTTTGCAGTTTCATAAAAAACTGTCAGAGAAATTTAAGGCTGAAGTTTATCTGAAGCGCGAGGATTTGCAGGTGGTGCGTTCTTATAAAATAAGAGGAGCCTATAATTTAATTCAAAGCCTGGATGCTGAATCGAGAAGCAGGGGAGTGGTGTGTGCCAGTGCGGGTAATCATGCACAAGGCGTTGCCTATTCATGTCAGGCGCTGAATATTAAAGGAGTAATCTACATGCCTGCCATTACGCCCAAGCAGAAGATTAACCAAGTGAAGATGTTTGGCGGTGAACTAATAGACATCGTGCTGATTGGCGATACTTTCGATGAATGCCAGGAAGTTGCATTAGACTTTTGTAAGGAAAAGAACATGGTTTTTATTCCACCCTTTGATCATCCAAGGATAATTGAAGGACAAGGCACGGTTGGAAAGGAAATTTTGGACGAACTATCTGGCATTGATTATTTATTTGTTCCAATTGGCGGGGGTGGTTTGTGTGCCGGGTTAAGTCAATATTTCAAGACGTACTCACCCCAAACAAAAATTATTGGGGTAGAACCTCAAGGTGCGCCTTCTATGAAGGAAGCATTGAAAGCAGGAAGACCAGTTGTGTTGGATAAAATTCAACGCTTTGTTGACGGAGCCTCAGTAAAAAAAGTAGGTGATCTCACGTTTGAATTGTGTAAAGAGTCCATTACAGACATGTTGCTGGTGCCTGAAGGTAAAGTTAGCTCCGCGATTCTTCAGCTCTATAACGAAGATGCAATTGTGGCTGAACCCGCTGGTGCCCTTTCCATCGCTGCGCTGGATTTTTATGCGGATAAACTGGCTGGAAAAAAAGTAGTCTGTATTTTAAGCGGGGGCAACAATGATATAGACCGAATGCAGGAGATTAAGGAGCGCTCGCTTCTTTACGAAGGCCTGAAACATTATTTTATAGTTCGGTTTGTTCAGCGGCCTGGAGCACTGCGCGATTTTCTCAATAACATCTTAGGCCCCAATGACGACATCGTTCGCTTTGAGTTTATTCAGAAGCACAATAAAGAAACCGGTCCAGCACTTATTGGGATTGAAGTAAAATCGAAGGAAGATTATGGATCGCTAATTGACCGCATGAACGAATTCAAACTGAACTTCACTGAAATTAACCAAAACGAGAATTTGTTTGAGTATTTGGTATAATTATGCTTAGGTCGACATTTTTATCGACCAATTGACTTCAATTTCATGGCTTTTAGCCGCTTACACAATCACACATTCTAGTATATTTGTGCGTTAGCTTTAATCCATGAGAATTTCCCTATTTATTGCACTCCTTGTGGGGTCGCTATGCCTCCGAGGTCAGGTGCTTATTAATGAGGTTTGCCCGTCCAATAAGGACATCATATACGATTCCACTTTCTATAATTTCTCGGGTTGGGTTGAGTTATATAATCCTTCTGGCAGCAGCCAGGATATTAGCGGTTATTACCTTAGTGATTCCTTCGGAGACACTCAAAGATGGGCATTTCCGCCCGGTACCACGGTTCCAGCCAATGGTTATTTGATTGTTTGGTTAGATAACGAAAATACTTTACTCCACACTAATTTTTCGGTCGAGACGAAGGGCGATGAAATTGTACTTTCATCACCCACTTCTGTGGTTGATCAGGTTGTTTTCCCTATTCAATATATCAATACCTCCTATGGACGTATTTCCGATGGCAATCCCGTTTGGACTCAGTCACCTGTGCCAACTCCTATGAAGCCAAATGTGACCGGCCCAACAAGTGGTAATGGCCCACTGCCTAAAGTGGAATTTAATTTGCCTTCCGGAAGATATGCCGGAACAGTTTCGGTTTCGCTTAGCCAAATACAGGCAGGCAGTGAGATAAGATATACCACGGACGGTGCGGAGCCCACCACTAAATCGTTACTTTATTCCGCTCCTTTTGATGTAGCCCTTACCTCTGTAGTAAAAGCAAAAGCGTTCCACCCGGACTACCTTCCCAGTGAAACAATTTCTGTTACCTACTTTATCAATGAGCATGAGTTTTCCTTGCCTGTTGTCTCACTTTCAGCAGACCCTCGTTATATGTTTAACGATACCATTGGCATTTATGTACAAGGCACTAATGGCGTTCCTGGTAACTGCTTTCCTTCTCCTGCCAACTGGAACATGGACTGGGACAGGCATTTTATTTTTGAGTATTTGGATGATGACGGCAATAGAAAATTCTATCAACATATAAACCTGAGATTGGCAGGTAACTGTTCTCGCAGGCGCCCCCAAAAATCCTTTTCCTTAAAGGCTAAGCAAGAATATGGATCCGGAAAATTTGAGTATAAGTTTTTTCAGACCAAGTCTTTAAAAAAATATGATGAGTTTTTCCTGCGCAATGCAGGGGGCGATCAGAACATAGCCCACTGTCGGGATGGATTTATGCAAACCCTCCCAATTGGCTTTATGGATCTTGACTACTTGGCTTATCAACCAACCACACTTTATATCAACGGTCAATATTGGGGCATTCAGAACCTGAGAGAAAAAATTGATGCGGATTATGTTGAAAATAACTACGGTATCGTCAAAGAGGATATTGACCTTAATGAAGATACCTACAAATCAATTGAAGGAACGTTAGATGCATGGAACAATTATCTTGACAGCCTTACACTGTTAAACCCAACCGACCCTAATACATTCAAGTTCATTGAGAAACATGTTGATGTTAAAGAGTACATAAATTATTTAGTACTGGAAACATATTACGCCAACTTTGATTGGGCCAATAATATCAAATTTTGGAGGCAACGATCTACTAACGGAAAATTCCGGTGGATACTGTATGATACCGATCAGGGTTTTGGTTATTTCGATGATCAGGCTCAACATCCTACGCTTGATTACATTACCGATCCTGCCGGCAGCGGAAATAATCGGCCAGGGTTTACCCGCCCTATAAGACTGGTTTTGGCTGTGCCTGAATTTAGAGATCGGTTTGTTGCCACCATGGCCACTGCCATGGGCTCTGTTTTAGAACCCAGCCGTGTAATTGGTGTTATCAATCAGTTTGAAGACAGATTGGAAAATGAGATGCCCTATCATAAGTTAAGATGGGGAGGATCAATTAGCTCGTGGTATTCAGAGATGCAAGTGCTGCGAGACTATGCCTTGGAGAGACGTACTTTTATGGAAACCCACGTGGGTAATTACTTCGGCCTGAACCAAACTGGCCTAACGGCAAGTACTAGCCCTGCCAATACCGGCCAGATTGAAATAAATGGTATCGCTAGCACTAATATTACTTATGCTCCTTTTTATGAGGGTGTAAGCCTCAACTTAAAAGCCTTACCAAGAATTGGTTTTAAGTTGAAAGATTGGACGATTTCTGAGAGCGTTGGCTCCGAAATAAGCATTGCCCAAAGTGGAGATGACTGGAAGTATTTTGACTCCGGCACTTTGCCAGCTCCTGACTGGAAGTCTGAGACGTATAGTGATGCCGCATGGAAACAAGGTCCATCGCAACTGGGCTATGGCGATGGCGATGAACAAACTGTTGTCTGTTCAAAAACCACATCGTGTGTCCAGTTCCCCACGGGATCGAAATTCGTTACCACTTACTTTCGCAGGTCATTCAATATCGCTGACACATCAAGAGTTTTTAATTTCGCTGGATCTGTTTTGTTTGATGATGGCGTGGTGGTATATGTCAATGGCCATGAGGTTTACAGGGGAAATATGCCTGCCGGAACTATCAGTAATTCAACGTTAGCCTCAGCGGATCAAGCCTACGATGATCTTTTCTTCCCATTTGTTATACCGAGAAATTTTTTAGTGAATGGAGTAAACACCGTATCTGCCGAAGTGCACCAGCGTGTTGCTACAAGCTCCGATCTCAGCTTCGACCTCAAAGCTTCGCTTTTTGAGTTTGGAGCACCTGTTGCTGAAACAGTTTATACTACCGATGTAGTTAAAGATACGGCATGGTACAGTACACAGGTATTAGCCACTTTTGAGCCGGTAGAAGCCTTATCAACCCTTGTGATCAACGAGATCAGCGCCACCAACACGGGAATATTAGACGATGCCGGCCAGGCTGAAGACTGGATAGAACTGTATAACACAGGCTCCACCGCGGTGAACCTACAGGGGTTAATGATAACAGACGACCCCTCGCAGAAAGCGAAATTCCAGTTGAGAAAAGAAGGTGAGTGGTTATTGCAGCCAGGGGCCTACCAGGTGCTGTGGGCCGATGACGATGAAGGCCAGGGCCCCAACCATTTGTCGTTCAAATTGTCATCGCAGGGAGAGCAGATATTTATTTACCAGATGGTAGGGTTCGACACGGTCGAAATAGC
>Ga0315912_10006139_pt1 | contig 10844 bp, 8 predicted proteins | sample VfabasoilMG_FD_204469 | JGI IMG/M metagenome (GOLD analysis project Ga0315912, IMG submission 204469) | Garden soil microbial communities collected in Santa Monica, California, United States - V. faba soil | ecosystem: Environmental > Terrestrial > Soil > Garden | place: USA: California...
GTCGCAGCGTAGTGCGGCGGCGTCGGCCGGTTGCGCAGCACCCCGCGGCCGATGATCTGCGCGATGACGGCCTTCGCGAAGAACAGGCCGATGGCGCCGAGCACGAACGTGAGCACCGCCAGTGGGATGCCGACGAACGTGAAGCAAATGAGCAGCGCGGCAACCGGCAGCGTCACGGCGGCCGCGAGGCCGATGCCCGCCGAGCGCAAGACGGCGATCGCGTTCGGCAGCAAGACGTCGCGCAGAACCGGGACCAGCCACAGCAAGACGAGGCCCGTCAGGAAGAGCCCGGCGAGCCGAACGACCTGGCCGAAGTAGTAGCCCAACGTTAGATAGTTGTTGCGGTCGCGGCGCTGCTCGCGTTCGCCGAGCTTCTCGCTCGTGGCGCCGCCGATAACGGCTCCGTCCTCGACCTTGAGGTCGCCGGCGTTCTCGACGTGACCGGTTACATTGCCGCCGACGCGCGCGGTCGACTCCACGGTGACCGTCTTGCCGGCGCCGTCGAAGTTGCGCTCGACGGCGCCGCCGACGGTGACCGTGTTGCCGCCGAAGCCCTTCAAATCGATGCCGACGCGGCCGTCGACGTCGATGGTCGCGCCGAATCCCATCGCGTTCCCCGCGACGTTTGCGCCGGACGCGATCTCGACGCCGTTGCCGAACCCGTAGAAGTCGCGGCCGACGCGGGCGTTCTCGAGCTTCACGCCTTCTCCGGCGCCTAGGACGGTGCCGCCGACCGTGCCTTCGATCGTGACCGATTGGGCGGCCGTGACGACGTTACCTGTGACGTTGCCGCGCACCGTGACCGACTGACCGAAAGCGAGCAAGTCGCCGTTGATCGTGCCGTCGATCGTCACGGTTTGCCCCACCGCGAGCAGCGTGTCGTTGATCGTCTCGTCGGCAGCGACCGTCACGGGACCGTCCTGGGTGTGTCGGACCTCGAAGGCGTGGCCGACCGACGGTAACGCGACTATCACCGCGAGCATCGCGGCCGCGATTCCTGGGAATGCGCGGTGCCGCGCGGCCGAGTAGGCGAGCCAGGCGACGAACGCGACGATCAGCGCCGCTCCGACGAAGTTGAGAGCATTGGTCCACATAGCAGGTGCCTCGAAGAAGATGAAATTCACGGTTGCAGCGGCGCGATCGAAGAGCACGCCGGATTCGAACGGGTTGAGCCACTTGAGCTCGGCCGGGATGGCAGCGGCGAGCGTGCTCCAGAACGCTCGGCTGAAGCCGCCGATGAGCACGACGCTCGCGATGAGCACGACGAAGTCACGCGCGCTCGGCGGCGGCACGAAGCGCGGAATCGGCGCCAAGTCTTCGGCGTGCTGCAGAGCGGTGCGCAGCAGCTCGCTTTCGCCGCGCAGCGCCTCGATGCGCGCGCGGCACGCGGCGCAAGTCGCCGCATGTCGTTCGAGCAGCATCGCGTCGCGCGGCGAAAGCGCGCCGTCGGCGTACATCGAATGAGTGACTGCGGATGGACAAGTCATGGGGTGTCTTCCTCCAAGTCGCGGCCGCCGACTACCCTCAGCGTCGCTGCATCGACAGTGTCGGCGAGCTCTTGGCGCAGCATCTGCTTCGCGCGGCAGAGCAGCACGCCGACGTGGTTGCGTGTTATTCCGAGCGACGAGGCGATCTCGTCGTAATCCTGGTCGCCGAAGTAAGCGAGCGCGAGTGGCACTCGATAGCGCTCGGGTAGCTTCGCGACGGCGGCGTTGACTTGGGCGGCGCGCTCCGACGAGAGCGCTTTGCCGAGCCCATCGGCGCCGGGCGCCTCGGCCGCGATCGTCTCGACTTCTTCGTCGCCGAAGATCGATCTCTCACGGCCGCGGCGGCGCAATAGATCGAGGCAGTGATTGCGGGCGATACGCATGATCCAAGCTATGAACGGCTGAGCAGGGTCGCGGCTCGCCAGCGCGCGGTAGGCGCGCACGAACGACTCTTGAGCGGCATCCTCAGCGCGCTCGGTGGTGCCGAGTAATTGCCGACAAAGACCACGCACTTGCCTGTAATGCGCTGTATAGAGCTCGGCAAAGGACGCCACCTCCGTCATTCATGAGTCCTAAGTGGGCTATTCATGCCGTAATACGAGCCGGTCTTAGGAATCATTACAGTAACCGCATGAGCGAGTCTCGAGAGCTAATCGCGGCGCGGGCTTCCATGGCCGCAGCCGAGGGGGCCTGGGCGTCGGCCGACGGGCTGGCGCGCCTCATCGATGGGTTGGAACGCCTTGCGGACATAATCGAACAGGGGAATGGACGCGAGGCCAAGATCGCGGCCAACCTCGCTGCGAGCTATGCGGGTCGGTTCTATGGCCGCGTGCGCGCCAAGCTCGAGCGCGACGCCCAAGTACCCGAGCCCGAGCTCGAGCACTGCTTCAAGGTCGTGCTCGCGTTCGATCGCATGCAAAGCGCGCTGCCCGCCGCGGCGGCAGACCTCAAAATCGGCGTCGTCGAAGCGCTCGTCGACCGCTACTACGAAGGCCATCCGCCCGAGAAGAAGCGCGCGGTGCTCGAGCAGCTCGCCGCGCTGCGACCCGGGTCCGAACGATGAATGATCAGAACTCGGTTTTCGAAACGTCGGCGATGATCGTGTCGTGATAGAGCGGCAACGACCAACCTTCGCGCTCGAGCTCGTTGAGACGCGCCTCGAATTTGCGCACGTACTCGCGTTTGCTGCCGTAGAGCTCGCGCAGCTGCGCTTGTGAGAACGGCTCCTGGTAGGCGCTCAAGCGGCACATGGTCTGCGCGCCTTGCAAGCCGTTCGCGCGCACGTACTCGCTCGCGTTGGCGATGACCGGTTCGGCCGCCGTGTTCACGGGCGCGTATTTCGCGGTCGGCACGTCGACGTACGGGCTGCGAATGCCGCCGAGCGGATTGCCGTGCGCGTCGAGCGCCATCGACGAGCCGTCGTTGCTCTCGTCGCGGTCGAGCAAGATGCGCTGCGCGCGCGGCGGTGCGACACCTTCGTCGACCCAGCGCAGCAAGTGACGCAAGCTCACCGAGAAGTACGCCTGCGTCAGGAACGTCGATAGCGGCTTCGTGCACGGGTTCGGCAGCAAGCGCACGTTGTCGCGCGAATCGACGTGGCCGATAGCCGCAAACTCGTACAACCGGTACTGCTTACCGGGCTCGTCGCCGTCCTGGCGGCGCGTCACGTTCGTCGAGACTTCGTGCATCGTCGGCATCTGGATCAGCGGCACGTCGATCTCGCGGATCGTCGATCCGTTCGACGTCGGCATGAAGCCGTCGAAGATGCGGTTCATCTCCGGCGTGCGGAACACCATGTGCGCCGGCAGGTAATTGATCAGCGTGCCGGCGCTCATCGACGTGCCGCCCATGACCATCTTGCGCACCGGGCCGGCGAGCGGGCTCTTCGAGCTGCGCATCAGCGCGCCGACCTGAGCGATGATCTCGTTCTGCTGGCCGCCCTCGACCTTGAGGCTGCCGTAACGCGCGGCGTTGAACGCGACGAACTGCTGCGGCGACGTCGTCACGATCTCGACGGCCCCGTGGCCCGCGTCCATCAAGTAACCGGACGTGAACTCGAACATGTGCGCCGCGCCGCTGACGTGCATCGACTCGGCGAGCACGAGGCCGCTGAAGCGGCGGTGGTCGGCGGGTTGGCGAACGACGACGCGCGTCGTGTACGGTTTACCTGCGGCGGTTCCCGACACGAAATACTCGGTGGTCTCGTAGCGGAAATGCTTGAGGTCGAGCCCGGCGGCCAACGACGGCGCCGAGTCGAACGCCGGTCCGGGCCCCGTCACCGGGGAGGACAGCGACGGCAACGGCACGGCCGTCGGCACGCGCGGAATACCTTCGATCTCGGGTTCCGGCCGCGGTCCGCCGAATCCGCCGGACGGCGGTTGGGCGGCGGCGCCCGCGGCGAGCAAGACGGTGGACGTAGCGACGGCGAAGGTTCGCGCGAACGGGCGTGACGACATGGTATCCCCCTGAATGAGGGGAACACCTTACGTCACGGGCGAATAAACGAGAAGGTTTGACCGGTTCGGCGGTTACTGGTGCTTGGCCACGGCGTGGACGACGCGGTCGTTCTCGAAGTAGACCGAGAATGCCGGGTAGTCCCAGCGCGTGATCGGCGGCTGCTGCGCGTTGCCGCCGCCGACGGCGCCGTGTCGCTGCGCGGGCGCCCCGTACGACGACTCGACGGCCGTCATCGACATGCCGGGTTTCGGCCGAGACTCGGCCGTGGGCTTGTCCTGATCGATGCCGTCGAGCAGCAACGTGTCGGCGTGTGCGCCCGTCGCCGCGAGCACGAGCAGCGCCAACGTCGTGGGAATGAGCTTGGCCATCACGCGATCCTCCCTGGATTGCCCGCGAATATAGCACCGCGACAAACCCCCTCAAATTCGCACGCCGCCTTTTGTGGCCGCGGTCACACTTTGAGAGGTGCCGGTGTTACGGTCTCGGTTCGCGCGTCGTTGCTCGGGACAGTACCCGCTGTGGCGCGAACCGAAACCGTAACACCGGCACCGCGCGGCATGGCGGACCGGGCGTTATGGTTTAATTCGGGCTCATGTTTCAACCACTCGAGTGCTTCATCGGCCTGCGCTACTTGCGCTCGCGGCGTTGGCGAGCGCTCGTGTCGTTCAGGACGGCCGCGTCGCTGCTCGGGCTGATGCTCGGCGTCATGGCGCTGATCGTCATTCTGTCGGTGTTGAATGGGCTCGAAGCCGAGACGCGGACGCGCCTCCTCGCGTTGAGCGCGCACGCCACCGTGACGAAGCCGGGCGGCATCGCCGACTGGCACGAGATGGAGCGGCGCTTCGCGAACGCGCCCGGCGTGTCGGCGGTCACGCCGTACGTGCGCCTCGAGGGGATGTTGAGCACCGGCGGGCAGGGGTTTCGGCCGGCCATCGTGCGCGGCATTCTGCCGGCCGAAGAAGCGGCGGCCTCGGACTTGGGTGCCGTCATCGATCCCAGTGCGCTCGCGAGCTTGGTTCCCGGCGAGCGCCGCATTCTGCTCGGCCGAGTGCTGGCCGCGAGCCTCGCTGTCGACAGGGGCGATCCGGTGCGAGTCGTGGTTCCGCTCGTCGTGAACGGCCGCGTCGAGCCGCGGATGCAGGGGTTCACGGTGGCCGGAGTCATCGACGCCGGCGTCCCCGACCACGACACTTCGCTCGCGCTCGTGCATATCGCCGACGCCAGCGAGCTGAAGGGCTTGAAGGGCGCGGCCGAGGGTGTCGCGCTGCGGTTCAACGATCCGTTTCGCGTGCGCGAGTTCGCCGCCGCCGAGCGTGCCTCGCTCGAGCCGGAGTGGCGCTACTCCGACTGGACGGAGGAGTACCGCAATCTTTTCACGGCGATGAGCATCGAAAAGCTCATCATGTCGGTCATCCTGCTGATGATCGTCGGCGTCGCGGCATTCAATATCGTCGCGTCGTTGATGATGGTCGTCATCGATAAGCAGAAAGACATCGCGATCCTCCGCACCTACGGCATGGACGCGGGCCGCGTCGCGCGGGTCTTCATCGTGCAGGGCGCCGTCATCGGTCTCGTCGGAGCGCTGCTCGGCGTGGGCCTGGGCCTCTTGCTCGCCTACAACATCGGCACCGTCGTGCCGTGGCTCGAGCATACGTTCGGCTTCAAGATCATGCCGGGCGACGTCTACTACGTGACGGAGCTGCCGTCGGAAGTGCAGCTGTTCGACGTCATCGCCGTGCCGGTCGCGGCGTTCGCGCTCGCGATCCTAGCCACGTTGTACCCCGCGCGGCGCGCGGCGGCCGTCGCACCTGCAATCGCGTTGCGCTACGACTAGCCGCATGCGCCAACCTTACGAGCTGTCGATCGCCCTGCGCTATCTGCGTACCCGCAGCGCGCACAGCTTTATCTCGTTCATCTCGGCAGTTTCGATGGTCGGCATCGCGCTGGCAGTCGCGCTATTGATCATCGTGTTGTCCGTCATGAACGGTTTCGAGAACGAGCTGCAACAGCGGATCCTGGGCATGGTCTCCGACGCATCAATCATCGGCTACGAAGGGCCGCTCGAAAACTGGCGCGCAGTGAGGGAGCGCGTGCTCGAGCGCGACGACGTCGAAGCCGCGGCACCCTACGTCGAAGGCCTGGCGATGGCCGTGAAACGCGCCAAGGCAGGGCAGGGCAACGATCCCGACGGCGAAGCGATTGCGGGCGTCACGGTGCGCGGCGTCGAACCGAGCCTCGAGTCGTCGGTGTCGACGATCGAAACCGTCGTCACGAGCGGCAACTTCGACGCGCTCACCCCGGAAAGCTACAACATCGTGATCGGAGCGCAGCTCGCGAAGCTGCTCAACGTCGGCATCGGCGACGACATCGTCCTCGTGCTCGCGGAAGGGCGCGTCACGCTCGCGGGCTTCCTGCCGCGTACGCGCACCTTCACGGTATCAGGCATCTTCGATGCCGGCATGTACGAGTACGATCGCGGCCTCGTCTTCGTGAGCTTCGACGACGCCGCGATACTGTTCCGTACCGGCGGCGAAGCGACGGGCCTGCGGCTTGCGATCAAGGGCCGCTACAATGCACGCGACATCGTGATCTCCGCCGCACGCCAGCTCGTCGCAGAGGGCTTCGCGCCCAACTACATCTACGATGACTGGACGCGTGTTCATTACACGTTCTTCCGTTCGATTCAACTGCAAAAGACGATGCTGTTCGTGATCTTGTCGCTCGTCGTCGCCGTGGCGGCGTTCAATATCGTTTCGACGCTGATGATGGTCGTCCGCGACAAGCGCGGCGACATCGCGATCTTGCGCAGCGTCGGCACGACTCAAGGCAGCGTCATGACGATGTTCGCGAGCCAGGGCACGCTGATCGGCGTCATCGGCACGGGGCTCGGCATCTTGCTGGCGCTGCTCTTCTGCTGGCAAATCGGCAACATCGTCGATTTTCTGCAGTGGCTGTTCGGGGTCGACCTCCTGTCTGCGGAGGTGTACTACCTCGACAGCCTGCCCGCCCAAGTCCGGCCGCTCGAGGTCCTGCAAATTGGCGGCTTGGCGCTCGCGCTCGCGGTGGCCGCAACGTTCTATCCGGCGTTGGCCGCTGCGCGCCAGCCGCCGGCAGAGGCGTTGCGCTATGAATGATGCGCGGCGGCAGGCGCGGTCAGGAGCAGCTGCGGGAGCCGTGGCCGATTCGGCGCCGGTTCTCGAGGCACACGGGCTCGTCAAGACGTTCAGCGACGTTGGGCGCAACGTCGAGGTGCTGCGCGGCGTCGAGCTGCGCGTCGCGAAGGGCGACCGCGTCGCGATCATCGGCACGTCGGGCTCGGGGAAGACGACGCTGCTGCAGCTCATCGGCGGCCTCGATCAGCCGACGTCCGGCGAGGTGCGCGTGGCAGGCGAGTCGATGAGCGCGCTGCGCGACGCGGAGCGCGGCCGGTTGCGCAATCGCGCGCTCGGCTTCGTGTACCAGTTCCACCATCTGTTGCCGGAGTTCACGGCGCTCGAGAACGTCGCGATGCCATTGCTCGTGCGTGGAGCCGCGCCGGCGCAGGCAGCGGCCGAAGCGCGCGGGCTGCTCGAGCGCGTGGGTTTGGGCGAACGCCTCGAGCATCGCCCGAGCCAGCTCTCGGGCGGCGAGCGCCAACGAACAGCCGTTGCTCGCGCGCTCGTGACGCGGCCCGCCGCCGTGCTGGCCGACGAGCCGACCGGCAACCTCGATCGGCCCACAGGCCTGCGCGTGTTCGAGCTGCTGCTCGAGCTCAACGCGGCGCTCGGCACGAGCTTGGTCGTCGTCACTCACGATCCGGATTTAGCGGCACGCATGGATCGCGTGCTCGAGCTCAAGGACGGCGTATTGAGGCCCGCCTAGCCACCGTCGCGCGAACGCTCGCGCCGGCGCCGCTCGTTTGGATCGCGGCCGCCTGGCTGGCCGGCACGGTCGCAGCTCACGAGCTGCCGCAATTGCCGAACGCCGGATGGTCCGTGCCGTTTTTGCTCGCGGCACTGCTGGCACTGCGTTACGCGCTGCTGCGGCCGACCGCCATAAATGGCGGGAGTGCCGCAAATGCAGGAGCAATTCTGCGGCCGCTGCTCGTCGCAGCGATTGCCGCGGCGTGGACCTGCTGGTGCGCCGGCGGACGGTTGGCCGAGCGTTTGCCGGCGGCAGCGCTCGGTGCCGACTTCGAGCTCACTGGAACCGTTCTGGGTTTTCCGGCTGAAGCCGAAGGCCAGATGACGTTCGGGTTCGACGTCGCGGCCCCTCGGCCGCCCGGTGTCCCACCGCGCGTGCGGCTGACTTGGTACGACGCTCCGCGCGGCGTGGGCCCGGGCGATGCGCTCGCCGTGACGGCACGTCTTCGGCCGCCGCGCGGTCTGCACAATCCGGGCGGCTTCGATTACGAGCAGTGGTTGCTCGTCAACGGCTACGGCGCGACGGGCTACGTGCGCGCCGGTGTCGTACGCGCCAGCGGCGACGGCGCCTTCGGCGTCGAGGCCCGCTGGCGCCGCTTCCGCGGCGTGCTCGCCGAGCGCATCGGCGCCGCGAGCTCCGACGACGACGGCGCGGCGTTGTTGACGGCGCTCGCGCTCGGCGAGCGTTTTCGATTCACGGAGCAGCACTGGGCGGATTTTCGCCGTACGGGCACCAGCCATCTCGTGGCCGTGTCGGGCATGCACGTCGCGCTGCTCGGCATCGTCGTATTCGCGCTGATGCGCTGGACGTGGCTGCGACTCCCCGTGTCGTTCGCGCGCTACGACCTCGAAGTCGCAGCGGGCGCGAGCTTGCTGGCGACCGCGTACTACGCCGCGCTGACGGGATTCGCGATACCCGCGCAGCGTTCGCTCGTCATGATCGCCGTTGCGCTGGCGGCGCTCGCGAGCCGCCGGCACATCGGGGCGGCACAGATCCTCTCGGCAACGCTCGTCATCGTGCTCGCCTGCGATCCGTTCGCGCCGCTCGCGGCGTCGTTCTGGTTGTCGTTCGTCGCCGTGGCGATCTTGTTGGCGCTTGCGGCGCCGCGCCCGCTCGTGCGCGCACCGGCAGGGGTGCTGCGGCGCTGCGTGCATGCCGCGCTCGAGTTCGCGCGCCTGCAGTGGTGGATCGGCTTGGCGTTGTTACCGTTGACAGCCTGGTACTTCGGCGAGATCTCGCTCGTTGGCCCGTTCGTCAATCTCGTAGCGATTCCATTTTTCAATGCGTGCCTCGTGCCGCTGTCCGTGCTCGCAACTCTCGGGCTCTCGCTCGACGCGCTGGCCGAATGGATCGTGCCCGTCGTGCACGCGGTCGCGTCGCTCGCGGGCATGACGGTGCGCGCGCTGCATGCCGTCGCCGAGCTGCGCGGCGCATCGGTCGGCTGGCCGCTGCCGTCCAAGCTCGCGCTCGCCGTCGGCGCGCTCGGGGTTTCGTTCGCAGTCTGCGCCGCGGGGATGCCGGCACGCCGCTGCGCGTGGCTGGCGCTGCTGCCGCTCTATTGGCCGGCGCTCGAGCTCCCGCCCGCCGGCGCGGCACATGCCGTCGTGCTCGACGTCGGCCACGGCCTTGCAGTGCTCGTCGAGACGCACGGCCATCGCCTGCTGTTCGATGCCGGTCCGACGGCGCCCTCCGGATTCGACAGCGGCGAGGACATCGTGCTGCCGGCGCTCGCGGCCGGCGGCCGCCGCGGGCTCGACCGGCTCATCGTGAGCCACTCCGACAACGACCATGCGGGTGGCGCGCCCGCGGTCGTCGCGGCCTTTCCGGGTATCGACGTGCTGAAGGGGCCCGACGTCGACACGCTGCCGGGTAGACCCTGCATCGCCGGAGACGAATGGAGTTGGGACGGTGTCCGGTTCGAGATCCTGCACCCGCGCGCCGACTTCGCCGCACGCGGCAACGAGAGCTCGTGCGTGTTGAAGGTCGAGGCGGGCACGACCAAGATGCTCGTGACGGGCGACATCGAGCGCCGCGGCGAGATCGCACTGCTCGATGCGCCACTCGCGGCCGATGTCGTCGTCGTGCCGCACCATGGCAGTGCGACGTCATCCTCGGCGGCGTTCGTCGCGGCCGTCGCAGCGAGGTTCGCGATCGTCTCGGCTGCTCACGCGAACCGCTGGGGATTTCCGCGACCCGAGGTTCGCGAGCGATGGGAGCGCAGCGGCGCCGTCATGGTCGTCACCGGCGACTCCGGCGCCGTGACCGTCGAGCTCCGCCCGGCCGGTGTGGCCATCTCGCAGCGGCGTGACGTCCGTCACCGTTATTGGCACGCACCTAGATTGTCATGGTGAATCAGGACTCAGCGCGTTATAGTTCGCGGCAACTTTCAGCAGGAGCTTAAGCGCCTAATGCTCGAGATCGTCCAGGCCGGCGGTTGGCTCATGTGGCCGATCATCGCGTGCTCCGTGGTCGCGGTCGCAATCATTCTCGAACGGCTCTGGACGCTGCAAGAAAAGCGGGTGCTGCCCGTCAGCGTCGCGAATCACGTCATGGAGCTGATGCAGCGCGACCAGATCGACGTCAAGCAAATTCAGGAAGTGCATCAGGGCTCGCCGTTCGGGCAAGTGCTCGCCGCGGGGCTCGCCTACAGACACGCGGCTCGCGACGTGCTGAAAGAGGTCGTCGAAGATACCGGGCGGCACGTCGTGCACGAGCTCGAGCGCTACGTGGGCACGCTCGGCACGATCGCCGCGATCTCACCGCTGCTCGGGTTGCTCGGCACCGTGTCGGGCATGATTCGTTCATTCACGGCCATCACCGCCGATGGCGTTCCGAACCCGGCTGTCCTCGCGGGCGGCATCTCGGAAGCGTTGGTCGCCACGGCCGCGGGTCTGACGGTCGCGATCCCTTCGTTGATCGCTTATCGCTATTTGCGCGGGCGCATCGAGGGTTTGGTCGTGAGAATCGAGAAGGAGTCGATGCGCTTCATCGAAGCGT
>Ga0315912_10006140_pt1 | contig 10843 bp, 4 predicted proteins | sample VfabasoilMG_FD_204469 | JGI IMG/M metagenome (GOLD analysis project Ga0315912, IMG submission 204469) | Garden soil microbial communities collected in Santa Monica, California, United States - V. faba soil | ecosystem: Environmental > Terrestrial > Soil > Garden | place: USA: California...
GTCGAAGGACTCGCCGCGACGACCTCGGTGCACCAGAAGGACAAGATCGCGGCATGGCGCATCCGCGAAATCGTCGATGCGTATGCAAAGGTGCGCGACAACCTGGAACTCCACGAAAAAGGATTTCCAACGGCGGACGCACTGCGCGCCGTCATCGTCGAGGGCCGGCCGGATTTCGGCATGGCCGCCGTCGGCAAGGGAATGGACTCGGCAGCGTCAGAGCTTCTGATCCAGGCGGCCGATCGGAAGGACGAACGCCCGCTCTGGGTTCCGGTCTGGGGCGGGCCGAACGTGCTCGCGCAAGCGCTGTGGAAAGTGCAGACGACGCGCTCGAGCAAGGAACTGCAGCGCTTCGTCGCGAAGCTGCGCGTCTACACGATCTCGGACCAGGACGACAGCGGGCCGTGGCTTCGAAAGACTTTTCCGGGCCTGTTCTACGTCGCGAGTCCCGGCGTCCACGCGGGTGGCGCGTATCACTTCGCGACATGGAGCGGCATCAGCGGCGACAAATTCCACGGGCGATTCACGGGCGCGGATTTCTCCATCGTCGACAACCCCTGGCTCGACGTGAACATCCGTGCGAAAGGCCCGCTCGGCGCGCAATATCCACTCGTCAAGTTCCTCATGGAGGGTGACACGCCGAGCTTCCTCAATCTCATCGGCAACGGACTCAGCGATCCCGAGCATCCCGAAGCCGGCGGCTGGGGCGGCCGCTACGAGTACTACACGCCGCGCACGCGGAAGTGGTTCTCTGCGCCGGAGACTCGCCCGTTCTTCTCCGACGCTGAAGACGAAGTGTTGGGAGTGGACGGCAACTGGCACACGTCGAATCACGCGACGATCTGGCGGTGGCGCCAGGCGTACCAGAACGACTTCGCGGCGCGCATGGACTGGACCATCAAGCCGTACGCCGAAGCCAACCATCCTCCAGTGGTCCAACTGGCGCACGCCGAACAGCTTTCCGCGAAGCCGGGCGCTCGAATCACGCTGAGCGCGGAAGGTTCGACCGATCCCGACGGCAATGCTCTCTCTTATATATGGTTCTACTACCCGCAAGCCGGCTCCCTGGCCGTCGCCACCGGGCGATCCGGTGCGCCGCTCGCCATCGACAAAGCCAACGAGCGCGACGCCTCGTTCGTCGTGCCGCAGAACTTTCTCGAAGCGGGTTCGATGCACATCATCCTCGCTGTCACCGACAACGGCACGCCCGCGCTCACGCGTTATCGCCGCGTCATCGTCTCCGTCACGAGATGAAGTCAGTCGCGCGACTCTGCCTGCTGGCGTTTGCCGGTGTCTGCAGCGCCGAGCCCGCGCAAGACGCCCTCGCCGCCGGATTCGCGCAACCGCCCGCGGAAGCGCGTCCGCTCGTCTTCTGGCAATGGGTCAATGGCAACGTCACGCAGGAAGGCATCCGGCTCGATCTCGAGTGGATGCAGCGCATCGGCCTCGCGGGCGCGTTGCTGTTCGACGTGGGGTTCCGCACGCCGCCGGTACCGCAATTCGTCGACCAGCGTGTGGGCTTCGGCACGCCGGAGTGGTCGCAGGCCATTCGCTTCGCGGCCTCTGAAGCGAAGCGCCTGGGGCTCGAACTCGGCGCACAATCGAGCGGTGGCTGGAGCGTCAGTGGCGGTCCGGGCGTGCCGCCCGAGCAGGCGATGAAGAAGCTCGTGTGGAGCGAGACGATCGTGACGCCGTCGACGCCTGCGTCGATGAAGCTGCCACCGCCGCCGTCCAACAGCGGTCCGTACCAGGATCTCCTGATCGAAGAATCGTTTCGCGAGCCCGTTCGAAGCGGGAGCGTCGCGACGATCGCGTATCGGTTGCCGGAGGCCGAGCAGGCCGAGGTACCGCGTCCCGTGATCAGCGGCGTGGCGAACGCCGAGCTGCTCGATGACCAGCGCTACGCCGAAACGGTCGAGCTCGTTCCAGATGCGACCGGCCATGCCACCTTGTTAGTGCAATTCGCGCCTGGCGCGATCCCGCGGGCCCTCACCATCGCCGCGCGCGGCGCGCTGCCACGAGCCAACGTCGAAGCGAGCGCCGAGGGAGTGCACTTCCAGGGTGTCACCGAACTACCGGGGCTGAGCGCTCAAGCGGCGCCCGTGAGCACGTATGCGCTTCCGGAGAGTTCCGGCTCGCATTGGCGCATCCGCTTCTCGGAAATGAAGCGGCCGCTGGCAATCGCGGAAGTGCGATTCGAATTCGGTGCACGCGTCGATCGTGCGCAGGAAAAGGCCGGCTACGGCGTGCTGGCTGACAACACGCCTTCTGACATCGCGACGCCTCCGGGCGCGGTCATCGATCCGCGCAACGTCATCGACGTGAGCGGAAAGGTCGCCTCCGACGGCACCCTCACCTGGCGCCCTCGCGAAGGACGATGGGTCGTCGTGCAATTCGGCTGGTCATTGACGGGCCGACGCACCGTGCCGGCGACCGCGGAAAGCATCGGCCTCGAAGTGGACAAGCTCGACGCGCGCGCCGTGCGTGCATTCGCCAGCGACTTCTACGATCGCTACGCGAAAGCGATAGGCATTGCAGGCGCCTTGGGCATTGCGTTGACGGATAGCTGGGAGGCCGGCCAGCAGAACTGGACGCCGTTGATGTTCGAAGAATTCTCCAGGCGACGCGGCTACTCCCTGCGGCAGTGGCTGCCAGTGCTCACAGGTCGCGTGATCGGTGACGTCGCGAGCAGCGAGCGCTTCCTCGCGGATTACCGTCGCACGATTGCCGATCTGGTCGCCGACCATCACTACGGCGTCCTCAGTCAGGTGGCGCACGAACGCGGCATGACGACGTATGCGGAAGCAGCGGGAACCGATCTGCCGACGATCGTCGATGGCATCCAGGCCAAGGGCCGCGTCGACGTGCCAATGGGCGAATACTGGTTCTATCCCGAAGACAGCGTACCCAAGCCTAACCACCTGGCGGACGTGCGCGAGGCGGCATCCGCCGCGCATCTCTACGGCAAACCCATCGTCGCTGCCGAAGCGCTCACCACCCTGGGTGAAGCGCCGTGGGCGCAGGGGCCCGCGCAGTGGCGGCGCATCGTCGACCGGTTCTTCGCGGAAGGCATCAATCGCGTCGTGCTGCACACCTCGGCGCACCAGCCATTTACCGATCGAAAGCCCGGCATCACGTTGCGCCAGTACGGCCAGCACTTCACGCGAAATGAAACCTGGGCGGAGGATGCCGGCGCGTGGGTGCAATACCTCGCAAGAACGTCATGGCTGCTTCAACAAGGCCGGCCCGTGGCGGATGTCGCCGTTTTTCTCGGCGACGATGCGGCGCTGTCGCCCCCTTTCGATCGCCCGGGATACCCGCGACGCTTCGCGGGTTTCGACCATGATTTCGTGAACGGCGAGGCGCTGGCCACGCTGCGCGTGAAGGACGGACGCCTCATGCGACGGGATGGCCTCGGGTTTCGCGCGCTGGTCATCGCACCCACCGTGCGGCGCATGAGCCTGTCCACGATGAAGAAGCTTCACGAGTGGGTCGCTGCCGGCGGCGTCCTGATCGGACCCAAACCACTCGGTGCCGTTGGATTGCAATACGATGCTGAAGTGCACGCGATGGCGGATGAAATCTGGAACGGACGCGCGAACGTGCATGTCGAACAGAGTCTCGAAGACGTGATGCGCGCACAAAAGGTGCCACCGGATTTCGAGGTGTTGGGCATGGGCCGCCTGCACTGGACGCATCGCGAGACGGCCAACGCCGACATCTACTTCGTCTCGAACCAGGGCACCGAAAGTTTCGTTGGCACCGTGCAATTCCGCGTGCGTGGACGACGCGCCGAAGTGTGGGACGCGGTCGATGGCTCGATGTCGCCCGTGAGTCACGCGATCGGCGATCAAACTACCGGCGTCCAGGTCGAGATTCCGCCCTTCGCCTCGCGATTCATCGTGTTCCGCGGTACCGCTGACGATGTGGGCTTCGTCGCGCCACGGAAAGTCCGAAGCGTGCTCTCGACGCTCGGCGGTGCGTGGACCGTCGAATTTCTCGACGGCCAGGGCGCCCCGGCCCGCCACTCGTTTCCGACGCTGGGCTCATGGCCCGACATTGCCGACCCCGCCATCCGCTACTACTCGGGCCGCGCGAGGTACACGCGAACCTCTTCGGTTCCGCAAGACTGGCTCGCGGCGGGCCAACGAGTGGAGCTCGACCTGGGCGAAGTCGGCGAAATCGCGCGCGTGCGAGTCAATGGCCAGGATCTCGGGGTTCTCTGGAGCGCGCCCCTTCGCCGCGACATCACCGATGCACTGCGCGCCGGCGACAACCAGGTCGAAATCACCGTCTCGAACTACTGGGCGAATCGGCTGATCGGCGACGAGCAGCCCGGCGCGTCCCGCGTGACCTTCGCACCGATCCGATCGTATACGACGAACTCACCGCTGCGTCGTTCGGGACTGATAGGGCCTGTGCGCCTGATCGCGGTCACCACGGAGGCTGGTACGCCATAGATAAGTGTCGGGACTCAATAAGAACGGTTCTCAAACGAGCCTTTACCATTGAGCCGTGCGCGCGGCAGCCCGTACCATCAGGGCCACATGGCGGAGGCAACGCAGCAAACTACGTCTACTGGTGAAATGGACTTCCGCGCTGGCGCGTCCGACGAGAACGCCGGATTTTCGACGCGTACCCTGCTTTGGATCCTGGCCAGCGCCGCGTGCTACTACCTGGCCACGCACATCGCCTGGCTACTGTGTTTCGCCGACAGCAAGGTATCGCTGTTCTTCTTTCCGCACGCGATCCTCGTTTCCATCCTGCTGCTCGTACCCACTCGTCTCTGGTGGGCTTATGCACTCGCCGCAGCCGCCAGCCATTTCATCGCCACCCAACAGGCGGACTGGCCTCCTCTCTACGCATTGCATTGCGAGGCGTTCGACGCCGTGAAAGCAATCGCGACGGCCGCCGGCATCCGGTGGTTCATCAGGTCACCGTTTCATCTCATCTCACTTCGGGAAGCCGTCACCTTCGTGCTGATCGCCGTGATCATCGTGCCCGTCACGGTGGCACTCTGGGGCGCCGCGTTGACGATTGCGAACGGGTTTGGCACGCAGTTCTGGGTTGAATGGCGCAATCTCGCCGTTTCGAATGGCGTGACCACGATCGTTCTCGTGCCCGCAATCCTGTCAGGCGTCCGGCAGCTGCACCGCAAGGAATTCAAGGTTGCGCCCGCGCGCGTGGCCGAAGCCTGCGCACTGGTGCTTGGCCTTTTCGCGGTGGGATGGCTGGCGTTCGACCGCGTGCCCGCCGGCCCGGACACCTCGCCAGCGCTCATCTATCTACCCGTTCCCCTCCTGATCTGGGCGGCGCTCCGTTTCGGGCTGGGAGGCACGAGTGCATCCATCCTGGTCATCACGATCATGGCCATCCTTGGCACCATGCAGGGACGCGGACCTTTCCTGACCCAGGCCCCCTCGGAAAACGCGTTGGCGCTGCAACTGTTCATGCTGATGGCCGCCACCCCACTGACCCTGCTCGCAGTGGCCATCGTCGACGAACGGCGATCCAAAGACGCGCTGCGATTTACCGAGGCGCGCATGAGCCTGGCAGCCGAGAGCGCGCAGCTCGCCCTCTGGGAATGGGACATGGCGAATGACAAGGTGTGGATCCAGGACAAGGGCCTCTTCGGATTTTCACCGGATGCACCCGTCGATCACTCGACTCTCGCCGGGCATGTGCATCCCGAAGACCGTGCAATACGGGCGCTCGCGATCGAGCGCGCGATGGGGAATGGCGGCCACTACGAGTCCGAGTTTCGCGTGATCCTGGACAATGGCGAGGTGCGCTGGCTGACCGCACGCGGCCGCAGCCCGGTTCCCGTCCACAACGGAGTGCCTGAGCGGATTCTCGGTGTCGCGATCGACATCACCCAGCAGAAGAAAGCGAGAGAGGAAATGCAGGTCCAGCGCGAGGAGCTGGTGCATCTGTCCCGGGTCGCCACGGTAAGTGCGCTTTCGGGGTCGCTGGCGCACGAACTGAGCCAGCCACTCTGCAGCATCCTCACCAATGCCCAGGCAGGCCAGCGCTTCATGGCGCAGGACTCACCCAACGTGGTCGAGGTCCGGGCAATCTTCGAGGACATCGTCACTGCCGATCTCCGCGCAGGAGAAATCATCGAGCGACTGCGGACCATGCTTCGCCGCGGCGAGATCGCGCTCAAACCGGTGCGCATCAAGGAATGTCTCGAAGAATTGCTTCGTCTCTCGCGCGGCGACCACATAGCGCGCCGCGTCTCCGTCACGAATCTTCTCGCCGACGATCTGCCTCCCGCCATGACGGACCGGATTCAGTTTCAGCAGGTACTGCTCAATCTCATCGTGAATGCCTGCGATGCGATGGAGTCGAACCCGCCGGAAGACCGGGTGGTCACGCTGACGGCTTCCGTGGTGCAGAACGAATTGCACGTGGGCGTGCTGGATCGCGGCGTCGGATTGCCGCAAGACATCGATGCCCTGTTCCAACCCTTCCACTCGACCAAGGAGGGTGGTTTGGGCATGGGGCTGTCAATCTGCCGCAGCCTCCTCGTTTCACATGGCGGAAGGTTGTGGGCGGAACGCCGTCCCGACCGCGGCGCCGCGTTCTACGTCTCGCTGCCGCTGGCAACTCCCTAGTCCGCGGCTCACAATCGCGGCAACCCCCGCGAGGAGACCCGGATGAATCGAATCGTCGCTACCCTTTTGGCCGCCGCTTTCGTCTTTTCAGCCGCGCAGGCCGCCGAACCGCAGTGGATCACCGAGAGCAACAAGCACACGCAAGTGCTGCTCGAGGTGAACGCCAAATATTCTCCCGAATCCGCGGCGGACCTCGGGCTCGAGCAGTACGACAGGCTGGTCCTCGACCTCAAGCCGAAGTTCGACGAGCGGCAGGAAGCGGATCTCGCCGCCGCCATCACGCAGCTCGAAGCGGCGCGCGCCGGCGTCACCGACGACCGCGCCAGGCAAGACCTCGACATCCTCATCAAGGCTGCGCAGCGCCAGATCACGACCTCGGCGCTGAATCGCAAACTCATGGTTCCGTACTTCGACATCGGGAAGTACATCTACGGCAGTTTCCAGGACATGCTGGATGCGCGCGTCGACAAGAAGCGTTATCCGGCTGCGCTCGTACGACTCAAGCGCTACGCGGGAACCGAAAAAGGTTTTGAACCCCTGCCGAAGCTCGCGCGTGCGCGCATCGAAGAGCGCATGAACGACAGCTCGCTCGTGTGGCCGTGGGTGGTCGAAGTCGAGCAGAACCTCAAGGACCAGGCGAGCTACATCGACGGCATGCGCAAGCTGCTCGAGAAGAGCGGCCTCAAGGGCTGGCAGAAGGATTTCGCCGTGCTGACTCGCGAGCTTGCGGCTCACGACGACTGGATTCGCAGCACCGTGCTGCCGCGGGCACGCAAGACGAATCGCCTGCCGCCCGAGATCTACGCCGACAACCTCAAGAACTTCGGCGTCGATGCCGATCCTCGCGATCTCATCCAGCGCGCGATGTTCGCCTATCTGCAGACGCGCGACGAGCTCGACTCGCTCGCACGCATCTACGCCGAGCAGAAGGGACTCAAGTCCTCGAACTACCGCGACGTGATCCGCGAGCTCAAGAAGACCCGGGTTTCCGGCGACCAGGTGCTGCCGGTCTACAAGTCACACCTCGCTGCGCTCGAAGACACCCTGCGCAAGCAGGCAATCGTCACGCTGCCGAAGCGCGAGGCCGTGATTCGCCTGTCGACCGAGGCGGAAGCCGCCGCCCAACCGGCGCCGCACATCGATCCGCCGCGACTCATTGGAAACACCGGCGAACCTGCGGAATTCGTGCTGCCGCTCAAGAACGCGCAGGGCGGCGAGATGGATGACTTCGATTCCGGCGCCATCTCGTGGACCATCACCGCGCACGAGTGCCGTCCCGGCCATGAGCTGCAATTCGCGGGCATGCTCGAACGCGGTGTCTCGTCGGCGCGCATCGTGTACGCGTTCAACTCCGCGAACATCGAAGGCTGGGCGCTGTATGCGGAAGCCGTGATGAAGCAATACCTGCCCATCGACGGCCAGATCGGCTCGCTGCAGATGCGCATGCTGCGAGCGGCGCGCGCGTATCTCGATCCGATGCTGAACCTCGGGTTCATCGAGCCGGAGGCGGCCAAGCGGGTACTCACCCAGGAAGTGATGCTGTCGGATGCGTTCGCGCAGTCGGAGATCGACCGTTACACGTTCAATGCGCCAGGCCAGGCGACGTCGTACTTCTACGGCTACAGCCGCCTCGAAGCGTTGCGCACGCAGGTCGAGATATCGCTCGGCAACAAGTTCAAGGAGCAGCCGTACCACGACTTCATCATCAGTGAAGGACTGTTGCCGCTTGATCTCCTCGACCAGGCGGTCATGACGCGGTTCGTGCCCTCGCAGAAATGAACGAGTCGATGCTGCGCGCGAGCGTGAGCATCGGCACGCCGCCGCCCGTCACGACCGCATCGTTGAACTGACGCAGGTCGAATTTCTTGCCGAGAGCCGCCTGCGCCTTCGCGCGCAGGCGGTTGATCTCGCTGTGCCCCACCTTGTACCCGCACGCCTGGCCCGGCCAGGCACAGTAACGATCGACCTCGCCCGTCACTTCGGCGACGCTCGAGCCGTTGGTGCTCGCAAACCAGTCGATGGCCTTCTGGCGCGTCCAGCGCTTCGCGTGCAGGCCGGTATCGACCACGAGGCGGCACGCGCGGAACGCGATGGACTGCAGATAGCCGAGGCGGCCGAACGGATCCTCGTCGTACACGCCCAACTCGTTGGCGAGTTGCTCGGCATACAGGGCCCAGCCTTCCGAGTACGCATTGAACGCGAGCAGCGAACGCGCCAGCGGTAGTTTGAAGGTGTACTCGCCCTGCCAGACGTGGCCTGGGAGCGACTCGTGGTAGGTAAGCGTCGGCGTGTTGTAGGTGGTGAACACGCTCATCGTGTGCATGTTGATCCAGAACTTGCCCGGCACCTTGCCGTCGATCGTGCCCGGGCCGCCGTAGGCGCCTGGCGCGCCCGGCTCCACTTCCGGCGCCATGCGCTTGATCTCGAAGAAGCCCGGCACCATCGTCGCGAATGCGCGCGGCAGGCGCGTGCGCATGTCGGCGACACGGGAGTTGAGCCAGTCCATGAGCTTTGCACGACCGGCATCGCTGTCTTCGAACTGGAATCGCGCTTCCTTGCCGAGCGCGGTCATGCGCTCGCCGACCGTGCCCTTTGTATAGCCCTGCTTGCGCAAGATCGCGTCCATCTCGGACTGCAGCGCGCGGAGCTCTTCCTGCCCGCGCTGGTGGACCTGATCGGGCGTCATGCGCGTCGTGGTGCCGGCGCGCAGCGCCCACGCGTAGTACTCGTCGCCGCGCGGCAGCTTCCAGACGCCGGCGTCGCTCGTGGCGCGGCGGCGATGTTCCAGCAGCTCGGCAAGCTGGCGATCGAGCGCGGGCGCCACCTTGTCGGCCGCGATCTTCGCGGCCAGCGCGCCAAAGTCACCCGGCAAATCCTTGGCGCGTCGGGTGATCGAAGCCACGAGCGTCCAGTCCGCGACGTTCCCGCCGCGCGCGATTCGCAGCTGCGCCAGCGTCTTGTCGAGCAGGAAGTTCGGCGCGATCACGTTCTGCGCGGCGGCGCTCTTCAGCCGCTCCGTCTCACCGTCGAGCTGCCCTGCGTAGGCCTCCATGCGCGATAGATAGGCTTCGGCGTCTTCTTTCGTCGAAAGGCCATGCTGCTCGTCGAGCATGCCCGGGATCTCCAGGAACGCACCGGTGTTCTGCGCCACCACGTAGGGCGCATTGCGCCAGGACCACTGCGAGTTGAGCAGCGCCACATCGCCATACGGAAACGCAAAGCCTTCGAGCGCGAACTCGTGCGCGGTGCGCATCACGTCGAGGTCGATGCGGGCCGCCTCGCCGAGCGACGTGGGATCGATGGACTTCAATCGCTCGATGCGCGAGGCAACGCGTGCGGCGATGGCACGCTGGCCCGCGGCCGATCGATCCGAGAGCTTCGACTTGAGCACGGCGCGCGCGTCCGTGTCGATGCCGAGCAGCGTCGCGCTTTCCGGGTAGTCGACCATGAGCTCTTCGGCAAACCCGGAGAGCAGGCTCTCGGCTGCGGCATCCTTGTTAGCAGGGGACTCCTGTGCTCCGAGTTGCGATGCGGCAAGCACCGCGCCCGAACCGATGACGAAATCGCGACGATTGGTGTTCATGGCCCGTAGCCTAATCAAACGATGGACGCCCGGCGAGTCGCGTGGGTAGCATGCCCCGATGCCAAACCAGCAGAGTCGCCGCGATTTCATCAAACGCAGCGTCGTCGCTGGCATCTCCGTCTACGTGGCCGCCCCGGGCAGCGACGCGCTCGCCGCGCTGCTCGAAGAGGAACGATTGCGGCCCCTGCCCTGGGACTCGAAGACCGGCCGCATCCGGTATCGCAACGACGCAACCGCCAAGGTCACCGGCGAGAAGATCTTCAGCTTCGACATGCGCAGCCGCGATCTGCCCGGATGGCCGCCGGCGCAAGCGCACGCGATGCTGCTGCGGGTGACGCGCGCCGATCGGGTGTATGCCGGACTCGACCCGTCCCTGCTCGGCGGGAAGCTGCAACCCGATCGCATCATCACGGCCGCGGAGCTCGCGAAAGATCGCATCGAATTCCCGAAGTTTTACGGCACCGACATGCTGCTGCCCGAAGGAGCCACGCCGGCCTACCTCGGCCAGGCGGTCGCACTGCTCGTCTGGCATGACTTCGCGCGTTTTCGCGCCGCGAAGAACGCGCTGAAGTTCAATGAAAACATCATCCGCTGGGGCGCCACCACCGGGCCGCTCGAGCGGCCGCCATGGGCAAGCTTTCGC
>Ga0315912_10006141_pt1 | contig 10839 bp, 5 predicted proteins | sample VfabasoilMG_FD_204469 | JGI IMG/M metagenome (GOLD analysis project Ga0315912, IMG submission 204469) | Garden soil microbial communities collected in Santa Monica, California, United States - V. faba soil | ecosystem: Environmental > Terrestrial > Soil > Garden | place: USA: California...
CGTCATCACCGACGTGGGCGTGAGCCAGCGCCCGTTGGGGATGAACGCCTGGTTGTAACTCAGCACCGCGGCGGAGTTGAGCAGGTTGTAGACATCGAGACCGACGTTCACTCGTGACCCTCCGAAGCGCACGATCTTGCCAACTCGAATGTCCATCTCGTTGACACGATCGCCGAGCAGCGTGTGTGGCTCGATCAAATTGACCGTCACGTTCGGTGCGTTCCCCGACAGGTTGCGACCGAGCGACTGCGCCACCACCGCGTTCGCCACCGTGTAGTTGGCTGCGAGGGCGCCGCCGCCAGCGGGCGTCCCGAACTGGCTGACCTGGATGCCAGGTTTGCTCGTGAACGTCACGCTGGTCTGGACATCCAGTCGTGGGATGACGTAGCTGCCGACTGTCTTGTACTGCGGGAGTTGTCCGGTGACGATGTGGCACCAGGGATTGAGGGGGTTCGTCTCTGGCACCTTGTCGCGGATCTCGCAGTTGTCTGCCGTCGATCGACCCCAGCTCACACCACCCTGGATGGTGAGACCGTTGCGCGGCCGCGCGCTCGCAGTGACGTCCACGCCCTGGAAACGCTGATACTGCTCCCCGTACTTGTCCGAGTAGGTGATGAAGTTGTCGGTCACGCCGAAGAGCGCCGGCTTCACGTCGTAGAACCCGGACAGCGTGTAGTTGCCTCCGCCCGGCAGCCGGGGATCCGAGGGCGCTGTCACGCTGAACTGATCGAAGTCGGCGGCGGTGACGGCCAGATTGTCGGTGACGGTGAACCCTTGGAACCAGCGCCAGAAGTAACCGACCTCCACCGACACACGCGGCAGCACTTCGTGCTGCACCGAGACGCCGATCTGCCAGTCGGACGGACGCACGCCCCAGCCGGAGAGGATGTCGGGATCGATCGTGTTGCTGAAGACCGCGGTGCCGAAATTGCGGTTCCCATAGGCGCCGCATGCATCGCCGCCGGTCGGACGCAAGTCCTGCGCGTTGGGGTTGAGCAAGTCGCAATCCGGAACGAAGTCGCCATCGGCATCGTTCCAGGTGCGCGCCACATTCTGCGGGATGCGCGAGGTCGGGTTCGAGAGGCCATAGTTCGACGCTGTCGTGGCCGCATCCAGATACTTCCCAAGCGTGCCCTTGAGCGCCGTCTTGCCGTTCCCGAAGAGATCGTACGTTGCGGCCACGCGCGGTGTGAGGTCGTGGTAGGCGTCTACGACCGGCGTTTCCGCGAACGAGAGCGGCGTCGGCAGGAAGCGCTCGGGGCCCATGCTCTGCGGCGGAGCCCAGCTCCACGAATGGTCGTACCGCAGCGCCCCCGAGAGAGTGAGACGATCGATCGTCCATTGCTCCTGCGCGAAGAAGGCGTCGTTCCGCATCCACAGCAGTTGCTCGAAGTTGTTGATGAACTGTGTGAGCTGGTTCGGCACGCCGTTGTTGACGCGGTACTGAAGGTTGTTGCCGCTCCGGTTCGTGAGGTTCTGAACACCCAGCATGGTGCCGGTGTAACCGAACTTGAAGCTCCGGGATCCTGTGACGTAAGCGCCCGCCGCACGCCACGTATAGGTGATGTTCTTGTTGCGCGAGTCGCTGAAGACGTTCAACGTCTGCGATCGATAGTTGAGGCCCGCGATGTTCCCGTTGACCGGACAGCCGGCGGTGCACTGCTCGACCATCCGGACGAAGTCGTTCGTGTTCGGGCTTTCTTTCGCGCGGCCGCCCCACCGGGAGAAGAAGTATCCGAACCCGCCCTCGAGAAGGAACTTGTTGCTCACCGGTGACGAGTACGTCGCCTGCTGGAAGCGCATCGGGCCCAAATCTGCGTACGTGTTCGCCTCGGGAGATGTGGTGGCATTGGCGGCGAGGCCGCCGTTCTCGCACTTCTGACAGACCTTCTGCTCGTCCCAGAACACGTTCACCTTGTTGCGCGGGCTGATCTGCGCCGTGATGCGAGCGCTCGCGTTCTGCCACGTCTGATCCTTGAACGCCTGCCGGCTCAAGTCCGGCTCGTAGGTCCACTTGGTCGGATTGCCCGCGTTGATGTTCTCGTACATGTTCACGATGTAGTTCGAGTTCCCCTGGAACCGCAGCGTGCCGAAGAACCAGAGCCGGTCGGCAACGATCGGACCGCCGAGCGAGCTGTTGAAGTCGTAGCTCTTGATGAGGGGATTCGGGGCCGTGAGCCCCTGAGCCTGCAACTCCTCGGAGTAGTTGCTGCTCTGCATGTCGCCATTTCCCCAGGTCGTGAAGATGCCGCCCGACAGCGTGTTTCCTCCCGACTTCGGCACGATGTTCATCACCGGCCCGCCAGACTCCACCTCGCCCAGGCTGCCCGACGTCGTGAAGCTCACCTCCTGCGCATTCCGCGTGTCCGTGAGGTAGTTCGTGCCGCCGGCCTGGGGCACGGCGATGCTGATCCCATCCACCAGCAGCCGCGCCTCGCGGTTCGCCCGCCCGCCATCGAGGAGGGTCCCGTGCGAGCTGAACGTGCACGAGTTGCAGGGCCCCGTGCTCACGTCCTGCTGGCCGCCGAAGATGGCCGGGACGAGGACCAGGAGCGCGTTGTAGGAACCGGCCGTCGGTATCGCAGATATGGTTTCGCCGGTGAGTACGGTCTGCCGCTGCGCGCTCTGGATGTCCACGACCGGTGTTTCACCGGTCACGGTGACGGTTTCCTCGACGCCGCCCACCTTCAGTTCGGCGTTGACCGTGACGGTCAGGAACGCGTTCAGCTCCAGACCCGGGCGCCGCACCGTGGCAAAACCTGGCAGGGTGAAGGTCACCGTGTAGTCGCCGGGCCGCAGGTTCTCGATGCGGTACAGCCCCGCGCCGTCGGTGATGGCGGAACGAACTTTCTCGATGAGGGCAGGGCTCGCCGCCTCGACGGTCACGCCGGGCAGGATGGCGCCGGAGGTATCCCTCACTGTCCCAGCGATCGTGGCCTGCGCATGGGCCACGACTGGCATGAGCGCCAGCCAGGCCAGTAGTGCGATCGGTACAAGAGTCGTCGCTCGACCGAGCCGTGTTTGTGCCGCTCCCTGGTGCTGGTCGGGAATCATCACTGCCTCCTCGAACGTCCTTAGTACGCGATGAATCGAGTGACTGTGGAGAGCCCTGAGTATCCTCCGCACATCGTCGGAGTCAATACCCTTTCGAGGAAAGCATCAGGGGCGAGTCCATTCGACGCGACGAAAGTCTCGACGAATCCGCGCGTACAAGCCTGCTGACAAGGACGCCTCCAGGTCGACCTGAAGGCTCGGGCATCATGTTGACTTTGACCGGCCGACCACAATACGGTACGCCACCCTGATCGCCAAAAAGCCACTGCTCCGGAGGGCACCATGTTAGAAACCGCGGCCTCACCCGCCGATGCCAAAGCCGCCGACGCCGAGCCACAGCTGACCAACGGCTGGCACCTCGTGATCGAGGCGCTCACGCTCAATGGCATCAACACGATCTACGGAGTGCCCGGCATTCCAATCACCGACCTCGGCCGCCTCGCACAGGCCGCGGGCATGCGCGTTATCTCGTTCCGGCATGAGCAGCACGCCGGCAACGCAGCGTCCATCGCCGGCTTCCTCACGAAGAAGCCTGGCGTGTGCCTCACAGTGTCGGCTCCTGGCTTCCTCAACGGCCTGACCGCGCTCGCCAATGCGACGACGAACTGCTTTCCGATGATCCTGATCAGCGGCTCGTCTGAGCGCGAGATCGTCGACTTGCAGCAGGGCGACTACGAGGAGATGGACCAGCTCGCTATCGCCAAGCCGCTCTGCAAGGCGGCGTTCCGCGTGCTTCATGCCGCGGATATCGGCATCGGCGTGGCGCGCGCGATCCGCGCAGCGGTATCTGGTCGTCCGGGCGGTGTCTATCTCGATCTGCCGGGCAAGATTTTCCCGCAGGTGATAGACGCGGCCGCTGGAGCCCGGTCACTCGTCAAGGTCGTCGATCCCGCACCTGCACAACGTCCGGCTCCCGACGCTGTCACGCGTGCGCTCAATCTGCTGAAGGGCGCGAAGCGCCCTCTCATTGTCCTCGGCAAGGGTGCCGCTTACGCGCAAGTGGACGATCAGATCCGTTCCCTGGTCGAAAAGACGGGCATACCGTTCCTGCCGATGAGCATGGCCAAGGGCCTGCTGCCCGACACGCATCCGCAATGCGCCGGTGCTGCACGTTCGACGGTGCTCAAGGATTCCGACGTCGTCATGCTGATTGGCGCCCGGCTCAACTGGCTCCTGTCGCACGGCAAGGGTAAGACCTGGGGCGACGCGCCGAAGACGTTCATCCAGATTGACATCGAGCCGAAGGAGATGGACTCGAACGTGGAGATCGCCGCTCCAGTCGTGGGCGACATCGGCTCCTGCGTGTCGGCTCTGCTCGACGGCATGGGCGGCAATTGGCCGTCGGCACCGGCAGACTGGATCAGCGCCGTCAGCACGAAACGCGAAGACAACATTGCCAAGATGGCGCCACGGCTGGCGAGCACAAAGTCGCCGATGGACTTCCTCGGCGCGCTCGGCGTATTGCGCACCGTCATCAAGGAGCGGCCGGATGCGATCCTCGTCAACGAAGGCGCTAACACGCTCGACCTGGCGCGCAGCGCGATCGACATGTATCAGCCGCGCAAACGTCTCGACGTCGGGACGTGGGGTGTGATGGGCATCGGCATGGGCTTTGCCGTCGCGGCCGCGATCGAGACCGGCAAGCCCGTGCTCGCGATCGAAGGCGACTCGGCCTTCGGCTTCTCGGGCATGGAGGTCGAGACCATCTGTCGCTACAACCTGCCGGTCTGCATCGTCGTGTTCAACAACAGTGGCATTTATCGCGGAACCGACGTGAATCCGGGGGGGCCGGAGCCAGCATTCACCGTCTTCACCAAGGACGCGCGTTACGACAAAATGATTGAAGCGTTCGGAGGCATCGGCGTGAATGCGACGACCCCCGACGAGCTAAAGCGCGCCGTCGACGCGGCCATGAACTCCGGCAGGCCGACTCTCATCAACGCGGTCATCGACCCGGCCGCCGGCAGCGAGAGCGGCAGCATCGGCAGACTGAATCCACAGGCCGCAGCGGCCAAGAAATAGCGCGCTGCACAAAAACAGTGATCGATTCGAGGGGGTCTCTTAGATGGGCAAGGCACTAGACGGCGTTCGCGTTCTCGACTTCACTCACGTTCAATCGGGGCCGACGTGCACGCAGCTTCTCGCATGGTTGGGAGCCGACGTCATCAAAGTTGAGCGCGCCGGCGAGGGGGACGTCACGCGCGGCCAGCTGCGTGACATTCCTGGCGTGGACAGTCTGTACTTCACGATGCTCAACGGGAACAAGCGCTCGATCACGGTCGACGGCAAGAACCCGAAGGGCAAGGCCGTCCTCGAAGCGCTCGTGAAGAAATGCGATGTGCTCGTGGAGAACTTCGCCCCGGGCGCGCTCGACCGCATGGGCTTCTCATGGGAGCGGGTCAATCAACTCAACCCGCGCATGATCATGGCATCGGTCAAGGGATTCGGCCCCGGTCCATACGAAGACTGCAAGGTCTACGAGAACATCGCGCAGTGCGCCGGCGGCGCCGCATCGACGACCGGCTTCGATGACGGCCCGCCGCTCGTCACCGGTGCGCAGATCGGCGACAGCGGAACCGGATTGCATCTTGCGCTCGGCATCGTGGCGGCCTTGTACCAGCGCAACGCCACAGGCCGCGGTCAGCGCGTGCTCGCCGCGATGCAGGATGGCGTGCTCAATCTGTGCCGCGTGAAACTGCGCGATCAGCAGCGGCTCGCGCGGACGCACGTCCTCGAGGAGTACCCGCAGTACCCCAACGGCACGTTCGGCGAATCCGCCCCGCGGTCGGGAAATGCTTCTGGCGGCGGGCAGCCCGGATGGATTCTCAAATGCAAGGGCTGGGAAACCGATCCCAACGCCTACATCTACTTCATCACGCAGGCTCCAGTCTGGGAGGCTATCTGCAAAGTGACAGGCCACGAGGACTGGTTGACCGATCCGCGGTACGCGTCGCCGAAGGCGCGGCTGCCGCATCTATCGGAGATCTTCGACGGGATCGAGCAGTGGACGAAGACGAAGACGAAGTTCGAGGCGATGGACATCCTCAACCAGCACGACATCCCGTGCGGACCGATTCTCTCCATGAAAGAGATCGCGGACGAACCGTCGCTGCGCCAGACCGGCACGGTCGTCGAAGTCGATCACCCGACGCGCGGGAAGTACCTCACGGTGGGCAATCCGATCAAGATGTCCGACAGTCCGGCCGACGTGAAGCGATCGCCGCTGCTCGGCGAGCACACTGAGGAAATCCTGGCAGAACTCGGCTACGCCGCAGATCAGATCACCGCGTTGCGCGCCGAAAAAGTCATCTGAAACGATTCGAAAGGCTCTGGGAACAACGATGATCGAGACGAGGACCCTCAACCGGACAGAAGTCAGAGGTGTGCTGGACGCCGTCAAGGCAGAAGGACGCACCGCGCTCACCGCGCCAGAAGGCAAGCTCGTATGCGAGGCCTACGGGATCACCGTTCCCAAGGAAGGCGTGGCCTCGTCAGCCGTCGATGCGGCGTCGATCGCGACGGCGATGGGCTTTCCGGTGGTGCTCAAGATCGTCTCGCCGGAGATCCTGCACAAGACCGAGGCGGGCGGCGTGCTGGTTGGCGTGAAGAACGCCGACGATGTTCAGAAGGGCTACGACACGATCATCGCCAACGCCAAGAAATACAACGCGAAGGCAAACATCCTCGGCGTCCAGGTGCAGCAGATGCTCGCCGGCGGCCAGGAAGTAATCATTGGCGCGGTCACCGATCCGGTGTTCGGCAAGCTGGTCGCCTTCGGTCTTGGCGGCGTCCTGGTCGAAGTGCTCAAGGACATCACGTTCCGTCTTGCACCGGCGTCGCAGGACGATGCGCTGTCGATGCTCGACGGCATCGAGGCAGCGCAGATCCTCAAGGGGGTACGCGGCGCGGATCCGGTCAATCGCGACGCGCTCGCGACGATGATCCAGAGCGTGTCGCAGCTCATCGCCGACTATCCCGAAATCGCGGAGATGGACCTGAACCCGGTCTTTGCCACTAAGGACGGGGCGATCGCGGCCGACGTCCGGATCGTCGTCAATTTCTCGCCGGCGCCCGCGCGGTTCCGTCCGAAGCACGAAGACATCGTGCGCGACATGAACCGCATCATGAAGCCGAATGCGGTTGCCGTCATCGGCGCTTCCTCGGAGGCGGGCAAGATCGGCAACTCGGTGATGAAGAACCTGATCAACGGTGGGTACAAAGGGCAGATCTATCCGATCAACCCGTCCGCCGACGAGATCATGGGACTGAAGGCGTACAAAAGCGTCAAGGACGTTCCTGGCGACATCGATGTGGCCGTCTTCGCGATCCCGGCGAAGTTTGTGGCATCAGCGGTGGCCGAGTGCGGAGAGAAGAAGATTCCCGGCGCCGTCCTCATTCCGTCGGGTTTTGCCGAGACCGGCAACGTCGAGGGCCAGAAGGAGCTCGTCGCGGTCGCCCAGAAGTACGGCGTCCGCTTGATGGGCCCGAACATCTACGGCTTCTATTACACGTGGAGCAACCTCTGCGCGACGTTCTGCACGGCCTACGACGTCAAAGGCCACGCGGCGCTGTCCTCGCAGTCGGGCGGTATCGGGATGGCCATCATCGGCTTCTCCCGCTCGGCGAAGATGGGTGTCTCGGCCATCGTCGGCCTGGGGAACAAATCGGATATCGATGAAGACGACCTGCTGACGTTCTTCGAGCAGGACGACAACACGCACATCATCGCGCAGCACTGCGAGGACCTGAAGGACGGCCGCGCGTTCGCCGAAGTGGCGAAGCGCGTCTCGAAGAAGAAGCCAGTCGTCGTGCTGAAGGCCGGACGCACCGCTCTGGGATCCAAGGCCGCCGCCTCACACACAGGCGCGCTCGCGGGCAACGACAAAATCTACGATGACGTGCTCAGGCAGTCGGGCGTGATTCGCGCGCGCTCCTTGCGCGAGATGCTCGAATTTGCCCGCGCGCTTCCGATCATGCCGACGCCGAAGGGCGACAACATCGTCATCATCACCGGGGCCGGCGGCTCCGGCGTCCTCCTGTCGGATGCAGTCGTGGACAACGGCCTGTCGCTCATGAAGTTTCCGCCGGACCTCGACGCGGCGTTCAAGAAGTTCATTCCGCCATTCGGCGCATCCGGCAACCCGGTCGACATCACTGGTGGCGAGCCGCCGAAGACCTACCAGAACACGGTTCGCTTCGGACTCGAAGATCCGCGGATTCACGCGCTGATTCTCGGCTATTGGCACACGATCGTCACGCCGCCGATGGTCTTCGCAAAGCTGCTGGCCGAGATCGTCGAGGAGATGCGGGCCAAGGGCATCGACAAGCCGATCGTCGTCTCGCTCGCGGGTGACGTGGAGGTCGAGGAGGCGTCGGAGTACCTCTTCGATCACAAGATTCCGGCCTATCCCTACTCGACGGAGATCCCGGTGGACGTGCTCGGCGCCAAGTACAAGTGGGCGCGTGGTGCCGGATTGCTCTGACGACAGCGAGGAGTGAAGGGGTGCTGTGATGATCGCTGGCGCCATGTGGTTCAATTCGGGGATCCTATTGTTCGCGGACGCCGAGACAGATTTTCGCGGCACGGTTCCGGCTGATTCGCACACGGTTCTCTCGAAACACTACGGCGCATCCCCTGGCGGCGCCAGCTCGGTCTTCATCCTCAGCGAGCCCGGCAACCGACACGTGTCGGAGTTCCACCGTTGTGAGGAAGTGTTAGCCAGCATCCCTCCAGAGGACAGCACTCTCGAGCGAATGCGAGAGGCAGTCGAGAAGTCGCTTATCGATACCGGTGATGAAGAGGTCGATTTCGTCGCCTTGTACTCGGTGAAGGATCGACAGTATTCGCTCTATCGCACGACCGGAACGATGCTGCAGGAGGTTGTCGGTTACGACTGCGAAGGGCCTGCTGCCCCTCTCGGACACCGTTTGATGCACGACCGCTACACGGCTGCGAGGTCGATGGACACTCTTGATCTGACCCATGTGCTCTCGATCGCCACTGAAACGCTCGACGTGATCAAGGCGACTTACCCTGCGTGCGGGCAATGCAGCGAAATGATCGTCATGTACGCCAACGGCCATCTGTCGGAGGTGCAACACGCGGTCAACGAAAGCCCGCAGAAACAGAAGACGGCCTTGACGGCCGTGAGACGCACCTGAACACGAATTCATCCAAGTGGTGGAGGCGGCGGGAGTCGAATTCGAAATTGGCGATTTTTCGGCGGTTTTTCAACTATTTGACGGTGCGCGAGTTGTGGTCGCAACCCGTTGCTGGACCGACCGTTAGATCGATTTCGTGACGCCTCTCCCGTCCTCCCCGATTCCCTAAAATCAACCCGGCTGGCGGAGACATTTTGGAGGCGGCGGGAACGGCAGGCGGCGGGACCAGAACTCTCCTCCTCCACCGCCGCCTTCTTTTGCGACCAGAATCGCGATTTGCAGGCGAAAGGGCATTGGGCGCGGATCCCGACGTCTGTGCATCACCCGCGCCCCCGATCAGGTCACCGCTCCTGGAATCGGCAGGAACGTCGTCGCGATGCCCGCGAGCTTGCTGAAAATCGACACTTCTACTTCTTCTCCTTCGCCGCATCCTTCGCGGCTCTCTCAAGGGACATTTCTACCTGTGACATTTCCTAACTGACCTTTCAGCGTCCCGATTGGATCGCATTGGGATGGCTCATGACTCAAGCGTCACTCGCCGTGTTGAACAAACTGTTGACGGGATTGGCCGCTGTAACGTCGCAGCCGATACGAAATGTTGAGCTGCGACAGTGCTTGTGATGTTGTTCAGATGTAACAGGTCTATCGTTACAATCCAGCAGGCTCCCACAACTCACTATGACCCCTACCGAGATACGCATCGTCCAATGGGGTGGTCTCTTTGTCGCCATCGTAACGGTCATCGTTATGGCCATCTCCGGAGGCAATGGCTCCGGTCGCTCGGAGGGCTCCGCACCCCCGCCTCCAGATGACGAAGGGAGAACCGGAGGGAACCCTCCCCCTCCACCACCGCGTCAAGTCACTGCCAACGTCGATACGCAAACAATCGGAGTTGGAAGATCCGGATCGTTCCTGAACGGCGAAGTAATGGTGACGGTCGATAGTGCCGACCCTAGCGGAAACGCTGTGATTGAGTTCCAAGCCGAAGGTCGTGTGCTGCAACTGGCGTTGCGTCGCGGCAATGGCACGCAGCCACCGGGTCAATTTGGAATCAACCTGACCCGCGTGTCGCCAGATGGCAGTCAGGCGACGTTTCAAGTCAATCGACTCAGGCCCTACTGACCGGAGACAAAATGGCTGTGGAGAATTTTGCTCGTCGGTCTGCTCGTCGCTCGGCACACCCATAGGTGTGTTGCCGAACTGTCGAACAGGTAATGACCCCCGCTCGTCTGCTCGTCAGAATGGTGTTTGACGAACTGCCGAACAGCCCAAGCTAAGGGGTTTTGTTAGGGATTGCCGCTACTTCTGTTCGTCAGTGGATCTCAGCGGTCGGAGGCATTCCCGTCAAGTACTGCTCAACGGCCTCCATCGCCTGTTGCGTGTTGTCTTCCTTGAGCGGGAGCACCGGATTAAAAGTCAGGTGCCGAGTGCTTGGGTTGAACAGGAGCTTACCCTTCGGGACGTCCACGTCTCGCCCATACGCTCGGACGAATCGCTCTGACGAAGGATCGTTGCCGTCCTTACGCTCCAAGAACCACTCGACGTCCGGCCAATCCCTCAGTCTCGAATCACCACGAGCACGACCACTGCTATGCCCCATGTGGTGGACGATCAACGACTCGT
>Ga0315912_10006142_pt1 | contig 10838 bp, 6 predicted proteins | sample VfabasoilMG_FD_204469 | JGI IMG/M metagenome (GOLD analysis project Ga0315912, IMG submission 204469) | Garden soil microbial communities collected in Santa Monica, California, United States - V. faba soil | ecosystem: Environmental > Terrestrial > Soil > Garden | place: USA: California...
TCCGAAGCAGATGCTGAAGAGTGATGAAGCGATCATGCTTGACGGTATGAAGCTTGACGAAGTGGCCCAGGCGATCGGCTTGCCTGTCTATGCAGTCACGCTTGAAGAGTTGACTGCGATCATTGGACCACAAAGAGGCACAAGAGACACAAAAGGCACAAAAGAGATTTTGTGATGAGACTTCTAACTCTCCTGGTCGAGAACAGCCGGCTTCCTAATGTCTACTTTTTTCTTTTTGTGCCTCTTGTGCCTTTTGTGCCTCTTTGCGGCTAACCATGTCTCAACGACGAATACTCGACGTCGGTTGTGGTCAAAACAAATTTCCCGGCGCCGTCGGCATCGATGCGAACCCGCGTAGTCACGCTGATGTCGTTCACGATCTCGGAGTCATTCCTTATCCTTTTGCTAACGACGAGTTCGACGAGATCATTTGCCGTCACGTGATCGAGCATGTGCCCGACGTGCTCGGCTTCGTAAACGAACTGCATCGGATTACAAAGCCGGGTGGGCGTTTGAAGATCGTCACGCCGCATTATTCGAATCCTGACTGGGCGACGGATCCAACTCATCGCAATCACTTCAACAGCTACTCGTTCACTTGCTTCATTCCTGCGCGCACTCCGTTTCCGTTCTACACGACTGCCGAGTTGAAACCGATCACGATTCACGTGAGTCTCGCTAATCTCTGGCGGGCGATCGGAATGGAATTTTTCGTCAACCTGGATCAGCGCTGGCCTTCGTGGCGCTTCACACGAAAATTCTGGGAGTTTTATCTCTCCACCATCTTCCGCGGGAAAGAGCTTCACTTCGAATTCGAAGTGGTGAAGTGAAGAAAATTCTGAATTCACTTTTACGTATGTCCTCCCGCTTGTGCCACATCAGTGAAAAGGATTCTGAATCAATCCGAGCTTTCTGACCGAGCCAAAATCGGCCTCAAACAGCTGAAAACACGCCTTCCCGTCCAAGAATTTGAATCGCAATCCAGAAACATGTATTCTTGGCGCGCTTTTCAACTCCGCATTCGTACGAAAACTCGTATTTTTTGAATTAAAGCTCGCTGGCTCGTTAATTGCAAAGTTTACGGGCACAACCAGCTCCTTTAGTTTTGTGGGGCACTCCATTCTTACAAAGACACAGTAGTAGTTAGCGTGGCTTCTTCATTTGGAACAAGTTGTCCGGCGAACCTTCCTTTGCCAGACAAGGGCTAAACCTATTTTGGAGGATTACGTGATGAGAAACGGTTTACGGACGTTTTTACTAGTGCTCCTCGTGCTAGGCGTCTGCGTAGTTCCCGTTTTCGCTCAAACGGGCTCCACCGGCTCTCTTTCGGGCACAGTTTTGGACCCGCAAGGAGCCGTCGTGGCTGGAGCTTCTGTGAAAGTCGTCGCCAAGGCGACTAATCAGGAGTTTACCGCGCAGACGAGTGACGATGGCACATTTACAATCCCGACGCTGACCGCCGGCATTTACACCGCCACGGTGACGGCCAGCGGTTTTAAACAATCAGTAGTGACCGAAATCAAAATCGACGTTGGCAAGCCTTCCAGCATCAACGTGGAATTAGAGATCGGCGCAGCCAATGAGATCGTGACCGTGGTAGGCGGAGGCGAACTGCTGCAAACGCAGACGGCCACCATCGGCACCACGCTTACCGGTCGTCAGATTACCGACTTGCCAACGGCTTCGCGCGACGCCCTCGATCTCGTACTCGCATTGCCAGGCACTACCACCCCAGGACGTCCCCGCACTTCTTCGGTAAACGGCTTGCCGAAAGGCGCACTGAACATCACCCTTGACGGTATCAATGTTCAGGACAACCTGCTCAAATCGAGTGATGGTTTCTTTACTTACGTTCGCCCCAGAACGGACGCCATTAGCGAGGTGACAGTTTCGACTTCGAATCCGGGCTCGGAAAGCTCGGCCGAAGGTGCGGTCCAAATCAAATTCGTCACGCAAGGCGGCTCCAATGAATATCACGGCGGCGTTTACTGGTATCACCGCAACCCGTCGCTCAATGCCAACTATTGGTTCAGCAATCGCGACCTCGCGCCGGATTTTGTCACCAAGAAGGCGCCGCAACAGCGCATTCTGTTGAATCAGCCAGGCGGCAAGGTTGGTGGTCCAATCAGGATTCCCGGATTGTTCAACGGCAAAGACAAAGCGTTCTTCTTCGTCAACTACGAAGAGTATCGCCTGCCCGAAAAGAGCCCGGGTCGCGTGCGAAACATTCTGAGCCCCGAAGCACAGTCGGGTGTTCACCGTTTCACCACCACGCTTCAGCCTTGTGCGCCAGGTCAAACAACCGGTTGTTACAATCCGCCGGCTAACGTGACCTGCACCGCTGGTGGAACCCGGACCTGCTCGGTCAACGTGTTTACGTTGGCGGCAGCGGCTGGCATTATCTCCACCGCGGATCCGACCATCTCAGCTCTGCTAGGCGACATTCGCAGTTCGCTGACCGGTGTGAATGCAATCATTCAACCGACCGGCAACCCGAACATCCAGCAGGCCACCTTCTTCAACGCCGGTGGACAGACGCGCAAGTTCCCAACCGTTCGCTTCGACTTCAAACTCACGAACAACCACCACATCGAGAACATCTGGAACTACCAGCAGTTCCGGTCCACGGTTGACTTCCTGAACAACGTCGATCCGATCTTCCCTGGTTTCCCGAATTTCGGCAGCCAGGATTCGAACCGTTTCTCGAACTCCACCGCCTGGCGTTGGACCATCAACAACAACCTCGTGAACGAAGCGCGGTTCGGTTTGTTGGGCGGTACCACGCTCTTCTTCCCGCAAGTCAATTCGGGACAGTTTGATAATCAGGGTGGCGTCTCCCTGGCGATCAGTGCCGCGGGCGTCACCAACGCAACCGCAACCACTGGCCCGCAGCGGCGCAACACTCCAGTCAAGCAGTTCACCGACAACTTGAACTGGGTTAAGGGCAACCATTCGATCAACTTCGGCGCCAGCTTCACGCGAGTGAACTTCTGGCAGCAGTTGGTGACTGTGGTTCCGACAGTCAACTTCGGTATCAGCTCAACGTTGGCGGCCGACGCCACGGCATGGAACGCTTTTGGTTCCCTGGCTCCGGGCGTCAACCAGCAAGGCAACGCGGCTGCTCTCTATTCAACGTTGGCCGGACGAATCGCGTCGATCACACGCAATGCGCGCTTGAGCGAAGAGTCGAACCGGTACACGTTGCAGGGCGACCTGATCAGCCGTGCTCAACAAAGTGAGTATGGAATCTACGCGCAGGATACATGGCGCGTTCGTCCGAACATCACTCTGACAGCCGGTCTTCGTTGGGAAGTTCAGGGACCGTTTATTCCGCTGAACGACACCTACGCGAGAGCCTCAAACTTTGCGGGTCTCTACGGTGAGTCAGGCGAAGGAAACATTTTCCAGCCGGGCACGCTAACGGGCAGTCCCACGTCGATGGTCCTGTTCGGAAAAGGCACTTCGGCTTACGAGACTCGTTACGACAGCTTTGCGCCAAGCATCGGTATCACTTACAGCCCGAACTTCTCGGAAGGCTGGCTGAAATCTCTGTTTGGCGAGTCGGGCCGCACCGTACTTCGTGGCGGCTTCTCGATCGCGTATGTTCGCGAAGGCGTGAACACATTCCAGAGTCTCTATGCTGCTAACGCGGCGAGCGGCGCCCAGTTGGCTGGTGGTACCATCAGTGCTACCCAGAACATCACCGGCACGCCGTTCCCACTGAGCTTTGGTAACTATTTCCGCAACGGATTGCCTGCTGGTCCGAACTTCCAGCAGTCGCCGGTGTATCCCAACACGGGATCTATCACCGACTCGATCAACGAGTTCATACCCGATTTGAAGATTGGGCGTGTTGACTCGTTTACTTTCGGCATCCAGCGCGAAATTGATTCCAACAACGTGATTGAAGTCCGTTACGTTGGCAACCGCGGCCACGACCTCTGGAGGCAATACGATCTCAACGAAGTCAACGTCATTGAGAACGGATTCCTTAGTGAGTTCCGTCTGGCCCAGCAGAACGTGATCGCCAACCTGGCCGCCGGTCGCGGATTCAACTTCCGCTACTTCGGTCCGGGCACGAACACTTCGCCGTTGCCGATCTTCCTGGCCCACATCAGTGGTGTTCAGAGGGCGAATGCCGGCAACTGCACGGCAGGCGCCGGAGCCGGCTCTTGCGCGGCTCTTTACTCGAACGCGCTGTTTGCTAACACCACGCTGCTCAATTTCCTGAACCCGTTGAATCCGCAGACGGGCGGCGGCGTTGGTCAGGGTAATGTCGGTTTCGCCGGCATGGCTGGCCTCTTTGCGGGAACCGCGAACGAGAGCTTGTTCGCTGCCAACAAGATTGCCGCGGGTATCCCGTCCAACTTCTGGTTGGTGAACCCTGGCAAACGCGGTGGCGCGTTCATCATCGACAACAGCGGTCAGACCTGGTACGACGCGGTCACGTTTGAATTCCGACGTCGCATGTCGCGTGGTTTGCTGACCCAGTTCAGCTACACCTTCGGTAAGGCCCTGGTGAACAACTACGCCAGCAGCTCCGGCGTATTTGACCAACCGGCCACGATCCGCGACATGAACTTCAGAAAGAACGTCGCGCCGTTTGATATCACCCAGGCTTTCAAAGCCAACTTCATCTACGAACTGCCTGTTGGCCGTGGGAAGACCTTCTTCTCAGGCGCCAATGGTTGGGTCAACGGATTGGTTGGCGGCTGGGGCTTCAACGGCAACATCCGCATCCAGAGCGGCTCGCCCTTCTCGTTCGGCAACGTCCAACTAGTCGGGATAACGCAGAAAGAACTTCAGGATGCGGTCGGTGTTTACCGCAATCAGAATGACGCTGACGGTATCAACCGCGGCAACGTGTTCTTCCTGCCCGAAGACATCCGTCTCAACACGTTCAGGGCGAACAACGTGGCCTTTACGGCAGCCGGCGCAAGCTTTACGCAGGGCGCGCCGACCGGTCGCTTCATCGCTCCCGCGGGCTTCGGCAATTGCCAGGCAGCCTTTATTGGCACCTGCGGGTTCCAAAACCTCGTTCTTAAAGGACCGGCATTCTTCCGTTCCGACCTGAGCATAGTCAAGAGAATTCAATTTACCGAGACTATGAACTTCGAGATGCGCGGAGAATTCCTCAACGCCTTTAACAACATCAACTTCCTCGTTGGCGCTGCTGCCAACGACGTAAACGCGCCTGGCGGTTTTGGCGCTGCTACTTTCGGACGCTACACGGCAGCCTACCAGGATATTTCGACAACGAACGATCCCGGCGGCCGCCTGGTCCAATTGGTCCTCAGGTTCAACTTCTAGCAAGTTGGCTCTAACCTGTTGGTTTAGAGGAGAGCAGAAGCCTTTCTGCTCTCCTCCTTCTCTTAACCGAGTCCGGCTCGCGACTCTTACCTCGCCAGCCTCTACGGAGGCCCAAAATGAAAACTCTCGAGCGGAGAAGTTTTCTTTCCTTAATCTCCAACGCCGCGGTTGGCTCAGCGCTAATTCCTGTCTCACCACTCGCTCGCGCTTTCAACCAAACAACTAACAAGACTTGCTGGCTCGACGTTTGCGCGCCCTTCATCATTCAGGATGAAGCACTCGGCATCGATTCCGAGATCGTGCTCACGTCTGACAACTTCGTCGGCGCCAGAGGTTACGAAGACGGCGCTGACGCAACTGAGTATCAGATCTATCTCTACGACTTTGAGGGACATCCACTCGGAGCCGACGGCGTTGCGAAGCGCCTGACTGCGCCGGCCATGCGCACGACCGTCATCCCCGTCAGCGAACTGGTTGGACCACACAGCAGTTTCTGCGGCGGCTTGAAAGTCCGGCTGCGACCGAAGACTCGCACACCGTCGCATGCGAGCGATCTTTTCAGTTCCGCTTTTGTTCGCTGGAAGAGCCGCGACACGTTCACCAACGTTCACGCGAACCCCGATCCTTTACAGTGGCAACGCGCCGACAGCTTCTTCTACTCGATGCCGTTTCCGCCGCTGGACGATTACGATTGCGTCTACAGCCTCTTCAATCCTTACGCGGAACGCAGCATGGGCGCGGTGACGCTCTACGATCAGTTTGGCGCCACGCTGAAAGAGCTTTCTTACGATCTGAACCCGCATTCGTCAGTGCTCGTCGATCTGCGCAAAGGCGAATACACACGCAATCTTAACGAGACGTTCAACGCCAAGCGCAGTGCCCACGCGAATCGTGGCGGCACGCGCGGCGGAACCATCGCCGTGACGAATCGTCAAGGGTCAGTGAAGAACTTCGGCTATCTGCTGATCAAACACTCCGGAAGTCCGCGCTTCAGCATCGAGCATCCGATTCACCAGCCGCCATACAATCCGATGGCGGCAAGAGTTCCGTTCGACGACGCGGGTCGTTTCAAAGCACAGAACATTCTGTACACGCCGCTCGTCTTTCGCTCGAAAAAGATCGGCGGTATAACGCTTGAATCGCGCTTTCATTTGAGTTCGGGAGCTCCGGTTGAGGAAGCACTTTGGCTGAGTCCTTTTATCACCGACGCCGACGGCAAAGTGGCCTGGCAAACAGGAGAAGGATCGAAACTGCCCGGCTCGATTTCCGAACGGCAGATCGAACGCGGCGCTATCAAGCTGCGCGGCCAGCAGAGTTGCATCTTTGATTGTTCGCGCACCGAATTGCCGAAAGGATTCTCGGGTGGTCTGTCACTCGCGATCACGCCGCTTTCGAACCACACGTTGATGAAAGTCGAAGTCGTGGCGCAGGAATGGAACGCGCGAGCGTTTACTCATTTTCGTCCCGGCCTCGCGTCCGCGCGCGCTTATCAAAAGCCCGCGTGGCGCTCGGGACTCGGCACGGATTACATCGTCGCCGGAGCGCGTCTGTTTGGGGACGAGCGGAGAATGATCCGCGACGAAATCATCGCCGTCATAAATATTGACGATAAGAACATCGTTGGAAACCCGACACTTGAAGTGTTTACGTCCGCGGGACTCAAAACGCGCGTGCGTTTGGGCGAGGTGCCGGCCTTTGCCTGCCGGCATTACTTGCTTTCCGCATTGGTCTCTGAAAAGATCGGGCCGAACGACTTGAGCCTTAGACTGGTCGACGAACAGGCCACTCTCCTGATGTCTGTACTGCATCTCGATTACGAGCGTCGAGACATCGCCGCCGACCATGGGTCAGATCGGTTTTCCACGTTCGCGGAATTCACGTGCGACCAGAAGGCTTAGGCCGTTCGAACCTTAGTTCAAACCCATAAATAGCATTCAAGGAGTGGTAGTGATGAGAACAGTCATTTCTGCGTGCTTAGCTGTATTGATGATTGCCGGTCTGGCGGTGGCCCAAAAGAAACCCTGGACCGAGTGGACCAAGAAAGACGTCGAGAAGACACTGAACGATTCCGCCTGGGGACAAACACAAACCGAAGGCGGCAGCGGACAATCAAGCTCAAGCCAGTCAGCCATAACCTCAACAATGAGTGCGCGTAATGAGGAGCGCAATCTAGGATCGGCCGCCAGGGTTTCCGAATCCGGCGAAACTAAAGCAACGCCTTACGTGAAATACCACGTACGTTTTCTTTCCGCGAAACCCGTGCGCGAAGCATTCGCGCGCCAGGTGTTGTTATCGCGATCTGAACCCGATGAAAACCTCAAGACCCAACTCCAGGGTTTTATCAACGGTAACTTCGCGGATTACATCGTGGTTTCGGTAGGCGTCGAAGTCGGCGATGCGAAGATGGCGGGTCCAATCATGCAGGCCTTCACCAACGCCACTGCCGAAGCCTTGAAACAGAATGTTTACCTCGAACGCAAAGACGGCAAAAAGCTGTTTCTTGAAGAGTACCGCGCGCCGGTGCAGGACGGAATGGGCGCCAAGTTCATCTTCAAACGCGTCGTCGACGGCCAGCCGTTTCTGAGCGAGAGCGACAGTGTTCGTTTCAATGCCCAGCTCAACGAAAAGATGAAACTCAACACGCGCTACAAGCTTTCCGACATGCAATACGACGGCAAGCTGGAATATTAACGTTAACGATCTGAACTCCCGCAGATGAAGAAAGTAATCTTTGCCGCACTAATCATCACGCTGCTGTTGAGCATCACCACTGCTCAGGATAAACCGTGGACTGAATGGACCAAGGTTGAAGCAGAGAAGATTCTCAACAGCTCAGCGTGGGGCCACACTCAAACCGACACTGACACGTCGGAGATGATGTACAGTCCCACTTCGCTCAGCGCGCCCAGTTCGTCGACGCGCAGCGGCGTGACAGGCACAACAACCGATCGCCAGTCAGTTAACAGCAATCGTGTCGCGCAGGGCGCCAACAACCAGGCGATCTCCGTCAACTATCACGTGCGCCTGCTTTCCGCGAAACCGGTGCGCCAGGCTTTCATGCGCGTCATCGAGATCGCCCAGAAGACGCCTGACAAAGAACTGCTCGACGGTCTCCGAGCGTTTGTCGATCGCGACTTCAGTGAATTCATCGTCGTCGCCGTCACTTTCGATTCAACTGACGGGCGTTTTTCTGGTCCAGCCATGCAGGCTTTCGCCTCCGCCACGGTCGGCACACTCAAGAACAAAACTTATCTCGAACGCAAAGACGGCAAGCGTGTGTTTCTTTTGGAGTATCACGCTCCCATCAACGACGGACTCGGAGCGAAGTTCATCTTTCCGCGCATCGTCGACGAGAAGAAGTTTGTAAATGCCGAGACCGGATCGTTTCGCTTCTACAGTGAAGTCACCAACCAGTTAAAACTCAACGTAACCTTCAAAACGTCTGACCTGATGTACAACGGAAAGCTGGAATACTAAGAGAGAGGAACCTCCCAAAATGAAGAAGAGACTCGTTGTCTTGCTTGCGTGTGCGGTGCTGTTGTCGTCGTCGCTGGTCTTTGGAACTCAAAAAACCGAGAAGCCGTGGACTGAATGGACGCAAAAAGAAGCCGAGAAAATGCTCAGTAGTTCGCCATGGGCTCAGACGCAAGTCGACACTGACACATCCGAGATGTTCTTCTCCCCGACTAACGACCCGGCCCGCGGGCGCACGACCGACAACGCGGGAACGCGATTGGAAAGCGGCGCGCGGAACCAGGCGGTCAACGTGAAGTTTATCGTGCGCTTCTTCTCAGCGAGACCGATACGACAAGCATTGGTGCGAACGATGGAGTTAAAGCAAAAACCCGATGCCGACACCGCGGAGCGTCTGCATGCTTTCGCCAACGTTCAAAGCGGCGAGTCCATCATCCTCACGTTGAGCTTCGAGACGACCGATCAGCGTTATGGCGGCCAGGCGATGCAGACGATGGGCAGTGCAGTCACCGCGACGTTAAAAAACGAGACTTACCTCGAGCGTGACGGCAAACGCCAGTTCCTGCACGAGTACATTCCGCCGGGCAAAGACGGCTTTGGCGCACGCTTCATCTTCCTGCGCATGATGGACGAGCAACCGTTCATCAACGGAAACGCGGGCGAGGTTCGGTTCGTCACTAAGTATCCAAACGGCATGAAAGTCGATCGACGTTTCAAACTCGCCGACATGGTTCTGGACGGTAAACCTGAATACTGAGTTTCCATATTTTGGGGTAATTCAAAAATTCGGATCGTTATCCGAGTTTTTGCTGAAACCGACAATCACACTATCCACAAAACCCAGCAAATCCTCACTTTCGCCCTTCCCAGACGAGGCATACGTCTTGCTGGATAAAACGAAGTCTACTCGTAAATAGCTCAGGCAAATAAATACATTTAGAAGACTCGTCTCCACGGTCCCCCCGTGAGCGTTTCGGCTTTTGGCTTGATAACGCGCTAACGCGTCATTCGCTAGTTCAGCCAATTCAAGTGGAATCCCCAAAATCTAGGAGGACAGATGAGAACGTTCACGAAACTACTACTCCTGGGCTTGACGGTCTTCTTTGCGCAGATTGCCGTTCACGCCCAAACCACAGGTTCTCTGTCGGGAACGATCACCGATCAGGCCAATGCCGTGGTGGCCGGCGCCACTGTCACGCTCCAAAGCAATATCGCGAGTGGTGAGCGTAGCGCGGTAACCGACAGTAACGGTAACTTCGATTTCCAGGCCTTACTGCCGGGCACCTACTCGATCTCTGTTGAGGCTTCGGGATTCAAGAAATCAATAGCCCGAGAAATCGTTGTCTCGCTCGCGCTTAACACTCAAGTCAATGTGCAGCTCGAGATTGGATTGGCGAATGAGTCGGTAACGGTGACGGCGACTCAGGAAGTGCTCAACACCTCCAGTCCCTCGCTCACTAACGTTATCAACACCAGACAGGTTGTTGACTTGCCGATTGGAGACCGCAATCCGCTACAACTTGCGGGTCTTCAGGCGGGCATCGCGGTAACCGGCGACAACGTCAGGGGATCGTCCATTGCGGGACTTCGTCAGACCGCAACCAACGTCACCCAGGACGGCATCAACGCGATGGACAATTTTGTTAAGACCAGTTCGCTTTTTGCCATCAGCACGCCGTCTCTGAATTCCACCGCTGAGTTCAGCATCACAACCGGCACCGTCGGTTCCGATCAAGGTCGAGGCGTCGGCCAGGTAACACTCGTTACCCGATCTGGAACGAACGAGTTCCACGGCAGCGCGTTCTACATGAACCGCAACGATGCGTTGCAGGCCAACACCTTTTTTAACAACGCGCTCGGAACGCCGCGCGGTAGACAGAACCAGCACTTCTTCGGCTTCGACATCGGCGGTCCGATTTATGCCCCGAGATTTGGCGAGGGTGGACCAGCGGTGTGGAGCGGAAAAGATAAGGCGACATTCTTCTTCGCCTACGAAGGTTTCCGAGATAATTTTTCGGTTACCCGAAACAGGACGGTCCTCACTCCCGAAGCCA
>Ga0315912_10006143_pt1 | contig 10836 bp, 6 predicted proteins | sample VfabasoilMG_FD_204469 | JGI IMG/M metagenome (GOLD analysis project Ga0315912, IMG submission 204469) | Garden soil microbial communities collected in Santa Monica, California, United States - V. faba soil | ecosystem: Environmental > Terrestrial > Soil > Garden | place: USA: California...
CGCCGTGCTGCTCGCCGCCTGCGCGCCCCAGCCGCCCGCCGGCGTGACAGTGCTCACCTATGCCTCGCCGTACAGCCCCACGCATCCCTTCAGCCGTGCGGACCTCGCCTGGGCGAACTGGATCGCGGAGCGCTCCGGCGGCCGCATGCTCATCAAACCGTACTGGTCGAGCTCGGTGCTCTCTTCGGAGCATTCGATGACCGAGATCCGCCACGGCGTGGTCGACATCGGCCTCATCACGCCTATCTACGCGCGCGGCGGCGCACACATGATCCATGTGCAGGCGGCGTTCTATGCGGGGCTGACCACATTTGCGCAGCAGGTGGCGTTGTATCGATGCATGGCCGGCGCGGATGCCCAGTTCGCGCGAGAGCTCGACGGCATGGTGGTGCTCGCGGTGCAAGGCGGCAATCTGCCCGGTATCGTCACACGCACTCGCCAGCTCCACACGCTCGATGACCTCGAGGGACTCCGGGTGCGCGCGCCAGCCGAACTACTCGAGGTTCTGCGCCGCTTCGGCGCCGATCCGGTGGAAATGCCCATGGGCGAGGTCTACTCGGGTCTGGCGAAGGGCGTGCTCGACGGCGTGATCGCGCCGGCCGATACGTTGCGGTCACTGCACTTCGCGGAGGTCGCCGGATTCTTCAATACCTTGCGTGTTCCGCGCGGCGCCTACGCGGCGCGCGCCATCGGGCTTTCGCGCTGGAAGACACTCACCGACGAGGAGCGCTCGATCCTCCAGGAAGGCGTAACGGTCTGGGAGCGCGAGCTCGACCACCAGCTTCGCCAGGCGGAAATCGCCGGCGAGGCCGCGGGACGGAAGGGCGGAATGATTTTCACGGCGCCTTCCGCCGCGGATACCGCGCGCTTCCTCACGGTCTACAACGAAGTCGCCGAGCACAACGCGCGGCTCGCAAGCCGCTATGAAATCGATGGCCTGGGCGTGTTCCGATACGCGCGCTCCGTGGTGGCGGGCGCCGTGGCGACGGGACAGGTCCAATGCACTGGAGAAAAGAAATGAGCAGTCCGCTGGCCGGTACGCGGGTCGTGGATTTCAGCCATGTGATGGCGGGACCTTACGCCTCGCACCTGTTGCGCGTGCTGGGCGCCGAGATCATCAAGATCGAATCGCCGGGGATCGGCGACGCCATGCGCAACTATGGCGCCGATCGCCGTTACGACGGCATGTCGCCCGCCTTCATTGCAGTCAACGCGGGAAAGAAGTCGGTGGTGCTGAACCTCAAGCACCCGCCCGCGCTCGCCGCCGTGCGTCGACTCATCGGCGGCGCCGACGTGGTGCTGGAGAATTTTCGCCCTGGCGTCATGAGCCGCCTCGGACTCGACTACGAGAGCGTGCGCGAGTTGCAGCCGCGCCTGGTGTACTGCTCCGTGTCCGGCTACGGGCAATGCAGCCCGCGGCGCGACTGGCCGGCCATCGACAACATCGTGCAGGCGACCAGCGGCATGATGTCGCTGAGCGGTGAAAACGGCGACGGACCGATGCGCGTGGGTTTTCCTGTCGTCGACACGCTCACCGGCCAGACGGCGGCGTTCGCCATCGTTGCCGCGCTGCTGCGCCGTGAGCGCTCCGGTGGCGGCGAGTACATCGACGTGGCGATGTTCGACGCGACCATCGCATTCATGGCCTCCGCAGTCGTGCCCTACCTCGTGACCGGCAAGACGCTCGAGCGCACGGGCAACGTCGGCTACAGCGGGCAGCCGACTTCCGCGGTGTTCGACGCCGGCGATGGACGACAGATTTCGCTCGGCGTGGTTCAGCAAGCGCAATTCGAAACCTTGGCGCACGCGCTGCAATGTGAACGCTGGCTCGGCGATGCCCGATTCGCAAACCCCGATCTGCGTCGAAAGAACAGCACCGCGATGCGCGCTGAGCTCGCCACGGTATTCGCGGCCCAGCCGGCCGAGGCATGGGAGCGGCAATTGAGCGCGGCCGGCGTGCCGTGCGGCATGGTGCGCGACGTCGGCGAGGCCCTCGGCCTCGAAGGACTCGATGACCGTGGCATCCGGATTCCCATGCACGTGCCCGGCCTGCCCGACCGGCAGGACATCGACATCGTCAACGCGGGATTCAAGTTCAGCCAGGACTCGCCGGATATCGACCGGCCTCCGCCGATCCTCGGCGAGCACAACGAAGAGATTCTCGAGTCGCTGGGATTCGGTGCGGAAGAACGCCGCGAGATCCTGGCCGGCAATCGGCGCTGAACGCGCCGTATCCATTGAGGGAAATCATGAAACACCTGCCTGGCAGTGTCCTTCTTGCGTCGATTGCGTCCATCACCCTGGCAGCCGCCGCTGCCGCCACCACGGAGCCGAAGGTCTCGAAGCCCGGCCAATACAGCGGCTACACCAGCGCTCGCTTCGACGGCCACAGGTTGACCTCTCAGTACGTGGCGGTGCGCGATGGCACGCGTCTCGCCGTCGACGTGTTCCTGCCGACACAGGGAGGCAAGGTCGCGAGCGACAAACTACCGGTGGTCTGGATGCACACGCCGTACAACCGGCGCACCACGAACAGCGGGCTGACGGCGGCCAACTACCCCGGCAAGGCGCTGCAGCTCGTGAAATACGGGTACGCCGTCGCTGTCGCGGACTTCCGTGGCCTGTACGCCTCGTTTGGCCGCAACGCCGGCTACAACCGCGGCGAATGGCAGGACGCTGCGCGATTCGATGCCTACGACATCACCGAATGGCTGGCCAAACAACCCTGGAGCAATGGCAAGGTGGGCATGTGGGGATGCTCAGCCACCGGCGGAAGCCAGATGCAGGCGCTTTCCACTGCACCACCCAGCCTCAAGGCCATCTTCCCGATGAGTTGTGAATGGGACGTGTACGCCTTCGTCGCATCGGGCGGCATTACACCGCATGGCGCGCCCACCATGATGATGCGCGGCGGCGGACGTGAAGAGCGCGACCGGAGTGCCGTGGGCGTCGATGGCGATACGGACGGCAAACTGTTGACCGCCGCCATCGCCGAGCACGCCGACAATCTCGAAACCGCAGGCATCGTTCCGTTCCGTGACAGCGAGTCGAAGGAGTTCGGCAACGCGTGGTGGCTCAAGAGCAGCCCGCATGCCTACGCCGACACGATCAACCGTTCCGGCATCCCGGTGTACGCCGCGGTCAACTGGGCCGAAGGCTTCACCGGTCACGGGCCGGCATACACCTTCAACAATCTGCGCACGCCGAAGAAGCTCCTCCTCGGGCCTGGCAAACACTGCGACTGGGCCACCGTGCTCACGGAGACCGGGTTCGATCTCGTCACCGAGGAATTGCGCTTCTTCGATCACTGGCTGCGCGGCATCGACAACGGCGTGATGCGCGAGCCGGCAGTGACTTACTACACGTACAACGAGGCGCCGGAACGAGCGTGGAAAACTTCGAAGACCTGGCCGCCGCGCGGCGGGAAACGAACGGCGTTCTACCTCGGGCCTGGCGTCCTTTCGATGGAGAAGCCGGATTCGGCCGCGGGCGATTCGCGTATGCAGGTGCGCCATGACACGGATGCCGAGGCCTTCTGGTCGTCGGGCATGACCTTCGTCACAGCGACACTCACCAAGGACACCGAAGTGACGGGCCACGCAAGCGCGCGTCTCTGGATAGCTTCGACCGCCACCGATGCCGACATCATCGCGCGCATCGACGACGTGGCACCGGATGGTTCGCACAAGTACGTGGGCGTCGAAGGGAAGCTGCGCGCTTCGCTGCGCGCCACGACGAAGGCGCCTTACGAGACGATGGGGCTTCCGTGGCACCCGTTCACAGCGGCCTCCGCACAGCCGCTCGTGCCCGGCGTGCCCGTCGAGGCGCAATTCGAGTTCCTGCCCACGTCGTACCTCTTCAAGGCCGGGCACCGCGTCCGGCTCACGCTTCAATTTGCCGATGCGCGCTCGACGCCAAGGATCGATCCGGCTCCGCAAGTCACCGTGCTGCATCGGCCCGGTGCGGCGTCACTCATCGAACTACCTTTGCGTTAGTGCCTGGGAGGCGGACAGTCACGACCCCAGTTGCGCGCGCCTTTCACATTCATCCGGATGGCGATCACTTTGTCTGGCGGACCCGTAATGACCAACGTCTTGCCGTCGCGGCCGGCGAAGGTGTTGTTGGTTGCCTGACCGCCCACGGGGATCTTCAGGATGTTGTTGCCGTCGGGATCGAACGCCAGCACGCCCTCATTGTTGCTGATGTAGACGTTGCCCCGTTCGTCCATGGACATGCCGTCGCCGCCCCAGTCGGTGAACTTGCGCATGTGGGAGAGCGTACCGTCACGCTTGATGTTGAAAACCCACGTGCCGCCATGGTTGTCGCCGGCCCATTTGTTGACGTAGAGCTTCTTTCCGTCGGGAGTACCCACGACTCCGTTAGGCCATGAATCGGATTCCCATCCCAGTGCATCAGAGGTCACCCTGACGAGCTTCCGCGCTCCGTCCGCGAGGTAGTACACGTGGCCACCTTTGCCCTGCGGTGATTGCTCCGAGTGTGTCGGCGGCCAAACCGTCTGGTAGCGAGGATCGCTGGTGTCCCAATACGGCCGCGGAAAAAGCGGATCCGTGATGTACATGCCGCCGTTGACCGGATTGATCCAGACATCGTTGGGGCCGTTCAACAATTTGCCCTGGTAGTTGTCGACCAGCACCCGGTGGCTTCCGTCCGGGCGGATCTTCCACAGTTCGCCGTACATGTCCGCTGCGGCGATCAGGTTTCCGTCTTCGTCGAAGGCCATGCCGTTGGCACGGCCCGTGCCTTCCAGGAACAGCGTGACCTTGCCGGACCTGGCGTCCCAGCGATGGATGCGATCGTTGGGTTGGTCGGTGAAGAACACGTTTCCGTGTCTATCTACCGCCGGCCCCTCGGTGAAGCTGAATCCTTCCGCGAGCGTCTCGAGCTGCCCGTGCCGATTCACCAGGCCGAGCGGGTCGTAGATCCCGCTGGGTGGTGAATCGGCAAAGGCGCTCCCGTGTGACAGGCACACGAAGGAACCCAGTATTGCGACGAGAATCCTTGCCCGAATATACATACCAGATACCTCCGTGTTGACGCGATCAGAACTTCATCCTGGCCCCTACCGTGAAGTAGCGGCCCATATCGTCGTAGAAAGGCAACGTGGCGTAGAACAAGCCCGGAAGGCCCGAACCCGACGGCGCCAGCGGAGCACGTTCATCGAAAACGTTGGTCACGGTCAGGAAGGCTTCCAGGTTGCCTTCGCTGATCTCGAACTCCTTGGCGACCGTGATATCGACGACGTCGTTGGAGTCGAGACTCGGGTCCACGTAGTTCTGGTTGCCGCCGGGCTGGTTGGCAGGAGTGTTGAGTGCATTGTTGCTGCTCTTGAGACTGGTGCTGCCGAGCCAGCGATTCTGCAAAGCGACATGCCAACTGCTGTTCTCGTACGACAGGAACGTGGTCTGCATCCAATGAGGCTGCACGGCCCACGTATAGAACGTCGAAGTGGGAGTGGTGAGCGTTGAATTGACCGGCTGATAGGTGACCAGGTGGCGCAGGGAGAAGTTGCCGCCTGCCAACTCCCAGTGGTAGTCGAGCTCCATGTCGTAGCCCTTGATCTTCTGCAGTGCCGCGTTGACGGGGGCGCTGCGCACTTCGGTCGGCATGTTGACGGCCGGATTGAAGAAGTTGGGATCGGACGGGTCGGTGATCGGGCGCACCGCCAGATCGCACACCGGCGAGTTGTAGCTGGGCGCGCTGGCCAGGCAGATGGCCTGGACAGAGTCGTTCGCATAGTTGAGGTTGGTGATCGCGTTTTCCAGCCGGGTCTCCCAGAAATCGACCGACATGCTGAATCGCGGCAGCGCGGTGGGCGTCAGAACGAATCCGACGGTAACCGTTTTCGCCTCTTCCGGCGTGAGGAGCGGATTGCCACGCGATGCGAGCCGCATGCCTTGGGCGGAGCCGCCTGTGAGCCGGTCGTTGTAACTGCTCGAGGTGACTCCCGACGGCTGGAAGAGGTCGTTGAGGTTCGGCGCGCGGATATCGGACGAATAGGTGCTGCGGATCCGGAGCGAATCGACGATCTGCCAGTTGAGTCCGACCTTCCAGGAATCGACCGCATCGAAGGACGAATACTTGGTGTAGCGATACGCCAGGTTGGTCGAGAGGTCCTGGAATCCCGGGGCGTCTTTCAACAGCGGGACGTTGAATTCCAGCGCGCCTTCGTAGACGTGGTTATCGACATCGACGGGAGCCACGGTGTTCTGAACCCAGCGCAGCGGTGCGGCGTTTCCAGCGGCCAGACACATGCGCAGGCCCGTGCAATTGACGAAGTCGGAGGGCAGGAAGTCGCTTTCCATCACGTACGTTTGCCAGCGTGCATCGACCGACAGGCTGGCGGTGATTTCGCCGGCTGGAAGACCGAAGCCCCAAAGACCGCCGCTGATGGAGGCGCCGACGTTGTCGAGATCCTGCGTCAGGTTCCACGATGTCTTGATTCGAAGGTAGTCATAGGCCGCGGCCGAAATGCCACCTGGAGCCGTGATGTTCGCCGGAACGCAGCCGGGATAAAGAGACGCAAACTGCGGCTGTGTCGTGACCCAGCACTTGATCGTGCCGGCGTCACTGACCGCATCCAGCGAGGCCAGGTATTTGGCGTTGTCGGTGTTGTTGGGATTGGTGACCGACAGCTCGCTGGTGCTGTGATTGAAGAACACTTCCCAGGCGAAGCCGCCCAACTCTCCGGTGATTCCCGTCTCCGCATTCCACTGCTTTTGATCGCCCAGCGTGCGATACATCCGGTTCGGCCCGCCCTCGCTGCCATCGACGGGCAGCCCGTCGACCTCGTTGAAGTAGCGCGGGTTGGAGAAAATGGGGATGTTCGGCGGCGGTGGCGGCGTGCTGCCGGTTTGCGGCGACGTCGGCGGCACGGCCGGCAGGCAACGCCAGCCGGTTGCGGCGGGAGTTCCGCAGACGATGTTCGAACCGAGGAGCGCCTGCGTGGCGGGCGTAAGGTACGGATTGTTGGCGAACAGCGTGTTCGGTCGGCCGTTGTTCGGGCTAACTACCCACTGGATCCAGTCGGACGCATTCTCGGCCTGCGCCCAGGACCCCTGCACATACCAGTTGGTGTTCTCACCCAAATCCAGGCTGAAGCGCGCGAAGACATCTTTCGAGTCCAGTTCGGAACGGAAGGTGCCGAAATGGATGTAACTGCCGTCACCGCCCGTTTCGATGCCACCGCTGGCGCTCGGCGTGCCATGAACCATCGGGACCAGGCCGCCAGCTGCATCGAAGGTGTAGTTGTTGTAGGCGCACGCGGTTCCGCACTGCACGTTGCCGTTCGGACCACTGTTGAAGACGCGCGAATACGGAGTGAATTCAAAAGGCCTGTTGGCCGGATTCGAATCCCTGAGCCGGCCGTTACCGGTTTGCAACCAGGCTTGCCCATCCTCGCCATAGGGACGCTCGTGCTGCGGGATCATGTCCTGCTTGCGTGCGCGGGCGGCCACTTCGAAGTGTCCCCGATCACTGAACAGGGACGTGCCCCAGGCGGCGCCCAGCTGGTATGCATCGCCATCGCTGTACCGCGACATACCGAAATCGGCTTTCACCGTAAGCCCGGTGAAATCCTTGTCCAGCACGTAGTTGACCACGCCGGCGACGGCATCCGAGCCGTAGATCGCTGACGCGCCGCCGGTGACGATGTCGACATTTTTCACCAGCATCTGCGGCAGGACGTCGATGTTGACCGAACCGTCCTGGTTACTCGGCGCGACGCGGTGCCCATCCAGCAGCACGAGGGTGCGCGACGGGCCGAAGTTGCGCAGCGACAGCGTATTGCCACCGTTGTTGGTGCTGCCATTTCCCTGGTTTCGCGGCGTGCGTCCGCCCATGATGCTGGGCAGTTTGTTCAGCGCGTCAGCGGTATCGCTCGGCGTGGTGACTGCCAGCTCCGCGAGGTCGACCGACGTGAGAGGCGTCGGTGACTTGGTGTTGTCGGTGATGGTCCGCGATCCGGTCACCGTGATGGTGCCCATATCTTCTTCTGCTTCGACTTTGGTATCGGCGGCTTGCGCCCAGGCCTGACCCGCGCTCAGAGTACCCGTGGCGCAAAGCGCGGCTATCGCCGCGCGGAGATTATTCCGTGAAGTCATGAGATCCCCCTCTATCTACACCGGGGCATGAGAAACGCCCCAAAATAATCGTTCTGTGATAACGCTATCAGTAAGGTTTTACTAAAGCAACAAGCTTTCCTTCTTGTACGTATTACGTACATACGGACTGCGATAGCGTTTTCGTCATGCATCGATGCCGAAAGCCGATTGGTGCCCGTTGTTGAATTGGCACAACATCCGGAGGCATGAAAACCCAGACGCTGCGATTCATCGCCCTGTTGATCGGCTTCGCCCTGCTCGCTCCCGCGCAGGCTGGCGAGAAGTACACGTTCGTCCTCGTCCATGGCGCCACCGCCGGGGGCTGGGAATGGAAGAGCACCGGCAAGTTCCTGACCGACGATGGCCACACCGTCTACCGCGCCACGCTCACCGGCCTCGGCGAACGCATGCACCTCAATAGCGGGGACATCGACCTGCAGACGCACATCAACGACGTGGTGAACCTGATCCTGTTCGAGGATCTGCACGACGTCGTACTCACCGGCCATAGTTACGGCGGCATGGTCATCACGGGCGTGATCGACCGGATTCCCGAGCGCATCCGCCATGTCGTATTTCTCGACGCCGCCGTGCCCGGCGATGGCATGTCGATCTGGGATTTATTCGGCAACCCGCCGCCGCCGGATTCAGAACGCTTCAAGGACGGCTTCATGCAGGTGCCCTGGGTCAAGCCCGGAGCGCAGCCGCCGCACAGCGTCAAGCAGTCCATCAAGTGCTTCAACCAGCCGGTGTCGTACAAGAATCCCGCGGCGCTCGCGTTGCCGGTGACCTACGTCGCTTTCGTCCCCAAGGACAAGTCGGTGGAAGAACGCGCGAAGACGGACAAGAGCTGGCAGCGCGCGGTCGCGCGGGGCTGGACGATTCGTACTTTTCCTGGTGGCCATGTCGCGCAGCAGGAGGATCCGCGCGGCGTCGCGACGCTCATCGAGCAGTCGGTGAACGACGTCAACAAGCCGCCTGCGAAAGCGGCCAACTAGGCCTCAGCTGGAATGGGAGCCACTCTTATATATGGGGTGGCTCTGCCCCCTGGAGGGGGCTCAGTGCAGCTTCGTGTTGAACAGGTACTGACTGTCGAATTCGGTCATATCACCGGGCTGCTTGCCGGCGACTGGTTGCAGGCGTGCCGAGAGCGGCTTGTGCCATTTCCACGCCAGCGCCGCGACATCACCGTAGATCTTCACGAGACGCTCTTCGCTGACGTCACCTGGCAACGGAACCGTGTCGAGCCCGGTGCCGCAGACCGCGGAGTACGCGAGTACTGAGTCGATCTCGTACGTGTTCTCCGCCCAGCGCTGCGCGAGGCGTTTGTCTTCCATCACGGGCAGCATCAATCCTGAGTAGCCTATCTGCTTCACCTTCACGGCCTTGACCGCCGCGGTGATGGCGAGCGCCGCCGTCATCGTGCCATTCGCGCCAAACTTCTCACCCGTGTAGCGTTCGATCGCATCGCCGATGGAGACGTCGCCGAGCGGCGCCGGCGTCGGATCCACGCCCGCGAAAGTCCAGCCACTCGAGGCAGCGACCGCACTACCGACCTCTTCGCCCACCTTCGCGTGGATGGTTAGCTGGCGCGTGAGCTCCGCCACCGAAGCGTCGAAGTCACCCTTCGTTGCGCCAAACACGTGTTGAACGATGTTGGCTCCTTCGAACCCCAACGAGAATTGCTTCCCCGCGCCGTTGTGCCAGGCGCCCGGGTAGAACGGTCCGAGTGGCTTGAGCATCGCGGTGACTGTGAACTGGAAGTTGCCCTGACTGCGCGGACTGTGGTCGGTAACGTAGCGCACGAGCTTCGCGGACTCGCGGATCGTCTTCCAGTGGATGCCATCGTCGTCCGCGATGATGGCGCTCGCGTTGAGATTCGGCAGCGTTGAAAGCACCTGGGCCAGGAGATGCATCGCGGCGGGATCGTCGGTGTCGTGGACCATCGCCGGGCCGACGTTCGCCGCGAAGCCTTTGAGTTGTGACAGCTTGTCGTACGCGCGGAGAAATTGGAGCGCGCCCTCGTTGGAGAGCCCCTTCACCAACTGCGCCAACGGCTGGGTCACGATGCGGACCGTCTGCGTCTCGTAACCTCGCTTCGCGAACTCCGCCTTCGCGGCATCGAGCACCTTCATCGTTTCGTCGATCTGCGCCAGCCAACGTGATCGATCGATATTTACGAAGGCCGTGATGGCGCGAACGTTGGGCTTGGCGGCATCGGGCGCGGAGTGAGCCTCAGGTGTTGCGAGCGCGACGAGCAAGGTGGCGACGAGGGCGAGAGATCGCATGGGGCGCTCCTGACAAGGAAAGTGAGGAAACTACCGGTTTTCTTCCGGAACGTCGCGTGCCTTTGTCCGCCAACGCTGACTGACAGGAATAGCGACAGGGCCTATACCGGGACACACATTCAAGGAGCACGTATGTCTGCGGTCAAACTCAAGTACCTGATGCTGGCGATGTCGTGCTGCCTCCTGTTGATTGCACACGCACACGCGGCGACGTTGCCCGCGGGGTTTTCCGAGACGCGGGTGGCGAGCGGGCTCTCGAGCCCCACCGCCATGAGCGTCGCGCCCGACGGCCGGATCTTCGTGGCGCAAAAAGGCGGCGCGCTGCGAGTAGTCAGGAACAACGCGCTGTTGTCAGCGCCCTTCCTCACCGTCAGCGTAAATACGGAAGGTGAACGCGGCCTGCTCGACGTCGCTTTCGACCCCGACTT
>Ga0315912_10006144_pt1 | contig 10835 bp, 8 predicted proteins | sample VfabasoilMG_FD_204469 | JGI IMG/M metagenome (GOLD analysis project Ga0315912, IMG submission 204469) | Garden soil microbial communities collected in Santa Monica, California, United States - V. faba soil | ecosystem: Environmental > Terrestrial > Soil > Garden | place: USA: California...
GAAGACCTATTTCGCCTCGGACATCGCGTATCACTTCGACAAGCGGCAGCGCGGCCACGACCTGTTGATCGATGTCTGGGGCGCGGACCACCACGGCTACGTCACGCGCGTGCGCGGCGCGTTGCAGGCGCTCGGCAGCCCGGGCGACTGCTTCGAAGTCACGCTCCTGCAGCTGGTCAGCCTGTATCGCGGTGGCGAAAAACTCGCGATGGGCAAGCGCGAGGGCAACTTCGTCACGCTGCGCGAGCTGCGCAACGAAGTGGGCAACGACGCCTGCCGCTTCTTCTACCTCATGCGCAGCCACGACCAGGCGCTGGATTTCGACCTGGAACTCGCCAAGTCACGCAGCAACGAGAACCCGGTGTACTACGTGCAGTACGCGCACGCGCGCGTCTGCTCGGTCATGAAGGAACTCGGCGCGCGCGGCTTCGTGTACGACGCGGCCGCCGGGGCCGCCAGCCTCGGCCTGCTGGGCAACCCGCACGAACAGGCCGTGATCACCGCGATCACCAAGTTTCCGGAGACCATCGAACGCGCCGCGCTCGACCGCGCGCCGCATTCGCTGGTGCACTATCTGCGCGACCTTGCGAACACGCTGCATACCTACTACAACGCGGAGAAATGGATCGTCGAGGACGCCGCGTTGCGTAACGCCAGGCTGACGCTGGTGCTCGCCGTGCAGCAGGTGGTGCGCAATGGCCTGGGACTGCTCGGGGTCTCGGCGCCCGAGAGTATGTAGGGAGCGGAATCTGGTCGCGAAAATCACCAGCCGGGACTTCAAGCGCGCACGTTCGGGCGGCATGCCGCTCAACATCAGCCGCTGGCGCGAGTTCGGCGCCGGGCTGGCCGTGGGACTGTCACTCTCGGTGTGCGTGCTGATCTGGCAGAACTACCGCGAGAAACAGGCGGCGCACGTGGCCGCGGAACAGCCACGGCCCGAACCCCGTGCGAACAAGGACACCGGCTCCGCCGAGGCCGAAGACAACGCCAAGAACTACGACTTCTACGACATGCTGCCGAACTTCGAGGTCGTGGTGCCCGAGAAGGACCGCGAAGTTTCCCGCGAGCGTGATAACGCGCCGGCGACCATCGAACGACCCGGCGTCTACGTCTTGCAGGCCGGTTCCTATCGCAAGCAGGAAGAAGCCGACCGCATCCGTTCGCAGCTGAAACTGCAGGGCATCGATGCCAACGTGCAGCGTGTCGCGGTGGACGACGATGTGTGGCATCGCGTGCGTATCGGGCCCATCACCGATCTCACCGAACTCAACCGCCTGCGGGCGCGATTGCGGGCCGCGGACCTGGACGCGCTCGTGATCCGCGTCGGCGAATGAGCGCCGCGCCGCGCGCAGGGCTGGCCGCCTGCGCCCTGCTGCTGCTCGCCGCCGGCTGCGCCACGCCGCCGCCGCCCGCCCCACCCGCGCCGGCCGCTGCTCCTGAACCCGCGCGGCCCGCGGCAGCACCGCTGCCGGCACCCACACATCCCGGACTGACACTCGCCGCAGTGGGCGACATCATGATGGGCACCGACTTTCCCGAGAACATTCTCCCGGACGACGACGGCGTGGGTTTCCTCACCGCCGTGACGCCCGTGCTTTCACAGCCCGACGTCACCTTCGGCAACCTCGAAGGTGTGCTGCAGGACGGTGGTGAACCCGTCAAGCAGTGCAAGAACAAGAACATCTGCTTCCTGTTCCGCTCGCCCACGCGGTATGCGACCTACCTCGCACAGGCCGGATTCGACGTCTTGAGCCTGGCCAACAACCACGCCCGCGACTTCGGCGAGGAAGGCCGCTCGTCGAGCATGGCGGCGCTCGACGCGGTCGGCATTCGCCACTCGGGACGCGAAGGCACGGTGGCGAGCTGGATCGCCAACGGCCGGCGCGTGGCACTGGTCGCGTTCGCACCCAACGTGGGATCGAACTCGCTCAACGACCCGCAGATCGGGCTGCCGCTGGTGACACAGCTCGCGGCGACACACGACATCGTCATCGTTTCGTTCCACGGCGGTGCGGAAGGCAACGGCGCCGAGGTGCTTCCGTTCGCGCGCGAAATCTTCGCCGGCGAGGATCGCGGCAACGTGGTGGAGTTCGCGCATGCCATGGTCGATGCCGGTGCGGACCTGGTGCTGGGCCATGGGCCCCACGTGGTGCGACCCATGGAGCTGTATCGCGACCGGTTGATTGCCTACAGCCTGGGCAACTTCGCCACGTATTACGGCATCAGCGTCGAAGGACTTCGTGGCATTGCCCCAATTCTTTTGTGCACGCTGGACGACGAAGGGCGGTTCGTGAGCGGCCGCGTCGAGGCGACCACCCAGATCCGGCCGGCCGGTCCCTCCCCCGACCCCAGCGGTGCGGCGATCGCGTTGCTGCGCACGCTCACCGGCAGCGCCTTTCCCAACGGGACACTCGACATCCGCGAGGACGGCACTCTCGCGATCCGCGCACCGACGCCGTGAGGCGGATGCTGCGCACGCTCGCGGTCTGCGCCATCGTGCTGGTGGTCGCAGGCGCCGGTGCAGCGGCGTGGGTATATGCGGCCAGCGAAAAACATCTGCGCTCGTTCCCGGCTCCGCCACCGTTCAGCTTGCCCATTCCCAACGATGCGGCCGCAATCGCTCGCGGCGAACACCTGGTATTGACCCGCGGCTGCGGCGGCTGCCATGGCGACGACCTGGGCGGACAGCAGATGTGGGGTTACGCGGTGGCACCAGGGCTCCCCGATCTGGCGCGCACACAAAGCGCCGCGACATTCGAAGCGGCATTGCGGCATGGCATCGATCATCACGGCCGCGCGGTCTATGACATGCCTTCGTTCAACTTCGTGCGCCTGCGCGACGAGGACGTCGCCGACATCATTGCCTACCTGCGTGCTGCACCGGTCGTGCACCACGATCTGCCGCAGGCATCGTTGCCCTGGCGCACGCGATGGGACATTGCGCGCGGCGCCAACCAGGCGATCGCCGGATTCATTCCGCGCGTACCGCCGCTGAAACATTCCGACGCCGCCGACCCTCGCCTGGCGCGCGGGGAATACATCGCGATGACGACCTGCAACGAGTGCCACGGGCTGAGCCTGCGGGCCGATTCGCCCTTCGGCGACGAGACCGCACCCGATCTCATCGTGATCCTGGGTTACGACGAAGCGGCGTTTACCCGTTTGATGCGCCAGGGGATAGCGCTGGGCGACCGCGAGCTGCCGATGATGAGTCCCGTGGCTCGCGGCCGGTTCGTGAATTTCACGGCGGAAGAAGTTCACGACTTGTATACATTCCTGCACGACATGGCCTCGCGGGCGGCCGAGTCACAGTGATAAAGTCCGCGCCCGCGCAGAACAAAAAACACGCTAGGGGACTTGCCATGATTCGAAAGACCGTTTCGCTGGCGCTCGGCGCTCTCGCATTCTTCGCGAGCGCGAACAGCATCGCCGCCCTCAACGAAGCCGAGAAGATGTACGTGGACCGCATGCTGAAAGGCAGCTGGATATCGTTGCGAGACGTCGCGCAGAGCGTCTACAACACCGGCAACGCCAACCCGGAAGTCCTGGATGTCATGGCGGAGACCCTGCTCGAGCGGTATCCGCGCTCCGGCGAAGATCGCGACGCCGTCGACTCGGTGTCGTGGATGTGCCGCGCGCTCGGCGCCTCCGGCAACAGCCGTTATCGCCCGGTGCTTGAAAAGATCGAGAACGACAAGTCAGTGCATCGCAAGGGCCGCGGCCATTGCGAAAAGGCCGCGAAGGGTCTGCCCAAGGAAGTCTCGAACGGCTACGTCGCGGGCACGGTGAATCTCGAGTTGCTGCGCAACCCGCCGCCGCCACCCCCGCCGCCGGCGCCCGAACCCGCCAAGGGCAAGGGCAAGAAGAATGCGAAGCCCGCGGCCGCTGCCGCGGCCAAACCCGCCGCGGCTCCGGCCCCGGCAGCGGCACCCGCCGCGGCCGCTGCACCGGCCCCGAAGACGGTGGATTTCAGCATCATCCGCGAAGGCATGAGCCAGGCCGAAGTGGATTCACTGATCGGTCCGCCGACCGCGCAGACGCAACGCATGACCGGCAAGCAGTGGCAGCCGTTCAACTACGGCGCGCGCGACCTGCAGCGGCTCTATTACCTGTACAAGGGCGTGGGACGAATCGAGTTCTCGATGAAGTCCGGATACGACGGCGTATTCCGCGTCATCATGGTTTCGCCGGATCCGGCCGAAACGGGATATCCGTAACAGCGGACCGGTCCGCAGGAAATGGGGATTGGCCCCAAACGGCCTTTTGGGGCCAATCCCCCTAACTAATTCCCATTAATCGGCGTCGTCGGTGATATTGCGGAAGTCGACGCCGAGTGAGCGCAGCTTGCGGTACAGGTGGGTGCGCTCCATGCCGACGCGCTTGGCAAGCTGGCCCACCTTGCCGTTGCACAGCAGCAGCTGCTGCTGCAGGTAGGCGCGCTCGAACTGCTCGCGCGCTTCGCGCAGCGGCAATGCCAGCAGGTCCTGCTTGACCAGCGGCTCCGCGGTCGGCGCCTGCGCCGCCAGTTCGCGTTCGATCTCCTCGAGGCGGATCTCCTCGCCGCCACCCTGCAACAGCAGCCGCTGCACGAGGTTCTTCAGCTCGCGCACGTTGTCGGGCCAGGGGTAGTTGCGCAGGCGGTTCTGCGCGGCGACGCTGAACTTGCGGAACGACAGGCCTTCGCCGTCGACCAGCCGGTCGACGTAGTGACGCAGCAGGTCGGGCACGTCCTCGGTGTATTCGCGCAGCGGCGGCACACGCACGATCAGCGTGTTCAGGTGCGCGAGCAGGTCGCGGCGGAATTCTTCGTTGCGCGTCTCGATACCCGGCCGTGCCGAGGAAATGATCCGCGCCTTCAGTGTCACCGGCGTATTGCCGCCGACACGCGTGAACTGGCTGCTCTCCATCGCGCCCAGCAGCGCGCGTTGCGCGGCGGCCGGCAGATCCTCGAGCTCGTTGATGAACAGCGTGCCCGCGCCGGCGCGCTCCAGCACGCCGGGCGCCGCCTGGCCGTTGGACTCGGTGCCGAACAACACCTGCTCGGCGCCGTCGCCGCGCAGGGTGCTCGAAATGAGGGTGACGAAGGGCCGCGAGGAGCGCGGGCTGGCGTCGTGTATGAAACGCGCGAAGGCTTCGCGGCCGGTACCCGTCTCGCCCACCAGCAGCACCGGTGAATCGTTGGTGGCGATCTGCGCGAGATCCGCGCGCAGCTGCTGCATGACGCGGCTGCGCCCCACGGGAACACCCGGCGACGCGGCCAGCAGCTTGCCGGCGTGGCGTTTGCGCTTGCCGGCCTCGAGCGCGCGCTCGACGGTGCGCAGCAGCTTCTGCAGGGAGAGCGGTTTCTCGACGAAATCGAAAGCGCCGAGTCGCGTGGCCTCGACCGCGGTCTCCACGGTGCCGTGGCCCGACATCATCACCACCGGGCAGGAAGATTCGGCGGCCTGGCCCTGCCACTCGCGCAGCAGGGTGATGCCATCGGTGTCGGGCATCCAGATGTCCAGCAATACGAGGTCGGGAAGCTGGCGGGCACGCGAGGCGCGCGCCTGGCCGGCATCACCGGCCACGTCCACGTCGTAACCTTCCTCGGAGAGGATCTCCTTCAGGAGTCCACGGATGTCGGCTTCGTCATCGACGACCAGAATGTGTGCGGCGCTCATGCTCGCTCCTTCCGCGGCTCGGTGCGGCGATCGCGGGCCACTACCTGCCGGGAACCGTCAGTTACGGGCAAGGATACACGCACGCGCGCACCGCCTTCCGGCCGATTGTCGGCCTCGACGCGCCCGCCATGCTCCTCGACGATCTTTTTCACGATGGCCAGCCCCAATCCTGTGCCCTTCGGCTTGCTGGTCACATACGGATCGAACGCACGACCCAGCACCTCGCGCGCGAAACCGGGGCCGTTGTCACTTACCGTAATGGTGGCGTACTCGGCGGCGCCCGCGTTTTCGAGGCGGGTCGCGACGAACACGCGCCCGCCGGCGGCGTTTTCCACCGCCTCGACGCCATTGACGATGAGGTTGTTGAGTATCTGGCGCACGCGCCCGCGATCGGCTTCCACCTGCACTATGTTCGGGTCGAGCTCGACGTCGATCTGTACTCCGGATTCCTGCACCCGGTGTAGGTCGGCGACTTCCGTCACCAGCGCATTGAGCGGAAAGCGGGTCACCTTCATGTCCGGCGCGCGCGCGTATTCGCTGAAGGCATTGACCATCGCCTTCATGGCTTCGACCTGCTGGACGATGGTGTAAGTGGCACGATCCAGGACCTGCGCATCCTCTCCCTTCATCTGTTCGAGGTAGCGACGGCGCATTCGTTCCGCGGACAGCTGGATTGGCGTGAGCGGGTTCTTGATTTCGTGCGCGAGGCGGCGCGCCACCTCGCCCCAGGCCGCGTCGCGCTGCGCCTGTAGGAGTGCGCTGATATCGTCGAACACGATCACGTAGCCACCCTGGCGTTCGGTCTCGTCGTCGGCGTGCTCGTCACCGGGCAGCGGCGTGCAGGCGCACACCAGCACGCGCGCGCCGCCCATCTCCGGCTTCAGGTCCATCTGCTCGCGCCACTCCTCTTCGCCGCGTGCCAGCCGCGCGCTGACCTCGTCCGCGAAGCGCGCGTAGCGCGGATCTCCCGAGATGGACGTGAGCAACTGGCCGACGCACTGCTCGAGATCCACGCCGAGGATGTTGCTGGCGGCGTGGTTGGCGCTGCGCAGCACCAGGTTGCGGCCGATCGCGATGACCCCAGTGGTCAGGCGCGCCAGGATGATCGACAGGCGCTCGCGTTCGCGTTCCACCGCCTGCTGGCTGCGCGTGGTCTCTTCGCGCGCGCGCCGCAGTCGCTTGGTCATGTCGTTGAACGAGTGCACCAGGAAGCCCATCTCGTCGCGCGACGGCAGCGGCAGGCGCGTGCCGAAGTCGCCCTTGCCGACGGCGCGTGTGCCGGCGATCAGGTCCTGCACCGGGCGCGTGAGTTTTTCCGCCGAGTAGATGGCGCCGTAGATGGCGGTCAGCATCGCCAGCAGCAGCACCAGCGTGAGCGTCATGCGGAAGCTGTTCTTCACCGGCTCGCGCCAGGCCGACAATTCGTTGTGCTGCGAAAAGGATTTCTGCACGGCATCCGACAGGCGCGCGAGCTGCGGCGGTACCGTGTAGATAGCCACCACGAAGCTTCCCTGGCTCATGCCCGGCGTGGCCGGGATCGGCGCGGCGGTGTTGATGACCCTGGCCACCGGGTCCATGCCCCAGTAGGCGCTGCCGCCCGCGATGGAGCGCGCCATGTCGGGTGTCGCGTATTGCGGCAGCGTGGTGGAGGTCGGTCCGGAGCTGCTGGCGGCGAGCACCTGCCCGAGCGCGCCGTACACCACAACCTCGACCGCGCCGCTGTCCACGCGTTGCGCGTCCGCGGCCTGCGCCAGGTCGTCGATCGAGCCGTCGGCGAGCCGGGCGGCGAACTGCTCGGTGTTGCGTGCGTATTCCTGCATGCGCACGTCCATGGCGTCCTTGGACAACTCGAGTGCGTCCGTCAGTCCCTGCGTGATCTCGACCTTGAACCAGCTGTCGATGCCGCGGTTCAGGAACTCCAGGCTGAATAGATAGACGATGACCAGCGGCGCGATCACCAGCGAACCGAAGATGGCCACGGTGCGCGCCGTCAGCCGCGATCCCGGCACCTGCGCGCGGAAGGCGCGCACCAGTTCGACGATCTTGCGCGCCAGCAGCACGCTGACGGTGACCACCGCCACCGCGTTGATCAGCAGGATCCAGGCGTGCAGCTTGCTGTACTGGATAGAGTTCTGGACCGACAGCGCGAGCAGCAGCAGCAGGCCGCCGCTCACCAGCACCCACAGTGCGATGAGTCCGAGGGTGCCCAGCCTTCTCAGCGCTGCAGGGACCATGAGAACCACTCACTCTCGCGATGCCAGTCGTCGGTCCAGAAGAGCAGTACGCGCAGCGTATCGGGCAGGCGGCCGCGACGCACGCCGGCGCGCAGCGACACCCGGTATTGCCGGTTCTGGGACAGTTGCGGCGCGATCAGGAACGGCCAGGCGTCCACCGTGCCGAGGGCTTCGAGCGCTTCCTCCAGCGTCGCGTAGCTGTGCTGCTCGCTGGCATCGGTGCTGGTGCTGGCGGACCCGACTTCGCGCGTGAGGTAGCGGTCGCTCACCGCGTGATAACTCAGCTCGCGCTTGAGCGTGTACTCGGCGACCGTCTGGTCCATCCAGAAACTGCGCTCGCGCGACACGACCACGTCGAGGTCGAAGGTGAGCGTCAGGCCGTCCTTGAGCGCCGCACGGATGTCGTCGTTAACCGGGTACGCGACCCGCGCGTACAGCTGGAAAACGCCGTTCTTGATGTCGACGTACGCCGAGCTGACCTCGAGCAGGCCGTCGAGCGCGTCGCCGCGCGCCGGCGGCACGGCGGCGCCCGCGATCAACGCAAGCAGGATCAGGAAACTGGTCGCCCGGCGCGAATGCATTCGTTGCTCTGGTTATCCCTGTTTGTGGACGCTTGCATAGTAGAAGCCATCGGTGGCCGCATCGCCACCGGGCAACAGCTGCCAGCCCACCGGCCGGTCCATGAGCCCCGGTGGCCGGGTAAGCCCTTCGGTCCAGCCGCCTGCGGCGGCACTCGGTTCGTCGCGCAGGAAGGCCGCCACGACCTGTTCGTTCTCTTCCGGCAGGACCGAACACGTGCAATAGATCAGACGCCCGCCGGGTCGCAGTAGTTCGAAGGCCGTGGCGAGAATTTTTCGCTGGCCGGCGGCGAAGCCGGCGATGTCGGCGGGCCTGCGCAGCAGTTTGATGTCGGGGTGCCGGCGGATGACGCCGCTGGCGGAACAGGGCGCATCCACCAGCACCCGGTCGAAGGATGCGGCGGCGAGGCCTGCCGGGCGTTCGGTCAGGTCCGCGGCGATCAGCACGGCGTCGCGGCGCGCGCGATCCAGGTTGTCACGGACCCTCTGCAGGCGCCGCGCATCCGCGTCGACCGCCACGAGCTCGGCGAGTTCCGGCGTGTATTGCGCGATGTGCAGGGTCTTGCCGCCGGGTGCGGCGCAGGCGTCGAGCACCCGCATGCCCGGCGCGGCATCGAGCAGCGGCGCCGCCAGCTGCGCGCCGCAGTCCTGCACGGAGACCGCGCCGGAGTCGAACCCGGGCAGCAGCTGCACGGCCGCGGCGTGCTCCAGCACCACGGCATCCGGATTCCACTCGACCGCGTGCGCCTCGCGTCCCAGCTCGCGCCACGAACGCAGGAAATCCGCGACGCGCAACTGCGCCGGATCGACGCGCAGCGCCATGGGCGGGTGGCGATTGTTCGCCGTCAGCATGGCCTCGGTGCGTTCGCCCCAGGCGGCGGCGAACGCGTCCACCAGCCAGCGCGGATGCGCATGCTTTCCAGCGAGGTCAGCGTCGACATTGCCTAACAACTCCACGCGTTGCGCGACGAAGCGGCGCAACACCGCGTTCACCATGCCACTGGCGGGCGCCTCACCGATCACCCGGCTCGCGTCCACGGCCAGGTGCACCTGTGTCTCGGGAGCGCCGCGTGAATATTCGACCTGGTGTGCGGCCGTCACCAGCAGGGCCGCGAGCCGCGGCGACAGTTCTTCGAACGGCCTGCTCACCAGTGGCGCGAGCGCCGGCACCAGGCGCAGGTACCAGCGCAACGTGCCGAGCGCGATGGCGCGCACCGCGGCGCGGTCCGCGCGTTCGTGCGCCGCTTCGAGCGCGACGTCGGATGAACGGCCCAGGTGGACGACGTCTTCCACTACCAGGGCCGCGCGTGCCAGCGTCTCCGCGCCTGGCGCGTGTCGCGCGCGCCTTGCCGGGGGACGTCGATTCGCGCCCTCGCGACGGGTCTTCATGTGCCGAACCTGAGCCCGGTCAGCCGAACGGCGTTGGCGAAATCGCGCGCCGACGTCGGCCGTTTGCCCGGCCGTTGCAGCTCGCGAACCGCCAGCACACCCCTGCCGCAGGCGACGCGCAGCCCGTCGTCGGCGATGCCGAGCACGGTGCCGGGCGCGGTCTCCTGCGCAGCGGCGTCGACGACGCTGGCGCGCAGCAGTCGCAACGAATCGCCCGCGAAACGCGTCTCGGCGATCGGCCAGGGATTGAACGCCCGTATCTGCCGGTCGAGATCCGCCGCCGGCGAATTCCAGTCGATGCGCGCTTCCGACTTGTCGATCTTCGGCGCATAGGTCGCACCTTCGAGCGGCTGCGGCCGCGGCCCGATCTTTCCGTCCGCGAGTCCATCGATGGCTTCGAGCAGCGCGGCCGCGCCGAGCTCGGCCAGTGCGTCGTGCAGGTCGCCGGCCGTCTCGTGTGTGCCGATCGGACGCCGCCGTTCCAGCAGGATCGGCCCGGTATCCAGGCCTTCATCGAGCTGCATGATGGTCACGCCGGTTTCGCTGTCTCCGGCCAGCAGCGCGCGCTGGATCGGCGCCGCACCCCGCCAGCGCGGCAGCAGCGAACCGTGGATGTTCAGGCAGCCGAGGCGCGGCATCCCGAGCACCGCCGGCGGCAGGATGAGTCCGTAGGCCACGACCACGAGCAGCTCCGGCGCCCACCCGGCGAGTGCCGCGCGGCCATCGGGTGTTTTCAATGTCGCAGGCTGGGCGATCGGCAGGTCGGGTTGCGTGGACGCGAGTAGTTTGACCGGCGAAGCACGCAGGTCGAGACCGCGGCCCGCGGGGCGGTCCGGCTGCGTGAGCACACCGACCACGTGATGGCCCGAAGCCAGCAGCGCGCGCAACGCGGGCAGCGCGAAGTGCGGCGTGCCCGCGAACGCGATTCGTAACGGCTTCATCGGGGTGCCCGAAGGCAGTCGGACTTCAATAGG
>Ga0315912_10006145_pt1 | contig 10835 bp, 7 predicted proteins | sample VfabasoilMG_FD_204469 | JGI IMG/M metagenome (GOLD analysis project Ga0315912, IMG submission 204469) | Garden soil microbial communities collected in Santa Monica, California, United States - V. faba soil | ecosystem: Environmental > Terrestrial > Soil > Garden | place: USA: California...
TCTGTCCACGACCGAGATCTCGAACCTGAGCGCCGCGCAAGTCGGGGCGCTCAGCGCGACGCAGATCAGCGCGCTCGGCACGGCTCAAGTGGGCGCGCTCAGTAGCGACAGCGTGAGCACGTTGACGAGCACCCAGCTCGCCGCACTCACGACCACGCAACTCGCGAGTTTCAGCGAAAGCGGCATGCCAGGCTTGAGCCCGAGCGCTTTTGCGGCGCTGAGCCAGAAGCAGCTCGCCGCGCTCGGTGCCACGCAATTGGCCGCGCTCTCCACTCAGCAGGTCACGAACCTGACGACAGCGCAACTCGCTGCGCTCTCCGCCACCGGCCTTTCCGGCCTGAGCGGGAGCGCCGTCGCGGCGCTCCAGGCGACGCAACTGAGCGCGCTCAGCACGACGCAATTCGGCGCGCTGTCATCCAGCGCAGTGGGCGCGCTCACGACTTCGCAGATTGGCGCCTTGTCGACCGCGCAAGTGGCCGCGCTGAGCTCCGGTCAAGCCGCAGCCCTCGGCTCCGCGCAGGTCGCGGCGCTGAGCGTGAGCCAACTCGGCGGGCTCAGCGAAAAGCAGCTGTCCGCGCTGTCCGCGACGGGCATCAGCGGGCTCACTGCTAGCGAGTTCCAAACGCTGACCAAGAGCCAGCTGGCGGCGTTGACAGCACCACAAATGGGCGCCCTGAGCGCCACCCAAGCAGCGCAAATGACCGAGACCGTGCTTTCCGCACTGTCCACGGCTCAAATCGCCGGCTTGGGTTCGGCATTCGCCTCCGCGCTCGTGCCAAGTCAACTCGCGGCGCTCTCCACCAGCCAATTGGCTTCTTTGTCGAGCACGGCGATGGCGGCGCTGAGCACCACGGCCGTCGCCAGCTTGAACTCCACGCAACTCGGCGTGTTGACGCAAACGGAGCTGCGCGCGCTCACCTCGTCGCAAGTGGCCGCGTTGTCGACCACTCAAGTCACGCAGCTCAGCTCGAGGCAAGTGGCGGCGCTTTCTACGGGCGGCATCACTGGCGTGAGCGCCGCGCAAGTGGCGGCTTTGAGCACGACGCAACTGAGCGCGCTCTCACTACCGCAAATCGGCGCGCTCTCGGGAAGCGCGATTTCCGGGCTGACTAGCGCACAATTTTCGGCTCTGACCAGCGCGCAATTCCAGAGCTTGTCAGCCACGGGCATCACCGGGCTCTCGGCAAGCCAAATATCGAGCCTGACCACGGCTCAAATCCAATTGCTCACGCAAGCCGAGCTGAGCGGCTTGACGGCGACTCAGGTGAGCGCGCTTCTACCCACGCAGGTGGCCGCGCTGAGCCCTGATCAGGTGAGTTCGCTGTCGGCCAGCGGCGTGGTTGGGCTCACGGCAGCGCAGATCGGCGAGCTCCGCTCCGCGCAGTTTGCCGCCTTGACCCCGTATGAGGTCGCGGCGCTGAGCTCGACTCAAATTGGCTATTTGTCGACGACCCAGATTGGGGCACTCAGCAACGCGCAGCTGTCCGGCTTGCAGCGCTTGCAGATCCGCGCGCTGAGCCTGCCGCAGCTCGCCGCGCTCTCCACCAGCCAAATCTCTAGCCTCAGCGGCGCGCAGATCGCAAACCTGAACGCAACCGAGCTGCAGAACCTGTCGCAGACGCAGCTCGGCGCGCTGCGCCCAGAACAAATCGGTTCGTTGACGGCGATGCAACTCGGCACCTTCACGCCCGAACAATTCGCGTTGCTCGCTCCCACTCAGTTCAGCGAACTCTCGACGACGACCATCTCGTACCTGAGCACGACGACCATCGCGCAACTGAGCCCCAGCGACATCGAGGCAATGAGCCCCACGCAGCTCAGCGCACTCAGTGACGATCAGCTCGCGGCCATGAATGAAGCGCAAATCCAAGCGTTGATTGACGCGCTGGTTTGAGCTCTAAATTGGCGCGATGGCCCAAGAGCTGAGCGTTCCGGATCTGATCCGCGCCGTCGAGCTATTGAAGCAGGGCGGGCAGCTGCAAGCAGCCAGCACGCTGTACGCGAGCTGGGTCGAACACAACCCGAGTCACCCGCTTTTGTACGCGGTGCTGTTCAACTACGCGGTCGCGCTGTCCGACGCGGAACAGCTCGAGGAAGCGCGTCAGTGTTTGGAACGCGCGCTCGAGCTCAACCCGGATTTCATGCCGCTCTACATCAACCTGGGGCGCGTGCACGAACGGCTCGGCAACGTGGGCGGCGCGCTCACGCAATGGTCGCTGGCCCTTTCGCGCATGAGCGCGATCAGCGGCAGCGCGATCTCACACAAAACCACGGCCCTCAACCAGAGTGCGCGCGCGCTCGAAGCCGCCGATCAAGACGCGGCCGCGGAACAAATGCTGCGCAGCAGCTTGGAGCTCGATTCGAGTCAGCGCGAGGCCATTCAGCACCTGGTCGCGCTGCGCCAACGGCAATGCGAGTGGCCGGCAGTGTTGCCCTCCGAACGCGTCGAGCTACCTGAGCTGGTCCGCGGTTTGTCGCCGCTTTCGGCGGCCGCGCTGAGCGATGATCCGGTCTTTCAGCTGGCCCTCGCGCATCACTACAACCAGCTCGACGTAGGCACACCCGAAGCGCTGCTGTGCGCTCGTACACCGATCACCGCCCCAGCCGGACCGCTGCGCGTGGGCTACCTGTCCTCGGATCTGCGCGAACATGCGGTCGGCTATCTGATCACCGAGCTCTTCGGCTTGCACGCGCGCGAACGCGTCGAAGTCTTCGCCTACTACTGCGGTCCGGATTCGAACGATCCGTTGCATCGGCATTTCAAAGCCACCGCCCAGCACTTCGACTCGCTCAGCAAGTTGGACGACCGAGCTGCCGCGCGCAAGATCGCCGCTGATAGTGTGCAGATCTTAGTCGACTTGAACGGCTATACGCGAGATGCGCGGCTCAAGGTCGTCGCGCAGCGCCCGGCGCCGGTGATCGTCAATTGGCTCGGCTTTCCGGGCACCATGGCAAGCCCCTACCACCACTATCTGATCGCCGACGAGTTCATCGTGCCGGAGTCGCACGAGCTGTATTACTCGGAGAAAGTGCTGCGTTTGCCCTGCTATCAGCCGAGCTTGCGCAGCCGCGCGGTCGCGCCGCAGCGCCCGACTCGGAGCGAGGTGGGGCTGCCAGAAGATGCCATGGTGTTCTGCTGCTTCAACGGCGCACACAAGCTCAGCGCAGCGACGTTCGAACGCTGGCTCGGCATCTTGGCGCGCGTGCCCGGTAGCGTGCTGTGGCTGCTCGGCAGCAACGACCCAACCAACGACCGATTGCGCAGTTACGCTGTCGAACGCGGCGTCGCGGCAGAACGCTTGGTGTTCGCACAGAAGCTCGCCAACCCCTTTCATCTGGCCCGCTACGCGCTCGCGGATTTGTTTCTCGACACCATGCCCTACGGCGCGCACACCACCGCGTCCGACGCTCTCTGGACGGGCGTGCCGCTGCTGACGCTGAGCGGTCGCTCCTTCGCCTCGCGCGTCTGCGGCAGCTTGGTACGCGCCGCCGGGCTACCCGAATTGATCTGCGAATCCGCCCAGGAATTCACGGAAAAGGCCGTACTTTACGGCCGCGATCGGCGGCTGCTCGAACCGCTTCGGGAGCGCCTGCGCAGTAATCGAGATACTTGCGTGCTGTTCGACATACCGAGCTTGGTGCGCGAGCTCGAAGAGCTGTACGCACAAATGTGGCGCGCACAGCAGACCGGTACACTGCCCCAGCCCAAGCTAGAAAATCTCGACGCCTACTTGGAGGTCTTCGAAGGCGGCGCACTCGAAACGTTCGAGGCTCAGAGCATGGCCGACTATCACGATCGCTGGCGCGAACGACTCGCGCGGCGGCACGCGCATCGCCCACTCGTGGCTGACTCGCGCTTGATCTCGCCGGCTGTGCTCGCCGCGTGGGGTTAGCACGCAACGCGCAGCGCGCGGCGACGGAACAGCGCAGCTAGTCCGAGCACGGCCACGAACCCCAGCGGCCGCGCGCTGTCCGGCGACGGGCCGAGCCGGCAGTCGCAGCTCATCCGCTGCTTCGGCGGGGGAGGCTTCATTCCCGAAGGAATTTCGACATTTCCGGCGCCCGCGCTGGGCGAACCCGAGCTGCCGCCGAAAGCCTCAGCGCCGTGCCCGGCAGTCGCCATTCCTCCGCCCGCGCCGCCAGCGTCACTGCGGCCGCCACTGCCATTGGCCTCGCCACTACTACCGCCGCTGCCTCCGCCGCCGTTACCCGCCATGGGCATCGACTCGCAGGCGGGCGCATTGAAGGCGAACGAGTGCGACTCCGTGAGTGCACCCTGAGGATCGTTGCGCACCAGCGGCGTCGCATCCTTCACGGTGACAGCGATCTGGTGCGCGCCTTCACTCAGGGTGCCGGGAACAATGGTCAACGCAGGACCGTCGCTGGCGATCGGATCGCCATCGACCGTCCAGGAAAATGTCAGGCTGCCGCTGCTGATGTTCGGTGTTTCGACTGCAAACACGGCGTCGACGCACTTGGTCTCGCTTTCGCGGCTCGCAGGCAACGCGCGATCGATCAGATGCACATTTTCGAGGTTCCAGAACGCGCGCACCAGCGCTTCGGAACACACGGGGCAGAATGGGCTGCCCAGAGTCTGCATTTTGCACAGCGTATCTACGGGCCGATACACGCCCGTAGCCATGTAGCGGGCACCTTCGAACAAGCCGACACCCACGAGCTTCGTGCCTTCCGGCGTGGGCACGGGCGTCGAGTCATCGATCCAATCCAGCCATTTGATTTGGCTGCGAACGCTGCGCAACGTCACGTTCGGCTCGGTGCAATCTTGGCTCGCGGAGCAGGGGGGATACCCGGGATAGGGGTTTTGATATTCGTCCGCGAGGTTACCCAGGGTGTGACCGAGCTCGTGGCGCAAAATCTCCGCCGCGCCTTCGTCGGTCGATACACACGGCACGCTACCGCCGGCTCCGCCGTACTTGCTGTCGTTGACGATCACCACCGCCAAGTTGAACTCGGGCATGTCCGCCGCGGCCGCCGCGAGCACGGCGCTGTCGTTCATGCACACCAACTGCGGCACATCCTCGCAGTTGTAATAGGCGCCGAAAATCGTGTCCGGGGTGCCGCCGGCCGCGCCGCCCTTGGCGCCTCGGTCGACCGACACGGTCTGGATGACCTTGAAATTGAACAGCTGTCGATAAGGCTTGTAAGGCTCGCTGTCGAAGAGCGCGTTGACCAAAGTCCTGGCGTCGCTCGTGAGCTTGGTCTGATCCTCGGCACGGTAACCGTCACCCAAGATTGCGACGTTGAAACGTTGCGCGACGGGGCCCGCTTGCTGCAGCTCGGTGACGGGGAATGCCGCAGCAGTTCCCGACACCGCGCTCAACGCAGAAGCCAGTGCCAGCGCTCGAAACTTCACTCGAGCCCCTTCGGATAGGGCACGGACCCGAGCTCGACCTGGGCGTCCCAAAAGCGAATGCGCGCACCGTGCGCGAGTAACGGTACGCGCAGCACGAACGAGAAGTTATCGCTCTGAACATGCACTGCTTGCATGCCGCCATCGGGGCCGGCGAACTCGGCGCGACGCTCCGCTTGCGCGGGGATGGCCACCGAAAACAACGCTTTGCCGCTGCCGTCTTCTACCTCTGCGCGCCACTTGCGAGCTTCGGCGAAGCGTTTGACGGGCAGCGGGCTTTCGACGACTTGCGCTTGCCGAAGCCGGAAGCCAGCGTTCTCGTGTTCGACGATGAGCAGGACGTGGCGCGCAGGCCGATGCTCGCCGGAGCCCTCGGGCGCGACGCTCAGCGCGGCCGCTTGCGCGCTGGCAGGCGTTTGCTCACCGCTGCGATGCCCGCCGCCTTGGCAATTAGGCAGCAGCAACACGCCGAGCAGCGCGGCCCAGGTTCGACTTGCGCCCGAGTGCACCTTCCTCACACTCGAAGGAGACCATAAGCCGGGCCCCGCGGCTCGTGCTTTCGCAGGCGTGGCTCAATCCCCAGCAGCAATCATGGTGAATTCGCTTTCATCCGGCTGCTGATTTTCGTTCTCGTCCTTCCACTTACCGACGTACCAAGCCTTCGTTGCGCCAGCGAAGTTGGCAGCGATGACATGCTCGAAATAGAACGTTGCTGCGGCGGTGCCGCCGACGGTGAAGCCGTAGGCATTGAGCGCCAATGAGCCACTGCTGGGCTCACGCATGAATTGCACGGCGAACAAGTCATTGCTGTCGGACGTCTCCGACATCAGCTCGCTGGCGATCAGCGCGCCCGTACTCGAATCACGGATCTCGAACGAGTTCTGAGTGCCCAAGTTGGTGAGCGGCGCAAACTTGTTGGTCACGTAATAGCCCGCGCCCTGTTGAAAATAGCTACTGCCGGCGATCAGCAACAACTCATCGCTACCGGACACGGGGCGGCCATTCACGGGGTTCAACGCATCGGCGACGGTCTGCGACACTTCGCGCACCGTCTGGCTCGAAGCACAATGATCCACGAGTGATTGGGCGAGCGCGCGACCCGTGGGATCATCGCCGTATTGGCCGTCGAGAATGACGACGAGTTTGCCCACCTGACACAGCGACGAAAGCTGCAGCGCAGCGCAGCCCGATTGGCCGCAAAATTGGCTGCTCGAGCAGGCAGTCCCGCAAGCGCCGCAGTGCTGCGAATCGTGCAGCGTAGAGACGCAGTGGAGCGAGCAACAGGTGAGGCCCGCGCCGCAGCCGAGGCTGCCTCCTTCTTGCTCGGCGCTGCACGCGCTTCCGCACTGCGAGGCGCCGCACAGGCGCGGTCCAGCGCACTCCAGATCCGAGATGCAGTTCTGGCAGTCGTGATTGGCATCACACACGCCGCTGGCACAGCTGCTGCCTGTCTTGCAGCCGTCGACACAGAGATTGGCGGACGAACAATACTTGCCCGCCGGACATTGGTCGTCGCTGGGGGAACAACTGATTTCCGGCGCGCCGCCGCTGCCCGCTTCGGGTCCAGCACCGGCGCTCATGCCCCCGCCCGCTGCCGGCTCCGCGTGACCACCGTGACCGGCGTGCCCGCCCGTGGCTGCGCCCGCGTCGCCTGCCGTCGCCGCCCCAGCATCGCCGCTCGTGCCCGCTCCGCCCCGGCCCCCAGACCCGGAAATGCCGGAGCTTTTGCCGCCCTTGCCGGCAACGGCCGGCGCACCCGCGGAGGCTCCGCCATGTGCCGTACCGGCACCGGCTTCACCCTCCGGGTTTGCTGGAGCCGCATCCGAGCTCGAACAAGCCGTGCCGATCCAGAACGAAGCCAAGAGCACACCCGACACCCCACGCACGAGGTCGCTACGTGACATTTTTGCTCGCCTTCGAGCCGCGAAGAGCGGCAATTAGCCAGAGCATGATGCACGATCGCGCATGACTCCAGGTGAGTAATTTAACCCATTAGGTAGGGCTTACTAAGTAGGACCTGCGCGCTGGCCAACTCACGCGAACCGAAACGCCTCACTCGCGTTCACAGCGCCTTACATGGGCCAATTGTGCGCGCGACGGCATTTTGGGGCGTGAGTGCACTGCTCAATGAGCGTAGCGAACCGTCACTGTGGCGCGTAATGACATTCGAAAAGTCGTCGAGCGCACGTGACTGAAAAGCCGCAACCCACATTTCTGAGGGCCTTTTGCGGCACTTTCGCGGCGCGCCGCTGCGAGCACATGGCTTGCAGAGATGCGGCGCATGCCGTCGCTTCGCTTCCTTATCGCTTGCTCTTTCGTCGGCTTCCTCGGCGCATGCTCGTTCGACGGAGGGAACTCCAACAACCTGGCCTCGACGCTGCCCGAGGCAGCCGGCAACGGCGGCAACGGCGGCTTACTGCGAAGCAACGTCGCCGGCGCGAAGAGCGCTGCACCCGCGGGTAGCGCAGGCAATGCCGCGACTGCTCGCGGCTCCAGCAGGTCCGGCAAAAGCACCGGCGGAGCGAACGACGATGCGGCAGCGGAAAGCGAGCCTCGGACCGATCACGGCGCCGCTGGCGGGAATGCGCCTGAAGGGCCGATGACGAGCGCCGACGCCGGACCTCCCGAATCCTGCGAATTGGGCGGCAGCTGCCGCTCCGACTGCGAAGACAACGCGGTCACCTGCGGCATCGAATCAACCGGCGTTGCTTGCGAGTTCGAGGGCTTCACTGGCGCCACCACCGAGGTCGCCTGTGGCCGGCGAGCGGTGATTGGCACCGCTTGCTGTGGCGGCTGCGGCTGCGTCCCGGTCGAGGTCTACTTCGACGGCACGTACTGTTGGCAGGGGATCCCACAGTGCCCAGGGTCCGATGTCCTCAATCGCATGTCGTTCCCTCATCTACCGACGACCCCAAACCTCTCGTACACCCCGCCCGGCACGACTCATGGTTCGTTCTTACTAGGCTACGGCGGGTTTGCTGGCAGCGGGGGAAGCGCAGGAACGAGTGGCGACGGTGGGACGAGTGGCGACGGTGGGACGAGTGGCGACGGTGGGACGAGTGGCGACGGTGGGACGAGCGGAGCGACCGATTGCGATGCCGGTTCGGTCAGCCTTTGACCTCGAACGGCGCGCGGCCAAGCTCGATGCCGTCGACGGTCGAAACCACCGCGACCCAATGTCCTGCATCACGGATCATGCGCGTGTTGCCCCAGGTTCGAAAGCGCTCCGAAGTACCAGGCACGGTCAGCTTCACGTGGCCAACGGTGGCTTTGGTGTCCAGATTTTGAAACAGCACGCGCACGCTGCGCGCATCACGGGCAGAGTTTTCGAACTCCACGAACGCATACACGGGCGCACTACCGAGCTTGAAATCATCGCCCGCAACCGGCTCACGATTTTCGATCTTGTGGGCCACGACGAAGCGCTTCAGCTTCAGACCCGCGCTGGCGGCTTTGAGCTCGACGCCAGCCGCTGACGCGGGCGCCGCTGAAGAAGCTGGCAGCGCCGAGGGCGCGCCGTTCACGATCTTGGCAATGGCGCTCAAGCTGGCAGCGGGCGCCGGCACGCTCACGCTCTCCGCCGCGCGCGCTGCTTCTGCCACGCTCATGTCGCGCGCGTTGTTGCAAGCCACGACCGAAAACGAAAAGCCCACAGCGAACATCGCCGCACCCAACGCACTCACCGCGACCCAACGCGAATTTTCGATGCCAGACATGACTACCTCCACCGGACGAAAGCGCCGGTTGCCCCTCCCTTCAGCAAGCGCCAGGCCAGCTTGCTCCTCCGGCAATTTTCGGCATTTTCGCGCTATTTTTCGGAGTGCTCGTGGCTCTGTCGCCGCAAGCCGTGTCGGCTGAGCCGCAGCCATTGGCCCCCCGGCCCGGCCACTGACCGAGACTCAGCTACGCTTCGGCACATGAACGGCACGCGCGCTCGGGGGCGACTCGGATTGGGACCACTCGCGTTACTGGCACTGCTCGCGGCGGGCTGCGCGGCACGAGCGCCCGCGCCACCCGCCACATCGACTTCACCCACCGCGAGCGCCACGCCGCCGCCTGTCGCGTCGACAGAGCCCGCACCGGGCAGCCCGCGCTACCTCGACGCCATCCCCGCCGATCTGTCGCCAGACTTGGCGCATCAGTTAGGCTTTCTCTCCGACATCTGCAACGTCGCGCTGCACTATGAAACCGAAGGCGCGCACCGCGTTCGCGTGGGCTGCCGCAGCTGCCCTCCGTTCGAAGGCCCCGCCGCAGTGTCCGATGGTCGCATCGCCGTCGACGGCAAAGACTTCTTCGAGCTGGAACTGTTCATCCCCGGCCATTTTACCGCCGCCAACGCCGAACAACGCCTAGCCGTATTCAACGGCTGCGAACCACATTCGTCGAATTGGGGCGGCACGCTGATCGCCGAGCGCCACGGCGACAAGTTCCACTCGCTGCGTTACCTGTCGGGCCTACGCCCTCAGGCGTGCAAGGCCTACCACCGCCCCGATGGCCGCGACCTCGCCGTGTGCGAGTTCGGCGACGCGCACCAATCGATCTCGACGGACTCGCTCTCAGTCCTCGACTTCGCCGTCGATCCGCCCAAAGAGCAAGCGCTACTCTCGTTCACGAACCAAGACCCGTGCCTGACCGATCCCGGCACGCGCTCGACCGAAGAAGTGATCGAATCCTTCGAACTCAACCAAAACCCCGCCGCCAAAAACAACGGCCTAGTCGTACGCACCACCCGCACCCCGCGCACCCTGGACGCGCCCTACCAACGCTACTGCGAGCAAAGGGCCGCCGAATCCCCGCCCGGCCCGCCCGCCTACGAACGCCCCTTCAGCAAGCCCGAAGTCAACACGCGCCACTACCGCTTCGACGGCGAACGCTTCGTACCGCGCTGAAGCAGCAGGCGCGTGACGCGCCCGATTTCTGATGCTATCGAGCGGCCTCCAAGCATCCGCGACTTGGAGGAGTGGCCGAGCGGTTTAAGGCACCGGTTTTGAAAACCGGCGTACTCGCAAGGGTACCGTGGGTTCGAATCCCTCCTCCTCCGCAGATTAGAGAATCGATTCGAACAGTTGGGGTGAGGAGGCTCGGAGGCCTGACCAAGAGCGCCCTCATCACCTCCCCCCGCTTATCGCGCAACTGGCGGCCCTATCGCGCCGATGAACTGGAGATGGGAAGGCAACATGGAGAGGCGGAATCCCGTGGATCTGCGGGTGAGCCAGAAAAGCCCTCGACGGCAGCCGGCGTGACCCTCCGAAGAGCGCTGAACATGCCGTGCTATGCTTGGACCGTGGCTGCGGTTCGAATTCACACTGTCCTCGGCTCGGCAACGCTCGAACTCCCCGAGCTGGCTCCGCTCCTTGGGCATCGCGTCGAGCTCACGGTCAGGGAGGTACCCGAGCGGGCGTGGCCGGAGGGATGGTTCGAAGCCGTCGAGGGGGCGATCGATGACCCGACCTTCGAGCGCGCG
>Ga0315912_10006146_pt1 | contig 10834 bp, 9 predicted proteins | sample VfabasoilMG_FD_204469 | JGI IMG/M metagenome (GOLD analysis project Ga0315912, IMG submission 204469) | Garden soil microbial communities collected in Santa Monica, California, United States - V. faba soil | ecosystem: Environmental > Terrestrial > Soil > Garden | place: USA: California...
AGCCCGAACGCCGCCATTGCCCCGAGCGCTTCCGGCGCGCCGGGAACGACGACGGACTCCACGGCCAGGACCGTGCTGACGCGGTTGAGCAGGTTCTCCAGCCAACCGGATGGAACCGGATGCCCGAGACGCACGGCGGCAAGCTCACCGATGGTGTGATAGGAAACACCGAGGAAAACGCGGTCGCATTCCTCGGCCGAAATTGGCCAGCCGATGGCGGTGAGTTCCTCGGACACTACGCGGTTAGCGATGGGTTCGCTGTCAATCAGCACGCCGTCGCAGTCATACAATACCAGGCGGACAGGGTGGGTGCGGGCGCCAAGATGGGTGCGGGCAAGGGTGCTCATGCGGCGGCCAGGGCGTGCGGGCATTGCGAGTGTGGGGCGTCACACATCATGCCACCATTTGCGCTGCACAGGCCGGGTCCGGCGCCATGCATGCGGCGTGCAAGCGTGGCGAGAGCGGCGATGAAAACCGCGTCGTCATTCGGCACGGGAACACGGATATAAGCGGGCACGCCCTGCTGTTCCGCCAGGTGACGATATTCGATATCCAACTCGACCAGAGTTTCCGAATGGTCGGAAACGAAGGCAATGGGCACGACAAGGATCGCCACCTTGTCCTTGGCCGCGCGCTCGATCTCCTCCTCCGTGCTGGGGCCGATCCATTTCTGCGGCGTGGCACGGGACTGGTAGCAGATGGCGTGATCCACACCGGCGCCCCAGTGGCGCATGATAGCGGCTACACTGCCTTCGATCTGATGCTGGTACGGATCACCGCCGGTGACGATCTTTTCCGGCAGGCCGTGGGCGGAGAACAGCACGCGAATGGGTGTTTCAGCAGGGATTTCAGTGCGGGCCTGTTCGTAGGTCGCGCCAACCTGGGTGGTGATGGCATCCACGTAGTCATCGTTCGCGAAGTAGCAGCACAGCGTGGTGGTGGGTGCCACAAGGCCGGCGGTAGCCGCGGCTTCACGCCAGGCGGTCAGCGAACTGCCGGTGGTGGTGGTGGAATACTGCGGATAGAGCGGCAGCAGGAGCACATGGTCCGGCTTCCAGGCAGCGACGGCGCGCGCCACGTCCAGGCTCATCGGATGCCAGTAGCGCATGGCGATGAAGCAGCGCGTATCCCATTCCGGCAGCTGGGCTTGCAAGGCATCGGCCTGCTTCTGGGTGAGTTCCAGCAGGGGGGATCGGCCACCGAGCAGGGCGTAGTTCTCCGTCGCTGGCTTCAGGCGCGCGCGGGCGATATAGCGTGCCAGGAACGGGCGGACGAAGGGCGGCACGCGCAGGATCGCGGGATCGCGGAACAGGTTCAGCAGGAAGGGCTTGATCGCCTCCGGCTTGTCCGGGCCACCGAGGTTGAACAGGACAATTGCGACTTTTGGCTTGCTCATCATGCCTTGCTGGCGCGCACCTGCGCGATCAGCGCGGCGACGTGGTCGGGGTTGGTTTGCGGCACGATGCCGTGGCCGAGGTTGAAGATGTAGGAACGGCCCCGCATCGGCGCCAGAACCATGTCGATTTCCGCTTTCAGTGCGTCACCGCCAGCCACCAGGGCCATCGGATCGAGGTTGCCTTGCAGAGCGATGGAGGCAGGAACGACGCCAGCGGCGTAGGCAGGGTCCATGCCGGTATCCATGCCGATGCCGTTCACACCGGTGCCGACATAGCGCGGCAGCATGGTGCTGGCCAGGCGCGGGAAACCGATGATCGGGATGGCGGGATGGCGCTGGCGGATCGCGGCGACGATGCGGCGTGTGGGCTCCACGACGTGACGGTCGAACAGGCTGGGGGAGAGGACCCCGGCCCAGGAATCGAACAGCATTAGCGTCTCGGCGCCGGCCCTGATCTGCTGGTCAAGGTAGGCAATGGTGGCCTGCACCAGGGTTTCCATCAGCGTGGCGAACACTCCCGGCTGGGCGTAGGCCATGGCGCGGACCGTGGCGAAGTCCCGCGAGCCGCCGCCTTCCACCATGTAGCAGGCCACCGTGAACGGGGCGCCGGCGAAGCCAATCAGGGTGGTGCTGGTGCCAGCCAGGCCGGCGCGGACACGGCGGACGGTTTCCATGACCGGCGCGACCGCCGCATCCAGCTTGCCCAGGTCCAGGGCAGCGACGCCGGCGGCATCGCGGATCGGCGGCAGTACGGGGCCTTCGCCCTCCATGAACTTCAGGCCCTGGCCCAGTGCCCAGGGCACCACGAGGATGTCGCTGAACAGGATGGCCGCATCCATGCCGTAGCGGCGGATCGGTTGCAGGGTGACCTCCGCGGCCTTGTCCGGTGTTGTGCACAGGGCAATGAAGTCCCGCACGCCAGAACGTAGGGCGCGATATTCCGGCAGATAGCGGCCGGCCTGACGCATCAGCCAGATCGGCGGCGGCCAGACGGCTTCCCCGGCAAGGGCGCGCAAGAGCGGCTTGGTTTCTGTCACCCGGAACTTCTCCGCGAATTACTTAAAGCTAGATAGAAGATAAAAGGCTTTGGAGGCAGTAGTAGGGCCTGTGGATAGCGAGGTACCCGGCTTTGCGGTTTCCGTTCCCGCAGCTGTTCACAACAGCAAACGGTGCTAATGGGCTGATCCTGGGAAATTTGATGGCCCCGCCCACAGCCCCACAAAGATGGGATATCGTTTGTCCCGGTGAATTCCGCACGTGGCGGTTGTCCACGGGTTGCATCCGGAGCCGGGAGTTGGTGGGATGGCGCCGGGTTATCCCCAGAACTTTCCCCACAATGATCCCCATCGCATGACTGGCGAACATGACCACTGAGCGGCTGCAACTGCACCTGGTGTCCGACGCGACCGGCGAGACGCTGAACTCGATCGCCCGGGCGACGACGGTGCAGTTTGAGCATGTGCAGATCAACTACCACCGCTGGAGCCTGATCCGCACCCGGTTCCAACTGCATCGGGTGCTTGAGGGGATAGAGGCGGAGCCGGGGCCGGTGCTGTCCACGCTGGTGGACAAGGCATTGCGGGCGGAGCTGGAGGCGGCGTGCCAGCGGATGAATGTGGCCGTGGTTAACGTGCTGGACCCGGTGATTTCCGTGCTGCAGGAGAATATCGGTGCCCTGGCCGGGGCGCGGCCGGGGCGGCAATACGTGCTGGATGCCGACTACTTCAAGCGTATCGACGCGATGCACTACGTGCTGGCGCATGATGATGGGCAGCAGCAAATTGGGATTGCGGAGGCCGATGTGCTGCTGGTGGGGGTGTCCCGTAGTTCGAAGACGCCAACCTGCTTCTACCTGGCCAACCGCGGCATCAAGGCGGCGAATATCCCGCTGGTGCCCAGCCTGCCGGAGCCGGAAGGGTTGGCGACGGCGAATTGTCCGGTGATCGGGCTGACGCTCGATCCGGCATCACTGATTGATATCCGCCGCCACCGACTGAAGCTGATCGCGGCCGGCACGCCGACCGGGACTGTCCGGCAGGACAGTTCCGACTACATCGACGAGGAGGCCGTGAAGGCCGAGCTGCTGTGGGCACGGCGGCTGTGCACCCGGCGGGGCTGGCCGGTGATCGATGTCACGCGGCGGTCCATCGAGGAGACGGCGGCGACGGTGTTGCAGCTGATGGAGGCGTGGCACGAGCGGCGGCGCAAGGCCGGCGCCCCGGCACCGGCGTGAGCGACCCGGTATGAGCGGGGTACGGCTGATTCTGGGAAGCGGCTCATCGTCCCGCCGGGCCTTGCTGGAGGCGGCGGGGCTGAGCTTCGACGTGGTGCCGGCGGATATCGACGAGGGCGCGGTGAAGGATATGGCACGTGGCCGCGGCGCCAGCGCCGGGGAAACCGCTTTCCTGCTGGCGGAGATGAAGGCACGGGCCGTGGCGGAAAAATTCCCCGACGGGTTGGTGATCGGCGCCGACCAGTTGCTGGTGTGCGAGGAGGAGTGGTTCGACAAGCCACCCAACATGGCGGCGGCTCGGGCGCATCTGCGCAAGCTGCGCGGCAAGGTGCATGTTCTGGAAACCGCGGTGGTGTGCCAGCGCGGCGGGGAACGCGCCTGGTACCATGTCAGCCGGCCCCGGCTGACGATGCGGATGTTCAGCGACGCGTATCTGGAGGCCTACCTGGCATCCGAGCGCGATGCGGTGCTGGGCAGCGTGGGGGCGTATCGCCTGGAAGGGCGCGGCGTGCAGTTGTTTGAGGAGATCGAGGGCGATTTCTTCGCCATCCTTGGGCTGCCGCTGCTGCCGTTACTATCGTTCCTGCGTCAGGCGCGGGCGCTGGGCGGGTAGGGGACAGGCGCGGCTGCCTGCCGGCGCCGGACATTCCAGGCGGCGACAGCGACGGTCAGGATCAGCGCGGTGATGAAGACCCAGTGCGCGGGGCGCATTCCGGCGTCGATGGAGAAATTCGCCATCAGCACGCGCTGTGCGGGGATACGGGTGGCGATGGCGTACCAGGCATATTCAACGGCCATTGTGAACAGGGGGGCAAGCACCAGCAATCCGCAGAGCGTGGCGAGCCGGGCACGGGCGGCTTCCGGGAAAGCACGCCAGGTGATCAGCCAGAGAAAAAGTCCGGCGGCATAAGTGGCTTCCGAGACATTCGCCTTGGCCTGGATGAAGAAATGAAGCAGCGCCAGAATACCGATGACATAGCCGGCGCGGTGCAGACGTTTCCACCAGGCGCCCATGCGACGGATTGCGGCGTCGGTTGACGTGGCGCCGAGGGCGGCGAAGCCGAGCAGGGCGATAAAGCCGATGGTGAGGTAGAAGCGCAGCACGATCTCACTGGCGACGGTGAGGAGGTTGAACTTCTGGTCCGCGATGTAGAGCAGCAGGTGCGCCAGCCCGTAGGCCAAGGTGGTCAGGCCCAGTATCCGGCGCACCAGCAACGCGCGCGGCCAGTTGAACAGGGCGCGCAGCGGCGTGACCAGCAAGGTGATGAGGAAGAACCGGACCGTCCAGAGCCCGGTTTCCAGAATGGCCGCGTTCAATGTGCGCGGTCCCAGGTTGCCGGTGAGCCATTCGCCGATGATCCACAGGCCGGGAACGCAGCACAGGACGAGGACGACTGCCTTAATGGGGATCAGGCGGCCGCGCCGGTCGCGCCAGGGAGGGGTTGTGCGGAGCTGCATAGGAGGGAACCTAGTGTCTCGCTATTGGTCCCGCCACCGGTGCCCGCGTTACGGCTACATCTTCTTACCAATCGTCCAGCCGCCATCCACGGTCAGGATGGTGCCGGTGACGAAGTCGTTCTCCTCCGCCGCCAGGAACAGGATGGCGTTGGCGATGTCCTTCGGATAGCCCCAGCGGCCAAGGGCGTGGATGTCCTTGATGGTCTGGGCCATTTCCGGGTCCTGGAAGTAGCGTTCGGTCAGGGGTGTGCGGATCACGCCCGGGGCTACGGCGTTCACGCGGATGTTGTTCTCCCCCAGTTCCAGCGCCATCTGCCGGGTCAGGCCGACGATGGCGTGCTTGGAGGTGGTGTAGGCGGCGCGCTTCGGCGCGGCCATCAGGCCAAGGGTGGAGGCGATGTTGACGATACGGCCCGGCTTGCCCGCCGCCACCAGCCGGCGCGCGAAGGCCTGGCTGGGCAGGAAGGTGCCGGTGACGTTGATGCCCATGACGCGGGACCATTCTTCATACGACAGGTCCAGCACGGAGACGATTTCCCTCACGCCGGCGCAGTTCACCAGCACGTCCAGCCGGCCCAGGGTTTTTTCCGCCGCGTCAACGAAGGCGGTGACGGCTTGCGGGTTGGCAACATCCAGCTGGAAAGCGTGCGCTTCTCCGCCTTTCTTGGCGATTTCACCGACCGTCTGCTCCGCCTTGGAGAGATCGACGTCGCTGACCGCGACGCGGGCGCCTTCTGCCGCCATGGCGTAGCAGACCTGCTGGCCGATGCCGCTGCCGCCGCCGGTGACGAGAACCGCCTGATCCTGGAATTTCATGTTCTTGCTCGTTCCCTTGCCGGTGTGATGAGGCAAGCAGGGTAGGGGTGGGGCGGGGCCCTCGCAACGGCGGGTCGGGCAGGGCTATCGTACCGTGGATTGGGGAGGACGGACGATGGTGGACATGACGAACGACGCGGCTCTGGGCGCCTACGTGGCTGGCGCGGCAACGCGGGAAATTCCGGCCAAGGTGCTGGACATGGCGCGCCTGTGCCTGACGGATTGGCTGGGCGTGGCGCTGGGCGCGGTGGACGAACCGGCCGGGAAAATCGTCGCGGACCTGGTGTGCGGCTGGAAGACCGGGGGCAGGGCGCGGCTGATGCTGGGCGGTACCGCCGCGGCGCCGATGGCGGCGCTGGCCAACGGTACGTTGGCGCACTGCCTGGACTTTGATGACACCTATGTGCCGTCCATCACCCATACCTCCGCCCCGGTCTGGGCTGCGACCCTGGCGCTGGGAGAGGAGGTTGACGCTTCCGAGGACATGATGCTGCGCGCCTTCGTCACCGGGTTCGAGGTGGTGGCGCGGGTGGGCCATGGCTTGGGGCAGTTGGTGACGGCGCGCGGCTGGCACGGCACCGGCGTGTTCGGGCGGATCGGATCCGGCGCGGCGGCCGCGGTGTTGCTGGGGTTGGATGCTGACCGGGCGCTGATGGCGCTGTCCCTGGCGGCGACGCAGACATCCGGGCTGACGGCGTCCTTCGGTACGATGGCCAAGCCGTTCCATGCCGGCAAGGCGGCGATGGATGGGATTCTTGCGGCGCAGTTGGCGGCCGGCGGGTTCACGGGTGGTGCCGGGCTGTTCGCGCCGGACGGCGGGCTGGACAACGCGGTGATCCAGGACAAGGCGGGCCAGATCGCGCCGATCGACTTCTCCGGTTGGCGGATCATGGACAACAGCTTCAAGCCCTATGCCGCCTGCCACCTGATCCACCCGGCGATCGATGCCGCGCATGCGCTGCGTCAGGCCGGGTTCCGGCCGGAGGATGCGATGGCCGTGCAGGCGGAGATCGGACCGTTGGCGCTGCAGGTGACGGGACAGGCGGATGGCAGCCCGGGCACGCCCTTGGCCGGCAAGTTCGACTTTCGCTACTGCGTGGCCTTGGCGCTGTACGGGCGGGATGTCTCGGCGGCGGATTTCCGGGAACCGTGGCACCTGGAGCCGGAAATCGCCGAGTTGGCGAAGAAGATCAGCACCGCCACTGGCCCGCGCGGCACGTTCGCCGGGGCGGCGCTGACGGTGGAGACCGACGCCGGTAGCCGGACCAGCCACATTACCACCGCCAAGGGCCATCCGGGCAATTCGATGGACTGGGACGACATGCGCCGCAAGTTCGATGGACTGGTGCGGGAACGCCTCGGCGGTGATGCCGACATCCTGTTTTCCGCCGCGCGCGGCATGGGTGGCGGTGCGGCACTACCAGCGATCCAAAGTGTGTTCTCCCGCTTGACCTAGGGCAATTGCCCGCCTGCCGCACGCGTGGTGAAGTCGCCTCCGACCCAACTGGTCGAAAGGAAGGAAGCGACATGAACATGGAAGGCAGGGCCGGCATCGTCACCGGCGCCGGGCGCGGCATCGGCAAGGAAATCGCCAAGCTGCTGGCGAAGGAAGGCGCGGCCGTCATCGTGAACGACCCCGGCGTGGGCCGCGGCGGTGAGGACGTGGGCGAGCGCCCGGCCGATGACGTGGTGAACGAAATCCAGGCCATGCAGGGCAAGGCCATGGCCAACTACGATTCCGTGGCAGACTACGCCAAGGTCGGCCGCATGGTGGCGCAGTGCGTGGAGACCTACGGGAAGATCGACTTCGTGGTGAACACCGCCGGCCTGCTACGTGAGCGTATGATCTGGAACATGACGGAAGACGATTTCGATGCCGTTATTTCTGTGCACCTGAAGGGCACATGGAATGTCTGCCACCACGCGGTGAAGCAGATGCGCCAGCAGAAATACGGCCGCGTCGTCAATTTCTCGTCTGACGCTTTCAAGGGCTCCGTGGGCCAGTGCAACTACGCCGCAGCCAAGGCCGGCATCATCGGCCTGACGCGCACGATCGCCAACGAAGCCGGGCGTTACGGCATCACCGCCAACGCGATGTGCCCGATGGCGGCGACGCGCATGACCGTGAACGACGCGGTGATCGCCGGCTGGAAGCGCCGGCTGGAACGCGGCCTGCTGACCCAGGCACAGTATGACTCCCGCATGGCGATGCCGGGGCCGGAATACATCGCGCCGATGGTGGCCTACCTGTGCACGGAAGACGCCAAGGATGTGAACGGCCAGCTGTTCCATGCGGAACGCTCGCTGATCCACACCTATCGCTACGGCGAGGAAGCGAAGTCCATCTACAAGTATACAGATGGCGGCATGTTCACGGTGAACGAGTTGATCGAGACGGTGCCGGCCTCGCTGATGGCGGGGATTCCCAATCCGTCTCCGGCGGAAGACTGAGTTCTGTGGCAACGGAACAGGCGGCGCGCCCCATGGCGCGCCGCTTTTGCTTTCGGGGCCACCGGGCAAGGCTGACATGGGTCACGGATCGGGGTAAGGTGCCTCTTGTGCCGCGATGCGGGGCCAGAGCGATGCAGGGCCGGCCTTTGAATTTTGCGCGCATTATGTCCCTGCGTCCCAAAGGAAGTTGATGACTTACAGTCCCGCGTCTTCTCCAAACGCGATCGCCAATTGATATGCGTCATTCCTTCGGAATGCTGCCAGGCGGCATCTGCCTGGATGCCGGTGAGAGTGTTGTATGAGTTCGCGTGAAAGCAATCTGGCGAAGGCCGGCGGTTCCGTGGGCGAAGCGGCGGGCGAGACCGATGCCCAGCATTTTTCGTCGTCGCTCCCGCCAGTTGCCGGCGGTGGGGTGGTAGCCGGACAACGCTTGCCGTATCCGAGTGGCGTCGATCGCCATCGCGTATTGTGGCCCTATGCCGTCACGATCGGTCTGTATCACCTGCTTGCCCTGCTTGCCCTCCTGCCCTGGTTCTTCAGCTGGACCGGTGTCGTGGCCGCGGTGCTTGGCGTGTATGTCTTCGCCGGGCTGGGCATCAACCTCTGCTATCACCGGTTGCTGACGCATCGTGGCCTGGTGCTGCCGAAATGGCTGGAACACAGCTTTGCGGTACTCGGCTTGCTCTGCATGCAGGATTCCCCGGGCCGCTGGGTCGCGGTGCACCGGTTGCACCACCAGCATTCGGACAAGCAGGAAGATCCGCACAGCCCTCTGGCCGGGTTCTTCTGGGGCCATATGGGCTGGATGCTGGTGGAAAATCGCGATCTCGCCCGCTTGCGCATCTACGAGCGCTATTCGCGGGATATCCTGCGCGATCCGTTCTACAAGCGTATGGAACGTGCCTGGTTCCATGGCGGCATTCTGCTTGCGTCCTGGATCGCCTTCTTCCTGGCCGGGTTCGGGGCGCGGTTGCTCGCCGGTGCCGGTATGGCGGAAGCCGTGCAGTTCGGGGCCAGCCTGCTGGTCTGGGGCGTGTTCGTGCGCACGGTTGCCGCATGGCACATCACCTGGGCGGTGAATTCCCTGGCCCATGTTTCCGGCTACCAGAACTATGCAACCGGCGACCAAAGCCGCAACAACTGGTTCGTCGCCATCCTCACCAGCGGGGAGGGATGGCACAACAACCACCACGCCGATTCCCGCGCCGCCAGGCACGGACACACGAAGTGGGAACTTGACCCGATTTTCGGTGTTATCCGCCTGCTGGGTGCCATGGGGTTGGCAACCGATATCGTCGTACCCGATCCCAGGATGAACCGGCTTCGGGACCGCCCGCCGGCTTCGTGACATGAGGCGGGCCGTTGCGGCACGGCGTCGCTTGCGGGCGCCGCAGGTCCACCGGCCACAAGTAGGCCGGCTATCCGGGCTATATCGTTGAAAAGATTGGTGGGCGCACAAGGACTCGAACCTTGGACCCGCTGATTAAGAGTTCCGGAAAGAGGTTATTGATTTTGTTGACTATTGGGGGTCGAAATCCATAACCCGTTGACAGAACTTTGATATTCCTCTTCATTTCGTTGAATTTGCTTGCAGCCGATTGCTCAGAATTGCAAGATTTTGCGGACACAGCGCGGACATGGAAATCTTCTGACGATGGCCGAAAAGCTTACCGACGAGTTGGTGCGTAATATGCCCCCGCCGCATACCGGCAACCGAATCACCTACGACCTCGATCTAAAGGGCTTCGGAATTCGGATCACATCGGCCGGTGCGCGCGCCTTCGTCCTGAACTACCGGGTGGGCCGGCAAGAGCGGCGTATTACCATTGGTAGCTTCCCCGACTGGACCGTAAGGGCTGCTCGGCAAGAGGCAAAGCAACTGAAGCAACGGATCGATCGTGGCGACGACCCGATGGGAGATCGCCATGCCGATCGGGCGGCGCCGACAATGGATGACCTGGCTGACAGGTTTGAAGATGAACACCTGGCCAAACGACGAGAGGCGACCCAGGTCGACTACCGGTCCATCTTACGCCTCTACATCCGCCCCTCGTTCGGTAAGCTAAAAGTTGCGGATTTGCGGCACGCCGATATTGAACGGTTGCACCACAAGATCGCGACAACAGCGCCGTATCGGGCTAACCGGACTGTTGCGGTGTTATCGAAGATGCTTTCTCTAGCGGTCAAATGGGAGATGCGCACCGACAACCCTGCCCGGGGCATTGAACGCGCTCCTGAGCAAAAACGTGAACGGTTCTTGTCTCCATCGGAGATCGGCCGCCTGGCGAATGCCCTGACATCCCACTCTGAACGACCGTCCGCAAACGCCATCCGCCTCCTGTTGCTGACCGGTGCGCGGCGTGGGGAGGTACTGGCGGCTCGATGGGACCAATTTGACCTGACCGCTGGCGCTTGGATCAAGCCAGCTGCCGGGACGAAGCAGAAAAGAGAGCATCGAGTTCCATTGTCTACTCCCACCC
>Ga0315912_10006147_pt1 | contig 10833 bp, 4 predicted proteins | sample VfabasoilMG_FD_204469 | JGI IMG/M metagenome (GOLD analysis project Ga0315912, IMG submission 204469) | Garden soil microbial communities collected in Santa Monica, California, United States - V. faba soil | ecosystem: Environmental > Terrestrial > Soil > Garden | place: USA: California...
CGACTCATACATCACCACGCCGCCATTTAAGAACGCCGAGGCCACCTTCACCCCCGCTTCCAAAATGCCGCCGCCATTTTCGCGCAGGTCAAGCACATAACGGGTCGCGCCTTTTTGTTGGAGGTCATCGGCGGCGCGTTGGAGCTCGGCCGGGGTCTTGTCGCTAAAGCGGCTGATGGTGATCAGTCCGATCTGCGTGGCGGGGTCAAGCATCTTCCAAGTGAGCGAGGGGATGGCGATGGCTTGGCGCGTGATATGCGTGGTGAACTCTTCGCCGGAGGCGTGGCGCACGCGCACCGTTGTTTCAGTGCCCACCAAGCCGCGCAACAATGCGGTCGCCACATCTAAGGTGGTAGCCGCGTCTACGGGCGTGCCATCCACCGCCAACAAAACATCGCCCTCCCGCAAGCCCGCTTTTTCGGCGGGCGAGTCGAGATAGGGGGACAGGATGATCGCGCCGGTCTGATCTTTAACGAGGCTTACCCCCACGCCGCCATATTCGCCCTGCAAAGCTTGGGCTTCGAGTTCGTGTGATTGGGGTTCGACAAACACCGTGTATTGATCGCCCACCGCGCTGACGAGGCCACGCGCCATACCATATTCTAAAGTCTTGTCAGCGGGTAACGGATTAATGTAGCGTTGTTCGAGCAATTGCCGGACTTCGGCTACCAGCGGATAGTCGTGCGGTGCAGTGGCGAGCCCTGGCACATTTAGGTTGAGCGTGGTCTTTTCCACCAACAAGGCGCGCGTATAAAACCCCCCGATAAACGCGAGGATCAAAAAAACGGCGTCTAACACAATGAGACTGAGGAGGGGAAGGAGTTTTTTCATGGGCTAACTTTCCAACAACAACACCGAAGGCAACTGCGCCACTGGCTGAGACCAGCGCAGTAAACTATACCCCACTCCAGCCAACCCGCGAAAAAAGCCGGGCGCGTTAGAAGCGCCAGCGGGTGGGAAGCGATAAGCGCTTAGAGCTGGAAGAGCGCCTCGCCATAGCTCTGGGCGGTTTAGACGCTGGGCCGCTGTGAATAAAAATTCAGCGCGGCAAAAATTGCCGCAGCAAAGATGATCAAAGTCGGCTGGTTCTGCCGCGTGAGTGGCGGTGAGCGTAGCCTCGATGTCATTTTGGCTCTCGAGTGTGTTGAGTTGGGACAATCCGCCGAGGCGCGCCAGCCCAATGCCCGGCATGCCATGACACCAAGTGAGCGCTTGGTCGCCCGTGACGCGTGGCGCGGCTTGTTCATAGCGAATGGCCTCCTGCGCGGCGTCTCGATACCGCTCATCACCCGTTGCCTGCGTTAATTGAAGTAGTGCATAGGCGATGCCCGCCACACCATGCGCGAAGCCCGGATGAAATGCGCCGCCTAAGGTTAACCACGCGCGTTGACCGTTGGGCGTCGAGGTGCGTTGTTGCAATAAGTGATCGCCCGCGAGGCGCGCCAGAATGAGCGGCGTGGCGCTCGTCGCTTTCTGATGCACCGCGAGCCAACACAAGATCGCACCCGCCGCGCCGCTGATCACGTCATACGTGCGATCCGCCGTGATCAGCTCCGGCGTGATCAACGCGAGCGCGTTCTCGGCCTCAGCGATGAGCGCGGCTTCTTCCAAAAACACGCTACAGTGCGTGAGGCCATAAAACAGTGAAGCGTGTCCGGCGAGGCCCCCCAACTCGCTGGGGGTGCTCTGCAAGGCGCGGCGCACGGGTTGTAACGCCTCTAGGGCGAATGCCCGCCAATGCGCCTCGCGCGTGACGCGATAGAGCGCGGCGAAGAAAAGCGCCACGCCCGTTTGTCCGTCATAGACATCTAGGCCGAGCGGCGCGAATTGATAATGACCCGAACGGGGTTGATAGTTCAATGCGAGCCAAGTGAGCGAGCCATCGCGCAAGCGAATGGCCTGACGTTCTAAGCGCTGGGCTAAATCTTCGGGATTTGTAAAACCCTGAGAGGCGTTAGACCTGACAGGTCTTTCTAAACGCTCCGCGTACCGCGCTTGCCACGCGCCGCGAATGAAGGCTGTTTGTTGCGCGAGATCGTGGGCGCTCAAGTTCGCTAAGCGCTGGAGGAGGGTGGTGTAAGGGGCTTGTTCCAAAGCCTGCGGCACGGCAGGCAAATCAACCTGAGCGGCATGAAAGGTGAAGCGCGGAAAATCCAACTGGGCTAAAGCGTTCAATTCCTCGGCCAACACGGGCGCAAATTTTTCTGGCTGAGGCGCGGCCACCACGGCGCGCGCCAGTGATTCGAGTTGCAAACTGAAATCTAGCCCAGAGTGTAAATAACGTGGCTGAAGCGCATGGCGCAAGATCAGGTGATAGGCGCGCGTGGGGCGAAAAACGAAGCGGGGCGTGAGGGCGGCGAATCTTTCAAAATCAACCGGCGCACGATTTTGGAGTTGCTCATAGCCCTCTGTGAAACCAGCGATGAGCGCCTCTTCAGCGGCGGCCGCGGTTAAGTGAGGCGGGTTGGCAACCCGCCCTAGCGTTGCAGAAACAGAGGGGCGCAGTTCCATCGCATCGGTGTTGATGGCTATCCATTGAGGTTCATCGGCTGGAAGGGGTTGACTGCTTAACCCGCTGATGTCGTAAAGCACGCCACGCGGGCCGCGTTCCCAATGGGGCAAGAGTTGAGTGCGTAAAACTGAATCCCAAAAAAATTGTTCGGCGGGGGACTCTTCGGCGCCGCCCATGACGCGTGGCTGTAAGAGTGTCTCGAGGTCAACGAGGATGGGCTGTTCACCACTGATGATCAGGTTTTCGTAATGGGCGTCGGTGGCGTCGAGTAAATAGAGGAGGGCGAGTAGCGCTCCGGCGCGCTGATAAAAACGCGCCGCGGCTGGGGCAGTTTCGCAGGGTGCGGTGGAGATGGCCTCCATCCAACCATGCGTTGGGCGAATGAGCAAGCGTGGGGTGGCGAGCGCCAACGATAGGTGCGGGTTAAGGCGCGCGACGCACTCGAAGAAAGTCGCTTCGGGTTCGAGGGTGCGTGGTTTGTAAAACAGGCACGCCCCAGAAGCAAACGTGATCTCTACCACTTGCCGCCCGCCATGATGCGCGTCGGAAGCGGCCGGGCGCAACGCGCGAATATCACTGAGCTCAACGCCAAATGTAGCGCGCAAGGCCGCTGCATCCTGAACCAAGCGCACACAAAACTCATGGGTCGCTTCGACCCACTGCACCATAAGCGTGCCAGCGAGGCGCATGAGCATAGGATAGTCGGCGACGAACGGGCCCAAGCCAGCGGCGATAAATTGCGCGTAAGACCCGCGTGACACGGCGCGCCGCGCGACAAAGCGCGTATAAAACACCGGCGCACATAGGTCGGATAAACGGCGGAGCAAATGACGCTCTAGCGGGCGGAAAGCGTGAACCGCGAACGATTGCGGCCAGTGAAGTTGGCGCGTCGCCCAATGCAGAAAAGGCGCACACAACTCTTCAAAGGGGAGCGGGACGGCGGGGTCAAAACATGCGTGAGGCGTTGGCTTAATTTCTAAAACCGATTGGAGGGTCGTCGCCCAGGCAGGCAAAGGACGCTCCTCCAGCCAACTGACATCGTGGAGGGCGCGCTGCGCGGCATCGGGCGTAAGGCCGAGGAGCGCCAGCCGCTTTTCAAACAACGCGGGGGTCATGGCGGCGCGCCACGCCTCCCACCGCGCGGTAAGCGTTTCGGGCTCGGTTAGCAACAGGGGGAGATCGCCTGTGAGCCGTTCGGCGAGAGTAGTGGCTTGGGCGGCGAGGCGAGAGAAGTTGAGGGGAGGCAAGGTACGTGGATGACGCGCTGACGCGGATTTTTCTGCTTCCGCGAAATCCGCGCTATCGGCGTACGAGTCTGATCAGGATGGGATAAGGTTATTCGAGTTGTGGGCCGTGCTTGGTCTTTTTCTTTTTCATTTGGCTCACTACGCCCCACGCGCGCAACACTTCGGCCACGCTCCAGGCTTGCGCGGCACAGCCCTTAGGCATGAAAGGCGCGTTGCCTTCAAATACCTCGGCGATGGTGCCCAGCCCGAAGTCGGCGAGATGATTTTCAAACGGCGCGAGGAAGGAGCGCGCTAATGGCGCGTCGCCATACGCTAAGAGATGTGCTTCAATAAACGGGCCGATGAGCCATGCCCAGATCGTGCCTTGATGATAGGCCTGATCGCGCGTGGGTTGGTCGCCGGTATAAGCGCCGTGATAGTCGGGGTGTCTGGCGGAGAGCGAACGCAGACCACAACTCGTCACCAACTCTGTTACGCATACATCTACGACGGCGCGCACCCGCTCGTCGCCCGGACGTTCGGCCCACGGGCCATGGGGCAAGGCAAGTGCGATCAATTGATTCGGGCGGAGGGTGTCATCATGGCCGGTCTGGCCGTCCAGCACATCATATAAATACTGTTTCTCGGCACACCAAAATTTTTCAAAGCTCTGCGTGGCTTGCTCCGCCAGCGTGGCGTAGGGTTGTTGCGGCGTGAGCGTGAGTTGGTCGGCGAAGCACGCCATCACGCGGAGCGCGTTTATCCAGAGCGCGTTAATTTCTACTGGCTTACCGATGCGCGGCGTGACCACCCAATCTTTGATCTTCACGTCCATCCACGTTAACTGCACCCCGGCTTCTCCGGCATAGAGCAGGCCATCCGCCGCGTCAACTTTGATCGCATAGCGCGTGCCGCGCAGATGCCAAGCGATGATGTCTTCTAGGATCGGAAATAGTTCGCGCGCCAACGCCTCATCGCCAGAGGCGTCTACATACCGATCCAACGCGTGAAAATACCAGAGCGTCGCATCCACCGTGTTGTATTCGGGTTGCTCGCCTTCATCGGGGAAGCGGTTGGGCAACATGCCTTCGCTGACAAAGCGCGCGAAGGTGCGCAGGATGTCGGCGGCGATAGCATAGCGTTTGGTGGTGAGCGTCAGCCCCGGTAGCGCGATCATCGTGTCGCGCCCCCAATCACTAAACCACGGATAGCCCGCGATGACCGTCATGCCCGCGCCGCGCCGCACTAAAAATTGATCGGCGGCGAGGACGAGTTGCCGCACCCAGGCGGGCTCGGGCTTGAGGCCGGAATGCGCGATGATCTCGGTCGCGCGCGCTTGCTCGGCTTTGAGGGCGGCCTTCCAATCGAGCGCGGGGTTCGGCTCTTGGGTGGCAATGAGCGCAAAGGTCTCGCCCGGCGAAAGTTGCGCGATGAACTTGCCCGCCGCGTATTGGTCTTCGCGATCGGGCAAACCGCGTTCGGTCTCCACGCGATGTTTAATGTTCCAGTGCCAATCGTTCACCGGCACAAAACTAGCGTGTTCGCCGATCAGACTAAACTCGACGTGGTTGATGGCGAGAGCCGCGCCGTTAGCGGTGGGCGTCACGGCGATCTCCCAGTCGCCGCGCCCATTGGTCTCGACGTGCGCGTCCCGATTGGTGACCATGGCCCAGATGTCGAGCGCCACCGGATGCGCCGCGCGTTTGAGCGTATAGGTGATGTAAGTGGTGTTGCGTTCGTGCGCCATCCACACGCGCTTCTCGAGCAAGGCGTCGGCGAGCGCAAACGTCCACACTGGGATCAGCCCATCCAGATGAAATTCTTCAATGTATTGAAAGCCTTGGGGGTCCACCGTGCCGTCACCGTATTCATTGGAGGAGAGCAGGAAGGTCTGCCCGCCGAGGGTGAGGCGTTCGTTAAGTTTGCTCACCAGCACCGTGCGACCTAAGGGCGGTTGGAGGGCTGGCACAAACAAACCGTGATAACGGCGCGTGTTCGCCCCGCTGACCGTGCCGCTGGCCCACCCCCCGAGGCCATTGGTCACAAGCCATTCGCGGCGCACGGCGGAGGGGAAGAGGTTGGTGATTTCGCGTTTGAGGGAGAGCATGGGGTCAGAATTCAGTAATCAGTAATCAGTAATCAGAAGTGAGAAGTAGCGCGGTTTTCATTCCTCCGCCTTCATTGTTCATCCTTTGGTTGCGGTGGACGAAATTCTGGTAAGACGGGCACGGTGATATTCCAGTGTTCAGCGGTAGCAGTGGCGACTGAATTGAGGGCGACGAATTCAAACCAAGTGCGGCCGGGTTTTAGGGAGAGTGGTTGGCCGGCGTTATCTACGAGTTGGAACAGGCCGGGACGTGAGAGCCGTTGCCACCGCCCATCATACACTCGCCCATCCCGAAAAAGCAATGCGCGCCCTTCGCCCCAAAATTGTAATTCAAGCGAATAGAAGTTGGCGCTCTCTTGAATATCACTAAACACTTGATTGACAAAGACGACGACCACGTTCGCGGTGTTCAGGCGCGTGTCGGTGAGGGCGTCTATGTGCCGCCGCCCAAACTGTGAACGCTCATAACGCCCGCTGGTGGTGTTGTACTCCCAAACGACGGGTGCATTGATGTAGCCAATATCAATCACCGCCGCCGCGCCGCCGTGCGGCGGATTGGAACTAAACGCCCAGCTCGAAAGTTGCGGATGAGTCTCTAGGCCACGGCGCTTCACTAAGGCGTGCAGATCGCTGGTGTCAGTATACATGGTGTGCTCTTTGTCTTTACACGGCACAGTCGCTTGATCCACGCGGCATAGATACGGACACCCCGTCCCCCATTCCGAGGCGACGACGCGCTCTTTAAAATCCGAATCACGGAGGCGTTGTTTGACACCCGCACTAGAGCCGGAGGTGACGAGCATCGCATCAAAGATGGCGGGCAGTTCCAGATCGATCAGCCGCGCCGAACGCACCGGGCCGATGGCCTTGGCCTCCGCGCCATAGTAGAGCGCCGTAAAGCGCGTGCCCCACGCTTCCACATAATGCTCAAACACCAGCGTCGCTTGGTTGAGGCCTGATTGCGGCCACGCGCACCCACGGGTATTGGCGACCTTCACTAATAAGGGGCGTTGCTCCAAAACAGCTGGATCGCTGACGACTTCGCCCGTGAGCGGATTGACGTTCGTTGGCAATTGACCGGGGACAAAGCGCACCGTCGTTGGGCGGCGCGTGGGTGTGAGCGGCGGCGGGCGGGGTGTGCGCGTAGGAGTAATAGTCGGTGGCGACGGCGGCGCGGAGGGCGTCCACGTGGGGGGAAAGGTAGGTGGAGGCTCGGTGGCAGTCGGCGGATTCGGCGATGAGGTTATCGGCAGTGGCGAGAGCGGGCGCGCTTGGCTGAGGATGACGATATAGAGCGCAAGGATCACGCCGCCGAGGAGAAGGGCGAGCAGGGTGAGGAAGCGGAAGATGGGGGGCATGGCGTTTCATAGAAGGCAAAAGGCGGTCAGCAGAAGGCGATGTGCTTTACTGCCACCTGCCTTCTGCCTTCTGTCTACTGCTCTAACACCCAACGCTTCACCAGTGGCACTTCGACCACATAGCCCGCCGGGGTCTTGGCGCAGACGCGGTAGCGGGTGAGGCGTTGAAGCGCGGTGAGCGTGGCGGGGTCATCGTCAAAGGTCAACGGCGCAGGGGCGGCGGCGATGCGCCGCAAGAGCGGTTGGGCGGCGGGGCCGGCCATTTCATCCCACACATTGCGAAAGTAGGGCGCGCCGCGCTCCAGCGCCAGAGTCTCGGCAGATTGCACGAGCGCTTCATCCACCACCAGCGTCTTCAAGCGATTGACTTCCTCCACGATACACGAACAGACCAATTGCACCAAGTAGGGATGACACACGGTTTGAGCCAAGATGCGCGCCACCGCTTCGGGCATGTATTCCACAGGAAACTCCACGCTGGGGTCCGGGCGACGGATGAGCTCTTCGGCTTCGGCGGGCGCAAGCGGGCCAAGCGTGAGCGCGCGGACGTTGATGAAATAGGACGACCACTCTGGCCCGATCTCATCCAGCGTTTGCAGGCCGGCGAACAAGAAGGCCAACTGCGCGTGGTGTTGGATGAGATGCCGCAGTTGGTCCAACATAGCGCGCGAGAGGCGGCCCTCCGTAAGGGCGCGGCCAAACAACTCAAACTCGTCAAACATGAGCAGGAGCGTGAAGTCTTGTAGGCGCGGGTAAACGGAGGTTGTGAGGAAGTGGTCGAACGCTTCGAAGGGCGACGCGGCGGTGCTGAAATGCTCGCGCTGAGGCATGGGGAAGGTGAGGCGCATGGTCTGAGCGTCGAGGACGAGGGCGCGGGCGAGACGGTAGAGGAACGCGCCATCGTTAGCGGTGACGGCTGGGTCTTGCAGGTCGAGGTAGACCGGCACGGCGCGCCCAGGCAAGAGCGCCGGAAGCTGTTGCAGGAAGGTGGTCTTGCCCATACGGCGCGGGCCGCTGAGGACGAGCGTGACGCGCCCGCGCTGGCGCATGGCCTCGCTTACCGCGTCGCGCAGAGCGCCGCGCCCTTTGAACAAGTTTTTGCGCGTCAACGGCACCGGGTTGCCCACCTCGTAGGGGTTCTCCACCCCACCCGCGGTGGCGCTGACCGTGGCGAGGCTTTCGAGTTCATTGAGCAAGAGCGTGTGCCACTGATCGATCACGGGCCGCCAGCGCTCGTTGCCTTCGCGCCCGAGGGAGAGCAGACGCTGGCGCGACACGCCCAGCCGCTCCACGCCTTCACGCAACAGCGCCTTGCGACCGAGCGGGTTAGCGGCGGGCCAGTTTTGGGCCAAGTCCGCCGCGAGGCTGAGCAGACCCGGCACGACCTCCGCCACATCGGGGCGGAGCGCGCGTAGGTCTTGCGGCAACCAAGTGACCTGCGCGGCGGCGCCCGCCACTTGCTCCAGCCGGGTGTAGCCGCACAACACATCGCTGGTGACATCCGCCAGCGCGCGGCGGGCGAGCGGCTTTTGCCCTATTGTGTCAAACAGTTTTTGGATCTCCGCTAAACCCAATGGTAAATCCGCGCGCGCCACCTGTCGGGCGATTTCATTCACCCCCCACAACGGAAACCAGATGACCTCGTCCCACTGATGCGGCGCAGAGCGCAGGAGGGCTGGGGCCCACTGTGGCTGAAGCCGTGCCACGCCCCAGACGCCCCAGAGCCAGAGGAGCTCGAGCGGGTATAGATAGAGGCGCAAATAGCCTACGACCAATGCGACGCCGCCCCCAACACCGAACGCGCCGCCGTATGCGACGCCGGCCACGACGCCGACCACGACGCCGACCACGACGCCTAACACGACGACACCCACGACACCGACCGCGACGCCGAACGCGACGCCGACTGTGATGACGTACGCGACGCCGACCGCGACGCCGACCGCGACGCCGCCCGCGACGCCAGGCGCGACGCCGACCGCAACGCTGACCGCGACGCTAGGCGCGACGACGACCACAACGCCAAACGCGACGCCGCCCGTGATGCCGAACGCGACACCAACCGCGACGCCGTACGCGACGCCGAACGCGACGCCGACCGCGACGCCGACTGCGACGATGAACGCGACGGCGAACCAGTTCACCTCATCCCCGGTCAGGCGGCCAGCGAGGGCCGCAGCAGGCCACGGCAAGATAACCACCAAGAACAAGGCATGGAGCAACAAACGTCGCAAGCGCGGGTTGTGGCGCAGGCGCCCCCGTGCCTGCCATAAAGAATACCCTTCGGGCAGGTCTGGCTCTAGGCTATGCACGTACTGCCGGAGGGTGAGCGGCTTGAAGTAAATCCAGTAGAGGAGGCGGAGGGCTTCGAGGAGGAAGGAGGAGAGGGAGGCAAGCATGTGGTGAGAGTGATATGGTCGGGTCGGGCTATAAGCCCTTCCTGAGTCTATGGAAGCCCCTACGGGGCTAAGCACCTATCTCTAAATCTGTCACAAGTGACTGTCACCTTGACTCAACCGCCTAATTTTATGGGCGCTTTATCAGGTGACAGTCACTTAGAACTGAGGTTTACATTCGCCCTGAGTAACTCACAGGGCGTACCCTGTGCTCGTTGGCAGAAACCTTAGGTCTGTCACTGCGAGGCGGTGCTTCTCCGCCGAAGCAGTCTCCGCGCATGGAGACCGCCACGGCGCAACCTTTCGGCACGGTGATGGTTCGGCACGCTCACCAAGTCGAACCGTCAGGGCGCGCCGCGCGGTGACACTCTAATAATTATTTTCTGAGTAGCGCGTTGCGTCGTTCGCTACATCAGTCATCTTCGGCCCTCTCCCTCACCCAGCGCGCATAGCCGGTGGAGAACAATTGCCCAGCGCGTAGTAGCCCGCGTTGGGTGAGGGCGGCGCGCGGCTGGTCGGCGGGCAAAGGTCGGTTGGCGGCGAGGGTCTTGAGCGCCTGACGTTCGGGTGGGGTCAGGCGCGTCCATTGGTGTCCCCAGTGCGGTTGGCAATCGGCGAGGGCGGCGGCGGGCCAATCGCCGCCGTGGTTGCGCTTCGCCTCCCACAAGCGATAGGCGGCGATCTGGGTATAGCCTGGATGTCCACCCGCGAGGTCGCCCAATGCATCGAGTTCGGCCAGCGTGACGCTTGGCAACTGGTCGCGCACCAACGCGCGCCAATCGGCTTCGGCGAGGAGCCCCAAATTGGTCTGCAAAAAAATGTTGTAAAACGGCGAGGCGAGGCCACCCCGGTGGCACAAGTCAGCCAGAGGTTGAGCGGAGGCGGTCAACAACCCCACCCGCCCTTTACTGCCTGCGGCGCGCAAGGCCTCCAATAGGTCGTCAAATTCGGCGCGGCGTTCCGTCAGGTATTCAATCTCATCGAGGCACAGAATCAAACGCACCCCGGCGCGGCTCAGGTCTTCCAACGCAAAGGCCAGCGCGGCCAAGTCACCATCTTCGGTGGGCGTCCAGGCCTCGCGCCCCAACTGGCGGTGCAATTCGCGGCGCAGGGCCTTCATCCAACCGGCGCGGGTGTGGCAATAGCCCTCGGTCAAATCCAGAGCGACGATCACTGGCGGCGGGCTGGGGTTGGCCCAGCGCACGGGCTGTTCCTGCACGAGGCGCACCAACGA
>Ga0315912_10006148_pt1 | contig 10833 bp, 10 predicted proteins | sample VfabasoilMG_FD_204469 | JGI IMG/M metagenome (GOLD analysis project Ga0315912, IMG submission 204469) | Garden soil microbial communities collected in Santa Monica, California, United States - V. faba soil | ecosystem: Environmental > Terrestrial > Soil > Garden | place: USA: California...
GTGACACCGGACTACTTCCGCGCGATGGGCATTCCGGTGACCGCTGGGCGCTCGTTCGAGGAGACGGATTCACCCACGGCGCTGCCGGTGGCCATTGTGAGCGAGTCGTTTGTGCGCGCGTTTCTGCCTGGTCGCGATCCGCTCGGCACCACGTTTGAGTTCGGACCGGCCGGCATGCGTTCGATCGTCGGCGTGGTGGGCGACGTGCGTGTGCGCGGCCTCGAGCGGAGTAGCGAGCCGCAAACCTATTTGCCGTATCAGCAGCAGGGCGATAACCGGACGATGGGTTACACGCCGAAGGATCTGGTGGTGCGATTTGACGCCGCGCAGAACGAAGCCGCGGCGATGACCGCGCTCGTGCCGGCCATCCGGCGCGTCATTGTTGGCGTCGATCCCGATCAGCCATTGTCTGACGTGCAGCCGCTGGGTGCGATTGTGGAAGGCGAGACCGTGGCTCGCGCCGTGCAGGTGCGCGTGCTGGGCGCGTTTGCGGTGCTGTCGTGTCTGCTCGCGGCGATCGGTCTGCATGGATTGTTGTCGTTTGTGGTGGCCGCGCGCACGCGCGAATTCGGCGTGCGGATGGCGCTGGGCGCGGCTCCAAGCCAGATCCTTGGTTTGGTGGCCCGCCGCGGCCTTGCGCTGGGCGCAATCGGCATCGCGATCGGTATTGGCGCCGCATACGGTGTGGGGCACAGCCTGCAGTCGCTGCTCGCGGGCGTGAGTCCCACAGACGTCGTCACGCTCGGACTGGCGGTGATTCTGTCTCTGGCGATTGTGGTCGCCGGGAGTCTTGTGCCGGCGGTTCGCGCGTCGCGGACGAATCCGCGGGAGCAGTTGACAACTAACAACTAGCAACTGACAACTACCAACTAGCCCGAAAGAAAAAGAGCCCGGTGGCCGATGGCCATCCGGGCTCTGTGTGTGTGGTGTGTTTGAAGCTGGTTACTGTTCGATCGTGAACTTGACGTTGGTGTCATCCAACGTGATCGACTTCAGCACGCGGACGCCCGCGCTCTCTTCCGGCATCTCGAAGCGCGTGCCGCGGCTCTTGGCTTCGAGCAACGTGGCGGTCGCCTTCACGACAACCGGCTTTTCCTTGGTGTCGTAGTTCCACTGTCCGGTGTAGGCAACATCCTGCACCATGCGGCGGAACGTGAGCCCCTGATCGTTCGAGGTCACTTCGTACTTGCCGGCCTTGAGGACGTTCGATCCAACCTTCACGTCCTGCGACAAGTTGATTTGCTGACGAACTTTCTTGATGGGGGACTGGGCCGCCTGCGCTCCAACGAACGCGGTGGCGAGAACAAGACCAACAACAGCGAACAACGACTTCTTAAGCATGCTTACCTCACGCCTCCAATACAAATGCCTACGACGCTCGTCGCCAGAATGTTTCGCGGGGGGTGGGGTGGTACGGAAAATTCGGCACGGTGCGCTATCACGCCACACTACCGTGATGCAACTTACAACACCGGCACAACTTTTACAGGATTGTCGCGTCATAGTAGAGATGTGAGTCGCACGACGCACATCGCGCTGTCGATCGCGGCGATCGCGCTCGTCACGAGCACGTGCGCACGCGTCGGTACGGTTGCGATCGCGGGCGGCAACTTTGAGTCATCGGGCGTGGTGCACCTGGCGGGGCAGGACGCGGTGTTGTTCGTGGACGACAACGACGCCGCCCATGCGTACTGGCTGCCGCTCACCACGAATGGATCCCAGCGCGCGGCGCCCGTCCGCGTGCCGTTGGGCGTCGAGATTGTCGATCCCGAGGCCATGACCTTCGACGGCCGCTTCATCTACATCGCCGGATCGCAGTCAAAGCCCCGGTCACCGACGGGTATCGGGTTGATCCGATTCCGGTTCGATGCCGCGACCAGCGCGGTCCAGGACATGGAATCGATCAGGGGACTGAAGCAACTGATCGCCGGCAGCGTTCCGTCACTCGCGGCGTTCAATGGGGCCCTCGGCGACGACAGCTTCAACATCGAGGGGCTCGCGTGGGATGAGAGTCGCTCAAGGCTCTTGATCGGGCTTCGCGCGCCGGTCGTCGACGGCCACGCGCTGGTGGTGGCCGCCAGACTGCGCGACGCGGCCGGAGGGTTCAACGCGGCGAATCTGGAATTCAGTGAAGCCGTGCGCTTGCCGTTCAACGGCGCCGGGATCCGGAGCATCGAGTTCGACGCCGCCCGGTCGCGGTTCCTGATTCTGACTGGTGCTGCCCCAAATGAAGAGATGCTGGAATTCCGCCTGATCGCCTGGGACCCTGGCGCGACCAAGGCGGCCCTGATCGAGATTGCGCGCTTTCCGTCAGGCCTGAAGCCCGAAGGCCTGACCCGTACAGCGTTGTCTGGCGCGAACCCGCTGTTCCTCGTGTTCGATGTCGGAAGGTATCAGCTGTTGGACTGAATACAGCTGCGGCACGGAGAAAAAACAGGTCCCCTGTTCTTCTCCGTGCCTCCGTGCGATCTTGTTTCGCCTTTACTGTCCGCCGCCGCGCCCGCCGCGTCCCACGGTCGGCATCGTTTCCTTCGAGAAGCGCGGCAACATCTGCTCGCGCATCGCAATGTGATAAATCGCGGACGCGATCGCTACCGCTGACTTCTTCACGTCTTCTTCCAGGATGCGCTCGAGCGTGTCCAGGTTCGTGTGCCAGGTGACCGAGTCGTACTCGATCGTGTCCTGCCCGAGACCGATGCCCGGCAGTCCCGCGGCGTTGAACGACGTGGAATCGGTGCCGCCCGACGCGCGGCTGTTGGTGGCCACGGCACCGTAGATCCCCAGGTCTTCGAACTGACGGAAGATCTGCTGGAGCACGAACGCCGCCTCGGGCGGTCCAAAGATCGATCCGCCGCGGATACGTCCGGTGCCGCCGTCCACGTTGAAATAGCCGTTGAACTTGGCGAACTCCGGCTTCGGATTCTCCGCCGTGCCGTAGTGCTGCTCAACGTACGCCTTCGACCCGAGCAGTCCCTGTTCCTCGCCGCCCCAGAGCGCCACGCGAATCGTGCGGCGCGGCTTCACGCCGAGCGCCTGCAGAATGCGCGCCGCTTCCATCATCACGGCGCAGCCGATCGCGTTGTCCGTAGCGCCCGTGGCGGAGTGCCACGAGTCCAGGTGGCCGCCGAGCATCACGACTTCATCCGCCTTGTCCGTGCCCGGAATCTCCGCGATGGCGTTGTACGACGTCTTGCCTTCCGGATACGTCCGGTTCTGAAGATTGAATTCCATCGTGACCGGTGTGCCGTCCGCGATGATGCGCGTGATGCGGCCGTAGTCCTCGTTGCGCAGCACGGCGGTGGGGAGGTTGCGCAGCGGATCGTAGTTCGCGCCGTTGAAGGTGCGGATCTGACCGAACAGACGGCCCGCATCGTTCACGCGCACCGCCGCGCCGCTCTTCAGCACCCACTCGTTGACGATGTTGTTGACCTGCGTCGCGTTGAGGCGGGCCGGTGTTGCCGCCGGAGAGGGCGACGGAGATGGTGATGGCGTGCCCTGCGGATTGCCGCCGCCGCGTCCCTGATTACCAGCCGGAGCCGGCGCGAAGGGATCGGCCTGATACTGCGCCTTGGCCTGCGCGTCGTCGCGGCGCTTGGCGGGTTCGGTTTCGCAGAACGCAATGCGCTGATGCGGACCCACGAACAGGATCGCGCCCTTCGCCTTCGCGGCAATGCTGTCGAGATACGCGCGAAGCTCCGCGTCTGTCGGGCCCAGGCGCGCGGGGCGTGGAATTGGACCGCAGCCGGTGCCGCCGCCTCCGCGTCCACCGCCGCCGCGACCGCCGCCCGCACCGCCGCGTCCGCCGGCATTCTCCACGAGTGGTCCCTGCGGGGGAAGCACATGCACAACCTGCGCGGTCACCGTGCCTTTGGTGGACGGTGTCCACGCGAGCACTTCGAACACCAGGTTGTCTTTCACCGGCGAGAGGATGTGGCCGGTGGCCTTTTCATTCAGCCAGCCGGTGCGCACGAATCCCTTGTTCGCTTCGCCGGCGACCACGCTGAAGTCCCACGGCTCGAGCTTGCCGTTCTTCATGCCCCACGTTTCCATTTGCTTCACCGCCCACTTGGCGGCGTTCTCGTGGTTCGGGGAGCCGGTCAGCCGTGGTCCATACACGTCCGTCAGGAAATGCATGGTCCGCATGATCTGCGAGTTCTCCATGCCCTCTTTGCGGATGCGCGCGTTCATATCCTGATCGATCCGCTCCGGATTGCTCTGCGCGTAGGGCGCCGCAACCACCAGGCAGAGAATGGCCAGCAGGCCGAAGAACTTTCTCGACATGACAACTCCTCTTGAGTGTTGGACCCAGTTGACAACTCAGGGGCGGGCCCGGGGAAATGATAGCCGAACGACGGGAACGACGGGACCGACGGGAACGACGGGAACGACGGGAACGAACGGGAACGACGGGAACGAACGGGAACGAACGGGAACGAACGGGAACGGGAAGCGTCCGATAACAAACGGCGCGCGAGTCCCGTCTAAGGGGTATGGTCACAAAGCGCGCTGTCGTGGTTCTGTCCGTCCTGCTGTGTTGCGGAGAGTTGGGCGCGCAGCAGGTCACCAGGAAGGAACGCGTCATTGGCGGTCCGTGCGAGGGCTGCGACTGGGTATTCGACGCGATCCCGGCCACCATTGGACCGGTGGCGCGCATCGCGCCCGCTGGCGAACCGGGAGAGCCCATGCGGATTGAAGGCGTGGTTCGCAACGCCGCCGGACAGCCCGCTGCGGGAATCGTTGTCTACGCGTATCACACGAACATCAAAGGCGAGTACCCGACGGAAGGACAATCGGGCAAAGCTCCGAATCGCCATGGCGCATTGCGCGGCTGGGCGCAGACGGATTCGAGCGGTCGGTATCGCTTCCACACCATTCGACCGGCGGGCTATCCCAGCAGCAGTGCTCCCCAGCACGTGCACTTCCACATCATCGAGCCGGGCAAGTACACGTACTGGATTGACGAGATGGTGTTCACCGACGATCCACGCCTGACGCCAACGATTCGCAAAAGCGTCGTGACCGGTCGCAGCAACGGAGTCGTCACGCCCAAACGCGATGCGACCGGAACATGGCTGGTAACCATGGACATCACGCTGGGCCAGGGCATTCCTGGCTACCGTTAGTTCCCTTAGTTCCCTTAGTTTGTAGAGTCGGGTTAAACTCCGCTCAATTCCATGTCCGACAACCGAATGAAGGCCAACAAGCTGTCGCCCACGGCAGTGGTGGCAGCGATCAAGGACCCGCAACGGCGCAAGGACGCCAAGACCTTGCTCGCGATGATGAAGCGCGTCACCCGGCAGAAGCCGGTGATGTGGGGAAGTTCGATCGTAGGTTTCGGCAAGTATCACTACATCTACGCGACCGGCCGCGAGGGCGATGCGTGCGTGACGGGTTTTTCGTCGCGCAAGGATTCGCTGACCGTGTACGTGCTGCCGGGCCTGTATGCGCAGAAGGCAAATCTGAAAAAGCTCGGCAAGGTGAAAACCGGCGTGTCCTGCATTTATATCAAGGCGTTGGACGACATTCACATGCCGACGCTTGAGAAAATGGTGAAGCGCGCGTTCGTGGATATCAGGAAAGTCGCGGCGGCCATGCGCAAGGCGCGGCAGAAGAAGACGAAGAAATAGTGCGGCAGCTCGTTCTGACGTTGTCGGTGGCCGTGACTGCGGCCGTTCAGGCGCCGCAGCCCCAACCGTGGAGTGCGTATGCCTCGGACAACGCGGCCACCCACTATTCGCCGCTGACCGACATCACGCCGGCCAACGTCGCGCGACTGGCGCCGGCGTGGGAGTGGTATCCAGACGACCGGCCGGTGCCCGAGCTCGGTACGCAACCGGGGAATTTTCAGAACACGCCGTTGATGATCGACAACGTGCTGTATGTCAGCACGATGTACAACCGCGTGGTCGCGCTCGATGCGGACACGGGAAAAGAGCTCTGGTTCTACGATCCGAAAGCCTACGAAGACGGCCAGCCCCCCAACGGTACGGGATTCGTCCATCGCGGCGTGGCCGCGTGGCGCGATGGCAAGCAGACGCGCATCATCCTGAACAGCCGATGGCGCCTGATCGCGCTTGATGGCAAGACCGGTGAACCGATCAAATCCTTCGGCACCAACGGCATCGTCGACCTGACCAAGGGACTGCGTCGCGAGGTCGATCGCAAGCACTACACGAACACGTCGCCGCCGATCGTGTATCGCGACCTGGTGATTGTTGGAAACGGCGTGGGCGACCGCCTTGTCTACAAAGGCGATCCCCCCGGTGACGTGCGGGCGTTCGACGTGCGAACCGGCAAGCAGGTCTGGCGATTCAACACGGTGCCCGGTGAAGGCGAACCCGGCAACGATACGTGGGGGAACGATTCATGGAAGACCGCCGGTCACACCAACGTGTGGGCGCCGATGTCGCTGGACGACGCGCGCGGGTTGCTCTATTTGCCGGTGAGCACGCCGAGCAACGACTTCTACGGCGGCGATCGGCCCGGTGCGAATCTCTACGGTGAATCGATCGTCTGCCTGGACGCCGCCACCGGACAGCACAAATGGCATTTCCAGCTCGTCCATCACGGCCTGTGGGATTACGATCCGCCGGCCGCCCCGTCGCTCGTCACAATGACGGTCGACGGCAAGCGCATCGACGCCGTCGTCCAATTGACGAAGCAAGGATTCGCGTTCGTGTTCGACCGCGTTACCGGCGCGCCCGTGTGGCCGATCGAAGAGCGGCCGGTTCCCGCAAGCGATGTCGACGGTGAGAAGGCGTGGGCTACACAACCGTTTCCGACAAAGCCGGCCGCGTTCTCGCCGCAAGGCATCGCGCCCGAAGACGCCTTCGATCTGACTCCAGAGCTCAAGGCGCAAGCGCAAGCGGAGATGAAGAAGTACCGCACGGGTCCGCTCTACACGCCGCCTTCGACGATCGGAACGTTGATGAATCCAGGCATCATTGGCGGGGCCAATTGGGGCGGCTCCGCGTTCGACGCCGCGACGGGCATTTTGTATGTGAAGACGAGCAATCAGCCGGCGCTGGCGCGAATCAGGCGCGGTGCTGAGACCAACAATCGCGCCGGTGAAATGGATGCGACCCTGGCAGGTACTGTTGGTGGCGCGACGTTCGTACCACAACCTCCTGGCGGTGCGGCGCCGGCCGGTCGTGGTGGTGGCGGACTCCCGATCGTGAAGCCGCCATACGGCGAGCTGGTGGCGATCGATCTCAACCGCGGCGAGATTGCGTGGCGCGTGCCCTTCGGCGACACCGCTTCGGTGCGCAATCATCCGGCGCTCGCCGGGGTGACGTTGCCTGCCCGACTGGGAGCGGCGGGCGCGCCAGGGGTGATGCTGACGCGCAGCGGTCTCATCTTCGGCGGCGGAGGAGACAGCGCCCTTTACGCCTTCGACGCGAAGACCGGCAAGGAACTCGCGCGCTTTGAGCTCACGCGCCGTGCGAGCGCCACGCCGATGACGTATCGATCCGCTTCAGGCAAACAGTTTGTCGTCATGGCCACCGGCAGCGGCGCGAACGCCGCCCTCGTTGCGTGGACGCTCAAATAGGCTGATCACCATGTCCCGTCGCGCTCGAGTGATCGTACTGGCCGGCGCGAGTGCGCTGGCCGCCCAGCGACGAACCGTGAACTGAAGCGCGAGTCGCCCGCGGGCGTACAATGCGCCCATGCCGATCTTCGAATACTCCTGCAGGTCCTGTCAGGCGCAGTTCGAGTTGCTCGTGCGCACTGGCACCGAGCTGGCGTGTCCGACATGCGGCGGCGTTGACCTCGAAAAACTCCTCTCACTGCCGGCCATCAAGTCGGAAAACACCCATCGCAATGCACTCGCGGCCGCGAAGAAACGCGACCAGAAGCTCGGCAACGAGAAGGCCGCGGCGCAGCGGGAATACGAAATCAAGCACAACGACTGAAGAAAGACCAAGGCCCGGGATCCGCCGTCGTAATCGCGGAGGCCAGTCATGGTCGAAGAGGTGCGGCATCCCGGGGCGGTGGTCGCCAGCGGATGGCTTGGTGCAGATGGCGGAGCGCAGTATCAGGAGCGCCGGCTCGGCCGCGCGATGGTCACGTCTCTCGCGCTTCACGGCGCGCTGGTCGCGGCCCTAATCCTGGTTGTCGCCGTCAGTCCCGCGCGAGAAGTTCTGAGCCAGGTCGCGCCGATGGTCTACAAGACCGTCATGATGCCGGAACCCGGACGCGGCGGTGGAGGCGGCGGCAATCCCGCGCCGGCGCCCAGGAAGGCGCTCGAAGTTCCGCCGCACCAGGCCTCGGCCGTCGTCCCAGTGGCGACCGTCATGCCGCAGGAGCCTCCGCCGTCTCTGGTGGCTTCCATCGTGACAAACGACACCGTGCTGCAAGCGTCCGGAAACAGCCTGGTGACGCTTGGCCGAATTGGCGGGGACGGTAAAGGCAACGGTCTTGGGCCTGGGAACGGCGAAGGCGTCGGCCCGGGCAATGGTCGCAACTGGGGCGGTGGAGCGCCCGAGCCCGGCAATGGCATCAGCTGGCCGGAGAAACTCGTCGAAGTCAGACCGAAGTACACCGCGGACGCGATGCGGCAGAAAACCCAGGGCATCGTGCAACTGGAGATTGTCATTCTGGAGAACGGCCGGGTCGGCGATGTGCGCGTGACGCGTTCACTGTCGCCCGATCTGGATCAAGCGGCGATCGCGGCCGCGAAGCAGTGGGTATTCGTACCGGCCAAACGCGACGGCAAACCCGTGGCCGTGCGGGTGCCGCTCATTCTCGAATTCAGATTGCACTGAGCCCTGAAGCGTCTATCGGCCGAACGAGATTTCGCCCCTGAACCATTCCGACGGCGCCGACTCGCATCTTTGTTCAAACGTGGCGAAGAATCGGACGATGGACGTTCCCGCGTAGACCGCTTCGTGAACCGTGAACGATCCGCTGGGCCGGCAGTCCCGGGTAGGGCTGCGAAGATTCAAATACGGAAGCGATGACGAACCGGAAATTCCGGTCGCATTCATGTACGTTCCCGGGGCTAACGGCTGGCCATTTGGTGCGCGGAACTCCAGGACGAACGGAATCGTGGCGGACCCGAATGGCACTGGCCAGTGCGACGTGATGTTGAAGATCGCTTCATTCGTCGTCGCCGACGTTGCGGAAATTGGGAAGGTCGGTGCGGGTGAGAAGACTTCTTTTCCGTTTCCCATCGGATCGCCGGCGCCGGACGTGAACGCGAAATAGGTGCCGCCCTGAGGCGCACTCTGCGTGACGTCAAACTGCAAATGCTCAACCCGGCCGCCCACCATGCGCGACGCGCCGGTGCCGTTCATCGGGACATAGAACTCGAATTCACCATTGCCAATGCTTGTGGTCCGGCCGCCGACGGCCGCGCCTCTGGTGAGATCGCTCGGCTCCCACGTGCACCAATCCGGCGCCTCGACGCTCACGATCACGTAGCCATTGCCCGCAGATACAACCGCCGGGTTCGGTGTGAGCCGCGTCACGCAGTCGATCTGTTTCTGGACAAACAAAATGACGAACCGGTGCGAGACGATGACCGATCCTTCGCGTGTGGCCTGAACGTTGGGCGACATGTTCACGACGATTGATCCGTTGCCGAAGCCCGTGGCGCCGCTGACCAGCGTCATGAATGCCGAATGTCCTTTGCCCAGTTCTGAATCCCAGGCGCACGGCGGCCCGGCCATGGTCACGGGAATGGTGACCGTGCCGCCGGCGGTCGGCAGGTTGTATCGGACCGGGCCAATGTTGAAGTTGCAGGTGACGGCCGTGACCGTCAGCGCGTTGTTGCCTGAAACGGATTGAAAGGTGGCAGTGAGCGTCGCAGAGCCTGCCGCCACGCCAGTCACAATGCCTGCCGGCGAAACGGTCATGATTGCAGTGTTCGAACTGAGCCACGCGGCCTTGGTCGTCACATCCTGTGTGGATCCGTCAGAGAAGGACGCGATTGCGGTGAACTGAAGGCTCGCGCCAACGGCGGGCGCGCTGCCGCTGACCTGAACACTCGTAACGGTGGCCGATGCGGGCTGAGTGGGCGAGTCCGAGCATCCCGCCACGGCCAAGCCTGCCGCCAACAACGCAGCAATCGTGCGGACAACCATCGGGCGTGGCTTCCATTGTAGCCCGTGCTATGCTCCCATCATCAACTGATGGGACTCACCAATGTCGACTCGGATCTCGTGCCGGGCACGCTCGAATTGCTCGTGTTGAAAGCGCTGCTGCGCGAATCCCGCCACGGCTACGGCATCGTCGAACACCTTCGACTGGCCTCCGGCGAGGCGCTCGAAATAGGGGAGAGCGCGCTGTATCCGGCGCTGCAGCGCCTGCTGCTGAACGGCTGGGTCAAGGCGTCCTGGGGCCTGTCCGAGAACAACCGGCGCGCGCGTTACTACACGCTGACCGCGAGCGGAAAGCGGCAATACGAGCGGGAGCGGGCGACCTTCGATCGCAGAGTTTCGCTGGTCCGGCAAGTGCTTGAAGCGTAGGAGGACAAGATGCGAATGTTCAGGCGCCTCTGGTTCTGGCTGAATCGACGCCGGCGGTTGGACGACCTCCGCGAGGAGATGGAAACGCATCGATCGCTGCGCGAAGCGGCGCTGGCCCGCGAAGGTGTGAGCGAACCCGCCCGGGCCAGCCGGAGCGCGTTCGGCAACGTGGCGCTTGCGACGGAAGATTCGCGCGACGTGTGGATCTGGCCCTGGCTCGATGGGCTGGTGCGCGACACGCGTTACACGATCCGGATGTTGCGCCGCCGCCCCGGCTTCGCCGTCACCTGCATTCTCAGCGTGGCGATCGGCACCGGTGCGCTGGCGTCGGTGCTCTCCGTCGTGAACGTGGTGCTGCTCAGCG
>Ga0315912_10006149_pt1 | contig 10832 bp, 6 predicted proteins | sample VfabasoilMG_FD_204469 | JGI IMG/M metagenome (GOLD analysis project Ga0315912, IMG submission 204469) | Garden soil microbial communities collected in Santa Monica, California, United States - V. faba soil | ecosystem: Environmental > Terrestrial > Soil > Garden | place: USA: California...
CCGGCTGCAGCACGAGCACGAATGCCTGTTCTTCGTCGCCGACTGGCACGCGCTCACCACCCACTACGATACGCCCGACGTCATCGAGCAGCACGTCTGGGACATGGTGATCGATTGGCTGGCGGCCGGCGTGGACGCCGCCCAGGCGACGTTGTTCATCCAGTCCCGGGTGCCGGAGCACGCGGAGCTGCATTTGCTGCTATCGATGGTGACGCCGCTCGGCTGGCTCGAGCGCGTCCCGACCTACAAGGACCAGCAATCGAAGCTTGCCGACAAGGATCTCACCACTTATGGCTTCCTCGGTTACCCGCTGCTCCAGAGCGCCGATATCCTGATCTACCGCGCGAACCAGGTACCGGTTGGCGAGGACCAGGTGCCGCATGTCGAGTTCACGCGCGAAATTGCGCGTCGCTTCAACCACGTGTTCGGGCGCGAAGAAGGTTTCGAGCAGAAAGCAGAGGCCGCCATCAAGAAGCTCGGTGCGAAGCGGGCGCGCCTCTACCGGCAACTGCGCACCGCGTTCCTGGAGAAGGGGAACACCGAGGCGCTCGCGGCCGCGCAGGCGTTGGTGGAGGAGGCCCAGAATATCCCGTTGGGGGACCGCGAGCGCCTGTTCGGCTACATTGAGGGTGGCGGCAAGGTGGTGTTGTCGGAACCGCAGGCGTTGTTAACCGAGGCGGCGAAGATGCCGGGGCTGGACGGGCAGAAGATGTCGAAGTCTTACGACAACACTATCGGTCTTCGCGACGAAGCCGAGGTCATCGCCAAGAAGATCCGCACTATGCCGACTGACCCGGCGCGCGTGAAGCGTACCGACCCTGGAGATCCCGCGAAGTGTCCTGTATGGCAGTTTCACCTCGTGTATTCCGACGATAAGCGCAGGGAATGGGTGCAACAGGGCTGCCGCAGCGCGGGTATCGGCTGTCTCGAATGCAAGCAGCCGGTGATCGATGCCGTGGCCGAAGAACTGAAGCCGATGCGGGAGCGCACGGAAAAATATCTCGAGGACCCGACGCTGGTGCGTTCGATCATTGCCGACGGCTGCGAGAAGGCCCGCAAGCTCGCCCAGGAGACTTTGCGCGACGTACGCGAGGCGATGGGACTGGACTACACCTGAAAACAGTGGGTTTTTCGGGCCTTTCCCTGTAGAATGCGGCAATGCCTCCGTCGCTTCCGCAGGGCGGTGGCCGCAAGGCCGCTTTCCTGCGCAGAAACGTGATTTCCGGCGGATCTCTCCCGCTGGCAGGCAGCTTCCCCCCCAATTTTCCGCATTGCCCGGGTTTTACGCGGGCGCGCGCTTATGGTTGACGCCGCAGTCAGCGAGCCGATCGCCAAGGTTTACGGGCAGCCCTTTCTCGAGCTGCCGCGCGACCTCTATATCCCGCCCGACGCGCTGGAGGTCTTCCTCGAGCAGTTCGAGGGGCCGCTCGACCTGCTGCTCTACTTGATCCGCAAGGAAAACATCAATGTCCTCGATATTCCGATGGCGCGGCTTACCGCGCAGTATCTCGAGTACGTCGAGCTGATGCGCACCCGATCCCTCGAGCTCGCAGCAGAATACCTGCTGATGGCCGCCATGCTGCTCGAGATCAAGTCGCAGATGCTGCTGCCGCGTCCGGTGATCGGCGAGGCGGAAACGGACCCGCGTGCCGAACTGGTGCGCCGGCTGCTCGAATACGAGCAGATGAAGCTTGCTGCGGCACGCATGGACGAGTTGCCGCAGGCCGGGCGCGATTTTTCGCTGGTTCAGGTGCTGATCGAGCGCGACGCAGTCGCGCAATTGCCGGGGGTGAGCACCGAGGACCTGCGCTCGGCGTGGCTCGTGCTGCTGACGCGGGCGGCGGTCAATCGTCACCACCGCATTACGCGCGAGCAACTGTCGGTGCGTGACCACATGACGCGGGTCATGCGCCGGCTGCAGGAGGCGCGCTACGTCGAATTTGCCGAGTTGTTCGACCCGACGCAGGGCATCTCGGTGATGGTGGTGACCTTTCTCGCGATCCTGGAACTCGCTCGGGAAGGGCTCATCGAAGTGACCCAGCAGGCAGCCTATGCGCCGATTTACGTGAAGCTGAAAGGCGGCCATCTCGCGGCCGTGGAATAACGGGGGCATTATGATGAACGCCATGACGAACGACGCCGGACAGATGAAACTGGTACTCGAGACCGCGCTGCTGGTGAGCCAGGAGCCGCTCCCGCTGGCGGAGCTGAAAAAGCTCTTCGACGATGAGGTCTCGAACGACGCCCTGCGGCGGGCGCTCGAGGAGCTGCGCAAGGACTGGCAGGGGCGGGGTGTCGAGCTGACGCAGGTGGCATCGGGCTGGCGGTTTCGCGCGCGGCCGGATTTCCAGCGGCTGATCGACCGGCTCAGCCCGCAGAAGCCGCCACGTTACTCGCGCGCAGTGCTTGAGACCCTTGCGATCATCGCCTATCGCCAGCCGGTCACGCGCGGCGACATCGAGGATATCCGCGGCGTGGTGGTCTCGGCGAACATCATCCGGGCGCTCGAGGCCCGCGGCTGGGTCGAGGTCGTCGGCCACAAGGAAGTGCCGGGACGGCCGGAATTGCTCGCCACCACGCGGTCGTTTCTGGATGATCTCAACCTGGCGTCCCTCGAGGAACTGCCGGCGCTCGACGACCTGGACTCCCTCGTGGATACCGTGCACGCCAGGGTCGGCCAGGCTCCTGCGGCGGAGCCAGGCCACGAGACGCTGGACGAGGAGCCGCGCCGGGCGGCCGCCTAGCTAGCGATCGGCTGGCTCGAGGCGCGCCAGCACGCCGTTTGATTCATCGGTCAGAAGATAGAGGTAGCCGTCCGGCCCGCTGCGGACGTCGCGGATGCGGCCGAGGACGTCCTTCAACATCCGTTCCTCGCGAATGACTTTCTCGCCGTCGAGCTTGAGGCGAACCAGCATTTCGTCGCGCAGCGCGCCGACGAAAAGGTCGCCGCGCCAGGCCGGGAACCGTTCGCCGGTATAGAACGCCATGCCGGAGGGCGCGATAGACGGTACCCAATAGTGCAGGGGTTGGGCCATGCCGGCCTTGTGGCTGCCTTCCCCGATTCGGGTGCCGATCCCGTAATTGACCCCGTAGGTGATCACGGGCCAGCCGTAGTTCACGCCGGCGCGGACCACGTTCACCTCGTCGCCGCCCTGTGGCCCGTGCTCGTGCGTCCACAACTGCCCGGTCTGTGGATGCAGCGCGGCGCCTTGCATATTGCGGTTGCCGAGGGTGAACTTCTCCGGCTTCCAGCCCGGCTTGGCGACGAACGGGTTGTCTTTCGGCACCCGACCGTCGTCGTGCAGGCGGATGACCGAGCCGGCATGGTCGCCCGGGCGCTGTGCGCGCTCCTGCTCGCCGCGGTCGCCCAGTGTGATATAGAGCAGACCCTCGCGGTCGAAAACCAGGCGCGATCCGAAATGTCGGCCGGTGCCGCCCTTGGGATACTGGCGGAAGATCACCTGCACGTTTTCCAGGCGGTTGCCGGCGAACCGGCCGCGAGCCACCTCGGTGCCGACTCCGCCCTCGCCGCGTGCGGTGAACGACAGATAAACCAGGCCGTTGTCGGTGAAGCGTGGATGCAAAGCGACGTCGAGCAGCCCGCCCTGGCCCGTGGCCGTGACCGGCGGCAGCCCGGCGACCGGCTGGGGATCGAGGCGACCGTCCTTGCCGATCACGCGCAAGCGGCCGGGACGCTCCGTGATCAGCATGCGTCCATCGGGCAGGAATGCAAGGCTCCAGGGATGCTCGAGTCCTTCGACCAGCTTCACGACGCGGAGCGCATGCTCCTGGGTCTTGATGACTTGTGCTGGCGCCGCATTACCCAGCAGCGCGAGCACCAGCGCTCCCGCCGCGAGCAAACCGCGTCGTGCTTCGTCGTTCATCTTGGATTGCGCCGGGAGCGTTGCGTTACCGGGTTCAATATTGCTTGGACAAACAGCGCATCCAGGTGCTCGATCGGCATGATTACGTTTTAGTAAACTTCTCGAGCTCCTGCCCGATTGAGGAAAAGCTAATTAACTGTTTGATTTAAAATTAAATAGTATTAGCCATTTCGATGCGGTATCCGGCCTTTTCCCGTGGAACCTCGACTGGCGCATGCCGCCATTTTGCGCACGCCGTCGTGGGGGAACATCGAATCTTTCATGCTATCCTAAATCGTTTTATCTTCAACAAGTAACAGTTCTTCTTGGCGGTACCGGATTCGCAACATGATGCTCATTGGAGGGGGACGCGCGGCGCGATGCTGCCTGGCCGCCGCGCTCGCAGTTTCATTGTCATTGCCGAGCGCGGAGGCGCAATACTGGCTGCGTGACCCGCTGGGCACGGAGCAAAAGACGGCTCCTGCCCCGGAACGGCGCTGGGAGCCGGACCGCGAATTGCCGACGGTTCCATTGCCGGAAGCGTTCGGCACGCTTTCCAGCGATCGCGCGCTGACCCTGCCTGAGTTGACGGAGTTCGCGCTGCGCAACAATCCGCGCACCCGGCAAGCTTGGTACGCCGCGCGCGCCGCGGCCGCGTCGCTGGGCTTCACCCAGGGCGATGATCTCCCGGAAATCTCCGCCTCCTACGTCACGACCCGACAGCGGCCGCTTTCCGGTACTACCGGCGCGATAGCGCCCTGGCTTACCCGTTACGGTCCCGCGATCAGCTTTTCGTACGTCTTGTTTGATTTTGGCGCGGGCGACGCCCGGGTGGAGGCCGCGGAGTACCGGTTGCTGGCCGCCAATCTGGCGCACAACCGGGCGTTGCAGGATGTCATCTTCCAGGTCGAGCAGGCGTATTACCTGCTGATCGGCGTCGAAGCGCTGGTGCGAATCAACGAGCGGTCATTGAAAAACATCGAAACGGCGCTTGATGCCGCGCGTCGTCGACGCCAGTCCGGTCTGGCGACGGTGGCGGATGTTTCACGCACCGAAACGCAGGTTGCGCAGGCCGTCCTGGCGCTGACTCGCAGCCGTGGCGATCTCGAGAAAGCCCGTGGCCAGTTGGCCACGGTGGTCGGACTGCCGCTTAGCGGATCATTGCAGGTGCAGACGCTATCCGCGCCGCCGCAACTCGACCAGGTGGTGAGCACGGTAGCCCAGTACTTGGAAAGAATGAAGAATTCCCGTCCGGATCTCATGGCGGCCGAGGCGCAGGTCCGCGCCGCGCGGGCAAACGCAAACGCGGTGGCAAAGGCGGGGCTTCCGTCCGTGGAGATCGCGGGAACCAGTGCGTTCACGGAATACCACCCTGACCGGCCTTCGACCAAGTCGCACGCGCTGTTGCTCAATGTGCGCATCCCGCTTTTCACGGGTTTCAAGGACACCTACTCGGTGCGGCAGGCCGAAGCTGCCGCAGCCCAGGCGGAAGCGGCGCGCGATGCCTTGTACCGCCAGAGTTCGTTGGAGGTATGGCAGGCGTTCTATGACCTGCAGACGGTCAGGAGTGGGATCGCGAGCACGGAGGCGCAGGTGAAGTCCGCCGAGCAGACCGCCGAGGCGACCCTTGCGCGCTACCAGTCAGGCTTCGGCACGATCCTGGACCTGATTACCGCGCAGCAGGATGAAACCAACGCTCGAACGCAGCGCATCCAGTCCTACCTGGACTGGTACACCGTGCTCGCCCGGCTCAATTTCTCGCTCGGGGCGAGCGATTCTTCGAACTACGCGGGCCGGACGAAATGAAAAGAATCGGAATGGCATTGCTATTTCTCGCCGTGGTGGCGGGAGGCTACGGCGCCTGGTGGTGGTGGCAGAAGAGTTCCACCGCCACACAGGAAACAAAGAGCGGAAAAGCCAAGGGCAAGGGAAAAGGCGGGCCCGTCGTCGTGAAGGCCGCGACAGCGATCATCAAACCGATGCCGGTGCTGATCGAGGCGGTCGGGACGGTCGAGCCGGAGCACAGCGTCCAGATCCGGGCCCAGGTGTCCGGCGTGTTGCAGTCGGTGCAGTTCAAAGAAGGGGACAAGGTCAAGGCGGGACAGCTGCTGTTCCAGATTGATCCGCGCACTTTCGAGGCCTCGTATCGCCAGTCGCAGGCCCAGCTCGCGCGCGATATGGCGCAGCTCGAGAATGCAAAGGTGCAGCAGGACAGGTTGGCGCCGTTGCTCAAGAACGAATTCATCACACGTCAGGAATTCGACGTGGCGGTGACTTCCGTCAAGTCCCTGGAGGCCACGGTCGCCGCTGACCGCGCGCTGCTGGAGCAGGCGCGAATCCAGATGGAATTCTCGCGCATCCAGGCACCGATTTCCGGCCGGACCGGGGCGCTTGCCATCAAGCCCGGCAACCTGGTATCAGCGGGCAGCGGCAGCGGCGTGCCGCTGGTGACGATCAACAGCACCGACCCGATACTCGTGTCGTTCAGCATTCCGGAGCGGCAACTGGAGGAGATACGCCTGAACCAGGCCGAGCAGGATATGCGCATTGAGATCCTGCCGGATCGCGCCGGACCTGCGGTGGCCGCGGGCAAGCTCGTGTTCATCGACAATACCGTTACGCCTCAGACGGGCACGGTCGTGCTCAAGACGCGCGTGGTCAATAAGAACGAAACGCTCTGGCCAGGCCAGTTCGTGAACGTCCGGATTGTTCTCAAGATCGAGCCCGACGCGGTGGTGGTGCCGGAATCCGCCGTGCAGCCGGGCCAGGAAAGCAGCTTCGTCTACATGATCGATTCGGACGACAGGGTGCAGATTCAACCGGTCAAACTGGCGCGCCTGATCGCCGGCGAAGTCGTCATCGCGTCCGGGATCAAGGCGGGTGACCGCGTCATCACCGAATTCCCGCAATCGCTGCGGGAGGGCGCGCGGGTGCGCGTTGCCGGGAGCGAGGGCGCGGACAAAGGCAAGGGTAAGGGGAAGAAAGGCAAGGGTGGGAAGAAAAAGGAAAAGAAAGCTGATTCCAAGGCGGAGGGTTGAGCGCCATGAACCTGTCCAGAATCTTCATCGAACGTCCGGTCGCCACCAGCATATTGGTGATGGCTGTCATCATTTTCGGCTTGATCGCGTTCCGGTCGCTCCCGGTGAACGAGTTGCCAAACGTCGATTTTCCGACCATACGCGTCGATGCCCAGTTGCGGGGGGCGAGCCCGGAGATCATGGCTTCCACCGTTGCCACTCCGCTCGAACGCCAGTTCAGCCAGATCGCAGGCGTGGACAGCATGGATTCGTTCAACATCGCCGGGCGGACCCGCATCACGCTGCAGTTCAGCCTCGAGCGCGACATCGATTCGGCGGCGCAGGATGTCCAGACCGCGATATCGCAGGCCATGCGCCGCTTGCCCGATGGAATCGAGCCGCCGAGCCTGCGCAAGGTCAATCCCAGCGATTTTGCGATCATCATTCTTGCACTGAGCGCGAAGACGCTGCCCCTGCATGAGCTCAACGAGTTCGCGGAAACCAACATTGCGCAGCGGCTTTCCACCATCAACGGCGTCGCGCAGGTCACGGTATTCGGACAGCAGAAATACGCAGTGCGCGTGTTCGTCAACCCGGAGTCGCTGGCGAAGCGCAATCTGGGGCTCGAGCGCGTAGTCAGCGCAATCCAGAACGCGAACAGCAACCTGCCCTCGGGCACGCTCGAAGGCAGCTCGCGCAACTTCACGGTCAAGTCGTCCGGAAAGATCCAGCGCGCCGACGGCTTCAACGACCTAATCATCGCCTACCAGGACGGGATGCCGGTACGCCTCACCGACGTGGGGCGGGCGGTCGACGGCATCGAGAATGCCAAGGTCAAGAACTGGCTGAACGGCGACCGCAATATCGCGCTCGCCGTCTACCGCCAGCCCGGCGCAAATACGGTCGAGGTGGTGCGGCGCGTTCGAGCCACGTTCGACGAAATCGAGCGAGAAGCCCCTCCGGGCGTCAAGATCACGGTCATCAATGACCGCTCGGAGTTCATCGAGAATTCCATCAAGGAAGTGGAGTTCCATCTGCTGCTGTCGATTGCGCTGGTGGTAATGGTCATCCTCATGTTCCTGCGTAGTGCCCGGTCGACGTTGATCACCGCGCTGATATTACCGACCTCGGTCATCGGCACGTTCGCCGCCATGTACCTTCTCGGGTACAGCCTCAACAACCTGTCGCTGATGGCGATCATCCTGGCTGTCGGCTTCGTGGTGGACGATGCCATCGTCGTGCTGGAGAACATTACCCGCCACATGGAGATGGGCAAGAATCGCATGCAGGCAGCCCTCGACGGATCGAAGGAGATCGCCTTCACCGTTCTTTCCATGACGGTTTCGCTGTCGGCGGTGTTCATACCGATCCTGTTCATGGAGGGCGTGCTCGGAAGGCTGTTCCGGGAGTTTGCCGTAACGATCGGCGTCGCCGTGCTCACTTCCGGCGTCGTCGCACTTTCCATGACGCCCATGATGTGCAGCCTGATGCTGAAGCCCACCCATCAGCACGGGCCGGTTTACAGCTTCTTCGAGCGCATGTTCGACGGCGCGCGGGATTTCTACGGGACTACGCTGCGCTGGACCATGCGGCATCGTGGCCTGATGCTGGCCGGATCGGTTTTGGTGCTGGTGCTGATCGGAGTAGCCTACAAGTTCGTCCCACATGGATTCATCCCGCGGCAGGATACCGGGGTGATATTTGGCAATACCCGTGCGCCGGAAGGCGTCACGTTCGAGCAGTTGGAGGGCCGACAGCGCCAGGTCGAGGCAATCATCCGCAAGCACCCCGAGGTCGAAGCAGTGATGTCGACGGCGGGACAGGGTTTCGGAGGCCAGACCGGCGACAATATTGGCCGGGTCATCGTTCGCCTCAAGCCGCGGGAAGAGCGCAAATCGACGGCCGACGAGATCATCAATGATCTGCGACGCCAGTTTGCCGGGGGCGCACAGGGCTTGCGCGTGTTCATGACGAATCCGCCGTCCATACGCATCGGCGGCCTGATCGGCAACGCGGATTATCAGGTGGTGGTCCAGGGCAGTGATCCGCGGGTGCTGTATCCGGCCGCGCAGGAGCTCGAGAACCGGCTGCGCGAGCGCGGCGTGGTGCGCGATGTGAGCACGAATCTCGAGCTGCGCAACCCGGAAATTCAGATAAACATCCTGCGGGACCGCGCCGCCGTGCTGGGCGTGTCACCACAGCAAATAGAGAGTACGCTCTACAACGCCTACGGTGGGCGCCAGATCAGCACGCTCTACGGCGCCACGGACCAGTACCTGGTGCTTCTTGAACTCGAATCCCGCTTCCAGCGGGACATCAATGCCCTGCGCTCGCTTTTCGTGCAATCCAGCACAGGGCGCATGGTACCGGTGCATTCGGTCGCCGATATCCGGCTTGGTGTCGGCCCGGTTTCAGTGAGCCACTACGGGCAGCTGACTTCGGTCGTCATCTCATTCAACCTCGCGCCGGGTGCGTCGCTCGGCGATACGGTTGCGCAGATTCAGCAAACCGCATCGGAAACCCTGCCGAGTGGCATCACGATAAAGATGGCGGGGAATGCGCAGGCTTTCCAGGATGCATTCCGGACGCTGCCAATCCTGTTGGTGATCACGATCCTGATCATCTATATGGTGCTGGCGATCCTGTACGAGAATTATGCGCACCCGGTGACAATCCTGACCGCGCTGCCGTTTGCCGGATTCGGTGCACTGCTGATGCTGCTTTTGGCGGGCATGGAACTGAACGTCTTCAGTTTCGTCGGCATCATCCTGTTGGTCGGCCTGGTCAAGAAGAACGGGATTATGATGGTCGACTTCGCTCTCCAGTTGCAGCGCGAGAAAGGCATGTCCGCCCAGGACGCCATCGTGGAGGCGTCGCTGATCCGGTTCCGGCCCATCATGATGACAACGATGGCTGCCATCTTCGCGGCATTGCCGCTTGCCCTCGGCAGCGGCTCAGGGGCGGAGATGCGCCAGCCTCTCGGCATGGCCGTGGTGGGCGGGCTGGTGTTCTCGCAGATGCTGACGTTGTATGTGACGCCAACGTTCTATGCCAGCATGGAAAGGCTCGTCGACTACCTGAGGCACCGGCGAGGCCGCCCGGTGGAGGCGATCGGGCGGTGATCAGGCGGGTGGTCGCCCAGGGCAGGGGCGTTGCAGACCAACCCCTTGGATATTTAACCCAAAAGGGTTTGACTCCCCTTTTGCCACCAGTTATAATTCCAAGTCTATCCCGGGCGCGGGGTGGAGCAGTCTGGCAGCTCGTCGGGCTCATAACCCGAAGGTCATAGGTTCAAATCCTATCCCCGCTACCAACCCTCGCGGTTGGCGCTGCAAGGAGTCTCCGCAGCGGCCCGAACGTTCTTTAACAATTTACAGCCGATAAGTGTGGGCACTTGGTCGACAAGGGCCCGCGGGTGATTCGTCGTCCGCGGAATCTCGATGTACTGAAGTGCTCGCACGGCGTAACACATATACGTCAAGCGAGTTAATACTTTGCAGTGATTAAACTGAAGAGTTTGATCCTGGCTCAGATTGAACGCTGGCGGCATGCCTTACACATGCAAGTCGAGCGGCAGCGCGGGGGCAACCCTGGCGGCGAGCGGCGAACGGGTGAGTAATACATCGGAACGTGTCCAGTAGTGGGGGATAGCTCGGCGAAAGCCGGATTAATACCGCATACGATCTACGGATGAAAGCGGGGGACCGCAAGGCCTCGCGCTATTGGAGCGGCCGATGTCGGATTAGCTAGTTGGCGGGGTAAAAGCCCACCAAGGCGACGATCCGTAGCTGGTCTGAGAGGACGATCAGCCACACTGGAACTGAGACACGGTCCAGACTCCTACGGGAGGCAGCAGTGGGGAATTTTGGACAATGGGCGCAAGCCTGATCCAGCCATGCCGCGTGAGTGAAGAAGGCCTTCGGGTTGTAAAGCTCTTTCGGCGGGGACGAAA
>Ga0315912_10006150_pt1 | contig 10832 bp, 8 predicted proteins | sample VfabasoilMG_FD_204469 | JGI IMG/M metagenome (GOLD analysis project Ga0315912, IMG submission 204469) | Garden soil microbial communities collected in Santa Monica, California, United States - V. faba soil | ecosystem: Environmental > Terrestrial > Soil > Garden | place: USA: California...
AGGCGCATCTGAATACCCACGATGTGCTGGTGCTGAGCGGCGGGGTGTCGATGGGACGCTTCGATTTCGTGCCCCAGGTACTGGCGGAGCTCGGCATCGAGTGCATCTTTCACAAGGTCGAGCAACGCCCGGGGCGGCCCATTTGGTTCGGTACGGGACGCGGCAAGACGGTCTATGCCCTGCCGGGCAACCCAGTGTCGACCTTGGTGTGCCTGGTGCGCTACGTACTGCCGGGGCTGCAAGCGGCCTGTTCAGCACTGCCCGTCGCTGCCGAGAGCGTGGTGCTGACCACGGCCGTCGAGCCGCGTCCCACGCTCACGTTGTTCGTGCCGGTGAAACTACTCCACGATGGCAGCGGCCGCGCGCTCGCCCAGCTGTGCCCCACCCAGGGATCCGGGGACTTCGTCGCGCTGGTGGGCACCGATGGCTTCATCGAGCTGCCGCCCGGCTCGGCCGAGCTGCCAGCTGGCAGCGTGGTGCGCCTGTATCGCTGGTAAGCTCGTCCCCCCATGACCCAGCCCGGCCAGCACAAAATCGTCACGCTACCACCGCCGCAGCCGCGCGACCGGTTGGGACGGCCGCTGCACGATCTGCGCATCTCGGTGATGGATCGCTGCAATTACCGCTGCCCGTATTGCATGCCGCGGGAGACTTTCCACGAGCACTATCGATTTCTGAAGTCCAGCGAGCGCCTGTCGTTCGAGGAGATCGTGCGGCTGGCGCGGCTGTTCGTCGTCGCCGGCGTGCGCAAGATTCGTCTCACCGGCGGCGAGCCGCTGCTGCGTCCGAATCTCCCCGAGCTGGTGGGTGAGCTCACTGCCCTGGACAAAGTGGAAGACGTCGCCTTGACCACCAATGGCGTGCTGCTCGCGCAACATGCCGCCGAGCTCAAGGCCAATGGCCTGCAGCGCATCACCGTCAGCCTCGACACGCTGGATGCGGAGATCTTTCGGCAAATGACCGGCGGATTTGCCGAGCACGAGCGGGTACTCGAAGGTATTCGCGCCGCGCTGCATGCGGGTCTGACACCGATCAAGATCAATGCAGTCATCGAACGCGGCCGCAACGATCACACTGCGCTCGATCTGGTCGAGCACTTTCGCGGCAGCGGCATCATCGTACGTTTCATCGAGTACATGGACGTCGGCAATCGCAATCATTGGAACCGCGAGCGCGTCGTACCGTCGCGCGAGCTGCTGGAGCGAATCCAGCAGCGCTGGCCGGTGCATGCGCTCGAAGAGAACTATCACGGTGAAGTGGCCGAGCGCTACGCGTTCGACGACGGCGCCGGCGAGTTCGGCTTCATTTCCTCGGTGACCAATCCCTTCTGCGGCGCCTGCACGCGCGCGCGGCTGTCTTCCGAAGGCGTCTTGTACACGTGTTTGTTCGCGACGCGCGGCGTCGACTTGCGTGCGCCGTTGCGCCAGGGCGCCAGTGACGAGGACCTGGCGCTGTTGATTCGCAACGCCTGGCTGCAGCGCGAAGATCGTTACAGCGAGCTGCGCACTTCGCTGACGGCGCAGGAGCAACCGCTGCGCAAGATCGAGATGTACTACATCGGTGGGTAGCTTCTCTCACATCGATGACCAGCAGCGCCCGACCATGGTGGACGTGGGCGACAAGAGCATCAGCAAGCGCAGCGCCACGGCCGAGTCGCGCGTGCTGTTTCCGGCCGCAGTGGCTGCGGCACTGCGCGAGCAAGGTTTCAACACCGCCAAGGGTCCGGTGTTTCAGACCGCGATCATCGCCGGCGTCATGGCTGCGAAGCGAACCCACGAGCTGATCCCGTTCTGTCATCCGCTGCCCATCGAAAACTGCAAGATCGAAATCGAGCTGCAGGGGGATACCGCGGTAATTCGTTGCACGGTGAGCGTGCATCACAAGACCGGCGTGGAGATGGAAGCGCTGACCGGGGCGAGCCTCGCGGCATTGACGATTTATGACATGTGCAAGGCGCTGTCCCACGACCTGGAGATCGGTCCGACCTGTCTGCTCGCCAAGAGCGGCGGGCGCAGCGGTGACTACCGAAAATCGGGCTGAACACGGCCAATCGCTACGCAGCGGAGCCGTCGCGGGCAACCGGTCAGCGCTGCCGTGGGCCAATCTTGCCCATCGGTTATCATGCGCCCTCCATTCCAGCAGCCCATGTCAGTTTGCCCATGTCAGTTGCCGCTATGCCCGCTCCTCCCCTGTTCGGACTGGTCCTTGCCGGCGGCGCCAGTACGCGCATGCAGCGCGACAAGGCGGCGTTGAGCTATCACGGCAAGCCCCAGCTGCAATGGACCTACGAGCTGCTGCTGGAGCACTGCGCCGCCGCGTTCATCTCGGTACGGCCCGACCAGCGTCTGGAGCCGACGCGCGCCGGGTTGCCGCAAATCGTCGACCGTGAGAGTGACCTCGGCCCGATTGCCGGGATCAGCGCTGCGCTCTGCGAGCATCCCAAGGTCGCCTGGCTGGTCGTTGCCTGTGATCTTCCGTTCGTGGACGGCGCCACGCTGGCCCATTTGATCCAGCAGCGCGATACGCGACGCATCGCCACCGCCTACCGCAGCAGCCACGATGGCCTGCCCGAGCCGCTCTGCGCCATCTGGGAACCCGCGGCGCGCGAGCCGCTCGCGACCCGGACGGCGGCAGGGTTGCGCTGCCCGCGCAAATTCCTGATCGACTCGGACCCGCTGCTGCTCGATCTGCCCAATGCAGCGGCGCTCGACAACGTGAACACCACCACCGAATACGACGCTGCACGAGCCCAGTTGCAGCCCGCCGCCAATGCCGGGAAGACCCACGGCAGGCTCGCGTTGCAGGTGCAGTACTACGCGCTGTTTCGTGAGCAAGCGGGACGCAGCGAGGAACGGCTCGATACCACCGCGGCCACGCCCGAACAGCTCTATCGTGAGCTGCAGGCACGGTACCCGTTCGTGCTCAGCCAGCAGCAGCTGAAAGTCGCTGTGAATGCCAGCTTCTGCGATTGGCACACCGCGCTGAAGAGCGGCGACACCGTGGTCTTCATCCCACCGGTGGCCGGCGGATGAGCACGTTTCGCTTCAGCAGCGTCGCCTTCGATCCGCAGCTGCTGCGCGCGGAGCTGGCGGATCCCACGGCCGGCGGCTATGCCTGCTTCGAGGGCTGGGTACGCAATCACAACGAAGGTCACGCGGTGGTGCGACTCGAGTACGAAGCCTTCGAAGCGCTCGCGGCCCAGGAGGCCGAGCGCATCATCGCCGAGGCCACACAGCGTTTCGGCATCGTCAGGGCTGCGTGCGTTCACCGCGTGGGGTCACTGGCAATCGGCGATCTGGCTGTGTGGGTGGGAGTCAGCGCCCGACATCGTGCCGAGGCCTTTGCCGCGTGTCGTTACATCATCGATGAGCTCAAGCATCGCGTGCCGATCTGGAAGAAAGAGCACTACGTGAACGGCGACTCGGGATGGGTGAACTGCGAGCGCTGCGCCGCCGCTGCGCACACGCACGCTCATGACCACGCACCTCATCAACATGGGCACGAGCAGCACGGGCACCAACCACCGACCGGTGCTGATTACTCGCGCCAGATGCAGCTGCGCGAAGTCGGCGCCACCGGTCAGGCCAAGTTGCGGGCAGCCAGAGTCCTGGTCGTGGGTGCGGGCGGCTTGGGTGTACCAGTACTGAGCTACCTCGCCGGCGCTGGCGTGGGTACGCTCGGTATCGTCGAGTCGGATGTGCTGGAAGCGAGCAACCTGCACCGCCAGACGCTCTATCGCTTGCAGGACGTGGGCACACCGAAAGCGGCGCTGATGCTGCAGCAACTCGCCGCGCTCAACCCGCACATCGCCCTGGCGGCACACCCGGAGCGCCTCACCGCCGCGAATGCCGCGATGCTGATCGCGCCCTACGATCTCATCGTGGACTGCAGTGACAACTTCAGCACCAAGTTCGCACTCAACGACGCCGCAGTACGCGCGAGCAAGCCCGTGGTGTTCGCCAGCATCTACCAGTACGAAGGGCAGCTCCAGGTCTATCGTCCCGAGCCCGACAGCGCGTGCCTGCGCTGCATCTGGCCAGAGGCCACGCGCGATGGCACGGTGGGCAACTGCGCCGAAGCCGGCGTGCTGGGACCTGTCCCAGGCGTGCTGGGCAGTCTGCAAGCGTTGGAAGCACTGAAGCTGCTGCTCGATTTGCCGGGTCAACTGCGCGGTGCCATGGTGCTGTTGGACCTGCTCTCGTTGGAACAGCGCAAGCTCAGCACACAGCGGCGTGCCGACTGCGTGCATGGTGCAGCGCTGCCAGTGCGTGAGTTGTCAGTGCGTGAAGGGCACGCAGCAGACCTGGAGCTGAGCGTCGCAGCGCTCACACCGAATTTGCGTGCCGACTATGTCGTCGTGGACGTACGCGAGCCTCAGGAAATCCTCAGCTCCCCGCTCTCCCCGCACGCCAGCCTGCAAATTCCCCTGCCGGCGCTCCTCAGCGATCACAGCGCGCTCGACAAGAGCCACCGCTATCTCTTCATCTGCGCCCGCGGCACACGCAGCCGCGCCGCAGCTGAGCACCTGCGCGAACACGGCTTCACGCAAGTCTATTCACTGCGCGGTGGCGTACTGGGATTGAGCAAACGGGCGAGCTGATCGCCAACGAGCTACTTGGGCATCGCGCACAGCCCACCCGCCCTCATTTCAAGCCAAAGTGCTCAGTGAACCACGCCGCCGCGGCGTTCGAGCTGATCTCGAACGCTTCATTGATGTACATCTCGAAATGCGTGATCCCCGGCACCTCGATCACCTGCTTCGGTCCGGTGAGCACCTCGGCTGCCGCATAGGCGTTGTCGGCGTTCTTGAACAGCTGCTCGTTCTGGGCCACGACGAACAGTACGGGCCGCTCGCCAACATCTTTGAGATAGCGAAACGGCCGATACTCCGCCACCATCTGGTTGGTCTCGAGATCCACCTTGCGCGGCGTGGAGAAACCCGTGGTGAATTCACCGCCCTGACCCGTCCGCGCGCGCTTGATCGCGTCTTCCAACATCGCACCGCGCATCTGGAACGGACCCGGCGCGGCGTTCTTGCCGGAAATCGCCGGCACCTGCATGGCGATCACCTTGATGCGGGCATCCAGCGCGGCGGCCACGATGGAGTTGCCGCCCGCGAAGCTCGAACCCCATACCCCGATGCGGTCAGGATCGACACCGGGCTCGCCTTGCAGATAAGAGACTGCGTTGCGTACGTCCTCCACCTGCTTGAGCGGCAGCAAGCGCGTGCGCTTCACGGTCACCTCGGCACCACCCCGCGTGAAGCGCACGGCGTCATCATTGCCACTCGGCTGGGATTGCGGCGTGCGGTTGAGCGTGCTGAATCCGTTGCTGGCTCCCCAACCGCGGTAGTCGATCACCATGGCGACCAGCCCCCGCTCCGCAAACCGCGCCCCGTACTTCTCGATGGAGTTGTGCGTGCCGGTCCAGCCCTGCCCGAGCACCACGCCGGGAGTCTTGCTGGAGCCCTGGGCGGAGCTCGAGTAGTTCTTGGGAAAGAACAGGACTGCGTAACACGCCACGTCGTCGCTGAAGAACGTGACTTCGCGCTTGGTGACGCCTTCCGCTAAGCGGTAGGCCCAGTCCGGAGGATCGAGTCCGTTCTTGACCGGCTTGGCTGGGGTCGCGGAGCTGCCGTCTTGCGCCGAGGCGAGCGCGGCCAAACACGCCAAACCCAACACTGCCAACAGTCTCAACATGCTGGTTCTCCGCCGCGAGGTTGAACGTGCGATTATGCTCGCTTGGCCAGTGGTTTCTTTGTCAACGGGAGGCCGAAGGTTCGTCATACCGAGGGCTGATCGGGAGCGACGACGGCTCGTTCAATGCATTGCATCAAGTTGCATTTTGGTGCCCACGCATCCATTTACGGCCTGCATTGCGAACATTGCACAGGAATGTCGAAAAAGCACAACACAGTGGCCTCAACGAAGAGTGAATTGGCGGGTGAATCGGCGAGGGGATCTGCGGGCAAGCGCTGGGAACATCCGGTGCCCGACTTGGATTTTGAACCGATTGCACCCACTGAGCGTTCTGTAGTCGCTTTCAGGCGAGTCTCTAAGGCCTGCATTCATTCCGCGCTGTCGCCATAAGTAGACAGTCAGGCTCGATGCACCTGGGTGTCACCATCCTTCTAATTGTATGCAGGTAGGTATGTTGTACGATCCGCACGGGGAATGGGTGCACGGGGATTGGAATTTGGGAAATGAACAGTGAACGCCGGCATTGCAGTGACCGGCGCAGCTTTATTCATACAAGCGAAACCAACAATGACCGCAGTCTTGACCGATATCAGCGAAGGCCCGGCGCCGGAGCCGGTTCACAATCAAGACCAGGATCAGGCACCTAGACAGGGCCAGACCCTGGCGCAAACCTTGGGCGATCTGCTGCGTAGCAAGCGCGAGGCCCGGGGGATGACCTTGCAGCAGGCAGCGGAGCAGCTGCGGCTGCTGCCGCACTGGATCGAAGCCTTCGAGAGCAACCGCTTCGATTCGCTGGTGGCCCCGGTGTATTCGCGCGGCTATCTGCGCAAGTACGCAATCTTGTTGGAGCTGCCGCCAGAGGAAATCCTGGCTCGTTACGAAAGACTGCACGACATTCCGGCCACGCCGCCGCTGGCGCCGATCAAGCCCACTGCCTCACCACCCATCAAGACCAGTCGTGCACCTGCTTGGCTGGGTGCAACCGCGTTCGTCTCGGTGGCTGCCGTATTGGTGTTCACGCGGATGGACCAGGACGCGGCGCAGTCGAACGGTGAGCTGCCGCAGCAAGTTGCGACCATGAGCCCTGCGCTCGCCGCTCCCCCTGCAGCGCAGGCGCCAGCAGCGACCCCGGCGCCAGACGCAAGCGTGCCCGAAGCCGCAGCGACTACGGACGCCGTATCCGTCGCGGTCAGCAACACCGAGGACAGCACGCAGACCGATACCAGCGGCGCCGCCAGCACCGATGCCGCCGCAATTGCCCCACCCGCCGATTCGACATTGACGCCGGTGTCGATCGAGAACTCTGCAGCGGCGCCAGAGGCCAGCAGCAGTGAGCCCGCGCCCGCTGAGGCGGTGCCGGAAGAGCCGCTGACCCGCCTCGAGGTGCCGATGGCGCGCAATGGCCGCAACCTCAACGTCAAGCTCTCCTTCAAGGGCAAGTCGTGGGCCACGGTGTATGCGGCCGACGGTACTCGACTGTTGTACGAGCTGGGCCGCCGCGGCCGTCCGCGCACGGTGACCTCGACCGCACCGCTCACCGTGGTGGTCGGCGCGATCGACGCGGTGGAGATGCGCGTCAACGACAAGCCGGTCGCCATCCCGCGCCAACCCGGCAAGGACTCGATCAAGTTCATTCTCGATGTCGAGAATGCGAATGCGGTGCGCGACACGCGCAGCGCGGCCGATGTTGGATCGGGCGGCTAGCCCACGGCTGACCCCTGGTCGTAGCCGCCTGGTCGAGTCGCTGCCTGCGCAACGGGATTGGATCCGAGCTCCTGCGGAGCAGGATCCTGATCGACTCCAACATCCGGCCCGGCGAGTCAGGCCGTGCGAGTTGGGGCCCAGCGAGTCAGGCTCCAGGCGAGTCAGGCTACAGGCGAGTCAGGGTCCAGTAAATCAGCCGGTAATCAGGCCCCAATCAGGGCCGCGTGGGACTGAGGCGAATCACCACGTCGATGCGCCGGTTGCGTGAGCGCCCTTCCTGGGTCTCGTTGGTGGCCACCGGGCGCGATTCGCCATAGCCAATCGAGCTGATCTTTTCCGGATCCGCGGCAAAATTCGACACGATATATTGCTTGATGGCATCCGCCCGATCCTGCGACAGGATCAGGTTGGCCGAATCGCTGCCGTTGGCATCGGTGTGCCCTTCGATCACCAGCGAGGAGCCAGGAAACAAAGCCAACGACTGCTGGACTTTGGTGAGTAGCGGCATGTTCCCAGCATCGATGGTGCTGCGTCCTGGCGGAAAGTTGATGCCCAGGAGCGAAATGATCACGTCTTCGCCCTGCCGCAGCACCCGCGCCTCGTTCGGCGCGTACATGCTCTCCACCTTCGCGACATTGCCCCGCAGCTTCTCCTGCACGTCGATGCGGCGCTGCAGAGTGACGCGTTCCTGGGTCGCGCCACCGAGGCGCGCGTCGAGCCGTTGCACCTCGGCGTTGAGCGCGGCGAGCTGCTCATTGCGATCGGCCAGCTCGCGCGTGAGGCGGCGTAACTCCTGTTCACGCTTGTTGGCTTGCTCGGCAATGTCCTGAATGGCGCGCGCGTAACCGGTCTCGAAGCGCGGGCTGATATCCAGCTCCGAGCCGAGCCGCTTGAGCGGATCCTCCAGGCCCAGCAGCGTCTCCTCGAGCGCGTGCTGGTCGTCCTTCTCGCGCTTCAAGATGCTGGCGATGAGCTCGGACAAATAGATGGCATGGCGCGCCTCGTAGCGCGCCGACTCGACCAGGTTGCGCGGCATGCTCAAGTCATAACGATTGCGCGTGATTTCCTGCTCCGCCTCGCCGAGCAGACGCTTTGCTGTCTGTAGCGTCCGCGGCGCGCGCTCGCCGACCTTGTCCAGGTCCGCCTTGGCGAGCAACGCCCGCACTTCATTCAACAAACCACCTTTGATCGCGATCAGCTCGACCTCGCGCATCAGCACCTCGGACTCCGCGGCGCGGCGCTGCGCATTCTTGACATCGTTGCGCTCCAGGCGCCGCGCGGCTTCGTCGAAGCGCGTCGCGGCCTTGATCCAGGTCTCGCCGCCGAATTTCGGCGCTTCGGCGCGGATCGCGTCATCGCGTGCCTGAATGGCGGTGGTGAACGTGCTGCGCGCCGTCGCCACTGCCTTGTAGACCTCGTTCACTGCACCGCGTGCTTCGTTCAGATCGTTGCGCAGCTTGTTGGGATTGCGGTTGCGCGCGCCTTGCTTGCTCAACGCATCGAGGAGCTGCTTGGCGCGCGCGAAGCTCTCCGGCGCCAGCGCGTCCGCCTGATCGGCCTTGGCCTTGCCGAGGGCATCCCCAATCCCTGCCAGTTGCGTCTCGAACGGCGCATCACTTTGCACTGCAGTGGTGGGCTGGCCGGATGTCGCGGGCGCTGCCTGTGCGGATGTCGGGGGCGCCGTCTGGGCGACTGCGGACGGGGCTGATGTGCCGACCACCAGCGCGACATACGCAGCCAACATGGGCGCAGCGAGCACGCGGGTGGCGCAACGTCGTGTCGTACCCTGCGAGTCGCGTTCGCGCCTGGTCCACTGCCGGATCCGATTGAGCCCTGCGATCATGAAAATATCCGTCGCGAAAGTGGCGGCAGTATAGCGTTTGAACATCGGTACGCAGCAGCGCCTCAATCTGGACGCACTTGGCCGGTGCCGCGCACCAGGTATTTGTAGCTGGTGAGCTGCTCGACTCCGACCGGCCCGCGTGCGTGAAATTTATCCGTGGAAATGCCGATCTCGGCACCCATGCCGAACTCGCCGCCGTCGGCGAATTGAGTAGAGGCGTTGTGCAACACGATGGCGCTGTCCACTGCGCCGAGGAAGCGCTCGGCAGTGGCAGCATTGGCCGTGACGATGCTCTCGGTGTGCGCCGAACCGTAGTGCGCGATATGCGCGATCGCACCTTCAACGCCGTCGACCAGCTTGGCCGCGATGATTGCGTCGAGGTACTCCGTGTACCAGTCCTGCTCGGTCGCAGGCTGCACACGTGTATCCAGCTGCTGGAGCGCGGCGTCGCCACGCACTTCACACCCGGCATCGAGCAGCGCAGCGAGCACGGCACGTTGCTGCGCGTGGGCTTCGCGGTCGATGAGCACGGTCTCGGCCGCACCACACACGCCGGTGCGACGCAGCTTGGCATTCCTCACGATGCTGCAGGCCATCGCGAGGTCCGCTTCGCGATCGACATAGACATGGCAGTTGCCCTCGAGATGCCCGATCACCGGGACGCGCGCCTCCTGCTGCACCCGAGCCACCAGACTCTTGCCGCCACGCGGGACCACCACATCGATGCAATCGGTCATGTTGGCGAGCATATAGCCCACGGCGGCGCGATCGGTGGTCGGCACCAGTTGAATGGCTCCCTCGGGCAAGCCGGCCGCCCGCAGCCCGTGAGTCAGACAAGCGTGGATGGCGGTGTTGGAGGCCAGGCTCTCCGAGCCCCCCCGCAGGATCACGGCATTGCCGGACTTCAAGCACAACGCGCCGGCGTCGGCGGTGACGTTGGGCCGGCTCTCGAAAATGATGCCGATGACGCCGAGCGGTACGCGCACGCGCTGAATCAGCATGCCATTGGGGCGGCGCCACTCGGCGCTCACCGTACCGATCGGATCAGCGAGCGCAGCGATGTCCTCGATGCCACGCGCCATGGCCTCGATGCGTTGCGGGTTGAGCAACAATCGGTCCAGCAACGCACTCGACAAGTTGCGCTGCGTGGCCAGCAGCATGTCCTGGCCGTTGGCGGCCAACAGCTTCGCGCTGTGTTCGCGGATCGCGGCTGCCATGGCCAGCAGCGCAGTGACCTTGAGTGCCGGCGGCGCTTGTGCCAACTGACTCGCCGCGGCCAGCGCGGTACGCCCGAGGCCTTGCATCAGCGCCGCCAGTTCGCTGCTGGCCGATTGGGTTGCGTTGGCTTCGAGCCCCACGTGACACCTCGACTACACGGACACGATGCCGGCGTGCTGCTCGCGCAACTCGCGCTTCAGCACCTTGCCGATGGCGCTGCGCGGCAGGCTCGCCAGCACTTTCAGCGCACTCAGGCGCTGGGTCTTGCCGAGGCGCTCATTGGTCCAGGCGCGAATCTGTTCCGCACTGTCGGTCGCGTTCGCCTGGAGCACCACGAATGCCACCGGCGTCTCGCCCCATTGGCGTGA
>Ga0315912_10006151_pt1 | contig 10831 bp, 6 predicted proteins | sample VfabasoilMG_FD_204469 | JGI IMG/M metagenome (GOLD analysis project Ga0315912, IMG submission 204469) | Garden soil microbial communities collected in Santa Monica, California, United States - V. faba soil | ecosystem: Environmental > Terrestrial > Soil > Garden | place: USA: California...
CACGGTGCGCGCCGCCGGGTCGATGGCCGTTGCCTCACCCATGATCACGGTGACATTGCGCTGCCCGCGCAGGATGTGACGCAATGGCGCCGCAATCGACGGTGCGGCGAGACCCGCGGTGGCCACCTGGTAGAGCAGCGGCTGGAACAGGTGATGGTTGCTGCGATCGATAAGAATGATTTCGACGGGCGCCTTGCGCAGCCGCCGCACGGCCCACAGCCCGCCGAATCCTCCGCCGATCACCAGGACTTTCTTCGTTTGCGCCATATGCGGAAAAGTTAACCGAAACGCTGCGTACATGCCGCGTTAAAATGTGTCATGGCAACCATCACGCAGCAGGACCTGATCGCGAGCGTCGCCGACGCGCTCCAGTACATTTCGTATTTCCATCCGCCGGATTACATCCGCGCGCTGGGCCGTGCGTACGAGCTCGAGGAGTCGCCGGCGGCGCGCGACGCCATCGCGCAGATCCTCTCCAATTCGCGCATGTGCGCGGAAGGGCGCCGTCCCATCTGCCAGGATACCGGCATCGTGGTGGTGTTCGCGAAGGTGGGCATGAACGTCCGCTGGGACGCGCAGCTCGGTTTCGAGGAGATGATCAACGAGGGCGTGCGCCGCGCCTATCTACACCCGGACAACAGGCTGCGCGCATCGATCGTTGCCGATCCGAACTTCGCGCGCCGGAACACGAAGGACAACACGCCGGCCGTGATCCACACGCAGCTGGTGCCGGGCGACGAAGTGGAGATCACGGTGGCCGCCAAGGGCGGCGGCTCGGAGAACAAGTCGAAGTTCGTGATGCTGAATCCGTCCGATTCGCTGGTCGACTGGGTCATCAAGACCGTGCCGCTGATGGGTGCGGGCTGGTGCCCGCCGGGCATGCTCGGTATCGGCATCGGCGGTTCCGCCGAGAAGGCCATGCTGCTCGCGAAAGAAGCCCTGATGGAGCCCATCGACATGACCGAGCTCAGGGCGCGCGGCGCCGTAAACAAGATTGAAGAGCTGCGCATCGAGCTGCATGAAAAGGTCAACGCGCTCGGCATCGGCGCCCAGGGGCTGGGCGGCCTATCTACCGTGCTGGACGTCAAGATCCTCGAATACCCGACGCACGCCGCCTCCAAGCCGGTGGCGATGATCCCCAACTGCGCCGCGACGCGGCACGTGCATTTCACGCTGGATGGCAGCGGGCCCGCGGTGCTCGAACCGCCGAAGCTGTCAGACTGGCCGAAGGTCGACTGGGCGCCCGCAGCCGATGCGCGCCGCGTGAACCTCGACACGCTGACGCCCGCGGAAGTCGCCACGTGGAAACCCGGCGAAGCGCTGCTGCTCAACGGCCGGATGCTCACCGGCCGCGACGCCGCCCACAAGCGAATCGCGGACCTGTTCGCGAAAGGCGAGGGACTGCCGCCGGGCGTCGACTTCCGCAACCGCGTCATCTATTACGTCGGCCCCGTGGACCCGGTGCGCGGCGAGGTCGTGGGGCCCGCCGGGCCCACCACCGCCACGCGCATGGACAAGTTCACCGAGATGATGCTCGACAGGACCGGCCTGATCGCCATGGTGGGCAAGGCCGAGCGAGGCCCGGCCGGTGTCGAAGCCATCCGCAAGCACCGCGCGGCCTACCTGATGGCGGTCGGCGGCGCCGCATACCTGGTGTCGAAGGCCATCAAGGCGTCGCGCGTGGTCGCCTTCGAGGACCTCGGCATGGAGGCGATCTATGAATTCACCGTGCAGGACATGCCGGTGACCGTGGCGGTGGACGCCAACGGCACGTCGGTGCACCAGACCGGGCCCGCCGAGTGGAGCCAGAAGATCGCCTCGCGGATCAGGGTGCGCGGTAGTTAGCTGCGCGGGAACCAGCAGCTGACCACGGTGCCGCGCCCGCGGGCGCTCTCGATACGCAGCGAGCCGGCCATCATCTGCGCACGGTAGTGCATGATGCGCAGGCCCAGCCCCTTGGACTGCTGTACGTGCGGATTGAAGCCGTTGCCGTTGTCCTCGACGCGCAGCAGCCCGCGTTCCCCATCGCAACGCAGTGCGATGGTCACCTGGCCGGCCGCGCCATGTTGCGCCGCGTTGGTGACCGCCTCCTGTGCGATGCGGTACAGGTGCAGCGCGTTGACCGATTCGAGTCCGCGGTCCAGCGTGTCGTCGGCTTCGCAACGCACGTTGATGTGGAACATGGCCGAGAGGCGGCGCGCCAGTTCGACCAGCGCCAGTGCGAGTCCGCCGCGATCGAAGGTCACGGGGGTCAGGCCGCGCGCCAGCGCGCGCGTCGTGAAGATGGCGTCGTTCACCAGCAGCGCCACTTCCTCGATCGCCGGCGACATCGCCGGCGCCTCGCGTTCGGCGCGATTCTCCAGGCCGCGCAGCAGCAGCGCGATACCGGTGAGTTCCTGTCCAAGACCGTCGTGCAGGTCGTTGCCGATGCGCTGCTGCTCCCGGTTGCTGGCCTCCAGCACTTCGCGTTCCAGCTGCCGGCGGGCCGTGGCGTCCTGCAGCATGGTCAGCCAGAAGCGCTCGCCGCGCAGCACCAGCGAGGTGATCGCCGCCTCGACGAACAAGGTGCCGTCGCCTTCGGGGGCGCCGCGCACGGTGAGCTCGCTGACCAGCGGCGCGCCGGAACGCGCCGCCGCCTCGTCCGCGATGCGCCGGTCCAGCGGGGGATCGCAGGGCAGCTGGCGCAGGTGTTTGCCGATGAACGATCCGGACACGAAGCCGAACATCCGGTCGAAGGCCGGGTTGGTCATGCGGATGATGCCGCCACTGTCCGAGAGCACCACGCCTTCGTGCATCACCTCGATGGCCAGCGCCTGGCTGCGGAGCACTTCCTCGTTCGCCTTGCGGTCGGTGATGTCGTGTACGACGCCGATGAAACGGCTCACGCTGCCGTCGAGCGCGACGATGGGCTGGTTGGCGAGGTGGATCCAGCGTGTGTCGCCCCGAAAAGTCTTCAGCGCGAGTTCCATCTCGGTGCGCTCGCCGGCGCGCAGGCGCTTGCGCCGCTCGATGGCGCCGGCATGGTCCGACGGAAAGAAAACGTGCCGCCAACCGAGTCGGTTGAGTTCCTGGAACGGGCCGCCGAAGAAGGATTCGAAGCCGGGACTGGCCCAGACGATCTGCGCTTCGCCCTCCATGTCCACGGTAGCCTCGTAAACGAAGCCCGAGGTGAGCTCGGCGACAGTGCGATAGCGGAATTCGCTTTCCCGCAGGGCATCCGCCGCCAACTTGCGTTCCGTGACGTCGACTGCCACGCCGACCACGCGCGTGAAGCGGCCAGTGGCCGGGTCGGCGATCGGACTGTTCTTCACCTCGACCCAGCGGACGTGGCCGTCGACCCTGCGAATCTCCACCGCGAAATCGACCGACTGGCCGGCCAGGTAGCGCTGGATGCGCTCACGCCGCGCCAGTTCCCAGCCGGGGTTGGCGTAAAAGGCCTGCCAGCCACGGCGCCGGTATTCCTCGTCGCTGCAGCCGTAGACGCGCTCTGAGCCGAGCGCCCATTCGAGCTCGTATTCGCCCTGCGCGTTCAGCACGTATTCGTGGACCGCGCCCCCGGACAACTCGGCGACGGTGCGATAACGGGCGTGATTCAGCATCAGGTTGCGCTCGTTGGTCTTGCGCCGGCTGATGTCGCGCGAGTGCGCGATGATGCCGAGGACCGCGGGATTGGCGAGCGCATTCACGGCGACGCTTTCGAGCCAGCACCAGCTGCCATCGCGATGCCGGAAGCGGTATTCGAAGCGATTGAGTTCCGGCTGGCTGTCGCCGGCGGAGAGAAAACCGCGGAATCTCTCGCGCATCGCGTCGACGTCGTCCGGATGCAGGAATTCGGCGGCGTTCCTGCCTAACAACTCGGCGACGGAGTAACCGAGATAGCGGTTCACCGCCTCGTTGGCATAGGTGAATGTTCCGCTCGCGTCCTGGACGGTGATGATTTCCAGCGCGTACTCGGTGAGCGCGCGCAGGCGCGCGTCCGATTGCTCAGCGGCACCCAGGTTAGAGCGGGCTTCGGCGGGAGTTTTCGCGATCATTTTGGGGCAGCAATTCTATTCGACGGCATTTTCTGACCCAGGAAGTAGCGTGGCGGCCATGCTACCGAAGTGATGCGACGAGCCGTGAACCATAGTCGGGCATGCGTAACTCCATAATTTCAAAGCATTTATCGAAGGAACTCTTCCGACCCAAGGGGTTTTCCTTGTGTTGCATCTCTCACAACCCGTGATAGTCTCGGCCGCATTGCAGGAGAGTTCGAAGGGTTCCGTGTCCGTTGATAACGCAGGTCTACGTTCGACGTGGGCTTGGCGTGCGCCATTCCGTGCGCGTCTTCAGCGGCCTTCCCACGGCCCTCTCCCTCCTGTAACCCGATGCGCGGTGCGCACCGGGAACATAAAACATTCTGGGAAGAGACAATGAATCAATCAGGTCAGAAGCCTCACAACATGGTTGGCGTCGCGGTTCGCCGATCGCTGCTGGCCGCTGCAGCGATTGCCGGCGGCGTTTTACCCCCCTCGATCGTCTACGCGGCCGATGATCCAATGGAAGAGGTCGTCGTCACGGGTTCCATCCTGCGACGCACCGACTCCGAAACACCGTCACCGGTCACGGTCCTGAGCTCGGAGTCGCTGGAACAACGCGGCATCAACACGATCTCGGAAGCCGTACAGCGCCTGTCCGCCAACAACGCCGGCACCATCCAGCAGGGTTGGAACACGGGCTTCAACTTCGCCAGCGGCGCCAACGCCCCGGCGCTGCGCGGTTTGACCGTGCAGGCGACCCTGTCGGTGATCGACGGCCTGCGCATGGCTCCGTACCCCCTCGCGGATGACGGCCAGCGCAACTTCGTCGACCTCAACTCGATTCCCAGCGCCATCGTCGACAAGATCGAAGTGCTGCGCGACGGCGCATCCTCGACCTACGGCGCCGACGCGATCGCGGGCGTGATCAACATCATCACCAAGAAGGAGATCCAGGGTCTCCACCTCGGCGGCAACTACGCGCTTTCCGAGGAAGGTGGTGCCGGTGAAACCGGCATTGATCTGACCTGGGGTTATGGCGACCTCGAAAGCCAGGGCTTCAATTTCTACGTCAGCGGCGAGTACCACGACACGGAAGCCCTCTGGGCCCGTCAGCGTGACTACCCGTTCAACTCGACCGATTGGACCGGTGTCTGCAAAGACGACGGCTCCAGCTGCATGGTCAACCACAACTGGAACGGCCTCACGCCGGAAATGGGCGTGATCCCCGCGGCCTTCAACGGCCTGATCAGCATCCCGGGTGTCTCCCTGGTCCGTCCGGTGACCACGGCGAACGCCAACACCGGCGCCGGCCGGTATGCGTACCTGAACCCGCAAGGTTGCGGCGGCCTCTGGCCGACCGCCACGATCGACCCGACGCAGTCGGCGGTTTCGCCGCTCAACGTCTGCGAAGTCGATCTGCAGAACGCCTACATCATGTTGCAGCCCGAAGTGAAGCGCCAAGGCCTGTCCATGCGCTTCACGGCGAACCTGGGTGACAACGCCCAGATGTACGCCATGGCGAACTTCTACAAGACCGACACCCACGCGCAGTTCACGCCGCTGGGCTTCAACGGCACCCCGCCGCCGCCGAATCCGGCCGGCCTGGCTGCCGCCAACGTCATCCTGCCGGTGTATGTCTGCGCGGCCGGTGTGGGCACGTTCAACGGCGTGAACACAGGTTGCACGGCCGCCAACGGCTCGCTGAACCCCGACAACCCGTGGGCGGCGCAAGGTCAGACGGCGCAGCTGTTCCTGCGGTCGCCCTACGGCCGTACCGTCGACACCAGCTCGCGCGCACTGCGTGGCGTAGTCGGTATCGAAGGCAGCTTCGGTGATGACTGGAGCTACACCGGTAGCTTGACCACCTCCGAAGTTGGCCTGACGCTGACGCAGAACAACTACATGATTCCGCAGCGCATCTGGGACGTGGCCGCACGCGGCACGTTCAACTTCACCAATCCGACGGCGACGCCGGAAGAGGTGTGGGACTACATCCAGCCGGAGAACGAGAAGTACGCTCCGTCGCGCCTGTGGCAGGTGCAGGGCACGATCGCCAAGTCCTTCATGGACCTGCCGGGCGGTGCACTGCAGGGTGCAGCGGGCCTCGCGTATCGCGAAGAATCGATCGACGCGCCCAGCGGCAACCCGGCCAACATTTCGGCGCCGTACACGCGTTATTACTCGATCAACGCTGTCGGCACCGCGGGTAGCCGCGACGTGAAGTCGGCCTTCTTCGAAGTCAGCGCCCCGGTGCTCAAGCAACTCGAGTTCGCGGCGTCCGGCCGCTACGACGAGTACTCGACCGGCCAGTCGAACTTCTCGCCGAAGGCGGGTTTCAAGTTCACCCCGATCGAGCAGCTGGCCCTCCGCGGCACCTGGTCGCAGGGCTTCCGCATTCCCAGCTTCAACGAAGCCTTCGGTCTGCCGACCACGGGTTACGTGAATCGCGTGGTGAACTGCACGACCTATGCGGCGTTCTGCGCGCAGCACGGCAACAATGCGTACGCGACGGGCAACTACAGCCTGGGTCTCACGCAGACCGGCAACCCCGAGCTGGATCCGGAAGAATCCGAGTCCTTCACGGTGGGCCTGGTCATCGAGCCGATCCGCAACCTGAGCTTCACGCTCGATTACTGGAACATCACCATCGACAATCTGATCACCGGTGTGACCAGCACGGCGGCGGTTGAAGACCAGTACTACAGCAACAACGGCGCGGTGAACATTCCGGGCTTCGTCGCGAATCCGGGTGTCCCGGATCCGCAGTTCCCGGCTGCACTGCCGTTGCTGGGCTTCATCGAGACCTCGTACACCAACCAGGACAGCCAGGAAGTCAGCGGCATCGACCTCGGTGCCAACTTCACGCTGCCCATTGGTGACACGCTCACGTGGCGCAGCAACCTGGAACTGTCGTATCTCGCGAACTACGACCTGATCCCGGATAGCGGCGACAAGCTGAGCTACGAAGGTACGTTGAGCCCCTGCAACATCACGTCGTGCTCGGGCGCTCCGCAGTATCGCGGCATGTGGCAGAACACGCTGGAATTCGCAGGCACGTCGCTCTCGCTGACGGCCTACTACACCAGCGGCTATGACACGGCCTCGATCGACTACGGCGGCGTCGTGGGCGATTGCCAGGGCAACGCGGACATCGCGGCGTCGACTGCGGCGTATGTCGACGGCAGCCCCGTCAACTGCTACCAGCCGAACCAGTGGAACGCGGACTTCACCGCGCGTCACACGTTCAGCGACAAGTACACGGTCTATCTCGACGTGCTGAACGTGTTCAGCATCAAGCCCGAGTTCGACCCGTCGGCGGCCTACGCCCTCTTCGGCTACAACCCCGCCTGGGGTGGTCCGAACATGGTCGGCCGTTACTATCGCCTCGGTGTGAAGCTCGACCTGTAATCGGACGAGTTCTTGCAGGAAGCAGGGGGCGGTCCGCAAGGACCGCCCCTTTTTTCATGCCTGTCGCGTACGCGCCGGCAGGCAACTCAGCGCCTGCGTTGGAAGAGCACACACCATTTCGCCAGGCGGGAATTCACCGCCCGCGCCCGTCGTAGAGGCGGGTCCACTGAACCATTCAGACGGCTTTATCGCCGCGTGTGGCCACCAACAGTCAGCAACGGGGTTGGTCCCAAAGTACGTCGCGCAGTTATTCGATCGGGAGCGGGAAGACCATGGGTCTTCCCGCGCCATCGATAGGGGTCAGTTCAGGGCGTGCAACACCACGCGGCGGTTCTGCTGACGGCCGTCTTCAGTGTTGTTGCTGGCGATCGGGTCCTTCTCGCCGAAACCCACGGCCGTGAGCGTGTTGGTCACGCCGCTGTCCTTGAGGTACTTGAGGACGGCCTGCGCGCGGCGCTCCGACAGCTTTTGATTGTGGGAGTCCGAGCCGCGGCTGTCGGTATAGCCCGCGACCTCGATGTTGACCTCCGGATACCGCTTGAGCGTCGCGGACGCGCCTTCGAGCACTGGCAGGCTCTCCGGCAGGATCTCCGCGCTGTCGGTGGCGAACTTGACGCCCTGCAGCAGCAGCTCCTTGTTGAACGGACAGCCAGTATTGTCGACGCGCGTGCCCTTGGGCGTGTCGGGACACTTGTCCGTGCCGTCGGGAATACCGTCGCCGTCGCCGTCGGGCACGCAGCCCTTCTCGTCGACCGTGGAGCCCGGCGGGGTGTTCGGGCACTGGTCGCGGCTGTCGCCGACACCGTCGCCGTCGCTGTCCAGCTCGCAGCCCACCGCATCGACTTTCGCCCCGGCCGGGGTGCCCGGGCACTTGTCGAGATCGTTCGTGACCCCGTCGCCGTCATCGTCGAGCGGGCAGCCGCTCGTGTCGACGGCGGTGCCCGCCGGCGTGCCCGGACAACGGTCGAGTTCGTCGGTGACGCCGTCGCCGTCGGAGTCGACCGGCGCCCGCACCGGCGTGGCTCCCCAGGAGAATTGCAGCCCCAGGCCCGCTAGATAGTCGACGGGCTCGGAGCCGCCGTCGGACCCGCTGGAAAGCGCGCGACGGGCGCCGAGATCCGCGCGCAGCGCGATGCCGCGGCCGTCGTCGCTTTTCGGATTGAGATCGATGAGCAGGCCGACGCCGTAGGTCGCGGTCCACGCCGATTCGTCGTCGTCTGCAATGTCCAGCGTACTGGTGACATGACCGATACCGAGGCTGACGAACGGGCTGACCCGCGATTCGCCACGGTAGAAAACCCGCTTGGCCTGGACCTGGTAGCCCTTCAGGTCCAGTGTCTCGTTGCCCACGCGATCATGCTGGGAGATGAAGGCGTTGAACTCGACGTCCCAGGCCGCGTTGATCGTGCGTCCGAATCCGAGCGAGAAGCCGATGTCGTCGTCCGCCTGGCGCTCGTCGTCGAGCCACAGCGCGTACACCGAGGGCGCGACATACCAGCTGGATTCGGAGTCTGCGTGGGCGGTGCCTGCCGTCAATGACGCAATGCAGGCCGCGATCGCCAGGGTACCGGTTCTTTTCATGGCGTTTTCTCCCTAGTCGTTGCCGGCGATCATAGCCGACGACTCGCCGTCTAGTGAACGGCCAGCGCCGGATGCTTGACGCGTTGTCCGGGGCGCAGACCGAGCCGCCGCGATTCGCCGCCGGCGATTTCCAGTACCGCGAGTGCCGGTTCATTGCTGCGGATCAGGTCGAGGGAGTGCGGGGTTGTTTGTTCGACTATCTGCTGGATACGGCCGCGACCGTCGATGAACACCATGTCGAGCGGGATGTAGGTGTTCTTCATCCACATGCTCATGGGCGTGGGCTGATCGTGCACGAACAACATGCCGCGTTCCGGTGCCAGTGAACGCACGAACATCAGTCCCTGCGACTGGCGCTGCGGCGAATCGGCCAGCCAGACCTGGAACACGTGTTTGACCTTCTTGCCGTCGCTGATTTCCAGCTTGCCGACCGGGAAGGCATCCAGCGGTTCGATCGGGCCGGACTGCGCGAATACGCCGCTTGCCCACGCGCACAGCAGGGCAAGACAAAACGCGGCAGCGCGGCGGCGGGGCGGCGCGCTAGCTGGAAGGGTCTGCGGCATGTTGGTCATCGTCGCTGAATTCCACGCGGCCTGCAAAATCGAAACTGGTGAGCAGCAGCCGCTCCTCGCGTGACAGGCTGGAAGCGGGACCCAGGCAGAAACCCCGCGCGACCACGCGGTAGATGGCACGGCCAGGACCGAGCCGTTCCACCCGTTCCTGCGTCAGCGAATCCACCGTGCACTTGTCGTCGCCCAGCGTCGCGAAGATGCGATTTTCGCCTTCGAACAGCACGGTGACGTTGGTGCGCAGTGAATTGCCCGGGCGCCCCTCGCTGACGCCGGAAATGCCGAATACCAGGCGGATGCGGTGACCGTCGCCGCGCGCCGGACCACCGATGCTTACGCGCACGCCATTGCTCACGTTGTTCTTGCCCGGAGGGCGCGGTTCGCCCTCGCATTGCATGTCGGAATTCTTCCAGTCCAGGTCGAGATCCACGGCGCCGCGCAGTCGCGCACGCAGGTAGCCGCCGCCACCCTCGAAACAGCCGGATGGCTTGATGGCCGTGGCATTTGCAGGCGGATTGGCCGAGCTGCTGTGCGTGAAGATGAGCAGCATGACAACGCAGGTCAGGCCGCAGGCGCGCAGGGACATGCGTCTACGGTAGCACGCACCCTATACTGGCTTTAACCAGAGGGCCCCAATGGCAAAACGTCCAGCTAGAGCAACGTCCGGCAGATATGTCAGCCGCCTGACCAGCGGCACGCTCGCGGTCATCATGGCGGGCGGCCGCGGTGAACGCCTCAAGGGGCTCACCGAGAACCGCGCCAAACCCGCGACGCCTTTTGGCGGCAAGTTCCGCATCATCGATTTCGTGTTGTCGAATTGCGTGAACTCCGGCATCCGCCAGATCACGGTACTCACGCAGTACAAGGCGCAGTCGCTGATCCAGCACATCCACCGTGGCTGGGGTTACATGCGCGGCGAGTTCGGCGAGTTCGTCGAGGTCATCCCGGCGCAGCAGAAGACCGGCAGCCACTGGTACCGAGGCACCGCGGACGCGGTGTTCCAGAACATCGACGTGATGCATGCGCACCGTCCCAAACACGTGCTGGTGCTCGCGGGCGATCACATCTACAAGATGGACTACGGCCCGATGATCGCCTACCACGTGGAGAAGGGCGCGGACATCACCGTGGGTGTGGTCGAGGTGCCGATCGCCGACGCGAAGGAGTTCGGCGTGCTCACCGTGACCGAGTGGAACCGGGTCACCCGGTTCGTCGAGAAATCGCTGACGCCGGATCACATGCCGGGACGTCCCG
>Ga0315912_10006152_pt1 | contig 10830 bp, 12 predicted proteins | sample VfabasoilMG_FD_204469 | JGI IMG/M metagenome (GOLD analysis project Ga0315912, IMG submission 204469) | Garden soil microbial communities collected in Santa Monica, California, United States - V. faba soil | ecosystem: Environmental > Terrestrial > Soil > Garden | place: USA: California...
CGCGCCGTTGCGCACGTTCGTCGCCGTGCGCGCGATCGCGCCGGTCGCGGCGAATCCGCCGAAGATCGGCGCCAGCACGTTCGCGAAGCCCTGCCCGATCAGCTCCTGGTTCGGGTTGTGGCGCGTACCCGTCATGCCGTCGGCCACGACAGCCGTCAGCAGCGACTCGATCGCGCCGAGCAGTGCGATTGCGAATGCGGGCCCGACCAGCCGCAGGACATCGGACAGGGCGATCTCCGGCCAGTGAAGCGAGGGCAAGGTGCGCGGGATCCCGCCGAATGCCGTGCCGATCGTCGCGACGCCCGGGAACTGCCAGGCCGCCTGGACCGCGGTCGCCACGAGCATCGCGACGAGCGGCGCCGGGATGCGCCCGAGGCCCGGAATCCGATCGAGCAGGCGCCTGCCGGCCACGACGATCGCGAGCGCGAGCAACGCGATGCCCGTGGTCGCGGGATGCAGCCCGGGCAGTGCCTGCGCCAACGCCCACAGCTTCTCGTGGAAGTGGGCGTCGGCGGGAGCGACCACCGGCAGTCCGAAGAAGTACTGCCACTGCCCCACGAAGATGATGACGGCAATGCCGGACGTGAAGCCGACGATGACGGGGTTCGGGATGAAGCGGATGACGCTGCCGAGCTGCAGGAATCCCATGGCAAGCAGCATCACGCCGGCCATCAGCGTCGCGGCCTGCAGTCCCGCGATGCCGTACTGCGCCGTGATGCCCGCCAGCACCGCGATGAAGGCGCCGGTCGGGCCGGAAACCTGCACGCGCGTGCCGCCGAGGACGGATGCCGCAAGCCCGGCAACGATCGCCGTGTACAGCCCCTGCTCCGGCTTGGCTCCGGATGCGATGGCGAAGGCCATTGCGAGCGGCAGCGCCACGATGCCCACGACGACGCCGGCGACGACGTTGCGCCAGATTTCGCCGCGGCGAAACAGTCCCGCCTTGCGGGCTTCCAGGAATGCGATCATGGTGAAGGCGGGAATGATACTCCGATGGCACTCTTCACAGACGGCACCGTGATCCTCGACGGCGGGCTCGCGACCGAGCTTGAGGCGCGCGGCTGCGACATTTCGGGCGCGCTATGGTCCGCGCGGGTGCTGCGCGAACGTCCCGATGCCATCGAGCAGCTGCACTACGACTATTACGCGGCCGGGGCGAGCATTGCGATCACGGCCAGCTACCAGGCGAGCTACGAGGGTTTCGCGTCGATCGGCATCGGCGCCGACGAGACGACGCGGCTGTTGCGCCGCTCCGTCGAACTCGCCTGCAACGCCCGCGACCGGATTCGCCGCGACCATCCGCGAGACCCGCGCGAGCTGCTCGTCGCGGCATCGATCGGGCCCTATGGCGCGATCTCCCACGACGGAGCCGAATACCGCGGCGACTATGGCCTCACCGTCGACGCGCTCGTGCAGTTTCACGCCCGGCGATTCGAGGTGCTGTGCGCGGCCGGTGCGGACCTCCTCGCCTGCGAGACGATCCCGGTCCTGGAGGAGGCCCGCGCCTATGCCACGCTGCTCGCAGGCAACCCGGGCGCCCGCGCCTGGCTCAGCTTCACCTCTCCCGACGGCAGGCATTCTTCGCATGGCGAGCCGCTAGCCGAATGCGCGCGGCTCGCGGACGGCGTCGCCAACGTCATTGCCGTCGGCGTGAACTGCGTGAAACCCGAGGTCGTCGCGGACGCGATCCGCGAGCTCAAGGCCGGAACTGCAAAGCCGATCGTGGTCTACCCGAATTCCGGTGAACGGTGGGACGCGGGCGACGAGTCCTGGCACGGAGCGGCGGGCCGTGAAGGACTTGCGACCCTCGCGCCGCAATGGATCCGCGCCGGCGCGGGAATCGTCGGCGGATGCTGCCGTGTGGGACCGGGGCAGATCGCTGACCTCGCGCGGGCGATGACTCGCGCATCGCCTGCAAACCCCCGATAATCCACCTTGCCGGCAACCGGGGAGTCAACGGCGATGGACAGTTTTTCGATCGGCGGCTTTGCCTGGCGCATCGCCTTTGCGCTTGCGCTCGTCCTCTTGACCTTCAACCCGGCCGGCTGGAGTTACTTCCACTGGATCCGCGGCAATTTCCCCGTGTTCACGCCGGCACAGGCGGTCGTCGGCATCGGATTGCTCGTGCTCTGGATCTTCCTCTGGCGTTCGATGATGCAGGCGATCGGGACGATCGGGCTCGTGCTCATGGCAGCTTTCACGGTTGCGCTGGTCTGGCTTTTCGTTTCCTGGGGCTGGCTGGACGTCGCCAACTCGACCACGATGACCTGGGTCGTCCTCGTCGCGCTCGGCCTCATCCTCGGGATCGGCATGTCCTGGGCGATCGTGCGACGCGAGCTGACCGGCCAGGCTTCGGTCGACGAGATCGACAACAACGACTGATCGATCAGGGGGAACCGTCGGCGCGGGGCGCGAACGAGTGCGCGATCAGCCAACCGACGAGGCCGCCGACCAGCTGCGCGGCAATGAACGCCGGCGCATCGGATGGACGAATTCCCGCGAAGGTGTCGCTCAGCGAGCGGCCGATCGTGATCGCGGGATTTGCGAACGACGTCGAGGCCGTGAACCAGTAGGCCGCACCGATCCAAGCTGGGACGCGCCATGCGGCGTCGCGCACGGTCGGTGACGTGACGACGACCAGCACCAGGCCCGCCGTCGCCACCACCTCCGACAGCCACTGGGCCGTTCCAGTACGCGCATGAGTCGAAGCGTGTACGAGGGGAAGCTCAAACATGGCATTTGCGAGCATCGCGCCGGCGCAGCATCCCGCGACCTGGATCGTCACGTAGCCGATCGCATGCGTTGGCGCCAGATCCCCGCGCAACGATGCGACCATCGACACGACGGGATTGAAATGAGCTCCGCTCACCGGGCCGAGCATTGCGATCAGGGTCGCCAACGCAGCAACGGTTGCGCCGGTATTGGCGAGCAGCGCAATCGCTTCGTTCCCTCCCGCCAGCCGCTCCGCCATGATTCCCGAGCCGATGACCGCGGCCGCCAGCAGCGTCGCGCCAAGGCCCTCAGCCAGAATCCGCTGTCCAAGCAAAGAGTCAGTCGATTTCATCGTGCGAGCCGGATTGCCCGATGGCCTGCAGGCGCTCCTGCAACCGCTCCCTGCCGAGTGAACCAACCGGAAGGCTCGTGAAAATCCTGAGGCGGCTGTCAAGTTCGCGGAAGGCCTTACGGAAGGCCGCCCGCTGTTCCGGCAACGAGCCCCGGACTGCAGCGGGATCCTTAATCCCCCAGTGTGCCGTCATGGGATGCCCAGGCCAAATCGGGCAAACCTCGCCCGCCGCGTTGTCGCACACCGTGAATACGAAATCGATATCCGGCGCGCCGGGTCGGGCAAACTCTTCCCAGCTCTTGCTTCGCAATCCCCGGGTCGGCAGCTTCATCTCCCGCAGGAGTTCCAGTGCGAGCGGATGAACCTCGCCCTTCGGGTGACTGCCTGCGCTGTGCGCGGCAAATCGCCCCTGCCCGCGCTGGTTCAGGAGGCTCTCAGCGAGGATGCTGCGCGCGGAATTCCCGGTGCACAGGAACAGCACGTGCAGCGGCGCATCGATCACCTCAGCCGGCCTGGGCCGGCTCGCAGCACGGCTTGCTGCGCGTCCCTTCGACCGCCCCGCCCCCGTAGATCGTGCTGTTGCCCGTGGTCAGGAAGGTTTCCCACTGCACGCCCTGCGGGTCCTCGACCCAGTTCTTTTCGCTGCGCGCGTAGCAGCAAGTCGTCTGGCCCTCGTTCAGCACGGGCCTTTGCGTGTGCTCGACGCGAGCAAACACCTCGGCGAGCTCGGCCGGGTCCTCGACCTGTATGCCAAGGTGCCGGATGCCGGTGACCTTGTCGCGCCGGCTGATCGCGAAATTGACGCGCGGGTCTTCCAGCATCCATTTCGCGTAATCGTCCTTGTGCACGGTCGGCCCGGCCGCGAACAGCGTGGAGTAGAAGCGCACGGATTCGTCGAGGTCCGCGACGCTGACGTGGACATGCAGTCGTTTCATAAGTGTTTCACCATGAATGCGGAGCTGGCCGGGCAGATATCGGCGAACTCGCGGGTTGTACGGATCGCTTCGGGCGCTACATCGCGGTCGATGCGCCCATAGCCTCTGTGCGCGAAGAACTCCTCGGCAGTCGTCGTGAGCAGGAACAGCTCGCGCACGCCCTGCGACCGCGCGTGGGTTTCAGCATGCTCGGCGAGGGCGGTTCCCACGCCCGCCGAACGGGCAGATGGCGCGACGACGAGCGAGCGCAGGAGCGCATGCTCCCCGTGCAGCTCGAGTCCCACCAGGGCGATGGGCGCCGTGGCCTTGCCAATGAAGAAGAAGTGCTCGAGCTGCGCGTCGCCGAGATCGGAGACCGGCAGGTTCGCGGACTCAAGCAGGCTTATTGCGCCCGCTCGGGTCGGGCCGGCGGTGATATCGACGTCGGGCGCGCGTTTCACGGGTGAATTCAGGCGGCCTTCCCAGGCCGGTTCTTGCGGGGTGCGGCCTTCGGTTCGCAATCCGCGGCGCAGGCCGTGCCTGCGGCGCAGCACTCGTCCGTCAGGTAACCGACAAGGGCGTTCATGGCGGCGTAGTTGGCGCTGTAGAAAAGCTGCCGGCTCTCCCTGGCCTGCCGGATGAGCCCGGCCCGTTGAAGCGACTGCAAGTGGAACGTCAGTGACGAAGGCGCAAGCCCGATGCGCTCCCCGACCGATCCGGCCGGGAGGCCCTTGGGGCCCTGACGGACCAGCAGCCGGTAGATCTCGAGGCGATGCTCGTGGGCAATCGCCCCCAGCGCGCGCAAGGCTTCCCGATGGTTCATGCGCGTTACGATATTACAAGTATTATCGTACTGTCAAACGTGGCCTCCTCGCGTGCATGCAGGCTCACAGGACCTCATTGAACAGGTAGTACGCATGGTCCACGAGGCGGTGGGCCCAGCTTCGCTTACTCCATCGCTCCAGTTCGATCTCGGCGGCGCCAGCCGCATAGCGCTCGAAGATGCGGTCGAGCTGGCTGGCCGTCGCGGCGTCGACGAATGCCACCGTGATCTCGTCGTTGGTCTCGAACGAGCGGTCGTCGAAATTGGCCGTCCCGATGGCGCACCAGATCCCGTCGATCGTCATGATCTTCTGGTGCAGGAGGGCCGACGGGTACTCGAGGAGCCGAACGCCGCCGCGCAGCAGCTTCTCGAAGTTCCGGTGCCCCGCGTGCTGGACCATCGGGTTGTCGGAGCCTGAAGTCGATGGCATCAGTACGCGCACGTCGACGCCCCGTTTGACGGCTTCGCCGAGCGCATCGATCGCGGCAGGTTCCGGCAGGAAATACGGGTTCTGGATCCAGATCCGCTTTCGCGCGCAACAGATGGCGGCATGATGGAGGATCTTGACGGCAGGTGCCGATCCTTCCGGTTTCACGAACGCCGCGTGAATCGCCACCTCGCCGCACCGCTCGAGCGGTGGGAAGACGTTCTCCCCCATGAACAGCTCGCCGGTCCGGCCCACCCAGTTCTCGCTGAAGGCGGACTGCATGCTGTGCACGATGGGCCCGCGCAGCCTGACGCTCACGTCCGCGACGTGATCCTTGGCGCCGGGCTCAGCCTGCCAGCCGTCCACGATGCAGTGGCCGCCGACAAACGCGACCCGGCCGTCGACGATCGCGAGCTTGCGATGATCGCGCTCGTTCAGCACGCCGATGTTCGCCAGGCGCCAGGTATGGAACTTCCTCAACTGGCAGCCTGCGAGCTGGAGCTTTTCCTCGATCGCCTCTCCCATCTTCTTGGTGCCGGTCGCATCGAGCAGGATCCGGACCGCGACACCGGCGCGGGCGCGCTCGACGAAGGCTTCCGCCAGGCGAGATCCCAGCGCGCCCTCTTTCCACAGGAAGGTCTCGAAATGCACCGATCGGCGCGCGGACCGGATTTCCGCGATGAGGGCGTCGAAAAATGCGCGGTTCTCCAGCACCTCGACGCTGTTGCCCTCCACCACGCTGCCAAGCGTGAGGCCCGCGATGGACGGGAGCAGCTCCTCGATCGGCGCGTCGCAGTCGACCTTGAGCCTGGGGTCGCGATGCCGCTTCATCGACCAGATGAGCAGGCTGAAGAACGCGATGGTGCCGGCGACTATCAGGACCGCAACGGCTGTCGGAATCTCCAGTTCGCTCACTTCAGGCTCCCGGGTAAGGTTGGGGCCATGTCATCTGCACCAGCCTGCATCGAGGGTTCCTGGATTCGGGTGCTGACCCTGAACGCGCGGCAGGGTTTCCGGGCGGGCCACCGGCACGAGACTCTGCTGCGCACCCGCGATGCCCTGCGCGCATCGGGCGCCGACCTGGTGTTTCTCCAGGAAGTCGGGGCCGCGGGAGGTCCGGAGTCGACTGTCGAGCAGTACGAAGTTCTCGCGGACGGCGTGTGGACGCAGCATGCATATGGACGGAATGCCATCGCCACGGGCGGACATCACGGCAACGCCCTGCTGTCGAAGTACCCGATTACCGCCTGGCGAAACGTCGATGCCTCCGTTGGCAATGCGGAACCGCGGGGATTCCTGCACGCCATCATCGAGTTGCCGGTCGGATACCCGCCACTGCACACCCTCTGCGTGCACTTCGCGCTGCGTGAATCCCACAGGCGGGCACAGCTCGCGCGGCTTCTCGGGCTCGTCGCAAGCGACGTTCCGGGCGACGCGTCGCTCGTGGTGGCAGGCGACTTCAACGACTGGCGCGGCAGCGTCCACCGTCGAATGCTTGGCGAGGGCGGATTCACGGAAATCCACACGGCTGCGAGCGGCCGTCCCGCGCGAACGTTTCCGGCGATTGCACCGATTCTGCGCCTCGATCGCATCTACGTCCGCAACCTCCAGCAACGGGAGGTCGACGTGCGCGCGCGGGTGTGGTCGAAGCTTTCCGATCACTTGCCGCTCTCCGCTGAGATCATGATCCCCTCCTGCCTGACGAGTGGTCCACCCCCGTTCAATTTAGATTGATGACCATATGCCGCGCGGGCCGTCAGGCCCAGCAGCGGGCCGGACGTCTTGCACCGTCCTGTCGTCCTACATCGATTGGCCGACAGCCCACAGCCCGTCATGGTGACCGCCGATGGCAAGGAGGCAACGTCAGCCCGAGACTACGGCTAGAGCGGGTTGCGCCCAAACAAGGATAGTCACATGTCAGTACGGAACCATCTAGCGATGGCAGCACTGGTGGTCCTCACACCTTTTGCCAGCGCGCAGGCTCAGGAAGCGAAAAGTGAAGATAGCTCTCGAGGTGAAGTGAGCTTCACTGACGACAGCCTTCAGTTTCGCTACATCGACAGCGGAGACCGCATCGACGCGGGACGCGACAGCCAGATTTCCGGGACCTTGTTCCTGAGTGAGGACCGCGACATCGTGCTGAGCGGGGATATCCTCTTCCCGGCGAGCCTCAATTACGACCGACTACAGATCCTTTTCGGCCCGCGCTTCTATGCGGCCCTGCTCGAAGACGAGAACACCGACGTCCTGGCCGCAAGCCTGGGCGCCGAGGTCCGATTCGAGCTGGACCGGTCGTCCGGGTTCGCGATATCAGGCCAGGCCTACTACGCGCCCGATATCCTGACGTTCGGGAGTGCCGACAACCTCACCGACCTGAGTGCCAGGGCGGAGATTCGCCTGCAAGAGCGCCTCACGGTGTATGCGGGCATGCGCTGGTTCGAGTTTGATCTCATCGAAACCGGGGAAGAGCGCACGCTCCAGGAGGAAGTATTCGCGGGGGTCGGCTGGCAGTTCTAATTGCTCCCCGTCGCGTTCATGAGAATTGAGAAGTGATCGAACCGGAACAGGCGCCGGCATTCCGGTGCCGCTTCCGGGCTCGCCCTCCCCGCCTTAATTTCCCGAAGGGCCTTGTGCAAGTCGAGCAGGCGTCCAGGCTCCGCGACCGGGGGGCCGTGTGCCGGCAGTAATTTCTTCAGCCTTGGTGCGAGGGCGGCGAGTTCGCCTATCGACGTCGTGTACTCCGTCACGCTGGTATCGGGTGCCCACAGGTAGATCTCGCCTGAATAATAAGTATCGCCGGTGAACAGCAGCCCGTTCGCCCGGTCGATCAGGCAGATGGAATCCGGCGTGTGGCCGGGCGTCCGCAGGATCTCGAGGCTACGGTCGCCGAGGTTCAGTATCTCGCCGTCCCGCACGTGTCCGGAGACTTGCCAGGTGGGGATGGCGTACCTGCGGCTCGTGACACCGGCCGGCAGCGGTCCGCATACATGGTCCTCGGCGAGTGTTTCGCCCGCGTAAGCGGCAAGCGACTGCGCTACCTCCCCGCGCGCGCTTGCGAGGCTGTAGGGATCCTCGAGGTTTCGGACATCCTCGAACTCGCGATTGCCGCCCACGTGGTCGAAATGCGTATGCGAATTGACCACGGTTACCGGGAGCGCCGTCAGCTGGCGCACGACAGCGCGAATGCCCGCGACGCCGAGGCCCGAATCGAACAGCAACGCGCGATTCGAGCCGATCACGAGGAACGAGGTGACGCCCTCGTACTGCCGCGGTTCGGTGAGCGCGAACACGCCCGGGGAGACCGCGTACACGGAGAACCAGTCATCCCCGGCATCGCTTTTCTCCAGCGCGGCGAACTCGGGTGCCGGTGCCGCATCGCACCAGGACTCGGCGCCGGCGCTCGCTGCGAATCCGGCGAGAGCCAACAGGCAGGTGGCTGCGGGGCGCCTAGTCCCGACCATCCGCATACAGCTTCACGACTTCGTAGAGGAACCGGCGCCCCTCCATCAGCGACTGCACGCTGATGCGCTCGTTGAGGCCGTGGATGTAGTTGCCTTCGGCGTCCTCGAAGAGGCCGGACACGCCGTACGTCGGCACGCCTGCCGGGTTGAGGTACTTGCCGTCGGTGTAGCCGGGAAGCATCGTCGGCACGATCGCGACGCCGGGCCAGATGGACTCGGCCACCTTGCGTGCCGGTCCCACGATGGTCTCCGTCAAGGGCGGCATTTCGGACTGCACGCCGCCCTCGCCCTTGGGAGTCACGGTGATCGCGTCGTTGGCAATGACCCGGGCGATCTCGGCCTGGACGTCGGCCACGGGCGTGCCCGGCATGATGCGGCAGTTGACGGTCGCCTTCACGTTCTGGGGAATCGCGTTCGGGGCGTGTCCGCCCTCGATCTCGCTCACGATGCAGGTCGTGCGCAGCATGGCGTTCCACGACGGGTCGGCCGTCCACAACCTTTGCGCAGCCGCCTCGTCCGGGGGCGACTTCAGCACGCCGAGCATGTCGTTCGCGATGGCGGGATCCACGAGCTTCGACATGGCCTCGAAGTAGCTCCGGGTCACGGGGTTCAGGATGATCGGGAACTGGTGGGCGCCGAGTTTCGCGATTGCCTCGCCCAGCCGAACGATCGCGTTGACGCGCGTCGGGCGCGAGCTGTGGCCGCCGGCGTCCGTCGTTTCGAGCGAAAAGTCCTGGTAAACCTTCTCGCCCGCCTGGATCTGGAGGGCAACCGGCTTGCCGTCCTTGTCGTACTCACCGCCCGCACCCTCGTTGATCGCGAACGCGGCATCGAGAACCTCCGGCCGGGTCTGCACGAGCCAGCGCACGCTGTCGAAGAGACCCGCGCCTGCCGTCTCCTCGCCGCAGGTCAGCGCGAGCTTGATGTCGCGCCGCGGCGTGTAGCCTTCCTTCCTGTAGCGTATGAAGCTGTCCGTGAAGATCGCCGCCATCGACTTGTCATCGCTGACGCCGCGCGCGTAGAACCAGCCGTTCTCCTCGACCAGCGTGAACGGATCGCGCTCCCAGTCCTCGCGCTTGGCCTCGACGACATCGATGTGTGCCAGCAGGAGGATCGGCTTGACCGAGCGGTCCCGGCCCCGCAGGACGGCAACCAGCGCCCCGTCGTTCGGCGCCTCCGGCGGCGCGAGGATCTGCATGTCCCCGGCCGGGATCCCGGCCTCAAGCAGGCGTCTCTGCATCGCCTCGGCCGCCTGCGTGCAATTCCCGACCGAGCGCGTCGTGTTGATCTCGACCAGCTCCTTGAAGAGCGCGCGGAACGAGGCTTCGTCGGCGTCCGGCGCGGTCGCCTGCGCGCTTGCCTCGCCGAAGGTGGCCAACAGGGTCGCGGCCGCAGCCGCAACGATCGTCGCTCGCGCGCGTAGCTTCATGTCATCCCCCCGGTTGAAGTGGGAGGAGTCTACCGGACTGCCGGGCGGCGGTTAGTTCTTCGGTGTTTCCGGCGCTTCCAGCGACTCGTTGTCCCTGCCGCTCGACAGGTTGTACTGGGCTTCGACGATCGGCGTCTTGAACCAGATGTTGAACAGGAAGGGGAGCATGCCGTCGTCGCCGGTGAAGCGCTTCTCGACCGGGGACCAGTCCATTGCGGTACGCGTCTCCTCGAGCGTTTTTCCAGCCTTCACGGCCGCGTCGACCTGGTCCGCCACGAGGTCCATCGTCTCCGCCAGCAGGTCCAGGTACGACGTGTCGGTCATGAGGTCGCCGTGCCCGGGCACGATGTACTTCGCGCCGTAGGTCTGCAATTCGCGCAGCACACGGGCCCAGCTCCGCGGGTAGCTGTAGAAACCGTAGGGCGTCGGTCGGACGACGATGTCGCCGGTCGCCAGGATCTTTTCCTCAGGCAGCCAAAGGAACATGTCGCCCTTGGTGTTGCCGGGCGCGATGTGGCGCAACTCCGCCGTCCTTCCGCCCAGGTCGATCACCAGCCGGTCCGTCATTGTCCGCGTCGGTGGCGTGACCTCCCGGCGAGCGACTTCTTCGTTGACGAATTCATAGTGCTCGAGCAGCTCGACGTAGAAAGCGCGCATCTGGGGCGTGACCGGCGTGCCGTCGGAGCGCACACCCGTTGCGAGCGCCTTGTCG
>Ga0315912_10006154_pt1 | contig 10826 bp, 10 predicted proteins | sample VfabasoilMG_FD_204469 | JGI IMG/M metagenome (GOLD analysis project Ga0315912, IMG submission 204469) | Garden soil microbial communities collected in Santa Monica, California, United States - V. faba soil | ecosystem: Environmental > Terrestrial > Soil > Garden | place: USA: California...
TCCGGTGGCACTTGGTTGCGAGGTCCGGCGAGGACGAGCACGGCGGTGTCGTCCGGTACGGCCGCGTCCATCAGCAGCGACAGGTTGCCGATGTCGTAGCCCTGTTTGCTCAGCGCTTCTTTCGCCAGCGACAGGCCGTTGCGTTCTTTGTCTTCCAAACTGCGTTCGCTGTGGCCTTCCAGAAACACGATACGTTTCTTGGCGGGTTTGGAAATACGGAGCAGCGCGCCGGTGAGTTCGACTTCCGACGGACTAGTGACGCGGATTGTTTGCCCATTGCTCTCGAAGATGGCCGTATCGGTCCGGAAGATGCCGTAGTTCTGCGCGATCTTCGGTTGCCGTTCAGGGTCGACGAATTCAACCGTGAGTTTGTTGGAGGCCTGGCGATAACTCTCCAGCCGCTCTTTGTAGCCGGTATAGCCGGGATCCTTCTCGCGTGTGAAGACGGTGATTTTCACATCTTGTGGAAGGCTGCGGAGGACGCGATAGGTCTGTGGCGCCAGGGTGAAATTCTGATTCTCCGAGAGATCCCACCGGATCGAATGGCGCGACGCCAGAAAGTTCACAATTACGAGAATGCCCGTGACCAGCAGGATCATGAGGAGGCTGTTCGCACCCATATGGGTCGAACGGCGGCTGGAGAAGGCTTTCACAGCCTCGAAATGCAGGATGAAGAAGAGGATCAGGCACAGGAGAGCCAGCCCTTCAGCGATCGTGACCACCCATAACAGATCCGGGCTGAGGCTATAGGCGATCAGGCCGGCGACAGCCAGCACGGTTCCAATGATGCCGAGCGGGAGGACTTTCAGGCTCATTTCCACCTGCTCGATTCCACCACGCGGTGGGTGAGAAAGAGCATGAAGGCCAGGCTGCTGAAGAAGTACACCAGGTCTTTGGTATCGATCAGGCCGCGGACCAGGCGATCGTAATGGTCCATGAACGAGACATACGAAATGATTTGACCAAGAGTCGTGTCGCCCAACAGCGCGCCCAGCCCGGAGATCAACCAGATGAGCAGCAATATGCCGAAGCTGAGAAACGCCGCGACAATCTGGTTTTCCGTGATGGCTGAGGCGAGCAGGCCCACTGAAATAAAGAGAGCGCCGAGCAAGGTCATGCCGAGATAACCCGTCCAGATCGGGTTCCAGTCGAAGTCGCTGAAGAGCATCAGGACCGTCGGCACGAGGCCAGTGAGGCCGAGGAGGCTCAGGAATACGAGAAATACGCTGACGAACTTGCCTGCCACTATCTCATTAATACCGATCGGCGAGGTCATCAGAAATTCGAAGGTGCGCAGTTTGCGCTCTTCCGCAAACAGCCGCATCGTCAGAATGGGCAGAATAATGAGGAGCACAAAGCGCATGCTGGCAAAGAGATTCCTGAAGACCAGGTCGTTCAAGTTTAACTGGGCCTGGCCGCCCTGCATCTGCATGATCTGAATGGCCTGATAGCCGGCGTAGACCACGTAGAGGTAGGACAAGAATCCGAAGATGAGCAGAAAAATGGCTCCGACTACATAGACCACCGGAGAGACAAAGTAGCCGCGCAGTTCTTTGGCGATAATGGTCTGCACCGGAGTCATGAGGCGGTCTCCTGTGTGGCCTGGGGGAGTTCGCTCACATGCTCAACTTGGGGCGTCATTCCCTCTTCATGGCGGGTCAGTTGCAGGAATACATCTTCAAGGGTCATGGAGATCGTCCGTAATTCGAGGAGCCCCCACTGATTGGCGATGACGAACCGGGCGACCTCATCACGCTTGTCCTGACCCAGCGCACATTCAAGGAGGAACGTGCCGGCGGACTGGCCTTGAAACACATTCAGAATGCCTGAAATGGATTGGAGTTTAGTCAGGCAGTTGTCCGGCGGTGTTTTGATCGTTACAGAAATCTTTTCCGAATGCCGAAGCCGGGCCGAGAGCTGATCGGGAGTGTCTTCCGCGACGATCCGTCCTCCGCTGATGATGACAACCCGCTGGCAGACGACGGTGGCTTCGGGGAGAATGTGGGTGCTGAGAATCACGGAATGCGACCCGGCCAGACTCTTGATCAAGTCCCGAATTTCGATGATCTGCTTGGGGTCCAGCCCGACGGTCGGCTCATCGAGGATCAAGACGGGCGGATCGTGGAGGACCGCTTGGGCCAACCCGACGCGCTGACGATAGCCTCTCGAGAGGTTCCCGATCAGACGATGGCGGACGCTGCCCAGGGCTAATTTCTCAATAGATTGATCAAGCGCCGTCGAGAGATTCTTTCCGACCATGCCGCGGAGCCGGCCGACGAAGGTCAGATATTCCGTGACGGTGAATTCCTGGTAGACCGGGGGCGTTTCCGGGAGATAGCCGATGCGGCGTTTCACTTCGAGGGGCTGGTCGGCGCAATCGAAGCCCGCCACTTTGGCCGTGCCTTCCGTCGCCGGCATGAAACAGGTGAGAATGCGCATGGTCGTGGTCTTCCCCGCGCCGTTCGGGCCGAGAAAAGCCAACACCTCTCCTTTGGCCACGGAAAACGTGACCCGGTCGATGGCCGTGAGATTCCCATACCGCTTGGTAATGTTCTGAACGTCAATCATGACTATGGTGTCGGGGTGATCAACTGTGAAGGAGTTTGTCGTACACTTGCACTGAACGAGCACATCGTCATCACGTTTCGGATCTTACTGAGTCCGCCGGGCTCAGTCAATACGGCACCGGCCAACACCGATGGCCGTCGATATCTGCAGAAGCAATCTTTACAGTTGGGGAGTGACCTGCTAGAGTTTTTCCCCGCGTCGTCGAATACGATTCGTCGCTGACTCGATCATCGTCACTTAATTTTTCTCGCAGAGGAGGTCCGTGTGAAACAGATGGCTTGGAGTGCAATTCTATTGGGGAGCCTGGTGTGGCTAGGGGGGTGTGCGGCCAAGGGTGAAGAAGTGCCGATGAATGTGGGGATCACACCGGCCGCAACGTCGACTGCGTCCGCTCCCGTCAGCTCGGTCAAAGTGGTGGTGATTCCTTTCCAGGACGACCGGTCTGACCGCACCAAGCTGGGGATTCGTCACTCGCTCTGGGGTTCCGATCAGGTCTTTACCGTCAAGAGTGGGACGATTGGAGAAGCCACGGCCAAAGCGTTCGCCGACTATCTGACCCGTAAGGGCTGGCGGGCGCAGTATGCGGCCTCTGCCAGTCAGGCCGGGGGGGCGGATGTGCTGATCTCAGGGAAGATTCTCGAGTTGTCGGCTGACGCGCATGGAGTAGTCGGATCCACTGACATCACCGCGAAAAGTAAACTGACCGTTCAGGCGGCCAACCAGGTGGACGGAAGTTCGATCACCAGCACAAATAGCCACACGGGGAACTACACCGTGTTCTGGTATGCCCCGGAAGACGGAGAGGAACTTGTGAGTGAAGTGCTGGAGCGGAACTTTGAAAAGTTCATGAGTTCGACCAAGTTCGATGGAACGGCATTGCGCTTTCGCTGAGAGCAATCTGTATAGGGAAGCCGACTCCAGGTCGGCTTCCCGGACTCTTGGTCGTTGGTTTGGCCGGTACTTTCCCCGACTGCAGGTTGACTCTCCTCCCCTGCTCCCTATATATAGCGTTACTGCGATTTCCCGAAGACATGCCGTTTTGTTCGTTCTTGTACCACCTGATTGTGAATGTGCACAGGACTTCCCCTATACAAACGTAGGGGGGTGAGGGGTACGCAGTCGGTATTGTTGAGGTCGGCAACCTCCCGTAGGCTGACAACTGTGAGCCGGACGTCCTAGCCTACAAGTGGAGGATCGAACGAAGATGACACACCAAATCTGTAAGACGCATCCGCGCGCCAGTCTTTCCGGGATTCTCCTGGCCGCCCTCTGTGTATCGTTCGGGGCCTGCTCATGGGTGCCGAAGGGGGAAACAGGGCTGGATGTCGGCATTAAGGACCGGGGGATTGCCTCCTGGTACGGAGAGCAGTTTCATGGCAAACAGGCTGCCAACGGGGAGCTGTTTGACATGCAGGCCCTTACCGCCGCGCACCGGACCCTTCCGCTCGGCAGCATGGTGCGGGTGGTAAATTTGACCAACGGGAAGCATGTCCGTGTCCGGATCAATGATCGCGGCCCCTATGTGAATGGCCGAATCCTTGATCTTTCCCAGGCCGCAGCCGTGAAGCTGGGCATGGTTCAGAACGGACTGTCTGTGATTCAATTGGAAGTCGTCGGAGACCGGCGTCCGGACTTTGTCCTGGCAGAAGAAGAGGCTCCTTCGACGCAATCCGCGCTTCTCAGTGTCCATTATCTCGACCCGCTCGCAATCCGGGTTTCTCCCGTCTCCACATTGGGATTGCCGATCTCCTCCTCGGCGCACCGTCCTCGCATCCTGCCGACCGATGTGCTGATGCAGCGGCGTATTCGTCGTGTGCCGTCTTTCTTAGCGGCCGACCACACAGCCCATACCGAAAACATCACGCTCGTCATCGGATAGCGGCGGGAGTCGGCGCGGTTGACAGTGCCGGAAGGTCTCCTCTACACTGAGCCGTCAAAATTCAAGGGCAGATCACGCCCATTATCGATTTGAGGAAGAGGAGTCAGACGGCATGGCGAAGAAGACGGCAGGAGAATCCGAAGAAGCCAAGTTGAAGAAGAAGCTCACCACGAAGAAGGCGGATGATGGCGGAGCCGCGTTGCGGGCTTTGCGAAAGCGGTTGAAGCGGGAACAGCGCCGCCGCCGATCCTTGGCGCTCAGGCAGAAACATGCCGCAGGAAAGAAGGCTGCAACGCCTGCGAAGTAGTCCGTTCATCATGATGTACGAACGAATGTTGTAGGATTGAACTATGGAACACCCCCGTCAAGCATCCCCGTCCGCAGAGACTTCTGACGCGCTTCCTGCCAGCGATGAGCTGGCCGACAAGGTGGCCGAAGACCTAGCGTTGACCCCTGCGGCTTCCCAGGAACTCGTGGCAGCCGCTCCTGACCAGGTCATCCTGGAAGAGGAGAAGGTCAAGGACGAGATCGAGATTCAGATCGATCTTCTCAGCGATCCGGACTGGGTGGTGCGGCGTGAAGCCGTCATTACGCTCGGAGAGATGGGTGACGAGCGTTGCGTCGAGCCGCTGTCACGCGCGCTGCGCGACGGTGACTGGCAAGTGCGCGAAGTGGCCATCGAGGCGCTCGGGCAGGTCGGCTCCCCGGCCGTCGAAATTCTCTTGAAGCTGCTCCGCGACTGGGATGTGCGGAAGTACGCCATCCTGGCGCTCGGAAAGATCCGTGATGAACGGGTCTTGGATCCCTTGATGGTGCAGCTGCGGAACGACGAATTCAAAGATGACGCGATCAATGCGCTCGTGGAACTCGGTGAGCCGGCGGTGCCGAAGTTTATCGCCGCGCTCAAGGACAAGGACGAGAGTGTCCGACAGAGCGCCGTATTGGGATTGGGCCGGATCAAACACAGCGAGTCGATCGATCCGCTCATCGCCATGTTGCAGGATAAAGACTGGTTTACCAGACTGATTGCGGCGGCTGCATTGGAATCGATCGGCGATGACCGGGGGCGTGAGGCGATCAAGCCGTTGCTCAAGGATCCCGATATGGTCGTTAAGATGCGTGTCGAGCGGATCCTGGCCAAGTGGAAGAAGCAGCCGGTGTCCCAACCGGCGAATGCCTAGCCTACCGGCTCAGTTCTTTGTCCAGTCTCAGTTGGATTTCGTCGAGCCGTTTCATCGGCATCGATTTTCCCATCGCCACTTCTAAGCGTACTTCCCGCAACGTGCTGGCCAACTCCCGCACCGCATCGAGTGTAGGATCAGCCTTTGCCCCCTTCGTCACGAGTTCCAAGACCGTCACCGCTTCACCCAGCTCCTTCGCCGCATCCCCAAAGTTGCGATCAAACAGGTTGGCCTTCGCTTGCACGACCCGTGACTTCGCATCCACTAGCCCCTGGCGGCGCCGCAAATCACGTTCAATGCCCTGCGTGGAATCCAAGACATTACGGGACATCTTGGTGATCGATTGCTGGAGATCGGTCACGGTCTGTCGGAGTGTGCCGACCGGGCGCTGACCGACAAAGTAGCCTGCCCAGAATGCAGCGGCGATCAGAATCAGAGTTCCGAGAAATTTGAGCATGGGCCTCCGGATGTCTATGGTCGACGTGTGGGTCGTTCGGCGCGTGCGGTCTGCTGCAAGAGGCTGCCGGCTGCGGCAATGCGCACCGCTTCGTCGGAGTCTTGCAAACCTTTTAGGAGAATCGGGATCACGGGCCCGGAGAGCTTGCCCAAGGCCTTCGCGGCCATAAGCCGCGGGAGCGGTTGCTGATCCTGGAGCAGCGCCTGCAGCACCGACAGCGCTTCCTTGTCCGACGTTGCGCTCAGTGCTTGGGCCGCGCTTCCGCGAATGGACGGGTCCGGATTTCTCGCTAGATCGGTTGCCATGAGCAAAACCGATGAATCGCCGAGGCGAAGCAGGCTCTCCGCAGCGCTGGCTCGCACTTGCAAACTGGGATCTCTCGTGAGGGCCTGCAACAAGGGACGATTCTCTTTGAGCCCTAATCGGCCCAGGCTGCCGGCTGCCACACCGCGTACCATCGCCATTTCATCGCCCAGCGCATGAGTCAGCGGGGCGACTCCTCCGGGGGATCCGAACTCTCCCAGTGCTCCGGCGGCAAAGGCCCGTACAGATGGGTTGGGATCATACACCGCCTGACTGAGCACGGCCAGGCTTGCCGGTCGTTTCAACCGGCCCAGCACGCCGATCGCGGCCATACGGACTTCGGCGTCCGGCAAGGTGGCGGCGTTCGTGATGTCGATGAGCATGTCAGTCTGGCCCATTTTATAGAGGGCCGCATAGGCGAAGATGGCCTCGGGCCCTTCTTCGGTTCTGCCGATTTCAATCAACCGCGGTTTCATCTCCATGACACGGGCATCGCCCAGCGCATTCATTGCGGCGATGCGGACGCTCGGCGCTTCGTCGTTGATAGCCCGTTTCAGCGCGCCTGATTTGGCGGCGAGACCGGCGCGTCCGATCGCTTCCGCGGCGCGTGCGCGCACCAACACCGAGCTATTCAGCAGGCCGTCTTCCAACAGCGGGCCGGTTTCCGGAAGGCCCAGCTCAGCCAGAACGGTGTAGGCCGCGATACGCACATGCTCTTTCTGATCGCGCACGCGGCTGGTCACGAGGCTGAGCGCGAGGGGTCTGAGCAACGTCAGATCGTCCGGTTGGCCTTCAGTCTTGATACGAGGATACAAAGGCAGGGCTTCTTCCCCGCGCCCGAGCTTCACAAAGCTCTGGAAGGTTAGGCGGAGCATGTCTTTTGACGGCGTGGCGTCTTTGGGGAGCGCCTGAAAGCGTTGCACGACGGCCGGGTAGTCGCCTGCCTTAAAGAGAGCGAGGAGCTCTTTGTCTTGGGAGGAAGTCGGGGAGGTCTCGGCCAGGGTTTCAATTGGTGCTGCAAGGAGGAGAGACAGACCAGCCAAAACGGCGAAGCAGTATGCCACAGCTAAGGCACTCTGTTGCGCACGATATGGAAGTCCCGCCGCGGAGGCCTTTACCATGACGACGGCGTGCGGACAGCGGCTCCGCTGTACATCGTCTCGACGTAGTCCTTCACCATGCGTTTCGTGCAGAACTGAGGGGCGACAGTCCGGATACATTCCTTCACCATTTGGAGCCAGCCTCGCGGCGTGCCGTCGAGGTCGCGCTGATAGTAAAGGGGTACGACTTCTTGTTCAAGCAGGCGATAGAGCTCTTCCGAGTCATGGACATCCTGCTCGTGCTGGTCGGTCGAGGGCGGCAGCGGGTCAATGCCCCAGCCGTTCGCGCCGTTGTAGCCTTCTTTCCACCAGCCGTCGAGCACGCTGCAATTGATCACGCCGTTCAGCGCGGCTTTCATGCCGCTGGTGCCGCTGGCTTCAAGGGGGAAGCGCGGGGTGTTGAGCCACACATCCACGCCCTGCACTAAGAACTTGGCCATGTGCATGTCGTAGTCTTCGAGAAAGGCGATGTGGCCGCCGAGCTTGTGGTCGTTACAGAAATTCACCACCTCATGGATGAAGTAGCGCCCCGGCTCATCGGCAGGATGGGCTTTGCCGGCGAACACGAGCTGCACCGGCCGCCAATGATTTTGCAACAGACGCTTCAGCCGTTCGAGATCACGGAAGAGCAGCGTCGCCCGTTTATAGGTGGCGAAGCGGCGGGCAAATCCTAAGGTCAAGGCTTCCGGATCCAACAGCGTTCCGCGAGCGATGACTTGCGAGGATTGGAGATGGCCGTTGATCCACCCGGTACGGGCCCGTTCGCGGATAAATCGCATCAGCTTGCGTTTCATAGTCTTGCGCACCGCCCAGAGTTCGCCATCCGGAATATCTCTCACCCGCTGCCACATGGCCTGTTCATCACAGCGTCCGGCCCAGTCAGGGCCCAGGAATTTGCCGTAGAGCTGGTTCATCTCCAGGCCGATCCAGGTCGGGGCATGAATGCCGTTGGTCACGCTCTTGATCGGTACCAGGTCTGTCGCGAGGCCGGGCCAATGGTGCTGCCACATCTCGCGGGAGACCCGGCCATGTTCGCGGCTCACGCCGTTCACATACGCCGCCTGGTTCAAGGCCAGCGCCGTCATGTTGAAGCCCTGTCCGCGCGATTCCGGTGTTTCGCCGAGCCGGAGGAATTCCTCCCGACTCAATCCCAGTTGTTCCCAATAGCCCGCGAAGTAACGATCCATCAAATGATGGGGGAAGACATCATGGCCGGCCGGGACCGGGGTATGGGTCGTAAAGACCGTGCTCTGGCGAACCAGTTCGCTGGCCTCTGCGTGGGTCGATCCCTTCTGGATGAATTCACGGATGCGTTCCAACGTCAGAAAAGCCGAGTGCCCTTCATTGGCATGAAAGACGGTCGGATTGATCCCGAGTTCCCGCAGCATTCGCAGGCCGCCGATGCCGAGGAGGATTTCCTGGCAGAGACGGATTTCCTGGTCGCCTCCATAAAGACGGGCCGAGAGCGCTCGATTCTCCGGATCATTCTCCGGGACATCGGCGTCGATCAAATAGAGCACAATGCGTCCGACTTCGACGCGCCACACCTGTGCGGCTACCGTACGATGGCCCATCACGACCGTAATTCTGCAGGGTGCGCCTGATGGAGTGAGGGCCGGGCGGATCGGGGACTCTTCGCGGTTGAACGGTGCATAGGCTGCTTCCTGCCAGCCCTCCGGCGTGATCCGCTGATGGAAGTAGCCTTGCGGGTACATGAAGCCGATGCCCAGGAGCGGCACGCCCAGGTCGCTGGCTTCTTTGCAATGGTCGCCCGCGAGGATGCCCAGGCCGCCGCTATAGATGGGGATGGAAATGTGCAGGCCGAATTCGGCGGAAAAATAGGCGATGGACGGGCTCTTCGGATGGCCGTACTTGTTGCCGTACCACGTACCATTGCCCAGACGGTATTCGTCAAAGCTTTTCATCACCGCCGAGTAATGCCGGATAAAGGTCGGATCGTGCACGAGTTGCTGGAGCCGTTCGGGTTTCACTTCCTGGAGCAGGCGAACCGGATTGTGATGGGTGAAGTACCAGAGGGTCGGATCGATCAGTTCGAACAGTTGCCGGGCTTCCAGCGTCCAACTCCACCAGAGGTTTTGTGAGAGCTCGGCCAGACGGATCAAATTCTGGGGGAGGTGTTTGGGAATAGGATTCGCGTTCTCGACAGTATCCACACTGGCTCCTTTGCGTGAGGCGCGTTGAGAAAGTTAGGGGCGATCGGCTGAAGACTGGTGGATCGGTTGAGCCGTGGTCAGGCGTGTCCGGTCTTGTGCCATGAGTTCCATTCCTCAGAGAATGCCACGGCGGCGTAGCGTTCGCCAAGGATTTTTGCAACTCGGTTCAGGTGCTTAGTGAGTTGCTGCAGCTCGGCGGGTGTAAGATCCCCGCGAAAACGCGGATGGAGGCCCCAGCGTGTTTCGACTTCTTCGCCGCTCACGTTCGACATGAGGCTCACGAGCTTGATGTCCTGCCCCGTCGGACCTTTCTTGGCCGGCTCACCGTTGCCGGTGGCTTTTGCTGGTTGCTGAGTCGGAGAGGAGGGCGCGGCTGTGGGCGGCGCTTGTCCCTGCAGGACGGCGCTGACTGCGGGAATAATGGCGCTCGCGCACAGGGTTGCAGCGGCGATGACCTGGCCGTTCTGCGGGGCTCCCAGTGTCTGGGCGACGCGCTCAGCAAAGGCCTGAAAGAGTTCATTCTTCGGTTTTGAGTCTTCGGTGATGAGGAATTTGTATTTCTCGTAGAGGTCGCGGCTTTCCGCCACGGCGTTGCCGACCGTCAGGACGATTTCCATCTGGTCTGCATTGTTGCCGAATGCCGGCTCCAACACGGTCTTCAGTTGAGTGGTCACTGCGTCTTCCAGTCCGTTCATGAATTCCAACTGATCCTTGATCGGGATATGCAGTGCTGTCAGCCGGTCGGTCAGGTTGAACATGACTTTCAGGAATTCGAGATAGACGCCCCACTCATCCTGCCGCTTCAGTTTCAGCGCCTGCTCCGGGGCATTGCGCTTCATCATCGTGACGGATTCGCCCGAGACGGCGAGCATGAGTTCGGCGAGCTGGCGAAGTTGCGCTTGGTATTCTTTGTTGGCGGTTCCCATAAGTGCTCCTGTTCAAGGAGCGCGATTATAGCGGAGGGATGTTTGGGGATGGAAGGGGTGGTTTTGGGGACTTAGCGCAGGGGATGGCTCGTTGAGAAGGGGTTCGGCGGTGTGTTATACAGCCCAGCCTGCTGATTGGTATCATGCCGTTCGGCCTTCCCCCTGGTAACTCATGGAACGAGAAGTTAAAACCTACGTCCTCAAGCGCTCCGATGATGACGCTGCGCCGCGCAAGCTG
>Ga0315912_10006155_pt1 | contig 10824 bp, 9 predicted proteins | sample VfabasoilMG_FD_204469 | JGI IMG/M metagenome (GOLD analysis project Ga0315912, IMG submission 204469) | Garden soil microbial communities collected in Santa Monica, California, United States - V. faba soil | ecosystem: Environmental > Terrestrial > Soil > Garden | place: USA: California...
AGTTCCTTCACCAGTTCCGAGCGCAACAGGCTGGCCAGCTGCCCGCGCAGCGCGTCGCGATCCTTCTTGGTGAGTTCCTTGTGTTCTCGCTCCCAGCCTTTCTTGAAGACCACTTCGGTGGGGCCGAACATCACATTCTGGTACTGGTTGAACGTCGCCACCGGCAGCCGATACACGCCAACCTTGGCGCCCGAGGGCACGCGCACCAGGCCTTCTTCGGTGACGTCGGGTTCATCGTCGTTCTGCCACGGTACTTCGCCCTGCGCTGCGGCACCGAACAGCAACCCCGTCAAAGCCAGCGTCCAGATTTTCATGTTTACCCCGCCTGCAGGATGGACAGTGTATTCCCACAAGGGTTCATGTCAGTCGTGGACCGCACGTAGATCGGGCACGGTTCGGCGCTTCGGGTAATCGGTTCAACGGCTTCTACCCCTTTGGTGAGATAGAATCCCGCGACCCAGCCGGCGCACACTGCGATTCCCCCGGCCCCAAGAACAACATGACGACTCGTCCACTGATCTCAGCGGCTGTGGCCGCCCTGTTTGTCGCCGCTTGTGGCCAGCAGCAGGGAATGCCCGAAATGCCACCCCCCGAGGTCGGCGTCGTCGTGGTGCATGCCCAGCCCGTGGCCCTCATTCGGGAAGCTTCGGCGCGCCTGGCGCCCACCCGCGCCTCGGACGTGCGTGCCCGGGTACCTGGGGTGCTGCAGAAGCGCCTATATAAGGAGGGCAGCATGGTCAAGGAAGGCCAGCTGCTCGTACAGATCGATCCGGCGCCATACCGTGCCGCCCTGGCAGCGGCCAATGCCAGCCTCGAACAGGCCGAGGCGGCCGCGAAGAACTCGAGCGTCACCGCGGCGCGCAATCGCGAACTGATCAAGCAGAACCTGGTGTCGCGCAAGGACCTCGACGATTCGGAGGCGCTGGAGCGGTCCAATGCCGCGGCGGTTTCGGCCGCGCGGGCGCAGGTGGAAACCGCGCGCATCAACCTGGGCTACGCAAACGTCACGGCGCCGATCTCCGGCCGTGCCGGCCAGATGCGCGTGCTCGAAGGCGCGCTGGTCGGGCAGGGCGAAGCCACGCTGCTAACTACCGTCGAGCAGGTCGATCCGATCTACGTGTTCTTCGACCAGCCGGCCTCCGACTTCGAGCGGCTGCGGCGCGCGCAGGCGGCCGGGCAGGTGACGATCTCCGAAGGGCACAAGGCCGAGGTGCGCGTGATTCGCGCCGACGGCTCCGAGTACCCGCATACGGGCACGCTCGACTTCTCCGATTTCAGCGTGAATCCGTCCACGGGAGCGGTGGCATTCCGCGGCATCGTCCCGAATCCCGATCGCCTGTTGCTGCCGGGCATGTACGTTACCGTGCGGCTGAACGCCGGTGTGCTCAACAACGGCTTCGAGGTGCCGCAGCTCGCGGTGCAACGCGACGCCCAGGGCGCGTACGTGCTGGCGGTGGCGAAGGATGGCACGGTCGAGAACAAGCGCGTCGACGTCGTGGGCACGGTCGGCGTCAACTGGGCCGTCAGCTCGGGACTCGCGGACGGTGAACAGATCATCGTCTCCGGCCTGCAGCGTGCGGCGCCCGGCATGAAGGTGGCGGCCAAGCCCGTGGAAGCCGCGCCCGACGCCGATGCGGCGCCGGTCAAGACCGCTTCCGGTAACTAACTAATCATGTTGCCGCACTATTTCATCGACCGGCCGGTGCTGGCCTGGGTCATCGCCATCCTCATCATGATCGGCGGCGGCCTGGCGATCTCGCGCCTGCCGGCCGCGGCCTACCCGGATATCGCGCCGCCGCAGGTCTCGATCAACGCGGCCTACCCGGGCGCCAACGCCGATACCATCGAACGCACCGTTACCCAGATCATCGAGCAGCAGCTCACCGGTCTCGACCGGCTGCTGTATTTCACCTCGTCGTCGAATTCCAACGGCAGCGCCAGCATCACTCTGGTGTTCGAAAACGGCACCGACGCGGACGTCGCGGTGCTGCAGACGCAGAACCGCGTCAAGCTCGCCGAGGCGCGGCTGCCCAGCGAGGTCGTGGTGCAGGGCCTGTCGGTCTCCAAGGTCAACACGGGTTTCATCATCGCGCTCGGCGTGCGTGCGCCCAAGGGCGGTGTGTCGTCGGCCGTCCTCAACAACGTCATCTCCTCCCAGGTGCTGGATCCCATCCAGCGCATCCCGGGCGTGAGCCGTGCCGACCAGTTCGGCTCCTCGTATTCGATGCGCATCTGGCTGAACCCGGACAAGCTGCGCAGTTTCCGCCTGAGCGCGGCCGACGTGTTGCAGACGGTGCGTGCGCAGAACGTGCAGTTCGCGACCGGCGCCGTCGGTAGTGCGCCCTCGGTGCCGGAGCAGCAGATCACCGCGCCGGTGAGCGCGGAAGGCCGCTTCAGTTCGGTGGAGGAGTTCGAAAACGTCATCCTGCGCACCGAACCCAACGGCACCAGCGTCAAGCTCAAGGACGTCGCTCGTGTCGAACTCGGCCTGGCGGACTACGGTTTCGACGTGCGCCTCGACGACCAGCCCGTCAGCGGTTTCGGCGTGACGCTGTTGCCGGGCGCGAACGCGCTCAGCGTTGCAGATGCCGTCAAGGCGCGCATGGATGAGCTGCAGAAAGGATTCCCGCCCGGCGTCGAGTGGTTCGTGGCACTGGATGCCACTGCGTTCATCAAGCACGCCATCAATGAAGTCATCTTCACGCTGTGCGCGGCCGTAGTGCTGGTGTTCATCGTGATGCTGGTATTCCTGCAGAGCTTCCGCGCCACGTTGATTCCGACGCTGGTGGTGCCGGTGGCCCTCATGGGTGCCTTCATCGGCATGGAGCTGTTCGGGTTCTCGATCAACCAGCTCACGCTGTTCGGCATGGTGCTGGCGATCGGCATCGTGGTGGACGACGCCATCGTGGTCATCGAATCCGTCGAGCGCCTGATGCGCGAGGAGCACCTGTCGCCCCGCGACGCGACTCGCAAGGCCATGGACCAGATCACCAGCCCCATCATCGCGATCTCGCTGGTACTGGCAGCCGTGTTCGTTCCAGCGGCGATGCAGACCGGCTCGGTGGGCGTCATCTACCAGCAGTTCGCGTTGACCATCGCGATCTCGATGCTGTTCTCGGCGTTCCTGGCGCTGTCGCTGACGCCGGCGCTGTGCGCCACGCTGCTGCGCCCCGAACACCTCAAGGAAAACCGCTTCTTCAAGCTGTTCAACCACGGCTACAACGCGACGCAGCGCGAATACCTGCACGTCGTGAACTTCAGCCTCAAGCACAAGTTCTGGTGGGGCGTGGGCTACGTGCTGCTGGTCGCCGTGGGTTTCTACCTGCTGTGGTTCCGGGTACCGGGCAGCTTCGTGCCCGACGAAGACCAGGGTTACGTCATTGGCATCGTGCAGCTGCCTCCGGGTTCGACCATCCAGCGCACGCGCGAGGTCATGCGCCGCGTGGGCGAGAAGATCCGCGAGTCGCCGACGGTGCACCAGGTGTTCGAAGTCTCCGGTTTCGGCTTCACCGGCAGCGACGAGAGCGCGGGCATTCTCTTCGTTCGGCTCAAGGAGCTCAAAGAACGCAAGGAAACGGCCGCGGAATTCATCAACTGGGCGTTCGGCAACGTCGCGGGTTCGGAGCGCGATGGTTTCGTGTTCTTCGTCAACCTGCCCACCATCGAGGGCCTGGGGCAGTTTGGCGGCTTCGAGATGTGGCTGGAGGATCGAAGCGGCCAGGGCGGGGATGCGCTCCTCGCCGCGCAGAACACGCTGGTGCAGAAGGCGTCACAGAGCAAGATTGTGCAGGGCGTGCGTTACACCGGGTTTGCGCCCTCGCCACGCCTCGAGCTCAAGCTCGACCGTGCGCAGGCGCAGTCCATGGGTCTCGAGATCGACGACGTCTACAACGCGGTGCAGATCATGCTCGCGCCGGTGTACGTGAACGATTTCTACTACCAGGGCCGCGTGCTGCGCGTACAGATGCAGGCCGATGCGCAGTTCCGCATGAGCGAGGACGCGCTGCGCCGCTTCTACCTGCCGACCAATGCCGCCAACAGCGCCTACGTGCTCCAGGGCGAAACCACCAGCGACGGCATGGTGCCGCTGGCTTCGGTACTCAGTTCGAAGTGGGTGGTCGCGTCGCCGACCCAGCAGCGTTTCAACGGTTTCGCCGCCATGCAGATCGTCGGGTCGAACAACCAGGTCGAAGGCTACAGCTCCGGCGATGCGATGAAGGAGATGAACCGCATTGTCGCGCGGGACCTTCCGCCCGGATTCGGCGTCGATTGGGCGGGTCAATCGCTGCAGGAAATCCGTGCGGGAGTGGAGGCGCCGTTGCTGTTCGGCCTTTCCATCTTCGTGGTGTTCCTGTGCCTGGCCGCACTCTACGAGAGCTGGATCACCCCGGTCGCGGTGTTGCTGGTCGTGCCGGTGGGCATCATCGGGGCAATCATCGCGGCTTTCAGTACGGGTTTGTCGAACGACGTGTTCTTCAAGATCGGCCTGATCACCATCATCGGCCTGTCCGCCAAGAACGCCATCCTGATCGTGGAGTTCGCCGTTCTCGCTCAACAGCGGGGCGTGCCGCTTTACCAGGCGGTCATGGAAGCGGCGCGGCTGCGACTGCGGCCCATTCTCATGACGTCTTTCGCCTTCATTCTCGGCGTGTTGCCGCTGGTGTTCTCCAGTGGCGCCGGCGCCAATGCGCGCCGGTCCATCGGCACGGGTGTCGCCGGCGGAATGTTGTCAGCAGCGGTGCTGGGTGTAATGCTGGCGCCCGTGTTCTACGTGGTCATCCGCAGTCTGACGGGTGACAAGCTGGTCCTGGAAGGGAAGCCTGAACGGCAGATGAATCATCCGCCGATGTTTGGCAAGGACGAGGGGCCGCGGAACCATTGAGCGTGGGAACTCGACTCACAGCCAGTGAGTCGAAATTCGTACGAGGTATCTATGAAAACGTCACTGGTCACAACCCTGCTGGTTGCCGCTTCCATGGCCGGTTGCGCCACTTCCCCGAAGCTCGATTACACCGACTACGCGGGCGAACCGATCAAGTCGTTCTACATGCATGACTTCGACGGCTGGACCCCGGTGTCGAAGGATCAGCTGATCGTGTGGACTGGCATCAACGAGGCCTATCTGCTCACCGTCACCGGCTATTGCCCGGACCTGAAATTCGCGAACACCGTCGCCGTGACCTCAACGGCCAACACGGTCGACAAGTTCGAGAAGGTGCTGGTCGGACGCGATCGCTGCTTCATCCGGGAAATCCGTCCCGTCGACACCAAGCAGATGAAGGCGGACCGCAAGGTGCTGGCCGAACAGATGAAGAAGCCGGCGACCTGATCGCGCGCTACAGGTGCTGCAGGATTGGCGTCAGCATCAGCGCAAGTCCCACCCAGCCGGCGGCGAACACCAGCGTCCGCACCACCGGGATGCCGGCCATGTAGATGGCCACGTACACGGCGCGCGCGATCAGGAACACCAGCGCGCCGGTCCTGGCCATCGCGGCCTCGGGCACGATCAGCATGTCGAGAAACGCCAGCCCCAGGAAAACCGGCATGGCCTCCTGCATGTTCGCGAGTGCGCGCGCGGCTCTCTGGCCGGTCACCATGAGAGGGCGCATGTGATCGCGGTTGCCTAACCGCTCCTTGAGACCGTCCGGCTCGCCCGGCGCCGGGGGCTCACGGAAACGCCCCGGGATGAGCGTCTGGATGACGAACAGGGCGAGCACAAGAAGCACGAGAATGGCCATGGGAGGGCTCCGGCGATGGTCAGGACATATAACTACGTCGCAAAAATATATATGAATGCCTAAGGGCGTGGCGGGAACCGTAGAATCGCGGCCCATATGAATGCGAGGGGCATTCTGCTTCTAACATCCCTGGCCTTGCTGGCCGGGTGCAGTCCGTCCGAACAGCCCGCGCCGCCACCGCGCGCCGACTGGGTGTTGCAGTCGCGCGTGGCGTTCTTCGAGAAGGACGGCAAGACGACGCGCCCCGCGCCAAAGGAAAACCTGAGGCTGTGGGTGCCGTACGTGGTGGGCGATCTGTATGGCGCGCCCAATGCGGGCGAACTCGCCCCCGTGGCCTTCAAACCCGACCTCAGCTTCTCGCTGGACCTCAACAAGAGTCACGAGAAGCTCGCGCTGGCCCTGGTCCCGACCGAGTTCTCGCAGAAATGGATGACCATCGAACCCAAGGAGGCACGTGTCGCGCGCCTGTCGCCGTGGGTCATGCCGGAGAAGGACATCACGCCCGTGGGCCTGTGTGAGTGGTTAGACACCGACACCGGCGACAAGCTCATGCTGGTGTACGTCGACCGCCCGGCGCGCATCCGCGGAGAGATCGTGTACGAGGGGCGCAGCCTCCGATTCGACATAGAATCGAAGGAAGCCGGGTACCTGTGGATCCGCCAGCCCGAGGGGAGCGGCGAATACCGCGTTGCCCCCTGGCCTGGGAGGGTTTTGCTCGCCGTCATGCCGAATTAAGGGTATTTTCCGCAACCGCGGACCCTTCCGTTCAACGAGAGCGCGACCATGCATCGAAACCTTCTCGTGGCAATTTCCGGCGTTGCCGTATCTGCCACGTTTCTCACCGCCTGCAAGCCGAAAGAAGAAGCAGCCCCACCGCCGCCGCCCGCCGCGGCAGCCGAGCCTGCGAAACCGGCCGGTGCGGATCCGGCGCTGTTCAAGACCCAGCCGCTGGACATCGACATCTACTCCGCTGACCCGTCGGCGCACGTGTTCAACGGCAAGATCTACATCTACCCCTCGCACGACATCGACTCGGGCATCCCGAGCGACGATCTCGGCAACCAGTACGACATGAAGGACTACCGCGTGCTGTCGATGGATTCCATCGGCGGGCCGGTCACGGTTCACGACGTCGGTCTCGACATCAAGGACGTGCCGTGGGCGAAGGAGAAGATGTGGGCCCCGGATGCCGCCGAGAAGGACGGCAAGTACTACCTGTACTTCCCGGTGAAGGACAAGGAAGGCGTGTTCCGCATCGGCGCGGCCGTCGGCGACAAGCCGGAAGGCCCGTTCAAGGCGCAGCCCGAAGCCATCAAGAACAGCTTCAGCATGGACCCGGCCGTGTTCAAGGACACGGACGGCAAGTACTACATGTACTTCGGCGGCCTGTGGGGCGGCCAGCTGCAGCACTGGAAGACCGGCAAGCACACGCCGCAGGACGACTCGCAGCCGGCGGACGACAAACCCGCGCTGTATCCGAAGGTCGCGCGCATGGCCGACAGCATGACCGAGTTCGCCGAGAAGCCGAAGGACCTCAAGATCGTCGACGAGAACGGCAAGACCATTCTCTCGGGCGATCACGTGCGTCGCTTCTTCGAAGCCTCGTGGATGCACAAGTACAAGGACAACTACTACTTCTCGTACTCCACCGGTGACACGCACACCATCTCGTATGCGATGGGCAAGTCGCCGTACGGTCCGTTCACCTACAAGGGCGTGATCCTGCAGCCCGTGCTCGGCTGGACGAACCACCACTCGATCTTCGAGGCGCCGGATGGCAAGTGGTACATCATTTACCACGACGCGCAGAAGTCGAATGGCGTGAACCACCTGCGCAACGTGAAGGTGCCGCTCGAGATCACGTACAACGAAGACGGCACGATCCAGCCGATCGACGCGTACTCGGGTGACGATGCACCGCCCGCGGCGGCTGCGCCGGCGGAAGCGGCTCCGTCGCAGACTCCGGCCCCGGCGGAAACGAAGTAATGGGGACATTCCTCGTTTGCTAGCAAACGGGGACACTCCTGGCGATCAGAGGGGCGGCGCAAGCCGCCCCTTTTCTTTTGGCGCCGGGATCTTTGGGCTTATCATCGTCGCCCAATGAATGCCGAGGAAACCCTGCCCACCTCGCCGTCGCTGACCCGACGCCGGCGAACCTTCCTGGCGCCCCTGTGGTTGTTAGCCCTGGCGGGCATCCTCGCGGTTGCCGCTGCGTTCATCTATTGGCACTCGGCCACCACCACGACCATCGTGCTGCTGCGGCATGCGGAGAAGCAGGTCGGTTCGCCCGACGACGCGCCGCTCTCGCCGCAGGGTGAGCTGCGTGCCACGAAGCTCGCGCAGATGTTCGGGGATGCCGAGGCTTTCGGGCGCGTCCAGCGGATCTACGTGAGCGACACGCGCCGCAGCCAGCAGACGGCCGCGGGTCTCGCGCAGCGCTTGAATCTCAAGCCCGTCGTCGTCGACGCGAAAATCTCGAGCGGCGACCTGGCGCGCCGGATGCTGAGCGAGAACCGTGGCGGCCTCGCCATCGTGGTCGGGCACAGCAACACCGTGCCGCAACTGGTGGCGAAGCTGGCGAATGCCGAACAGGTGCCGGCGATCGGGGAAGAGGAATTCGACACGCTGTACGTCGTGACCGTGCCCACCATCGGGCGCCCGTCGGTACTGCGCATGAAATACTAGGCGCGCATCCTTTCTTCGTTGCGCAGCTCGATGGCCTTCTTGATGAAGGCTTCGTGCTCACCGATCGAGAAGTGCGCCTTCACGCGATCCTTGATGAGCCGGTCCTGGCCGATCAGGTACGTCACGCGCTGCACCCACACTCCGAGCAGCCCGTTGACGCCGAACATCTTGATGACTTCCTTGGTCTCATCGCAGAGCAGCGTGAAGGGCAGGTTGTGCTTTTCGCGGAAGCGCTTGTGGCTGTCCGGGCTCTGCGGACTGATGCCCGCCACGGTGAGGCCGGCACGGCTGATCTCGCGGTGCAGGTCGCGGATCGAACAGGCTTCCCGGGTGCAACCGGGTGTGAAATCGGCGGGGTAGAAGTACACGATGGCCGGACCGTCCTTGAGCAGGCTGGTCAGCGAAATGTCGTGGCCGTTGTGGTCCGGCAGCGTGAACTCGGGTGCTTTTTGACCGATTTCCAGCATGGGGCCGATATTAAGAGCGAATCGCTTGCCGGAGCCAGTGTCCCTGCTAGAATCGCGCGCCTTCCGGGGCCTCAGTCCTCGGGGTTTGCAATGGTGTGGGGCGGTAGCTCAGCTGGGAGAGCGTCGCGTTCGCAATGCGAAGGTCGAGGGTTCGATCCCCTTCCGCTCCACCAGCAAACCTAGGGAACGACGACGATCTTCCCCATCTGCTGGTTCGATTCCAGGAAGCGGTGCGCGTCCACGATACGTTCCAGCGGGAACGTCTTCGCGATCACCGGCTTCAGATTTCCCTCGTCCAGGCCGCGCAGCACCAGGTCCTTGGCGCGAGCGAAGCGTTCGGGGTAATTCCAGATGGTCGACGCCACCCAGCCGCGGATGCTCAGGTTCTTGAACGCCGCCGGCCAGTGCGGATGCATCGTGGGCTGACCCGACAGGCCGCCATATATAAAGAGCGTGCCATCGACCGCCGTGGCATTGGCCAGCGTCTCCACGTAGGGCCCGCCCACCGGGTCGAACACGATGCGCGCGCCCTTGCCGTTCGTGATCTTCATGACTTCAGCGACGAGATCGGTCTCCTCGGTGGCGATCACGTGCTTCGCGCCGTGTTCCAGCAGCGCCTGGCGCTTGTCACTTTTCCGCGTGGCCGCGATGGGCGTGGCGCCCGCCCAGTTCGCGAGCTGGATGGCGGCGAGTCCCACGCTGCTCGAGGCCGCACGGATGATCACGTAATCGCCGACCGTGGCATGCGTGACTTCGATGATGGCCATCGCGGTGAGGTACTGCATCCAGATCGACGCGGCTTCCATGGCGCTGAGTTTCGGCGGCGCCGCGAGCACGCTGCGCGCCGGCACGATGGCCGACTCGGCGTACACGCCGTATTCGCCGAAGCGATAAGTGGGCAGCACGCAGACCCGCTCGCCGGCCTTTATGTCACGAACATCGGCACCGACCGCTTCCACCACACCCGCGGCTTCGTAGCCCATGAGCGTCGGCAGTTTCGGTTTGACCGGGTACTGGCCCGCTCGAAACGCGGCCTCGGAGCGGTTGAGGCCGATGGCTTCGATGCGTACCCGCAGTTCGCCCGCGCCGGGAGCGCCCACTTCGAGATTCTCCAGGCGCAGGACTTCGGGAGGGCCCTGCTCGTGGATTCGGACGACCTGGGTCATGGCGCATCTCCGGTGACAGGCCGGTAGGGTACAGTACCGACCGCGCGCCCCCGTAGCTCAGTGGATAGAGCGACCGCCTCCTAAGCGGTAGGTCGTCGGTTCAACTCCGGCCGGGGGCGCCAACTCCGGACGAGCATTGGATACGCATGAGCACAACAGTAAGCCGCCTCGAAGAAGCGGCAGGTCATCTCAGGCACACCATCCGCACCGCCACCGAAGGGCTCGTGGGCCGCGAACAGCTGGCCGAGCTCATCGTGCTCGCGGCGGTGGCGCAGGAGCACCTTCTGGTGATCGGTCCGCCGGGAACCGGCAAAAGCGCCGTTGTCAGGCGAGTGGCGCAGGCGCTCGGCGGGCGCTACTTCGAATATCTGCTGGGTCGATTCACCGAACCGTCCGAGCTGTTCGGCGCAGTCGACCTCAAGAAGTTGCGCGAAGGCACGGTGGAAACCGACGTCACGGGCATGCTGCCCGAGGCGGACGTGGCGTTTCTGGACGAAGTCTTCCTCGGTTCCACGGCCATCCTCAACACGCTGCTCACGCTGCTCAACGAGCGACGCTTCCGCCGCGGCCACACCCAGATCGAGTGTCCGTTGCGGGTGTGCGTCGGCGCGGCCAACGGATTGCCCGATGACGAATCGCTGGCGGCGTTCGGCGACCGCTTCCTGATCCACGTGTTCGTCGATCCGCTGCCGGACCATCAGCTGGAAACGATGCTGACCGGTGGCTGGCGATCCGATCACAGCGCGGTATTGCCGGAAGGCGGCCTCG
>Ga0315912_10006156_pt1 | contig 10824 bp, 8 predicted proteins | sample VfabasoilMG_FD_204469 | JGI IMG/M metagenome (GOLD analysis project Ga0315912, IMG submission 204469) | Garden soil microbial communities collected in Santa Monica, California, United States - V. faba soil | ecosystem: Environmental > Terrestrial > Soil > Garden | place: USA: California...
GCTGGCGACCGGCGTCGTCATTCATTTTCTGACGCTGCCGACGGAGCTCGATGCGAGCTTCGTGCGCGCGTTGCCGCTGCTGAAGCAGCACAACGTGATCCGCTCCGAGGACATGCCGCGCGCGCGCCGCTTGCTCACGGCGGCCGCGTTCACCTATGTCGCCGTGGCGCTGCAGAGCCTGCTGAATATCGCGCGCTGGTGGGCGATCCTGCGCCGCTGAGCGGCTACGACTTCGAGAGCAGCTTCGTCATCTGCCACGCCGAAACCGGCCTCGAGATGTAATAGCCCTGCAGCTCGTCGCAGTCGTTCGCGCGCAGGAAGGCGAGCTGCTCCTCGGTCTCGACGCCCTCGGCAAGAACTTTGAGGCCTAGATTGTGGCCGAGCGCAATGATGGCGCGCACGATCACGGCGTCGTCGGCGTCCGCAATGTGCTGCACGAACGAGCGGTCGATCTTCAACCGGTCCACCGGGAAACGCTTCAAATAGCTCAGGCTCGAGTATCCCGTCCCGAAGTCGTCGACGGCGATGTGCACGCCGAGCTTTTTGATCGCATGCAGCATCTCGACCATTCGCTCCCCGGCGTGCATGACCGTGCTCTCGGTGATCTCGATCTCGAGCGAGCCGGAATCCAAGCGCGTTTCTTGGAGGACTCTGGCGATGAGCGGCACGAGTGCGTCGCCGCGAAACTGCTGCGGCGAAATGTTCACGGAGACGGAGCACGCGAGGCCAGCGTCGAGCCAACGTTTGTTCTGCGCGCACGCGGCCTCGAGCACCCATTCGCTGATTTGGCCGATGAGGCCGATCTCCTCGGCCACCGGGATGAACGTGGCCGGCGATACCATGCCGCGACCCGGCACGTGCCAGCGGATCAGCGCCTCCGCACCAATGATTCGCCACGTCGTCAGCTGAACGCGCGGTTGATAGTGCAGCTCGAACTGCCCGCGCTCGAGCGCGCGCCGTAGCTGACTCTCCAGGTCGAACCGTTCTTTGATCGCGCGGTTCAGCTCCTCGGTGAAGAACTGGAAGTTGTTGCGGCCCTGCTCCTTCGCGCGATACATCGCCGAGTCGGCGTGCTTGAGCAAGGTCGCGGGATCGCTGCCGTCGTCGGGATAAAGCGCCACTCCGATGCTGCAGGTGACCTCGAGGTCGCTCTGCCCGTAACGCAGCGGCGCCGCTATCGTCGGCAGCAACCGCTCGATGGCGGTGGCCACGGTGTCCTGGCCCGCATGGCCGTGCAGCAGTAGAACGAACTCGTCGCCGCCGAGGCGGGCGACGGTGTCGGTCTCGGCCACGGCGGCCGTCAGCCGCTCCGCCATGACCTGCAGCAGCCGATCTCCGACGTCGTGGCCCAGCGTATCGTTGACGAACTTGAATCGATCGAGGTCGACGAATACAACGGCGAGCCGTGCGCCGTAGCTCGCGGCGGTGTAGATCGCCTGCTGTAGCCGGTCGTTCAGCAGCGACCGGTTCGCGAGCCCCGTCAGCGAGTCGTAGTTCGCTTGCTGCTCGATGCGGGCCTGGTTCAGGCGGCGCTCGGTTATGTCCTCGACGGTGCCCTCGTAGTGCAGAACGCGGCCTTCGTCGTCGAACACGGCGCGGGCGTTCTCGGAGATCCAAATCGTGTCGCCGTTCTTGCGATAGACGCGCGACTCGAACCCGCTGATCTCGCCGCGCGCCTTGACGATGCGCATGAATTCCTCGCGGCGGCCCGAGTCGACGTAGAGCTGGCTCTTGATGTCGCGCAACGATGCGACGAGCTCCTGCGGCGTCGCGAACCCGTAGATACGCGCAAGCGCGGGATTGGCGTCGAGATAGCGGCCGTCGGGAGTCGTCCGGAAGATGCCTTCGATGGCGTTGTCGAACAGGCTGCGGTAGCGGCGCTCGGCTTCGCGCAACGCTTCCTCTGCTTCGACGCGAGCCGAAATGTCCTCGACGATGCCTTCGATCGCCTTGATGCGCCCGCTCTGGTCGCGGACGCCGACACCGTGTTCCCAGACCCAGCGCACGCGTCCGTCGGCGTGTTGGATCCGGTATTCCACCTGAAAACGCTGGCCCTTTTCCACAGCGGCGTTGATCGTCTCGCGCACGCGCCGGCGATCGTCGGGATGCGTAAGCTCCTCGTACGACACGCGCCCGTTCAAGAGCAAATCTTCGGGGGCGTAGCCGGTCAGCCGCGTGCAGCCTGCGCTGACGAACTCCATCGTCCAATCGGCGTCGTCGCGGCAGCGATAGACCATGCCGTCGAGGTTCGCGAGCAGGGTTTGGAACATCCAGTCGCCGTTCGCGTCCGCCGGCATGCCCTGCGCGTCCATTCCAGCCGGCGCGCCATCGTTGCCATCCGGCGAAGGAATAGGACGCCGCAACGGCGGGTGTGAGGTCATGGACGACGAAGCTCGTTAACCGGACGGAAATCTTCGACGAGCGCTCGATTGATTGCGCAGCGCAAGTTCACAGAAGCCTCGCACCGCAAGAGTGCACGGCATCGCTACTTCCGCCAATCGTCCGACAGAAGCGCCCACCGCTCGTGATCACACCAGCGTCCGCCCACCTTGAGATAACGGGGCGAGAACCCTTCCAACCGAAAACCGAGGCTCTTCACCAGCGCGATCGAACGCGCATTGCGCGGCTGAATGTTGGCTTCGAGCCTGTGAAGTTTCAGCTCCGCGAAACAGCGAGCGATGGCTAGGCGCAAGCCGGCCCTCAGCAAGCCGCGCGCGGCAAAGGGCTCGAATGCGTAGTAACCGAGGTACGCAGACTGGAAGCTGCCGCGCACGATCTCGTTGACGTTGACTACGCCGGCGAGGTCGTCGCGTCCTGCCACGACGACGAAACCCTCTCGACTGCCGTTGCCGAGACTCCGGACGTACTGCGCGAACTTGGCCGAGTCATTGGGCGGCGACACCCAACCGCGATGAAGCGCGCGGCTGCTACGCACGGCCCTTAAAAACGGCTGCGCATGCCGCAGCGCAGGTCGCTCGAGTCGCACGGGCTCGCGCATCAACGATTCCGAAATTCGGACCGGTTGCGCTCCATGAAGCGCAACCCTACACCTGTAGCTGCACGCAGCTCTAGAGGCTCGGCGCCGGCTCGGTCCGCAAATCGTCGAGCTTGCGCGCGATCGCGTTGGGCGAGCCCGTGCCGCGGGCCATGAGGTTGTAGACGGCCGGTACGATGAACAGCGTGAAGAACGTCGCGAAGGTCACGCCGGAGAAGATCACGACGCCGAGCGCCGCGCGGCTCGCCGAGCCCGGGCCTTCGGCCAAGATCAGCGGCACGGAGCCCATCACGGCCGCGAACGCCGTCATGACCACGGGTCGCAAGCGGATGCGCGCCGCCTCGACGATGGCTTCCTTGAACGGCATGCCTTGGTCGCGCAGCTGATTGATGAACTCGACGATCAGCACGCCGTTCTTCGCCGCGATGCCGACCAACATGATGATGCCGATCTGGCTGTAGATGTTGAGAGTTTTTCCGGAGATCCACAAGCCGAGCAACCCGCCGGCGACGGCGAGGGGCACGGTCACCATGATGACGAGCGGATGCACGAAGCTCTCGAACTGCGCCGCCAGCACGAGGAAAACGACGAACAGTGCGACACCGAACGTGAAATACAGCGCGCCCGACGCTTCCTTGTACTCGAGCGACTCGCCGCGATAATCGATCTGCGCCGTACCGGGGAGCTCGGTGCGAATGATGTTCTCGAGGTAATCGAGCGCCTCCCCGAGGGAGTAGCCCGGCGCGAGTTGCGCCGAAAGAGTGACCGCTCGCATACGGTTGTGGCGTTGCAGCTGGCTCGGGCCCGCCATGTCTTCGAGCTTCGTGAGGTTCGACAGCGGCACGAGCTCGCCAGTGCGGTCCGCCCGCACGAAGATGTTGCTCAAGTCCGAGTAGCTCGCGCGCTGCTCGGGCTTGGCTTGCAGCACGACGTCGTACTCTTCGCCGTCGACGACGTAGGTGGTGACCTGGCGCTCGCTCATCAGAGTTTGCAGCGTCGAGCCGATGCTGCGCGCCGTGACGCCGAGGCTCGCTGCACGGTCTTGATCGACGCGCACGAGCACCTGCGGCTGCGTTTCGCGTAAATCCGAATCGAGCCGGACGAGGCCAGGATTCTCGGACGCCCGGGCGATGATGATGTCGCGCCAACGCGCAAGCTCGTCGTAGTTCGGGCCGCCAAGCACGACCTGCACGGGCGAGCCGCCACCGCCGCCACCGCCGCCACCGCGGTTGCCACCGCCGATGAAAGCGTTGACGCGAATGTCCGCAATCTGCTCCCACTGCTTGTTGAGGTCGTTCAGCATGTCCTGCGTGGCGATCTTGCGCTCTCCCCACGGCTTTAGCGTGACGTTGACGATACCCGCGCCGTTGTTGCCATAGCCCGGCACGCTGATAACGCCGCGCTGCACGCTGCCGTCGTCGAAGTACTTCTGCAGCGCCGCCTCGACCCTAGCCGCCGACTCGCGCAAGCGCTCGTAGCTCGTACCCTCGGGCGCCTGGATTTGGCCGTTGAATTGGCCGCGATCCTCGAGGGGAGCATATTCCTGCGGGATTTGTTGCAGCAGCAGGTACGCGCCGAGCGCGATCGCCGCGCAAGCCGCGACCGACACCCACGGCGCATGCAGCGTCGCGCGCAGCACCGATTGATACCGGTTCGACAGCCAGACGAACGCCTTGTCGAGCGTGTGCGTGAGCTTGCTTTCCTTGGTGCTCGAGCGCAGCAGCTTCGAGCACATCATCGGCGACAGCGACAGCGCGAGCACGGCGGAGAAGATCACGGCGGCGGCGATCGTCACTGCGAGCTCGGCGAACACGCGGCCGATGCTGTCGCGCAAGAAAGCCACGGGCGCGAACACGGACACGAGCACTACGGTCGTCGCGATAACGGCGAACGCAACCTGACGCGTGCCGTTGAACGCGGCGAGCAGCGGCGCCTCGCCATCCTCGATGCGTCTATGGGCGTTCTCGAGCACCACGATCGCGTCGTCGACGACGAGACCGATCGAGAGCGCGAGCGCGAGCAAGGTCACGAGGTTGATCGAATAGCCGAACAGCGAGAGCACGGAGAACGTCGCGATCAAGCACACCGGGATCGTGACGAGCGGAATCAGCGTTGCGCGCAGCGAGCCCAAGAACACGAAGATCACGAAACCGACGAGCGCGGTCGTGATGCCGATGGTCCAGTAGATCTCCTCGATGGCGGCGCGAATGTAGAGAGATTCGTCGCCGCTCGTGATGAGGTTCATGCCTTCGGGCAACTCGGCGTTGACTTCTGCGACCTCGCGCTTGACGGCGTCGAGCACCTCGACGGTATTGGCCGTCGACGCTTTGATGATGCCAAAGCCCGTCGTCAACGCGCCGTTCGTTCGAAAGAAGCGGTTACGCTCGCGAGATGCGACCTCGACGTCCGCGACCTCGTCCAAGCGGATCAGGTGGCCGTCTTTACCCTGGGCGATGACGAGATTGCGAAAGTTGTCGGCCGTCTGGAAATTGCGCGCGATGCGGACCTGAAAGTCGAGGTCGCGAGACTCGAGGCGGCCGGCCGGCAGCTCGACGTTTTCGCGCGTCAGCGCGGTCTCGATATCGGTGACCGTGAGGTTGCGCGCCGTCAGCGCCTGGCGGTCGATCCAGACGCGCATCGACGGCCCGCCGGAGCCGAAGATGTTGATCTGCGAGACCCCGGGGATCGTCGCGAAGCGGTCGAGCAAGTACCGCTGCATGTAATCCGTAAGGTCCATGAGGCTCATGCCGTCACCGGCGAGCGTGAGCCACATGACGGGCTGCGAGTCGGCATCCGCCTTTTGCACGCTGACTTGATCGGCGTCATCGGGCAGGCGGCGGCTGACGCGCGACACGCGGTCGCGGACGTCGTTGGCCGCTTCGTCGAGATTGCGGTTGAGATAGAACTCGACGGTCAGTGACGCCTGACCGTCGCGGCTCTGGGAGCGGATGTTTTTGACGCCCTCGATGCCGGAGAGCTCGGCTTCGAGAACCTGCGTGATGCGCGTTTCGATGACCTCGGCGTTGGCGCCTGGGTAACCGACTTGCACCTGCACGGTGGGCGAGACCGTATCGGGGTTTTCGCGAACCGTGAGATCGCGGAACGACAGCGCGCCGATCGCGATGAGCAACATGCTGAGCACGGTCGCGAAGACCGGGCGCTTGACTGAGGTGTCAGACAGCCACATCGCGGGGCCCTAGCTCCGCGCGTCGGCGGTGCTTGACGGGGCTGAACCTTGCGAGCTCTCGCTGACGGCGGTCTCTTCGAACCGCACGCGAACACCCTCGCGCAGCTTGATGATGCCCTCGACGACGATGGCGTCGCCGTCCTCGAGGCCGCTCAGCACCTCGACGACGCCGAAGCGCCGGGAGCCGACTTCGATCTGCTGCTGGTGCACCGTGTCGCCATCGACGCGATAGACGTAGGCGCGGTTTTGCACTTGGAACACGGAGCCTTCGGGAACGACGAGCGCGGTGCGCTCGGCGGTGACGACGTCGACCGTCAACAGCATGCCGGGCCGCAAGGCCCTGTCCTTGTTGTCGATATGCGCACGCACGGTGATGGCGCGCGTTACGGGATCGACGCGCGAGCCGACGGTCCGCACGGTTCCTTCGAACTGGCGATCCGGGAAGCTCACGCTCTTCGCCACGATCTTCGCGCCCGGCGTCATAGAGCCGAGGAACGTTTCGGGGACCGTGAAGTCGAGCTTGATGATGGAGATGTCGTCGATCGACGTGATCGCCGTATTCGGGGAGAGCATCGTGCCGGGGCTGACCTGCCGGAAACCGAGCAGGCCGCTGAACGGAGCTTGGATGAGCCGATCGCGTAAGCGGGCGACGATGCTGTTGAGACGCGCGCGGCTGGCGCCGGCGCGCGAGCGTGCGACGTCGAGCTCGGAGGCGGACGTGAGGCCGCGGCCACTCAAGTCCTCGAGGCGGCGCAGCTGGCTCTCGGCGTCATCGAGGTTCGCGCGCGCCTCGGCGAGCAACGCTTCCTCTTCTTGATTCGTGAGCTCGATCAGCACGGCGCCCGACTCTACGTAGTCGCCGTCCTCGAAATTCACGCGCCGCACGGTGTCCGTGACTTTCGCCGTCAACGTCACGGACTCATTGGCCTGCGCAGTGCCGAGCGCCTCGACGACCTCGAAAATGGAATCGCGGCGCGCATGCCCGACCGTCACGAGCGGCGGCTGAGCTTGCGGCCGTCCGCCGCCCGGGAAACCGCCGGCACCACCACCAGGCCCGGGCCGGCCCGCTGCTGCCGCCGGGAACGACGCGCCGGCGCCGCCGGCGTTACCGCCGCGATCCTTCGTGACGTACCACACGACTCCGCCACCCAAAGCAAAGGCGAGCACGATCAGCAAAGCGTTCTTCATTAACGTCTTCCGAGTTGCTTAGGGTCTTGAGCTCTGCTTCCGTGCCGAGCATCGGGTGTGAGCGGCGGTACGTGCGCGTGCCGGAAAAGTATGCCATACGAGATTTTGTCCACCCGCTCACACCCCTTTGTTTTGTCATATTTTTTCTAAAGGTTTGCAGCGTTGGCGGCCGCTTGCGCGGTGCGCAGCGGCTCGCGCAGCGAGCATCGCGACGCTACCATTGGCGCATGAGCAGCGAGGTAGCAGCGAAGGTCGGTACCGCGATCGTGTCGATCACGGCGCACGTGCCCGAGGACGCGATGAGCGCCGGGCTACTCGGCACCGAACGCATCGGTCACGGCGTACGAATTCGCGACGACGGCCTCATCGCGACGATCGGCTACGTCGTGCACGAGGCGGAGAACCTGTGGATCGGCACGCGCGACACCGTCGTGCCCGGCTTCGTGGTCGGCTACGACTTCGATAGCGGGCTCGCGCTCGTCAAACCCTCGTTGCCGCTGCACGGAGCCGTGATGCCGCTCGGCCGCGCGGCCTCGCTCGAGGTCGGCGACGCCGTCACCGTGGCGAGCAGCGGCGGCAAAGAGCAAAGCATCGACGCGCGCGTCGTCGCGAAACAAGAGTTCGCGGGCCGCTGGGAGTATGTGCTCGACCAGGCCGTCTTCACGACGCCGCAGCACGACAGCTGGTCGGGTGCCGCGCTCATCGACAGCAACGGCAAGCTCTGCGGCCTCGGCTCGCTCGTGATTCAAGGGTTCGAGACACGCGCAGGCTCCGCCACCGTCAACATGTTCGTGCCAATCGAGCTGCTGGCGCCCGTCATCGACGAGATCGTTCTGCACGGCCGCCGCCTCACTCCGCCCCGCCCGTGGCTCGGCATGCTCGTGCACGACGACCAGCAAGATCTGACCGTCGTCGGCGTCTATCGCAACTGCCCGGCCGACAAAGCCGGGCTACGCCCCGGCGACATCATCGTGGGCATCGACGACGAGCCCGTCGTCGGTCTCGCGAACATGTTCCGCCGTGTCTGGAGCTTAGGCAGCGCGGGTGTCGACGTCCCGCTCAATGTGCTGCGTAACGCCGAGCGAATGCAGCTCAAGGTGCGCTCCGGCGATCGCGCCGGCTTCCAGCGCAAAGGCACCCTGCAGTAAAAGGGGACAGACTTATTTTTCCCGGCCCTAGCGTGGAAAAATAAGTCCGTCCCCTTTTTGCTTCCCCCAAGAAGCAAACGGCGGCCTGAGGCCGCCGTCTCGAGACTGCTTCGTTCCGCCAGCTATTCTTGGCGGCGACGATACGGACGGTGACAGCCGCCGCAGGTACCGCCGACCTGCTGCACCATGCCCTTCGCGGCTTCGAACCCTTGCGACTGCGCTGCCATCGCGAGCGCTTGCGCCGCGTTGTGCAGGTCCATCGCCTTCGCCTGGAAGTCCGCGTTGTTCGTCCAGATTTCCGGCAGCGCGGCGCTGCCCTCGATGGCGCTATTAGGAATGAATCCCTCAGGGATCATCGTGGCGAGCGTCGCGACGTCGTTGGCGTTCTTGACGAACTGCTCTTGATTGACCGGGACCTCACCCATCGCCATGGCGCGCAATTGGGCCACCTTGTAAGCGACGGCTTCCATGACCGAGGTGCGGTACTGGAATGCCTGGCCTTCCGGAGTGTCCGGAATCTCGGCGCCGCCGCCCCCACCGCCGCATGCAGCGATAACGGAGACAAGCGAAGCACCCAACAACGTGGCGATGAGCTTTTTCATGAAGAATCCTTAGTGGCTTGCGCTAACCCTCGAGCCAGCATAGCCAAATCGCGCGCGCGGTCGCAAGACCGCGCAGTTCGCCGACTCCGTTAGGCGTGCGGCTTCGCGGGCTTCAATACCTCGTCGACGACGAACAGATCCGTCAAAAGCGCGCGCAGATGGATCGACGCGTTCAAGTTGTCGATGAGCTGCGAGCTGATGTCCGCGCGCGCGAGCACGAGCCGAATGGCTGCGAGCGCGACACGGGCATCGGCGTCGACGGCAGCGAAGAAGGCTGCGCCTTTCTTCGGCAGCTCGGGATCGAGCCCCTGCGCACACGAGTCAATGACGGCCGGAAGCCCCTCGAGGGCCGCGACCATCTTGTCGAGGTACTCGCGCACGTTGCGCCCGGCCGCCGCACCTCTATCGGTCTGACGGCCCTGCGCCGCATACGCCAGCATGAACTCGTAGCCCGTCTCGATGGCCTCGATGCGCTCTTTGAGATCGTCGCTCGTCATCTTCGGTCTACCTGCCAGCGTTTAGGATCGTGGTGCTCGTCGAACTCGCGGCGCGTAATCCAACCGCGAATCATGGCGCGCGTGAACTGGACCTTCTCGGGCCGCAACGCGAAGTAGATGTGCATCATCACCATCGTGACGAGCAGCAGGGCCGCAAGCCCGTGCAGCACGTACACGATACCCCACGTCGCGTCGGCGAGAAGATACGGATTGCGCTGCCACCACGGCGTGTCGATGCGCAGCAGCATGAGTGAACCGGTCACGAGCGTCGTCAGCACGACCGCCGTGAAGGCGTGGTGGATGAGCTTCTGAGCCAGGGAGTACTTGCCGGGCCGGCGCGTCGGCAGCGCACGGCGCAGCGTCGAGCCGACGACATCGCGCGCATCGGCGAGATCCGCACGGCCGATCCACATCGTGCCCCACGTGCCGCGCACGAGCACGCGCACGACGTGCAGCAGAACCGCGACGCCGAGCACGAGCCCCGTGATCCAATGAATCGCGACCCACTCGAACTTAACGCCGACGATCGGCAGGAACGCCGTGCCGAGCAGCGTCAGCACGCACGCGGCCATGGCCCAGTGCAGCAGGCGGTCGGCGCGCGCGTGCCTGACGATGCGGTCGACAGTCGCCGAGCCGCCGGTACTCGCGCGTGTAGGCGTGGTCACGGGTCGGCTATCTCGGCTTCGGTGCGAACAGGAGCCGGTACGCGGCGTGCAAGACGATCAATGCGAGGCCGATACCGAAGAACACCCACAGGAGATCCCACGACATGCCTTGCAGCACTTCGCGGCCGTAGATGTCGCGGCTGACTCGAAAGAGCTCCACTGCAAGTGCCGACGCTCAGGCGTCGCGGATCGCCCGGGTGACGAGATTCTGCAGCAGCGGGATCTTGAAGTGGTTGAAGTTCAGCGGCGTCGCGCCGCGCACGGCGCTCTGCCCCGCGAGCGAGGCCATTTCGGCCGTCTTGGCCTGGCCCTGAACGACTTGCTCGACGACCGTGAGCCGCCGCGGCACGCACTGCACGGCGCCGGCCACGATGCGGATCTGATCGACCTTCTCTGCACCCGCGGCGCCGCTGACCTTCATCGCCGCGGCGATGTTCACGAGCGGGAAGTCCCACGTGTTGCGGTCCGCGACCTTCTCGAAATAGAACCGCGCCCCGCTCCATTCGGCGGGTAGACGAATCGCCGTCAGCACGTCGCCGTCT
>Ga0315912_10006157_pt1 | contig 10822 bp, 3 predicted proteins | sample VfabasoilMG_FD_204469 | JGI IMG/M metagenome (GOLD analysis project Ga0315912, IMG submission 204469) | Garden soil microbial communities collected in Santa Monica, California, United States - V. faba soil | ecosystem: Environmental > Terrestrial > Soil > Garden | place: USA: California...
GTGTCCAAGGGGGTGATGTCCAGTTTTGCCAACTGGTCTAAGTCGCGTTTCACCGCCGCTAAGTTGCCCAGGTCCGGATAGTAGCCGATGAGCCACTGTGCCTGAAACAACCGCCCAACGACGCTCGCCACGCGCAAGATGGTCTTTTCCTTTTCGCTCAGTTGGTCTATCCGGCTAAGGATGAGCGCATGGACGTTATCCGGCAGGTCTACCTTGTCCAAATCGCCGAGGGTCAGCGGGTTTAGCCCCCGGTCGCGCAAGTAGTTGAGCAGTTCTTCCAGATAAAACGGATTGCCTTGGGTGCGGGCAATTAGTTTCTCGACCAGCGCCGTTGGCAGGGCGCCCCGCGCCGCGGGATACAACTGTGCTAACTTGGCGCGGAGGGCTTGCTCGGCTTCGGCGGGGGTGAGCGCCTGCAACTCTAGGCGCGTGAAGTTGGGTAGCCGCTCCACCCGAGGCGCGGCAATCCGCGCCAGTTGTGGCGGACGATAGACGATGACGAGGCACACCCGGCAATCGTTCAGGCTCCGCGCCAGTTCTTCAAAGAGGTCATGCGACAGCGCATCTATCCAATGCACATCTTCCAACAGAATGAGCAGGGGCGTCTCGCGCGCGGTTGCTCGTAGACAATTTCCCAACAGGGTGTGCAAGGCGCTTTGCTTGTACTGCGGTTCGAGGGTCCGGGTGAAGTCATTCTCTGGCAACGCTAATTCAAGTAGGACGCTCAACAAGGGGAGCGCCTGTGCCCGCTCCGGCGCGCGGGCGGCCACGGCGTGGGCCAGGGCTTGCTGTCGGTGCTCTAGGGGAGCCACTGGGTCAAGGTTGAAGAACGCCTGCCACACGGTTTTCCACACTTGATAGGGCGTGTCGAGGGCGTCGGATAGGCACGCGCCGCCATAGCCGACAAAGCCGCGTTGCCGTGCCGCGCGAATAATTTCTGCCGCCAGCCGCGATTTGCCCAGCCCGGCTTCGGCCACCAGACCAATGATCTGGGCGTGACCGTGCAGGGTGAGTTCCAACTTAGTATGGATGAGGCGCAGTTCCTCACCGCGCCCGACCATCGGCAAGGCATAGTGCGGTTCGGGCAGACGCAAGGCGCGGCGGCGGAAAGTTTCGACGACTACGAAGGCGGGGATTTTGTCGGTCTTGCCCTTAAGACTGAGCGGGGGATTGGCTTCAAAGACGAAGGCATCGGCGGTGGCCGCTTGCATCCGTCCGCTGACCAAAATTTCGCCGGGCGCGGCGGCTTGCATCAGCCGGGCGGCCAAGTTCACATCATCGCCCAACACACCGTAGGTGCGGCGGGTCGCGCCACCATACGCACCGACGCGCATCACGCCCCGACTAATGCCGATCTGTGGTGGGGGGGTGAAGTCGAGCGCCGCCAAAGACTGTTGTAATTCCAATGCGGCTTGCGTGGCACGGCGCGGGTCGTCTTCGTGGGCGGTGGGCGCGCCGAAAGCGGCGTACAGATAACTGCCCTTATCACCAATGGCCACTTGGAGCAACGCGCCAGCATAACGGGTGATGATGGTTTGCGCACGCGCGATGAGCGCATTGAGTTTATCGCCCGCCTGGGCATCGTCGTCATAATCCAGCCCCACAAAGCGCAGGAACAACGCCGTGACCGGGCGCAGTTCGGTGAGGAAGACGCCATGCCCGCTTTGTTCGCGCTCGTAGATGGCGGGGAGGAGGTAGGGACGGAGGGCAGAGTTATCAGTGATCAGTGACCAGTTATCAGTGACCACCGATAACTGATGACTGACCCCTGATAACTGTCTGACCACTGCAAATTTCTCTGTGCGCCATTCGGCGATGTGCGTTCCATCACCCAACGTCTCCGCCGTGGCGCGGTCAATCAGCACTTCGCCTTTTTGCGCCAAATGTTCGCCTTCCGCCAGGCGCGCAATGGTCTCGCCCGCTAACGTGTCGAGCAATTGAATGTTGGGATCGCCCACGACCCAGCGCCGCGCCGCGCCGGAAGTGACAGCGACTTTGAGGGCGAGATTGGCAAACTGCCGCATGACAGTTTGGAGGGTGAGCGCGCACGCAACGGCGCGAAAAGAAGATGGGAGGATTGGAGAGTCAGAGAATTCTCCAATCCTCTGACTCTCTAATTCTCTTTTTCCATCAAACCAGCACGTAATCGCGTCTCCGGCAAAGCTAATGACGCTCCCGCCATAGCGTTCCACCTCGGCAATGAGCGCATCATAGACGGTGTTGATTTGGCGAGAAAGTTCTTCGATACCCTGCCGAGGGCCAAGTTGCAGTGCCAGATGTTCAGTGAGCGGGGTGAAGCCAGAGATGTCGGCGAACAGCGCAGAGCCAGTCGTGCGGTCGGGCAAGGTTTCGCCGCGCGCCAAAGCCCGCAGGCGGTCTTGCGGAAGATAAGTGGCGAGGGTCGTCATGCCACTATTCTATGCGAAATATGCGCGATGGGCTGGGCGCGGTGGGCTGGCAACGATCAGCGCGTAAACCGTGTTGATATACCCGTTGGGCCAAAAACAATCCTCGCTATAATGGGCGCAGTAGAGACGTTGCAATGTAACGTCTCTACAATGGGACGATGGAACAATCATGACCCTGTTCAAAAACAAATACCGCATCGAATCCGCACGATTGAAAGGATGGGATTACCGTAACCCTGGATGTTATTTCGTCACCATCTGCACGCGCGGGCGCGGTCATTATTTTGGGGCGGTGGAAAACGACGATGTGCGTCTGTCCGTGATTGGCGAGATTGCCGCGCAATGTTGGGCAGAAACCCCGCAACACCATCCGGGCATTGAATTGGATGAATGGGTCATCATGCCGAATCATGCGCATGGGATTATCGTGATTATTGACCGCGTAGAGACGTTGCGGTCGGTTGTAGAGACGTTGCAATGCAACGTCTCTACAACGGTTGATCCCAAAATGTCCGCCATATCCCCGAAAACGGGTTCATTATCGGTTGCCGTACGTTCGTTCAAATCCGCCGTGACCAAAATGGCGCATAAGGCAGGCCACGAATTTGGATGGCAGGAACGATTCTGGGACCGTATCATTCGCGACGAAAAGGAATTAAATCGAATTCGCCATTACATCCGCACCAACCCGTCCAATTGGGAAAAAGACCAAAATAACGATGAAGGATTGTGGATGTAGAGAGACGTTGCCTGCAACGTCTCTCACGCGGGTCCGGCGCATCGCTCCTTTTTTGTGGTATTCTCCCTGACCATCTTCCAGATCTCAGATACCCTGACCTAATAGTGTCTGCACGCCCTCCTTGCTCTACTTACAAAATTAACTCATGACCCTCCTCTCGGCCTATCTCTCGCAAGACCGCTTGCGTGCCATCGCCCGTGGCGAGACCCTGCCCGACCGCACCCACGGTGCCGCGCTGTTCGCCGATATTTCCGGCTTTACGCCACTGACCGAAAAACTCACCCATGAGTTCGGCCCCCGGCGTGGCGCAGAAGAGTTGACCAAACAACTCGACGCCGTGTACTCCGCCCTCATTACCGAGGTGGAGCGTTATGGGGGCAGTGTGATGGGCTTTGCGGGCGATGCCATCACCTGCTGGTTCGATACCACCCACGGCCCAGCCGCGCCGCGCGCCATGCGCTGTGCATTGGCCTTACAAGCCGCGATGCAGGCCTTCAAAGTGATGGCCTTACCCAACGGCGCCACCGGCACGCTCACGCTCAAAGTGGCGGTTGCCAGTGGCCCGGCCCGCCGTTTCGTGGTGGGCGACCCCGCGATTAACTACTTGGATACATTAGCGGGAGCCACCGTGACGCGCACCGCCGTTGCTGAACATTTGGCGCAGAAGGACGATGTGCTGTTAGACGAGACCACGGTAGCGGTCTTGGGTTCGGCCTTGACCGTAAAGGAATGGCGAGTAGCCGAAGGTGGGGAACGGTTCGCGGTGGCCGATCAGTTAGCGGTGATCAGTGAGCACGCGAAGCAATCAGGGGCGACGGATGACGGGTCACTGGCCGCTGTGCGTGATCACGCCGCTCTCCGCCCCTTCCTCCTCCCGGCCATCTATGCGCGCGCGACCTCCGCCCAGGGTTCCTTCCTCACCGAATTCCGCCCCTGTGTGACGTTGTTTGTACGTTTTACAGGGATTGACTATGACGGGGATGACGCCCAAGCCCAATTGAATGCGTTTATTCGGCAGGCGCAAACCATTGCGGCGCGCCATGACGGGGCCTTGCTTGCCCTGACCATTGGTGACAAGGGTAGTTACCTCTACATCAACTTTGGCGCATTGAGCACCCACGAAGATGATGTCCGCCGCGCTGTCAAACTGGCGTTGGAACTGCGGGCGGCGTCGTACCGGCTGGGCTTTCTCGCCCCATTGCAAATGGGCATTACTCAGGGAACGCTCTGGGTGGGGACGTATGGTGGACAGACGCGGCGCACCTACAGCGCTTTGGGCGATGAGGTCAATCTCGCCGCGCGGCTGATGTCCACCGCCGCGCCCAGCGAGATTTTGCTCACCGGCACCGTGCAAAAGGCGGTGGCGCAACAGTTTGTGTTCGAGCCGCGCCCGCCTTTACCCATGAAAGGCAAAGCCGAGCCACTGCCGGTGTTTGCGGTGACGGAGGAACGCCAGGAACGTGCCCTCCGGTTACAAGAGCCAAATTACGCCTTGCCGATGGTGGGTCGTCGAGAGGAATTACAGCTCATCCATGACAAATTAGAGTTGACGGTGCAAGGCAAGTCACAAATCATCGGCATTATCGCCGAAGCCGGGATGGGTAAATCGCGGCTGGTCGCCGAAGTGATTCGGGCGGCGCGCAAGAAAGGCTTTGCGGGCTACGGCGGCGTGTGTCAATCGGACTCGATTAACACGCCCTATCAGGCATGGAAGCCCGTTTGGTCGGCGTTCTTCGATGTGGATCCAACCGCACCGTTGAAAAAACAAATCCGTTTGCTGGAAGGCGAAATCGAAGACCGCGTCCCCGCGCGCGTGGCGGCCTTGCCCCTGTTAGGCATCCTCCTCGATCTTAACATCCCGGACAATGATTTCACCCAGCCCCTTGAACCGAAGGCTCGTCAGGGTGCCTTACATGCCCTGCTCGAAGATTGTCTGCGGGCCGCCGCCCAAGACGAACCCCTGCTCATTGTCATCGAAGATTTGCACTGGGTGGACGCGCTTTCGCATGACCTGCTCGATCAACTGGCGCAGGCCTTGGCCGAAAGCCCAGTGTGTTTCGTGCTGGCTTATCGCCCGCCCAAACTCGCGCGGCTGGTCGCGCCCCGGCTGGAAGCCCGGCCCAATTTCACCCCCATTCTGCTGACCGAACTGAGCGTGGCCGAAGCCGAACAAGCCATTCGCGCTAAACTCGCGCAGTTGTATCCCGCCCGCAGTAGCACAGTGCCGCACGAGCTCGTTGAAAAACTGATGACGCGCGCCCAAGGCAATCCCTTTTATCTGGAAGAACTCCTCAACTTCCTGCGTGACCGGGGGCTTGACCCACATGACCCAACCGCCCTCGAAAAAATTGAACTCCCCGACAGTTTGCACACCCTGATTCTCAGTCGGATTGACCAATTGACCGAGCATGAAAAATCCACATTGCGCGTCGCCAGCATTGTCGGGCGCTTGTTTCGCGCCGATTGGTTGTTTGGCTACTACCCCGCGCTGGGCGCTTTGCCGCAGGTGCGAGCGACCCTGCAACAACTCCATGCTTTGGATATCACCCCACTCGACTCGGCTGAGCCGGAACTGACCTATCTGTTTAAGCATATCGTCACCCATGAAGTCACCTATGAGAGTTTGCCCTTTGCCCTACGCGCGCAATTGCATGAGCAGTTGGCGCAATACTTGGAAAGCATCGCCGCTCCGCTGGAGGTGATCGCTAATCATTACGGACAGAGCCACAATTCTGCTAAGACCTTGGCCTTCGCCGCGCGGGCGGGGGATGCGGCGTTTCGGGTGTATGCCCTTACGGAAGCCATTGCTCAATACTCCCTCGCCATCGAGGCGGCCAAACGAGTCGCGGGCGAGCCAGCCGCCATACCCTTGGTCGCCGAGCTTCTCCAGCACCTCTACAACGATCGTGGGCGCGCCTTAGAATTGAACGGGCGGTATGATGAAGCGTTGGTAAATTATGACGAAATGGAAGCGCAAGCCCGTCAGCGCGGCGATCGCGCTATGGAACTGGCCGCGCTGATCGCGCGCGCCATACTCCGCTCGACGCCCACGCCGGTTTCCAACGGGGCGCTGGGTAAGGCGCTGTCGGAACAAGCGTTGGCGCTCGCGGATGACTTAGGGGATCGCCATGCGAAAGCCAACATCCTGCGGAATCTGATGTTGCTCAGCAATTTTTCAGGCCTCCTCCGAGAAGCGGTTCAATACGGAGAAGAATCGTTAGCGTTGGCACGCGAACTCGGTCTACGGAAGCAAGTGGCCTTCACGCTCAACGATCTCTTTCGACCGTATGCCAGCATTGGCGAATTCGAACGGGCGCGCGCCGCTATGGATGAAGCTCGCGAATTTTTGCGCGAGACGGATGACCAGCCCACGTTGGCCGACAACCTCAGCCGTTCGGCCCGCATCGCTTGGGCTTTAGGTGAATTCGATCAGTCCATCGCCTTCGCCACCGAGGCGCGTCAGATCAGCCAGCGCATTAACAACTTGTGGGGTTTGTCGTTCTGCCAAATGTTTGTCTCTTACAATTATCTCGAACGCGGCGAATTGACGACCGCGCTCGAAACGATGCACGAGTGCATCCGACTGGCCGATCAGGCCGGGTTTATGTTGCCGCAGATTGCAACCTGTGCCGACCTAGGTTGGGTGTATGGCACCTTGGGCGCCGTCAACCAAGGACTCGCCCTCGCCCGCGCCGCGCGCGCCAGAGCAGAACAACGCATGCCCACCTTCCGAACATGGCCCTTGGCCTGTTTGGCGCGACTGTATGTGATGGAGGGGAATCTCAGCGAGGCCGCGCTGGCCGTAAAAGAAGGCTATGCGGCCTTCACCGAAGATTTTGCACAACATGCGCCGATTGAGCTCCCGCTCGCCGATGCCGAACTGGCGTTGGCGAACAGTGATTACACCCATGCCCTCAGTGTGTTAGAGCGTTTGCTCGCGCGTCTGCGCCCTTTCAAAATCCGCACCTTTGTGTCCGAGGCGTTGTATCTCCAAGGCCGGGCCTTACTCGGCCTCGCGCAGACGGAGGCGGCCTGGGAGGTATTGCAGGCGGCGCACGCCGAAGCCGAAGCGCTCGGCGCACGCCGCATCCATTGGCAAGTTCTGGTCGCTTTGAGTGACATTGAACAACAACGCGGCCATGCGCTTAAAGCCGAGGCGTTACGCACCAACGCGCACACGATCCTGAACTACCTCATCGCGCACACGCCCGACGACCTGCGCGTCAATTTTCTGAACCTGCCCCACGTGCAAGCGTTGAAGAGTAGACCTTAGCCTATCCAACCAGCCCAAAATGCTAGGCGAGGGCTGACTGAATGACAACATTCCACATCTGTCTCCCGCAAGGCCGCTTGTGCGCACGCGCAAACAATAATTAGACCTGATCGGAAATAAGCGGCCTGACAGTTCGGCGCGCTCATCAGCACTATCCAGCCCATGTATTGATTTCATTGTCCTACGTATTTCGCCATTCCCGTTTTTACTCCGGTTTTACCATTCCCCTAAACCAGTTTAAAATGCGGTTCACTTAAAGGGGAGACTCTTCTTTAATAAGATTTATGGATTACGCCAACCTTCTCCTCCATCTCCGCCCATTTGACGAGGCCAAAAAAGGCTACCCGGTTGAAGCCGAACTGGATGACGGCAGTCGCTTCTCTGGTGGCGTTCTGCGCCTTGACCAAGAACGCCTGCTCGAACTCCAACTTGACTCCGAAGGTTACGGTTTAGAACTCTTTGATTCGCTCTTCATCAAGGATATTCGCCGTGCGTATGATAAGGCCATGGGCCGTGCCGAAGCCCAATGCGGTGGGCGTTTGCGCGTCCGCTTGTGGTTGGATGAAGACGCCGCTGAATTGCACGCATTGCCCTGGGAGCGGTTATACCATCTACTTAAAGGCCAATACGTCCCACTCTCGACCTCGACCCTCACGCCGTTCTCCCGGTACACCAGCCTTGAAATTGCCGAGCCGACTCCGCTCACGACGACCCCGATCAAATTACTGGTCGCGATCTCAAATCCTGCCAACTTACCCGGTGACCTTGCGCCGGTAAATTTAGACCAAGAACTGGAGACATTGCGCCAAGCGCTGAATCCACTGAAAGCTGAAAATAAAGTGAGCGTATCCATTTTGCCGGGTTATGGTGGCTTGCCTGCCCCACTCAAAGCGCAAGCCGCGGCCGATGGATGGCAAGTCTTCGACGGCGCAACGTCGCTAGAGAATTTAGTGCGTCATGTGCCGGATCATCACCTCTTGCATTTTATTGGGCACGGCGGCTTTCGGCGACGCGATGAGCGTGGGCCGGGACAAGCGGCCCTGCACTTAGAAAAAGACGACGGCACGTGGATCGCCATCCGGGATAACGACGTGGTGGCGCGGTTGACGACCATCGCCCCCACCCCACAGCTGATCTTTTTAGTCGCTTGCGAGAGCGCTAAACGCGAAGCCGAGCATCCGCTCATTGGCCTCGCGCCGAAGTTGGTGCAAGCGGGTATCCCGGCTGTGGTGGCAATGCAAGCGCAGGTGCCGGTCGTGTTGGCGCGCAAGCTCGCGGGTGAATTTTATCGGCGGTTACTGGAGCACGGCGAAGTAGACCGCGCCCTGAACCAAGCACGCTTGGTGGTGTTTGATGCGCAGAGCACCGACTGGGCCATCCCCGTCATGTTTATGCGCTTGAAGGAGGGCGTGCTGATTGGACAAGCGCCCACCAAGCCGAGCGTCCCACCCCCGCCTAAGTCCCTGCCACCGCCCGACATCACTGGCTTTGTCGGGCGCGAAACGGAATTGGCTCGTTTCGCTGAGACGCTTAAGACGCGGCATCTAGTCGTGCTCAGTGGCATGGCTGGCATGGGCAAAACCGCGCTGGCGGCGGCCCTGGTCAAACGCGCGGGCCAGCCCGAGAAAACATTCTGGCACTCGTTTCACGCGGGCGAAGGCGTGGCCTCTGTCATCTGGAAAATTGCTGGCTTTTTGTTTTGGCTGGGCCAGCCCGATTTGTGGACGATCTTGCAAACCACCCAGCAAAGCGGAAGCCAGCCCCCGCCGCCCGAGGTGTTGTTCGATTACATTGTCCAGGCCCTACGTGGGCAACAGGCGCTGGTATGTCTGGATGATCTGCAATTTGTGGACGAGGACCCTTTGCTAGCTATCGGGCTGGCGCGCCTGCAATCGCTGGTGATGAGTGGCGAGGCGTCTATCATCTTGACCTCGCAACGCAAACCCAATGTGGCCGGGACTGATGATTTTGATCCCCTCCAGGGCTTAAGCCCGACTGATATCCGCGCGTTGTTACAAGAACGCGGCTTGGAACTCTCGGAAGCAGTCGTGGTGCAAATTTCGGTGGCCACCGGCGGCAACGCCTTGTTTGTCACGTTGGCCGCCGACATGCTCCGGCGCGGCAAAGCGCCGGATAAATTATTGCAAAATCTGGGGGAGGTGGAGAGCGTCGAGCGTTATCTAGTGAAAGAGGTGGATAAAGACCTCAGCGATCAAGAGCGCCTGGTGATGAAAGCCGTGGCGTCGCTCCTCGGTTATGCCGGCACTCGCACGGCGATTGAAACGGCCCTGGAAGGCGAAAATGTGCGCCGGGTATTGGTGAAATTGATTGAGCGTTATTTTTTGACCGTGACCGACAAGGACGAGGGCAAGGAATACAACCAGAACACCCTCGTGCGCTCTTTTTTCTATGATCAACTTTCTAAACGCGAACGGCAAACCATGCACCAGCGCCTGGGCGTATTTTACGAAGAACACGAAACAGAGCCTGATATGCTCCGCGCCGCCGTGCATTTTTACAACGCCGAAGACTACGAGCGCGCCGCCTGGCTGATGACCGCTCACCTGCGCGGCTTGATCAACGAAGGGCAGGCGCGCTTCTTGCAACAAGCATTAGAGCGCTTTACCGAGCGCCAACTGGAGAAGCCTACTTGGCTGGCGGTGCAATTGGCACGGGGCGAAGTGTATATGACGTTAGGTGAACCCGAGCTGGCGCGACAGAGCTACACCATAGCACATACATTGGCCGCGGCTCTGCCCGACTCAACGAATGCGCGTGAACTGCGCGCCCGCGCTTGCCGGGGGATGGGGGAACTTTTACAAGATGACGCGCCCGACGAGGCGATGCAGTGGTTGCAACGTGGCTTGACCGACTTGGCCAGCGCAAACCGCGCCGAAGAAGGGGCGCTCCGCATCCGTGTTGGGCGCATTTTGGCTTATCAAGGGAAGCCGGACGAAGCGATTCAGGAATTACAAGCTGGTTTGGTGTTACTACCGCCTCAACCCAGCCGCTTTCATATCACGGCGTTAGGCAATTTGGGCAATATCTATAACAATTTAGGCGACGACCAGCGCTGTTTGGACTACTATCAACAAGTGATCAATCTTGCTACGCAACTCCGTGATGAATGGGTGTTAGTGACCGCATGGTTGAACATTGGGATTCAAGTGGAAAAGTTAGGCCGCTGGGGGGAGGCCCTTACCAACTATCGGCAAGCCCTAGCAAAAGCCGAACGTTTAGGGGACTTGGAACAACTGAACCGAAGTCGGCTTTTGCTAGGCTATGTGTATATGCGTCAAGGGGATTATGCCGCCGCTGAAGCCAGTTTGTCTGAATGTTTAAGTTTAGCCAAGGCCAAAGGCTTGCGCTCGTTTTTAGCCTATGCCAACTCAACCTTGGCGG
>Ga0315912_10006158_pt1 | contig 10820 bp, 5 predicted proteins | sample VfabasoilMG_FD_204469 | JGI IMG/M metagenome (GOLD analysis project Ga0315912, IMG submission 204469) | Garden soil microbial communities collected in Santa Monica, California, United States - V. faba soil | ecosystem: Environmental > Terrestrial > Soil > Garden | place: USA: California...
GGCATGCGCCCTCGATCGATGCGCTCGAGCAGATCCTGCAGGCGAGCAAGGAGCACGCCGCGCTGTTCACACTGCTGGCCAACCAGGCCAAGCGCATTGCGCTGAGCGAGCCGGAGGCCGCTGCGGCCCTCTGGGCGCGTGCCGGCCAACTCAGCCAGACCTCGCTCGACAACAGTGAGCAGGCGATCGCTGCCTACGAGGCCAGCGTCGATCTCTGGCCGATGCCGGCGGTGCTGGATGCGCTGGCGGAACTCTGCGTCACCCGCGGCGAACACGAGGCCGCGGTCAACTGGTTCGAACGCCGCCTGGCCTTGACGCCCGAGGGCGACCTCGAGGCGCGCCGCAAGACGCTGCTCCGGTTGTGTACGGCGCTGCGTGCGTCCGGCAAGAACGAGCGCGCGCGCGCTCACGCGACCGAAGCCCTGGCCTCCGACCCCGCCGCGACCGAGATCCGTTCCTTACTCGGCGAGCTGTACCGCGCGAGCGAGGATTGGCGGCTGCTCGCGCCGCTGCTCACCGAAGGTGTCGAGCACACCACGGATCGAGCACAGCAGGTCGAGTACCTGCGCGACGCCGCGCGCGTCTGGCGGGACGAGCTCGATCAGCTGGACGACGCCATCCCCCTCCTGGAGCGCGCGGTTCAGCTCGAGCCGAGCGATCGCCAGTTGCGCCTGAGTCTGGCCGATGCCCTGCGGCAGCGCGAACGCTACGAGGAAGCGCGCGTCCTCCTGACGAGCCTGATGGAGGAGTTCGGCCGGCGGCGCACTCCGGAACGCGCGCACGTCCACTACCAGCTGGCGCAGATCGCGCGTGCCACCGGCAATCTGGATGTGGCGCTGTCAGAGCTCGATCTGGCCTCCAAGGTCGATCGCAACAACCTGCAGATGCTCAAGCTGTTGGGTGAGGTGGCGCGCGAAAAGGGGCAGCTGGAGGAGGCGGAGCGCGCCTACCGGACCCTGCTCCTCTTGCTCGGGCGCGCGCGCCCCCAGGAGGCGGACAAGCAGGCGGGCATCGGCGAGAGCTCGATCCTGTTCGAGCTGTACCGCATCGCCAGCGAGCTCGGGCAACACGATCGCGCCAAGGACCTGCTCGACTCCGCGCTCGAGGCCGGGGCACAGGACAACGACGAGGCTCAGCGGCTGGAAAGCGCGCTGCGCGAGGCCGGCCACCACGATCTGTTGCTGCGTGCGCTGGAGCAGCGCATGGGCCACGCCAAGGACGCCGCCACCCAGAGCGCCATCCTGCGCAGCCGCGCCGACGTGTTGATCGGCCTCGGCCAGCGCGAGGCGGCGCTCGACTGCCGCCTGCAGGCCCTATCGAGCAACCCGTCCGCCAAGAGCCTGGTGAAGGAGACCTGGGACCTGGCGAGCGAGATCGGGCGCACCGATCTCGTCTACCAGGAGCTGTCCGCGCTGGCCGAGAAGGCCCAGACCGACGATCCCGAGCTCGGCTGTGAGCTGTGGCTGTCGCTCGGCCGCTTCTCGGAGGCAAGCGGCGACAATTCGCGGGCGACCAAATGCTTTACCCGGGCGCAGGCGACGGGCAGAAAGCCGCTCGAGTGCCTGGAAGCGGTGGAACGCGCCGGCGTCAGCGGTGACCCGAAGGCGCTGGCACAAGCCCTGCGCTCCTTCGTGGAAAACGCCGATCCCGATGTCGCCCCCGAACGCTACACCGAGGTGCTGTACCGGCTCGGCACCCTCGATCTGTACCAGGGGCGCCACCGCGAGGCCGTGCAGCACCTGGACGTCGCGCTCGTTCGCGACGGCAACTCGCGACGCATCCTGGAGCTGCTGCGCGCATCGTTGTCCACCAACCCGCCCAGTCTCGAGGTGGTCGAGCTCCTGGAGCGCGTGGCGCGCGACACCGATGACAAGCCCGCCCTCTTGCTCAGCTTGACCCACGCCGCGCGGCTGCGCCGCGCCACGCTGGAGGCCCTGCACGAAGCGGTGGACCTGGCGAGCGAGCTGCACGACGACACGGCCACCCGCGCCTTGCTCGACGCGACCGTCAAGCTCGCTCGCGACCAGGACCGCGTGAACGAAGCCATCTGGGCGATCAGCGCGCTGGCGGAGCTGTACGAACGCGAGGGGCAGGCCCGGGCCGCGGTCGAGCTCCTGCAGGAGAGCATCCCGCACGCCGGCATTGCCGAGGCGTTCGACCTGCGGCTCAAGCTCGCCGCTCTCGCCTTCAACCTCGGCGACATGGAGCTCAGCGCTTCGGTCTACGAGCTCCTGCTCGAGGAAGAGCCGACGTCCGTCCGCGCCTGGCGGCCGCTGTTCGACGTGTACCGAAAGACGGGCGCTCGCGACAAGCTGGAGGCGCGCATCTCGTCGATCGAGAAGGCCGTCGACGACCCGGCCCTGCGCCACTCCCTGCGCATCGAACGCATGCGCATCCTGATCGATTCCGATCGCAAGGTCGAGGCGGAAGCCGCGCTCAAGGTCGTGCTCGAGGAAGATCCCGACTCGGACGAGGCGTCCCAGCTCCTGGAGGAATTGCTGGAGGAGCAAGGCCGGCTGTCGGAACTGCACGGGGTGGTCGAGCGGCGCCTGAACGCGGCACGCGAGCGCGGCGATCGGAACTCCATCACCACCGGCACGCTACGGCTGGGCAAGATCCTGGCGGAGACCGACAAGGAAGCGGCGATCGACATGTACCGCTCCTCGGTCGCGCTCGGCGGCGACAGCAGCGAGGTACTGGAGGGGTTCCTCCAGCTGCTCGACGGGCAAGAACACGCCGGCGATCGGGCGCGCACGCTGTATCAGCTGATCGCGCTGGAGAGCGGCGCCGCCGCGGAGGCGCGCACGCTGGAGCTGGTCGCGCTGCACAAGGCGCACGATGACTTCGCCGGTGTCGAGCGCGCCCTCGTGCGCGGGCTCGAGCGGATGCCCCAGAGCGAGGCCCTGCACGCCGAGCGCGTGCAGTGGTACCGGCAACACGACGCCTGGGACAAGCTGGCCGAAGCGCTCTGCGATCACGCCGTGCATCTGGGCGACCCGGCGCAAAAGCGCGAGCAGATCGAGCAGGCGGCGCTGATCTACGAGCGCCAGCTCAGCGATCCGCGGCGCGCCGCCGAGACGCTGGAGCGGGCCACCGATCCCGCCAGCCCCGACCGCGAGCTCTTGGCCCAGATCGCGCAGCAGTGGCTGGCCGCCGATGAACCGAGCCGGGCCCTGGCACACCTGAGCCGCGCGATCGATCTGTACGTCGCCGAGGACGCAGAGCTGGGTGCCCTGTTCCACTTGCGCGGCACGCTGCGCCTGGGGCTCGCCCCCGACGATCTCGTCAACCTGGATGCCGCGATCGAAGATCTGACGCGCGCCGCGCGCCTCAATCCCGAACGTGCACGGCGCGATCTGTCGCTGGCCCTCACGGCCAAGCTCGATCTTCTGGAGGCTCGCGGCGATCCCTCGACCACCGCCGTCCAGGGCGCTACGACGCTCGAACTGTCTCACCTGTTGAGCGACCTGGGTCAGGTCGACGAAGCCGTGTCCCGCATCAGCGGCTGGGCCGCCGCGCACCCGGAGGACAAGGGTGCGCAGCGGGAGCTCGGGCGCCTGGCAGCGCAGCGCGGCAACTGGACGCGCGCCGCGGACGCCTACCGAGCGCTGGTGCCGCTGTGCAGCGGCCCCGAGCAAGTGGCCGTGGCGCTCGATCTGGCCGAGGCCTGCGAAAAACTCGGCCAACCCATGGCGGCCAAAGAAGCGCTGGAGCTGGTGAACGCCCAGTTCCCCGCCGAGGAGGCCATCCGCAAGCGCCTGCGCAAGATGTATCAAGCGGCCAAGGCCTATCGCGGCTGGGCGAACCTGCTCGTCGCCGAGGCCCAGACCACGCAGGACAGGGCGCAACGCTTCGAGCTCCTGTGCAATGCCGGCGATCTGTACCGGCAGGCAGAGGAGGGCGCTCTCGAGGAGGCCCGCGGCGCGTATGAGCAAGCGCTCGCGCTCGTCGACGACGCCAAGACCATCGTCAAGCTCGTCGAAGTGGAAGTCGAGCTCGACAAGATCGAGGAAGCCGCCAGCCGCCTGGATGAGGCGATCCGCAGCCACGGCAAGCGGCGCTCGCCCGAGCTCTCGCTCCTGCAACACGCCATGGCGCGCGTGGCGACAGCGGCCGGTGACGAGGAGGCGATCTTCGCCTGGCTGGAAGCAGCGCTGGCGAGCGACCGCCAGAACGGCGCCGTGGCCTCCGAACTGGCGGCTCTGGCCATGTCGCGCGGCGAGTTTGACGTCGCGATCAAGGCGCTCCAGCTCGTCACCCTGCTCAAGACCCCCGGCCCGATGGGCCGCGCCGAAGCCTATCTGCGCCAGGCCGCGATCGCCAAACACCGCGGCGACATCAAAAAATCCGCGCTGCTCGCCAAACGCGCCATCACCACCGATCCCGCCTACCAGGAAGCTCGCACCTTCCTCGGTGAGCTCGAGGTCCCGGGCGACAGCCTGCCGCCGCCGCCACCGGAGGGCTGACGGCAGCCACGTGTGCGCCTACACGCCGGGAGAGAGCCAGAGGCCGGACAGAGGCAGCTCGATCTGTTCAAAAGGGGGCAGACGCAGCGCTGCCTCGTCGGAGCACACCTGGCGGATCACCCAGCTTCCCCCGATCAGCTCGCTCACCTGAATCGTCTCCTCGCGGCTGTCGACGAGCCAGAGCCAGCCGACCCCGATGCGGGCGTAAAACGGCTGCTTGACGGCCCGGTCGTAGCGCGCGTTGCTGGGCGAGAGCACCTCACACACCCAGTCCGGTACGACACGCAAAGGCTCCCCCGAGGGCGGTAGCACTGGCAGCGTCGTGCGACGCCAGCCCGCCAGGTCCGGAGATACCTCCGGTGAGTTGGGCAGGCGGATGCCGGGCTCCGGCAAAATCCACCATCCCCCCGGCCCGTCGTCGTCATAGTCGAACGCGCCCCCGAGATGGTGCCCCAGGTAGCCAATGGCCCGAGAGTGCCGCGGCAGAGGGCGAGGGTGCACGTAGAGCTGCCCGTCGAGGATCTCTCCCTTCACGCTGCGCGGAAGCGCCTCGAGCTGGGCCCAGAGCTCTTCCAGACTGGCACGCGGCTTCTGTGGTGCTGCCACTTCTGTCGAGTCTACACCCTCACACCGCTCGCGGCCATACGCGCCCGCCGTCGTCATTGGGGAGACGCTCCGCTACTTCCTATGATTTTGCCCATGATTTCCGGACATTCTTTTCCGGCCACTCTGGCGTTCAGGTGCATCAGGACGACCTGGGCGGGCACACGGCGGCGATAGCGAATGACGTGCGCGCCGGCAGGCAGCTCTTCGTCCGAACAGTTCCGCTGTTCATCCACGCACAGGATGATGTTCGGAAGCTCGGCCCGCTTCAACCGCTCGAGCTTCTCCCGCAGGTACTCTGGGGTCCAGAAACCCACAATCTCGAGCAATGCCTGGCAGCCAGGCAGGCGCCGGTGGCGGACCAGGAAATCCGGAAAGAGCCACTGGCCCGCCGCGGATACCGCCTCGGGTTCGCGGATCAAATCCCAATCATCGGTGAGCTGGAGAAAGTCGCGAGCGAACTTCTCCTCCACCTTGCTGTCGTAACGAGCCAGCGGCGCGGCGACCTGGATTGGATCGCCGCTGCGCAGAGTCAGTCTACCGACCTCTCCGGCGCTCGACAGCACACACGTCGCTTCCAGCTCGAACCGCTGGCAGCGAGCCACGCGCGGTAAGACGGAGGCAAGCGCCCGCCCATACACGAGCGTGCGGCGGAACAGAGCGTAGGGCCCCGATATATCGAGCAAGACCTGCTCGGCGCCCGCGCAGGGGTGTGCCGAGCAGAGCAGACCCCGGAGTTTGACGGCGCGCACGAGCGCCCGCACTTCCCCCTCGGCGACGATCATCACCCGCGTCGCCCGCTTCAACCACGAACAGATCAGCGCGTGATTGACCTTCAGCGCAAACTCCGCCGCAGACAGCGGCGACGACGGTGCGACGAGACGGCGCTCGCCCGGTAGGTCCGCGAACAGGAACTGCTCGACGACGCCCGGCGAGAGGCCGAGCTCGCGGGCAGCATCCTCCAGCGCAGCCTGCCGCAGCGGCCGCCGCGCACCAGCGAGAAAGAGCGCGTGCCGCACCCGCGCGGGCGCGACGGGGGCTGCCGTTCGCTCGCCGTACTCGCGATCCAGCACTCGGCGCGCCAGCTTCAGCTTTCCGAGCGGCGCCGGTGCTGCGAGCGGGGCTTTCAGGTGCTGCTCGAGCTCGATGCGACGGCGCCCGACGAAGCGCGCATACTCTGCGAGCAGGCACTCGAGCCAGGGATGGTCACTGAGGGTAAGGTAGCCGAGCGCGATCTGGCGCGAGCAGCCCTCGCCCGCTGGCGACGCGGCGATGCCCGACATGAACCTGGGGCGCTCGGCGTTAGACGCAGGAGCCGCGAGTGACGTGGGAAACAAGCGACCTCCTCCTCCTCCCGGCCGCGCGAACCTCGGCCGTGCCGGCTACCACCAACTCGTACACGATGGCTCGTTTGCCGGGACGCGGCCGCAAGAGCCGCCCGATGCGCTGGATGTGCTCGCGCTCGCCGAGGGCGCCGCCGACGACGATCGCGACATCCGCGTCCGGCACGTCCAGACCCTCGTTCAGCACGCGCGACGAGACCAGCGTGCGAAGCTCACCGCGCCGAAAGCGACCGAGAGCGTCATCTCGCTCGGCTCGTTGGATGTCACAGGTGAGCGGCATCACCAGATGCTCTCTCGACACCTCGTAGGCGGTCTGATTGTTCGGCGTAAAAATCAGCGTTCTCCTCGCCTGGTGCTGCATGAGCAACTCGCTCAACGCACGCCGCTTGGCACTCGGAAACGCGACCATGCGCTGCGACTCTCGCCAGGCCGCAAGCGCCTGACGGCCTGCAAAGGAGCGCATGCCGGCACGCACCAACTCGGCCCAACTGGCCTCTGGCGCCATGCGGCGGAAGGCACGATAGAAGCTGCGAAATGCCGCCGCTTCTCGCTCGTACCGCTGCTGTTCCTCACGGTTGAGGTGCACGCGCAGAACGACCAAGTCATAGTCGGCAAGATAGGTCCCCGCGAGATCATCGATGGATGCCTGATAGACGACGGGGCCCAAGAGCTCGGAGAGGCGGAGCGCCTGCGCCGATTCCGTAGGCGGCGTGGCCGTCAATCCGAGACGAAAGCGCGCGGTGAGCATCTCCAGAGCTTCATCCTGCAAACAAGCTCCGAAATGGTGCGCCTCGTCAACGACGAGCACGTCAAACAGAGCTCCCAGGCGGGCTGCGTGACGCCGAGCGCTCTCGAAGGTGCACACCGTCAGCGGCTCGACGCGCCGCTCCCCATCTCCGAAACAGCCCACCAAACCCGCGTACCAGTGCGAGAGTTCCTTCACCCACTGCGCCAAGAGGACCCGTGTCGGAACCAGACACAGGGCACGCTGCCCGAGTTGCGCCAACGCCGCCACCGCCACACGAGTCTTGCCGCTGCCGGTGGGGAGAGCGACGATGCCGCGCCGCCCGGCCAGCTCCCACGCCGTCAGCGCGGCCTGCTGGTACGGCCGCAGCTCGATTTCGAGCCAGCGCCCGTCCGGTGCGGGCGCGCGTGGCATCACCCGATCCGGGAACCCAGCGCCGCAGAGCTCGAGCTCCTGCACGATCTGCCGATACTGCCAGGCTGGCGCCCGGAACGACCCCACCCGCGGGTCCCACATCACGCCGGGCAACCGGCGAGCGAGAGCGTCGGGAATACCTTCGAGCAGCAGCGTGCCGCGATCAAAGCGGAGACCCCCGATGGGCACGCTCCCCTCGACGTCCGTGCTCCGCGACGACTGCATCGTTTGCCGTGGAGCAAGGCGCGTGCCGAGCCGCCTTCGCGCGTGGAATTGAGCCAGGCGCTCGCCAGAATGCGTTCTAGGGCGAGTGGCCATCGCCGGCAGCGTGCCGGCTCGTGCCAGTGCCGGCCGCGGCCCGCCCGTGAGCGGCGGGGCGAGTGACTTGGTCGAAGGCCGCTCAACTGGAGTTGGCCAATTTATGGCTCCATTTCATGCCCTGGCATTGCACTGGCCATAAATGCTGAAATAATGGCAGAATGCTTGCCAGGGACCTGCGAATCCCGGAGCGGAGCTTCTTCCTCTTCGGCCCGCGCGGGACGGGCAAGTCCACGCTGCTGCGCGAGCGCCCTCCCCCAAGCGTTTACCATCGATCTGCTGGATCTCGCCGTCTATGGCCAGCTACTCGCGCATCCCGATCGGCTCGAGGCGCTCGTCCTGCCGACGCAGGCAGACTGGATCGTCATCGATGAAGTGCAGCGGTTGCCTGCGCTCTTGAACGAGGTGCATCGCTTGATCGAGAAGCGCCATTGGCGTTTCGCGCTGACGGGCTCGAGCGTACGCAAACTGCGCCGCGGTGGGGCCAACCTGCTCGCGGGACGTGCGCGAACACTGGCCATGCACCCCCTGACGGCACACGAGCTCGGTGCGGCGTTCGACCTGGCCCACTCGCTGCGCTTCGGCCAACTGCCGAGCGCGTACCTGGACCCCGATCCACGAGCCTACCTGGCCAGCTACGTGGGCACGTACCTGCGCGAGGAGGTGCAGGCCGAAGCGCTCACGCGCAATCTCGAAGCCTTCTCGCGCTTTCTGGTGGCCTCCAGCTTTGCCCAGGCGTCCGTGCTATCGGTCTCGAACGTCGCCCGGGATCTGGGGATCCCCCGCAAGACCGTGGCGAGCTACTTCGACCTGCTCGACGACCTGCTGCTTTCGGTGCGGCTCCCGGTGTTCTCCCGAAGAGCCAAGCGCCCACTCGCGTCGCACCGCAAGTTCTTCTTGTTCGACGCCGGGGTCTTTCGAACCCTACGCCCCCGGGGCCCGCTGGATTCCGCGGACGAGATCGACGGCCCCGCCGTGGAGACACTGGTGCTCCAAGAGCTGCGCGCGACCAACGACAACCTGAACCTCGGTTACGAGATCAGCTACTGGCATACGCGAGATCACAAGGAGGTGGACTTTGTCTTGTACGGTCCGCGTGGCCTGCTCGCCTTCGAAGTCAAGCGTTCCTCGACGTATCGTGCGCGCGACCTGGAGGCGCTGCGGCTGTTTTCTGCGGACTACCCGATGGCGCGCTGCTTTCTGCTGTACGGGGGGGCAGACACCTACGAAGTGGACGGCATGCGAATCCTGCCGCTAGCACGAGCCCTGCCCGCGCTGGCGGAGCTGCTCTGATGCATGCCTCGAACGCGCCCGTCACGCGTCCGATGAACCAGAATGCTCCGTCCGCCAAACTCGGGGCCGTACTCTCGCGTGGGAAAGCTCGTCCGCCGTGCTATGCTCGACTGGTGGATGCTGACTTCGACGAACGCGCGGCAAAGCGGCGGCAGACCTGGCAGGGTGGTCGTGCTCGCGGCTTCGCAGAGGCAGAGCTGGCAGACACGATGTTCTGGCAGAAGACATCGGGAGCCGAGCGCTTGAGTGCCACCTGGCAGCTGGCGCTCGATGCCATGGTGATAACGGCGAGCCATGAAACTTCATCCAGACTTCCGGGATTTCCTTGCGGTACTCGACGCCGAGCTCGTTGAGGCCCTGATCATCGGCGGCTACGCGGTGAGCTTTCACTCGAAGCCGATGTTCACCAAGGATATCGATCTGTTCGTCAACCCAAGTCCCGACAATCGAGAGCGGTTGGCCCGCGCTCTGGCGCGCTTCGGAGCACCACCGGAAATCGTCGAAGCCGCAACGACCGCATCCGAGGATGAGATACTCTGGTTCGGTGCCACTCCCACGCGGATCGACCTCCTGTTCCGAGTTCCGGGCGCTGAATTTACCTCCGCCTACGCCCGCCGGTCGCAGACGGAGTGGGAGGGAGTCCCGGTGCGAGTCATCGGCAAGGAGGATCTGCTCAGCATGAAGAGGGCTGCGGGGCGAAGGCGAGACCTGCAGGACATCAAGCTGCTCACCAAAGGTCGGTCCAATCCGTGACGCCGAGCTGAAACGCGAAGGGCGGGCCTTCGGTCAGCTCGCTGGTTTGCCTGACGCGCCCGTGGCGCTGCGCAGCAGCCCGGCGAGCCCGCTGAGCAACTGCGAGAGTTCCTCGGCGGCGCCCGGCGGCGCTTCGATGCGCAAACCACCGTCCGCGCTGCGCGTCACGGCGATGCGCTCGAACAAGGACGCGACGTGCGACGCAGGTGCCGCTTCGGTTGTGCGCATTGGCGCCTCCACTGCTGGCTGCTCGCCAGTTGCCGGCAGCTCGCTGGTTATCGGCTCGCTGGTTATCGGCTCGCTGGGTGTCGGCTCGGCGCTGCTGGTTGGCGGAGCGGGCACCCTCTCCGCTGCCCCGGGGAGCTCGCGGCGAACCTCCGCGGAGACCTCGCGGCGAGGCACGGCGAGGAGCTCCGCCGGGGTGTCCTCGACGGCCGCATCCAGGACGGCCTCCTCTACGGCAGACTCGGCTGCCGCATCGGCTGCGTCGCTGTCGCCCGCGAAGCTCGGGACCTCGACCGGCTCCACGAGGCGCTCGATATCGCCGAGAAAGCTGGCCGGAGACTCAAAACGCACGGCGTCCGTCGTGCCATCGAACAGGCCGGAGAACAGCGCCTGCTTGTTACCCACGAGGCCCGCGATGCGCGCTTCGATGCCATACTCGGTGACCAGGTGAATCACATCGATCGGCTGTTCTTGCCCGAGCCGATAGATGCGGCCGATGCGCTGCTCGAGCACCGCCGGGTTCCATGGCAACTCGAGATTGACGCAAGCGCTGGCCGCGCGCTGCAGGTTCAAACCGACTCCCCCGGCGTCGCTCAGAAACATCACGCGCACGCGCGGGTCATCGTGAAAGGTCACCACGTTCTGCGTGCGCAGCTTCTG
>Ga0315912_10006159_pt1 | contig 10819 bp, 8 predicted proteins | sample VfabasoilMG_FD_204469 | JGI IMG/M metagenome (GOLD analysis project Ga0315912, IMG submission 204469) | Garden soil microbial communities collected in Santa Monica, California, United States - V. faba soil | ecosystem: Environmental > Terrestrial > Soil > Garden | place: USA: California...
GGAGGGCTCTCGCGTGGATCATCATTTTGGTGATGATGCTTGCGGTGGGGCTCATGGTCGCGAAGCTGCTGTCGTCGGGACACCACGGCACGCCGCCGTGAGCTAATCTCCCGACGTGGCCCAGGTCGACTTTGCCGAGCGACAGCTGACGCTGAAGCTCGTGTATTACGGGCCGCCGCTCTCGGGCAAGACGAGCAACCTGCGCGCGCTGCACAACAAGGTCGACAAGCTCAACCGCGGGCGCTTGATGACGCTCGATACGCGCGACGACCGCACGCTGTTCTTCGATCTGCTACCGATCTTCTTTCGGACCTCGAACTTCTCGTTCCGTATCAAGGTCTACACGGTGCCGGGTCAACCGGTGCACGAGGCGACTCGCAAGATCGTGCTCGCAGGAACCGATGGGGTCGTGTTCGTTGCGGACTCGAGCCCGGACCAGCACCAGGCGAATCGCACGTCGTGGCACAACCTGGTCGCGAACCTGGCGACGTTCGCGCTCGACAAGATTCCGGTGGTCGTCCAGTACAACAAACGCGATCTGCCCAACGCCGTGCCGATCGAGACCGCGGACCGCTTTGGCGATCCCCACCGCAAGCTGCTCGAGGCCGAGGCCAAGGAGGGGACCGGGGTGGTCCAGACCTTCTTCGAGCTCGTCGGAGCGGCATGGATGTACTTAGATAAGGACCTGGGTCTGGAGAAGAAGCTGGGCATCGATGCCCAAGCATTTCGCCGGTCTCTGGTCGAGCACGTCGGGGTTGCGGAATCCGCTGGCTAACCGAACGCTTAGCTAGGGATGCGCTACAATGTAGCGGTGAGCGCGGCAGGACCACTGGATGGTCCAATCGAGCTGTCGAGACTGGTCCCGCCGGGCGAGCTCGCGGAGCTTCTCGACAGCATCGAGCACGCTCTCGGCGTCCGGCTCGCAATCTACGACAAGACCGGTAAGTGCCTGGCTGGGCCGGCCTCGGCCGGGGAGCCCCGCCACGATGTGATGCATGACGGCGAGCTACTGGCGCGGCTCGCCGGGACCGGCGACGTCGACGCGGCGTTCCGGTTCGCCGCCGAGACGCTCGGACTGCTCGTGCATCACGCGAGCGCTCGCGAGATGTCGGCCACGATGCACGAAGAGGCGATGCGGATCACGTTCGCCGAGCTCACCGAGCACAACCACCGCCTGCAAAAGGCCGTGGCGCGCCTCGAAGAGCTCGATCGGCTGAAGTCGAACTTCCTCGCCACGATGTCGCACGAGCTACGCACGCCGCTGACGAGTGTGATCGGTTACGCGGAGATGATGGCCGAGGGGCTCGCCGGGCCGGTGAGCGGCGAGCAGCGCGAGTACCTCGGGACGATCCTCAGCAAGGCCGACCAGCTGCTCGGGATGATCACGGCGGTGCTCGACGTCGCATCGCTGGAGACCGCGCCGCTCGCGCTCGAGCGGTGTCAGCTGTCGCTCGCGGATATCGTTGCGAGCGAGGTCGCGACGTACACGCCGCAGGCGGGCAAGCGTGGCATCGCGATCCGAATCGAGTCCGGTGGCGACACGCTGGTGATCGGTGACCGCAAGAAGATCCGCCAGGTCGTGTCGAGCCTGATTTCGAACGCGGTGAAGTTCACGCCGGATCGCGGGCAAGTCGGAGTCGCGTTGCGGCCGGGACCGTTGTCACCGCACGATCGCGAAACCCAGGCGATTCAGCTGGTGGTGTCGGACTCCGGCATCGGCATCTCGCGTGAACAGGTCGGCAAGATCTTCGAGCCGTTCTTCCAGGTCGATTCGTCGTCGACGCGCGCGTTCGGCGGCACGGGCCTCGGCCTCACGCTCGCGAAGGCGTACGTCGAGGCGCACGGTGGTCGTATCTGGGTCGACACGACGCCGGGCCAGGGCTCGACGTTCGTCGCGACGTTTCCGATCGACACCGCAAGTCGGAGTGAGACAGCACCGCTGCAGTTCGGGCCGGGGGATCAGGTTTGAACTGGCTCTCGCAGCTGGGGGTCGCGATTCCACTCGCGGCTGTGTGTGTGTTGATCTCGGGCTTCTGCTCGGGCACCGAAGTCGCGCTGTTTTCGCTGCGGCGAGTCGAGCGCGAGCAGCTCGCTCGCAGTGAGTCGGGCGTCGACGCTCGCATCATCAAGCTGCTCGAGCGGCCGCGCCGGCTGATCGCGACCGTACTGATCGGCAACGAAGCATTCAACAGTTTGCTCGCCGTGCTCGCGCTGATCGTCATCGGCTCGCTCGTCGACGCGACCAATCCATGGCTGTGCGGGCTGATCGCGCTCGGCGTCGCGCTGCCGCTGGTCGTGCTGATCTCGGAAGTGACCTCGAAAACGCTCGCGGCGAAGGCCCCGCTCTTGTGGGCACGGATCGCGGTGTACCCACTGTCCGCGTTTGCGGTCGTCGTCACGCCGGTGCGTCTGATCGTGAATCTCATGTCGGAGATCCTGCTGCGACCGCTCGGCGATGCAGCGCGCACGCGGCCTGCGCGTGACCTCTCCGAGCAAGAATTCAAGTCGCTCGTCGATGCCGGCTCGGCGCAGGGGCAGGTCGACGCCCGCGAGCGCCGCCTGATCCACCGCGTGTTCGAGTTCTCGGACAAGAACGTCGGCCAGGTGATGACGCCGCGCGAGCGCATCTTCGCGCTCAACTACGACCTGCCGATGAACCGGCTCGTGCGCGAGATCGCGGCGCGTGGTTTCTCGCGCGTGCCGATTTACCAGAAGTCGCTCGACAACATCCGCGGCATGCTCAACGCGAAGGACCTCGTCCGCGCGGCAGGCGGTGGCGGCGCGAACAAGCCGCTCGCGGATCTGCTGCACGAGCCGCTGTTCGTACCGCGCACGACGCCGGTCAAGCGCCTGTTTCTGACCTTCAAGCAGAAGAAGGTCCACATGGCGATCATCGTCAGCGAGTACGGCAAGGTGCTCGGCCTGGTGACGATGGATGATCTGCTCGCGCAGATCTTTGGCGTCTTGCGCGACGAGCGTGCGGCGCTGCAGCAGTCGATGCCGAACATGAAGGCGGTGCGGCCGCGCACGCCGGCGAGTGGAGTCGTCGAGGGAGGCTCTTCACTGGAGACCGGCCCGGTGCCGCTCGAGACGGGTCCCGTGCCGCTCGATACCGGACCCGTCGGTAAAGAGGACGTCGATCCTCCGCCGATCACGCCCATCCATACCGTCGACGAAGTCACCCCACCGGCCGTTGACGTCGAGGAGCTGCGCGCGCAGGGAGGGGACAAGTCGTGATCTCCACCGGTCAGCTCGTCATGATGCTGCTCGGCTGCATGTTCGTGCAGGGCTTCTTCGTCAGCGCCGAGGTCGCGCTGTCGGCGTGCGATCGCAACGCGCTACGTGCGCGTGCAGCGGGCGGGGCTGGAAACGCGGCCCGCGCGGAGCGCATGCTCGCGGTTCCGCAAGTGACACTGGCGACCACGCTCGTGGGCGCCAATCTCGCGACGCTCGTGGCGGTGCTCGTGCTCGCACTCGAGCTGATCGAGCGTGGGCTCTCGCCGATGTGGGCGCCATTGTTTGTCGTCCCACCGCTGCTCGTGATCGGTCACCTCGTCCCGAAGGCGATCGTTCAGGCGCACGCCGACAGCATGGTCGATCGGCTTGCGACACCGCTGCGCCTGGCGTCGTTCGCGCTGCGGCCGCTGGTGGTCGTCGTCGGAGGGTTCGCCTCTGCACTCACGCGTTTGACGAAGACCGACCGCAAGAAAGCGTTCGTCACGCGTGACGAGCTCGCGCTGCTGATCGAGAGCGAGCCGACGAGCGATAAGCCCGAAATCGGTGCCGACGAGCGCGAGATGATCGCGAACGTGTTCGAGCTGTCCGAGTACAAGGCGGGCGAGCTCATGGTCCCGCTGTCCGAGGTCACCGCGCTGCCCGAGGACTCCCCGATCTCGGAAGCGGCCCACGAGGTCGCCGACAAGCAGCACTCGCGGATGCCGATCTATCGCCACCGCGTCGACGATGTCGTCGGCATCGTGCACGTGTTCGACATCCTGCAGGCCGCGACGGCAAAGCCGGGCACGCAGGGCGAGGGCAAGCCCGATCCCAAGACGGTCGCCGACCTCGCGCACCCACCGACCTACGTGCCGGGCACGATGAAGGCCAGCGACCTCTTGGTGCAGTTGCAGACCGAGCAGCAGCACCTCGCAATCGTCGTCGATGAATATGGCGGCGCCGTCGGCATCGTGACGATCGAAGACCTGCTCGAGATCATCGTTGGCGACATCGATGACGAGTACGACGTCGAGCCGTCGCCGATCCGAGCCGAGAAGCCGAACGTGTGGCGCGTCGAGGCGCGTACCAGCGTCGCCCGCGTCAATGCCGAGCTCGACGTCGGCCTGCCGGAGAGCGACGACTACGAAACCATCGCGGGCCTCCTGATCGAGAAGTTCCGCCGCATCCCCGATAAGGGCGAAACCCTGACGCTCGGCGCGCTGACCATCGAAATCATTGCCGCGACCGACCGTGCCGTCGAGGCCGTGCGCCTCACACGCCGCAAGAAGTAGGCTAAAAGACAGCGTGGACCGAACGCAGCTCCTGAAGCTCCTCGACGAGGTGCGTGCCGGTCGGCTCGCGCCCGACGCGGCCGCCCAGCAGCTGTCCGAGCTGCCCTATGCCGAGGTCGCCGAGGCGGTCGTTGTCGATCCGCACCGCGAGCTGCGCACGGGTATTCCGGAGCTCGTGTTCGGTGCGAGCAAGACCGCCGAACAGATCGTCGCCGCGCTGCGCGGCCTCACAGCCAAGAACGGCGCAGCGGTCGCGACCCGCGTCGACGCGCAGAAGGCCGCCGAGGTCCGCGCGCTCGCACCCGAGGCCACGTTTGACGAGCTCGCGCGCGTCGTGACGCTCGGAACGCGTGGGGCGCGGCCTGCGTGCGCACCGATCGCCGTCGTGTGCGCCGGCACGAGCGACTTGCCGGTCGCCGAGGAGGCGTCGCTGGTCGCCGAGTTTCTCGGTGCGAGCGTCATCCGCGTCAGCGATGTAGGCGTCGCTGGCCTGCACCGGCTACTCGCTCGCATCGACGACATCAAGCGCGCGCAGGTCGTGATTGCCGTTGCCGGCATGGAGGCGGCGCTGCCGTCCGTGCTCGGTGGCCTGGTCGACCGGCCGATGATCGCGGTGCCGACCAGCGTTGGCTACGGGGTCTCGATCGACGGCCTGGTGGCCCTCGGGGCCCTCCTGTCCGCCTGCGCCCCCGGAATCACCGTTGTGAACATCGACAACGGTGTCGGCGCGGCCGTAGCTGCTGTAAAGATCGCCCGTCTGGCGGTACGTGGTGAGTAATAACGACCTAGAGCTTCCTCCGCTCATTCGCGGACAGCACCTCCACTTCGATTGCGCGAGTGGTGCTGCGGGCGACATGACCCTCGGCGCGCTTCTCGACCTCGGCGTGCCTTTCGAGGTCGTCGGTGAAGCGCTCGACGCGATCGGGGCAGGCCGCGCTCGCCTCGCCGTGAATCGTGTCGTCAAGGGCGGCATCGCCGCGGCGGACGTCAAGGTCGACACGAACGGTCATATCCTGCCTCAGCATGCAGCGAGCCCTCCGCCCACCGCGTCGGCTGCAACGCCGCCTCCGGTGCCCAAGAAGCGTGCGCAGACCGACCCCGCCGGGCAGAAGTTCGTCGCGATCAAGTTCCGCGCGGAGACCGAGGAGCGTCACGTTCACGTCGACGAGCTTGGCGAAAAGGTCGAAGAAGTCATCCAGCGCGGCCACTCGCACGGCGACGGTGCGCCGCACTCGCACGCGAACGGCAACCACGCGCACTACCATTACGCCGATATCCGGTGGCACATCGCGCGGGCACCGCTCACCGACGGCACACGCGCCCGTGCGCTCGACATCTTCGACCGCCTCGCGCGCGCAGAGGCGAAGCTCCATGGCACGACGATCGACGAGGTGCGCTTTCACGAGGTCGGCGCGATCGATTCGATCGTCGACGTCGTCGGTACCGCGGCTGCGCTCGACTGGCTCAGCCCGGCGAGCGTGACGTGTGCGAGCGTCGCGATGGGCCACGGAACCGTGAAGTCCGCCCACGGCGTATTGCCGGTTCCCGCCCCCGCCTCGCTCGAGGTGTTGCGCGAGGCCGGTGGCGTGATGGCCGACGGTGGCATCGCGCGCGAGCTGTGTACGCCGACGGGCGCCGCGATCCTTGCGTCCGCGGTCACCGCCTGGAAGCCATCGCCACCGGGGCGTGTCATCTCGGTCGGCTGGGGCGCCGGTGACTCTGACCTTGCCGATCGACCGAACGTCTTGCGCGTCGTCGCACTCTCACCGATGCGCTTGCCGAGCGAGGTCGCGGCGGCCGCCCAGACCGGTCCCGTCGCGGTGTCGAGTGGCGTGCCCGCTTCGCCCTATCTGATGTCGCCTTCGGGTGCCGTGATCAGTCGCGGCGATACCGTGTGGCAGGTTGACGCGAACATCGATGACATGAGCCCCGAGCTTGCCGGGCCCGCCAGCGACGCACTGTTCAATGCCGGTGCGCTCGACGTGTGGTGGACGCCGATCACGATGAAGAAGGGCCGCCCGGCGCTGACCCTGTCCGCGCTCGTCGAGCTCGACCACCGCGATGAGGTGATCGCGACGATGCTGCGCGAGACCACCACGATCGGCGTGCGCTACACCGAGCTGCACCGCACCGTGCTTACCCGCAAGATGGTCGAGGTCGAGACGCGCTACGGCCTGATCCCGGTCAAGGTGGCGTTCGAAGGCGATGTCATGCGCAACGCCGCTCCCGAGTACGAGGCGTGCGCCAAAGCCGCGCGAGTCCACAACGTTCCGGTCAAGCTCGTGCTCGCGGCAGCGCTGACAGCCTACAGCGCGAAGTAACGTTGAGTGGTAGCCTGACGACGCGTGGAGACCACTCCAATCGTCGTGCTCGGCGGCAGCGCTGATGATCGCGCAGCGATCGTTTCGCCGCTGAGCGGGGCGGGTCTCAACGCGCAGAGCGTCACGAAGCTGACGATGGCAGACGGTCTGCCCGGGCTGATCATCATCGTCGGCGACACCGTGATCGAGCTGGTGACGGAGGCGCGCGACGTCCCCGCGCTCGCCGACATCCCGATTCTCGCGATCGTGCCGACCATGCCGGTCACGACGCTCGCTGGCGCACTCGCGGCCGGCGCAACGGACGTGCTGCGCTCCCCGGCACCGAGCGCGATGCTGATCGCGCGCTGCCGCAACATGATGAAGCTGTCACGGCGTGACGCGGCCGGCGCACAGGCGCTCACCCGCATCAACGACGTGCTCACCGCCGACGGTGATGACAGCGAAGCGCTGATCCAGGTGTTGCAGATCACCGCGAGCGTGCTCGGTTTCGAGCGCGCGTCGCTCATCGCGCACATCGAGGGCAGCGACCACGCGTTCGTCATTGCCGCGAGCGATGCCGAGCCGATGGCGCGCTTCACGCTGCTGATCAGCGAGTATCCCGAGGTACTCGAAGCGATGCGGAGCAGTGCCCCACTGCTCATCGACGACGTGCTCACGCACACGGTCACCGCGACCGTCGCCGACGTGCTCGCCCAGCGTCACGTGCGCGGCGTTGCGGTGTTTCCGGTGCAATGGCGAGGACGTTCGCTCGGCGCGATGCTCTTGCGCAAGCGCATGCCAGGCGTCAATCACGTCGGGCCACGCGGCGTGGAGCTCGGCAAGTTGATCGCGAGCATCACGGCCGCCCACTTGCGGCACGGTGCAGTGCTCGAGAGCCTGCGCGATCAGACGCACCGGATCTCGCGTGCCCGCTACGAGGCGGAGCGTCGCCTGCGCGGCATCGATTCCCTCAAGGAGCACTTCGAGGCCGGCGCCGACGGCGTGGTCGTGCTCGACGATGCGGGGCGGATCCTGTTCGTCAACCGTGCAGCCGAGCGCATCACCGGCTTCGCGCGCGACGGCCTCCTCGGCAGCGAGCTCGTCGACCTCGTCCCCGACGACCAGCGCGCCCAGATCGCCGATGCAATTTCGCGCGTGCTCGCCGGCGTCAACGTCGACGCCTTCGATCTCGAGCTGTCGACGACGAGTGGCTCGCCGGTGTGGGTGAGCGCGTCCACGTCGACCGTGCTTGCCGGCACTGGTGCGGTGATCCTGGCGTTCCGCGACGTCACCGCGGAGCGCGCTCTCGAGCACGAGCTGCGCTCGACGAAGGAATTCCTCGAGCGCCTGATCGACTCGACGATCGACGCGATCATCGCGGCCGACTTCAAAGGCCAGATCATCCTGTTCAACCAAGGCGCCGAGCGCTTGTTCGGGTATCGCGCGCGCGACGTGATCGGCAAGAAGCCGGTCTGGGAGCTCTACGAGCAGGGTGGGGCACGCCAGATCATGCGCATGCTCCGCTCGACGTCCTACGGCGGTGTTGGTCGTCTCGAGCAGACGCGCCGCGAGGTCAAGATCTCGACGGGCGAGACCGTCCCGGTGAGCATGACTGCCTCTGTCGTTTACGAGGGTGAGCGCGAGGTCGCCACGGTCGGCATCCTGACCGACCTTCGCGATCGCATCCGCATGGAGCAGCGCCTCCTCGACGCGCAGCAGAAGCTGCAGCTCTCCGAGAAGCAGGCACTCGTTGCCGAGCTCGCCGGCGCCGCCGCCCACGAGCTGAACCAGCCGCTCACGTCGATCATTGGCTACACCCAGCTGATCCAGCGGCAGAGCGCGAAGGAAGCGCCACACCTGCGGGCCGCCGGTATCATCCTCAGCGAGGCCGAGCGCATGGCCGGCATCGTCAAGAAGATCGGCCGCATCACGAAGTACGAGACCACCGATTACGTCGGCAGCGCCAAGATCTTCGACCTCGATCGTGCGGCCGCCTCCGACCCTGCCATTCCCGTCAGCACCGACACGCCCGTCGAGCAGATCGATCCAATTCAATCGCTCGAGGCCGTCGAGCCGATCGAGAGCGACGACAAGACGGGCGAGTTCACGGCTGTGCCGTCGGCAGAGACTTCGGGGGCACCGCTGACGAACACCGGTCGGGCGCTGACGAACACCCCGTCCGTCGAAGACTTGCTCGATCTCGCCGACCGCCACGGTGGAAAGCGATAAGTAGTAGTTGTGGGTCCGACCCACGCTTACTACTTAGGATTATGCTACCCGGGCAGTGACGCCGTCGCCGCCGACCGAATCCGCTCAGCTCGAAGCGTTGCGCATGCTCGCCACCGAGCTGCCCTATGCGGCGAACGAGCAGGTCGTCTGCGATCGTGTGCTCGGTGTGCTCGGCTCGCTGTTCCCGGGCCGCGCCGTCGCGATTCGCGTGATCGACGTGCGTACGCGCGAGCCGGCTCGCGCGTACGTGCGCAACGCGGCGCTGCGCGACACGATTCACAGCGAGGGCGTCACGATCACGCAGCAGGCGCTCGAACGCGCACGGCTCAAGAGCGCGGTAGCGGCGAGCGCGCGCATCGTGGTGCGCGAGCGGTGGGACTCGCCGTTCACCGGCATGGCGACCGGCTTCGCGATTCCGCTGACCGCCGGTGGCGAGTTGTACGGCGTGCTCGATGTCGGGTATCCGCCCGGTTCGGATGGCCGCGCGCACGACGAGTCGCCGGTCGCGGCGATTGCCGCCGGGCTCGCGTTCGCGCTGCGCACGATCCACCTCCAGGAGGATGCGATCGGTTTGCGCGACTACCAGGCGCGTCTGCTCGATAGCGCGAACGCATTGATCCTCGGCATCGATCGCACGTGGCGCATCACGGTGTGCAACCGCGCGCTGCTCGAGCTAACGAACAGCACGCGTGATGACGTGCTGGGCCGCGACGTGCGCGACTTCATCTCCGGCGACCAGCGTCAGAGCCTGACCACCGCGTTCTCCGCTGCATTGTCGGGCCAGCATCACGCCGCGGTGACGATCATGCTGCCGACGCGCGGCGGACCGGTTCGCAGCGTGTGGGCAATCGCGCCCGTCGGTCGTGCCGGTCAACCGAATGGTCCAATCGAGGCGGTCGTGGCGATCGGCCAAGATCAGTCCAAGATCGATCTGCTGCAGCAACAGATCGTGCGCGCGGAGCGGCTCGCGACGCTCGGCGAGCTCGCTGCTGGCGTCGTGCACGAGCTCAACAATCCGCTCACGTCGATCACGGTCTACGCCGAGTACCTCGTTCGAAAGCTCGAGTCACAGGGCGCCACCGAGGCGCCGGACCTCGAGAAGCTACGGCGGATCGGGGCGAGCGCGCAGCGCATCCTGCGGTTCTCGCGCGACCTCGTGCAGTACGCCCGGCCGAGCGGCAAGGAGAGCGAGTCCGTCGATCTCGCAGGCGTGGTGCGTCAAAGCGTGTCGATCTGCGAGCACCTTGTAGAGAGAGGTGGGATCGCGCTCACGGTCGAGGTCGACCCGGAGCTGCCCGTGATCCAAGCGGTCGGCGGTCAGCTGGAGCAAGTCCTGATCAATCTGATCACCAACGCCGTGCATGCGGTGGACGAGGGCGGCAAGGTGATCGTCCGCGCCGCCGTGGAGGACGAACACTCGGTTTTGATCGAGGTTTCTGACTCCGGGCCCGGCGTGCCAGAAGCGGATCGGGATCGCATTTTCGAGCCATTCTTCACGACCAAGCCCGACGGCAAGGGCACCGGTCTCGGTCTTCCGATCGTGCGAAACATCGTCGACCAGCATCGCGGAGTGATCTCGGTAACTCGCTCAGATCTCGGTGGTGCGGCGTTTCGTGTAGTGATCCCGATCGTTTGAGTCAAAAGAGTTGCGCGCTGGATCGAATCCAGTAGTGTGGCTCCCGCCAATGAAGCCGGAAGTAATGCTCGAGCTGCTGGAAAGCGCAGCCGACCAGCTGGGGATCAAAGTCAGCTACGAGCCGCTGCAGACGAGCGGGATCCAGA
>Ga0315912_10006160_pt1 | contig 10816 bp, 5 predicted proteins | sample VfabasoilMG_FD_204469 | JGI IMG/M metagenome (GOLD analysis project Ga0315912, IMG submission 204469) | Garden soil microbial communities collected in Santa Monica, California, United States - V. faba soil | ecosystem: Environmental > Terrestrial > Soil > Garden | place: USA: California...
TCGTTGCCTGAGGGCGTGCGCATCGTGCCCACGTACGACCGGTCAGGTCTCATCAACGAATCCATCGGTACTCTGCGGCGCACGCTGATAGAGGAAGCGATCGTCGTGTCGCTCGTGATTCTGGTGTTCCTCTTTCACTTCCGGTCGGCACTGGTGCCGATTCTGGCATTGCCGATTGCGGTCGTCGGGTCGTTCATCCCGATGTACTACCTCGATGTCAACTCCAACATCATGTCGCTCGGCGGGCTGGCGCTCGCCATCGGCGTCTTGGTGGACGCGTCGATCGTGATGGTGGAAAACGCGTATCGCCACGTCTCCGAGCCAGAGGAGCCGGTCGGCTACGACGATCAGCCGCGTGTGATTGTTATAGCGGCCAAGCAAGTCGCTCGGGCGATCTTTTTTTCCCTCGCCATCATCATCGTCTCGTTCGTGCCGGTGTTCCTGCTCGAAGCGCAGGAAGGCCGGATGTTCAGACCGCTGGCGTTCACCAAAACCTCGGCAATGGTGCTCGCCTCGCTCCTCTCGATCACGCTGGTGCCGGTGCTGATGACGATCTTCATCAGGGGCCGTCGGCTGAAACCGGAGTCCGCCAATCCTGTGTCGCGCGCGTTCACGTGGTTGTATGAACCCATCCTTCGTACGGCGTTGCGGTTCAAGTGGACGGCACTTCTTCTGAACTTTGCGGTGGTGCCGCTGACGATTCCGTTGCTGTTCGTGATCGGGAGCGAGTTCATGCCGCCGCTGTACGAAGGCTCAATGCTGTACATGCCCACCTCACCGCCAGGCATGTCGATCACTGAAGCGACACGATTGCTCCAAGTGCAAGACAAATTGCTACGGAACGTACCTGAGGTTGAGCAGGTGTTCGGGACCGTCGGCCGCGGGACGACGCCGACGGACAACACACCGATGGGAATGGTGAACACGATCGTGACCTTGAAGCCCCGAGACCAGTGGCGGGCTGGCATGACGTTTGAGCAGCTCCAAACGGATATGGACGCGTCGCTGCAGTTCCCTGGGTTCCCGAACGTCTGGACGCAGCCGATTCGCAATCGTCTCGACATGCTCCTCACCGGGATCAAGACGCCAGTGGGCATCAAGATCTTCGGGGCGGATCTCAATGTGATTCAAGGATTGGGGCAACAGGTCGAACGCATTCTCCAGCAGGTGCCTGGCACGAGGAGCGTGTACGCCGAACGGGTATCCCAGGGCTATTTCACCGACATTCGTATCGATCGTCAGGCCATTGCCAGGCACGGGCTCACGATCGAGGATGTTCAGGACGTGATCCAGTCCGCTCTCGGTGGCGAAAACGTCACGCAGACCGTCGAAGGACGAGAACGCTATCCGGTCAACGTCCGTTACTCGCGTGCCTTCCGGGAGAGTGTGCCCGCGCTGCAGCGCATGCTCGTCAAGACACCGATGGGCGCAAGCATCCCACTCGGTCAGCTCGCGGAGATTTCTATGACCACGGGTCCAGCGATGGTGCGTGACGAGGACGCGCAACTGGCCGGGTATGTCTACGTCGACACGGTCACCACCGACATTGGCGGCTACGTGGACGTCGCGAAGGCGGCGATTGCGCGCGACCTTCAGCTGCCCACGGGATACACGCTGCAGTGGACGGGACAGTACGAGTTCCAAGTCCGAGCACGCGAACGGCTGAAGGTGCTCATTCCGCTGGTGTTCTTCATCATCTTCATGCTGCTGTACATGACGTTTCACTCCGCCTCAGAGGCAACCATCGTGATGCTCTCGGTCGTCTACGCGATGACCGGCGGCGTCATTCTGCAGTGGCTGCTCGGCTACAACTTCTCGGTCGCGGTATGGGTCGGCTACATCGCGCTCTACGGCGTGGCTGTCCAGACGGGCGTTGTCATGGTCGTGTATCTGCACGAGGCGCTCGACAAGCGGCTACGCCAAGGCGGCGAGATCAGCGGAAGCGACGTGCTCCAGGCGACGATCGACGGCTCCGTACTGCGGCTCCGCCCGAAGCTGATGACGGTCACGGTCGTGATGGCGAGTCTCGTGCCGATCATGTGGAGCGCGGGCGTGGGCTCGGACGTGATGAAACCGATTGCCGCGCCGATCATCGGCGGAATGATCACCTCGACGATTCACGTGCTCATCATCACGCCCGTGATCTTCTACATCATGAAAATGCGGGCGTTGCGCAAGGGACGGCTGAAGGTCTCGAGCATGGCGGTTTAGAGAAGCGGCTCACGAGTCGGTCAACGTGGAGGAGAACATGACACGCATTGTTGGCTTAGTTTTGTCGGTGTTCGTGATTGGCACTGCGGCAACCATCGTCGGCCAGCAGCAACAGAAGCCGACAGTCGAGGTCTACAAGAGCGCGACCTGCGGCTGTTGCAGCAAGTGGGTCGAGCACCTGCAAGCGAATGGATTTACCGTCCGCACCACGAACCGGGAGGATCTGGCTGACCTCAAGGCGAAACACGGAGTTCCGCGTCGGGTGCAGTCATGCCATATGGCTGTCGTGAACGGTTACGTGGTGGAAGGTCATGTGCCGGCCGCTGACGTCCAGCGACTACTCAAAGAACGACCGGCAATCGTCGGACTCGCCGTGCCGGGGATGCCAATCGGTTCACCAGGGATGGAGATGCCGGGCCGCAAGGCACAGCCATTTGACGTCCTGGCGTTTGACAAGGATGGCCAAACACGAGTGTTTGCCAGCCACGGTAACTGAGCCTGGAACGCCCGTCCACCAACTGGGAAGTAAGCAGGACTGTGATGAACACCATGGGGGATGACGGCCCGGAATCGTGCGGATGCTTGGAGCGGTCGTCGCTGTCGTCGCGCTTATTGTCGTGCTTGTCCGCGGTGTCTCCAGGCTGAGCCTGACGTGTAATGCCGTCCGGGTGTTTGCGTCTAACAGATAGAGCCATGATTCGCGCTGCAGCCGTAACGATCGTCTTGACGCTGGCCGGTACGCCGGCCGCGACGGCTGCCTGCCTCCTCTGGTGCGGCTCGCCGTGCCCCACATCAATGCCCCAGTCCGCGAGCGGCGTCACGGACCCGCGGACGTGCGCCGAATCGATGGTGACCGCGCCCGTCGTGCGCGAGGACAGTCAGCGCGAATGGGTGGGGCGCGCAATTGCGCATGTCGATGTGGCGCTTCCTCACGCGTTGTTCAGCGCAGCTCTCGAGACGGGCCGAGTGGCACGTGTCTTTGCCCACACTGAACCGCCGCCGGGCCATCAGAAGCCGCCAACAGTTCTCCGACTCTAATCCACCTCTCTCAATGTGCCTCTTGTGCGCGTCGTGTGCATCGCCCGGCGCGCGCATTACGAGTCCGTTTGTCAGTGTTTAGAGAGAAAGGTGATTGTCATGAGAACGATCTTTTCCCGTACGTTTTTCGCTGGTCTCGCGCTGGTAGCCATCGCAACGGGAGCTGCCGCACAAGATCGAACGGCGTTGTTGACGAGCATCGAAGTAAAGGAGCTCGTCGCTCGCGCACAGCCCAACGATCACGCACGGTTGCGTGACCACTTCGCCGCGCTCGCCGACAGTTATGCGGTGGACGCGCAGCGGCACAAGGCCATGGCCCAAGTGGTCACCGGCAACCCGAATCATCCTCCGGCGGTGAGCCCAGGGGTTCGCCACGTGCGACTCGCCGACGCGGCGGCACAGTCGGTCACAATCCTCCGCGAATTGTCCGCCCACCACGGCCGTCTTGCTGCCGGCCTGACCTCGCAGACTCCTGCGAACAGCGCAGGGTTTGAGAACGGCGAAGGAGCGCCCGCACCGACCGACGCACAGCTCCGCGAGCTGACAGCCGGGGCACGCACGGCCGCCGACCATAGGGTTCTCGAAGAGTACTTTAGCGGCCTTGCCGAGAAGTACACGAGAGACGCGCGGCGACACGACGCGATGGCGCAAAGCTATCGGGGCCACGCGAACGATCGATCCGGAAGCTTTGCTGCGCTGGCCGTTCACTGCGAGGGGCTCGCGAAGTCGTCGCGCGAGTCTGCCAACAGGGCCCGAGCTGCCGCGGCCGAACAACGGCAACCGCAGACCGCCGGGTAAGCGCTAACCATGCCGGCTCCGCGTGCGGGCGCTTGGGGCCGGCTTGCATAAAACCAGCTCGAACGAACGCAGCAGAACCCGGGTGGGCGGAGATGATTGGCGCCCGAAGGAACATTACCGACCCAAGTGAAATTGGTCATCGTCCGGCACGTGCAGACGTCGTGGAGCCGTCGGATGATAAGAACGCGGACGTCTTTTGCAGCGCACAGGCGTCCCGTCCGCACGTAACGGATGATGGCCGCTTCAACGCTATCGACTCTGTCCACGCAGACGATTTCGGCATTCGTCATCACCGTCACGCGGCTGCCGCCTGCGTTCGCTGCCGTGCGGAGGCGTCGACGAAAACCTCGCCCCACTCGCGCATCGCCAGCACGCAACACGACGAGGACGCACTGGCCGCGCTGCAGAGCATCGGACGCCGCAGCGAGTGCGGCGCTGCCGCCGCCAGTAATGACGAGGTCTACGGTTGGGCTCACTGAATCGGCCTGACTGGAGGTGTCCGTTGACCCGGACTGGCACACTCAACGTCCGCAGGAATACTTTGAGCTGACGCATTTCGGAAGCCTTCAGCCGCAGCGGCCCGCACGTGTTGACGCACTGAGCGCTCTGCCCGGTGTAGGGGTTGCTAGCGTGGTTGATACCCGCCGGGCGCGTTCGGGAACGAAATTTACTTCCCTCTGATGTAAGATTGTTGCGTAGGCTCAGCGGTGCCGAAGACCCGCATTCTTGCGTTGCTCCTGGCGTTGTTCGTGACCCTCGATGCTGGTCTGTGTCCGGTGCTCTGCCTCAACGCCGACAGTGAGGGACATCGATCGTCGAACCTGCCCTCGCAAGGGTCCGCGTCCAGTGCCTGCGGCGCCTGTTCCACAGGCTTAGTCGCTGTGGCCTCCGACGTGTCAGGTTCTCTGACGCCAGTGGCCAAGACAGCTCCTGAGTATCGCGTCGTCCTACCTCCGCTCGCTCCAGCCTTCGACATCGATCACCCGCCCCGGCTGTCCTGACTCGTTTCATCTAAATTCAACTCATTACACCCAGCGACAGTGCTGGTGTGGTTCGTTCCGTACGAATGATTTCGGAGGTTTCATGCGCACTGAGCTATGCGCGGCGATCGTTGTGTTCGCCATCGGCGTCCCTGCGATCGCTCCGTCTATCGCGACCGCACAAGCTGTGACGGCGGCTGATCCACCTGGAGCCCAGTCCAGCGCTCAAGATGCGGCGGCGGCGGAACCCGTTATGCGACAAATGGGTCTGCTCGCGGCAATCAATGTGCCCACGACGCAGTCGCAAAAACAGGGACGCGAGGTGAATGTCGAGGAACTGCTGCAGCTCGCGCTGGCGCGAAATGTCGACTTGCTATCCGTCCGCCAGGAGATCGCGGCGGCGCGCGGGCTTTTGACGCAGACGCGGTTGCGACCCAATCCCGGTCTGGACTTCACCATTGGCACCGGCCGACCGCTCGGCTCGCCTGGTGAAAATGAGATCGAGATTGGTTACGCCCACACCTTCGAGCTCGGGGGCAAGCGCGATCGGCGCATCGATGTGGGCCGTGTGGGTGTCGAGATTGCCGAGTTGCAGGTGGCCGATCGCGAACGGCTGCTCAGAGCGGACGTCAAGGTGCGGTACGCAGAGGCGCTGGCTGCGGGACGTAACCTCGAGATGCTGGGCGAAGTCTCGGAACTGACCGAGCGTACCTATCGCGTGGCTCAGCGGCGCGTGGCGGAGGGCGAGGCGGCACCGTTGGAGCGTGCGCTGCTTCAGGTCGAAGCCGGCCGGCTGACCGCCGACCGCCTGCTTGCTGCGAGCGCCGGTGCGCGCGCCGTCGCCGGGCTAAAGCTCGCGGTGGGCCTTGACCTCACCGAGTTGCTTACGTTGCGCGGCGAGCTTCGAGAGCCGTCCGTCGCGCTATCGATGGACGAGGCGATCGCTAAAGCGCTGTCGGAGCGACCGGACCTTAAGGCGGCTCGCGCGGAGGAGGAGCGCGCCAACGCGGAATTCCGTTTGGCACGTGCCGAGCGTGTGCCCGACGTTATTGGCGTGGCGCGCTACGGTCGCGTGGAATCACAATTCCCGCAGTTCGGCACCACGAGCACGGGCCAGCTCGTACCGCTACGCGACACGGACCACGTGTTGACACTCGGCGTGTCGATTCCCTTGCCGTTCGCCAATCGGAACCAAGGGAATATCGAGACCTCTACCGCGCGCCGACAGGCGGCGAGTCTTCGACGGCAGTTTCTCGAGCAGTCCGTGCGAACAGAGGTGATTGCGGCGTACACACAGTATGTGGCGGCGTCCCAGGCGATCGAGGCGTTCGGCCAAGACGTCGTCAAACAGTCCCAGGAGACCATCGCGATCATTCGTACGAGTTACGACCTCGGTGAGGTTCAGCTGCTGGACTTGTTGCAGGAGCAGCGGCGGCTGCTCGAGACGCAAAAAGCGTATACGGAGATTCTCAAAGAGCACTACGTCGCGCGAGCTGCGCTGGAAGCAGCCCTGAGCGCGGAGTTGAGGTGAACATGGCACCGGAATCGGAACGTCCCGCTCGTCGCCGCGGCGTCCTCATTGGCGGAGTGATCCTCGCCGTCGTGTTCATCATCATCGTTGGCCGCTGGAGGTCGTCCTCAAGGACAGCAGAGCCCGCATCCACGGAGCGCGAGGCTACGGAGTCGGCAGCGCCGAATGCGATCATGCTCGACGAGCGCACGCGGGACACCATCGGGCTGAAAGTGCTGGCTGTTGAGCAGCGACCGTTCGCTGACGTCATCCAGGCCACTGGCGTCGTCACACCAAACGAGACTCGGGTGGCGCACGTTCGTTTGCTCGCACCAGGTCGCGTCGAGGAAGTGTACGTACGCGTGGGCGATCGCGTGCAGTCGGGGCAGCCGATGCTGACCTACGACAACGTCGACGTCGGCGAACTGGTTGGCAACTATCTCAGCGCGGCCGCGGCTGTCGACCGTGCCGCCGCGGATGCGGATGTTGCGAAACGTGCGCTCGAGCGTGCAACCAAGCTGGTCGACGTTGGTGGTCTGTCGCGCGGCGAGTACGAACGCCGCGAGGCTGAGCACAAGCGCGCGCTCGCGGAAGTGACAACCGCTCGTGCCGCGATGACCAACATTGAGCGCCGTCTTCAGCGCTTCGGTCTCACCGCGGATGAGCTCACGCGGCTGCGCGCGTCCTCGGGCGACGCCACCTCATGGTCGCGCACGACCGTGCGTGCGCCGTTTGCCGGCGTGGTCACGGCGGCGGACGTCGCGCCGGGTGAGGCAGTCGACACGCAACGCGAACTCTTCACCGTTGTGGACCTCTCGACTGTCTGGGTTATTGGCGATCTGTACCAGAAGGATATCGCCTCCGTTCGGCGCGGCCAGGAGGCGCAGATCACGACGGAAAGTTACTCGGGTGAGACATTCATCGGACGCGTCACCTACATAAGTGACGTGCTCGATTCGAGCACGCGGACGGCCAAAGTGCGCTGTGAAGTGCCGAACCGCGACGGGCGCCTCAAACTGCAGATGTTCGTGACGATGGGCATCCCCACGGCCACCGCGCGCGACGCGCTGGTCATCCCTGCCGCTGCTGTGCAGCAGGTTGACGACGACACTGTCGTCTTTGTGCAGACCGGCGACGACACCTTCGAGAAGCGAGTCGTGGACGCGGGCGTGGGGACTGGCGGTTGGGTTCGGGTGCTGGTCGGTCTCAAGGCCGGCGAGCGTGTGGTCACGGAGGGCGGGTTCATGCTCAAGAGCAAGCTGAAGGCTGCGTCGATCGGTGAAGGTGGAGAAAAAGAGGAACAGGAGAAGCGCCGCTAGGGCGGCGCGATTCACCATGATCGAACACATTCTCGCTTTCAGCATCCGCTGGCGCGTGCTGGTGCTCGTACTCGGCGCGATCCTCATTGCGGGCGGACTCTATTCCGCGACTCGTTTGCCGATTGACGCCGTCCCGGACATCACAAGTAATCAGGTCCAAATCAACACGGTGGCACCAGCGTTCGCGCCGCTCGAGATGGAACAGTACGTCACGTTCCCCATCGAAGTGGCGATGAGCAGCGTGCCGCGCAAGCAAGAGATCCGCTCGATTTCCCAGTTCGGCTTGTCGCAGGTGACGATCACCTTTGACGATTCGGTCGATGTCTACTGGGCACGGCAGCTCGTACTGGAACGACTGCGCGAGGTGGAGCGCGAGCTACCCGCCGGCGTCGTGCCGGAGTTGTCGCCCGTTAGTACCGGCCTGGGCGAGATCTATCAGTTCACGGTTGAGCGCGATCCGGCGGTCGCGGCCTCTGCCGACGTCCTGCCCGCGGACGCTGCGGTCGGCCGGGAGCACGTCCAAGATACGTTGACGGATCTCAGGACGATCCTGGATTGGTACATCAAGCCACGCTTGCGAACGGTACCCGGTGTCATTGAGGTCAACAGCTTCGGCGGGCGTGAGAAACAGTACGAAGTCCAAGCCGATCCGGCGCGCCTCGTCAGCTATGGCCTGAGCCTCCGCCAAATCCTCGAAGCCCTGGAGCAAAACAACGTCAATGCCGGTGGCGCGTACCTGGAACGTGGCGGCGAACAGCAACTCTTGCGGGGCATCGGCCTGATTCAAAGTGTCAAGGATATCGAGGAGATCGTCGTCGCCTCGCACGCTGGCACACCCGTGTACGTGCGCGACGTCGCGCGCGTGACGCTCGGCGCCCAGGTACGTCAAGGCGCCGCCACTCGGGACGGAAACGGCGAAACGGTCATGGGGATGGCGATGCTCCTGAAGGGGGAGAACAGCCGCACTGTGACAGAGGACGTGAAAGCGAGGCTGCAGGAGATCCAGAAATCTCTGCCGCCCGGTATCGTCATCAAGCCGTTCTACGACCGCACCGAACTCGTAGGCAAGACGATTCGGACTGCGGCGACGAACCTCGTTGAAGGCGGCCTGCTGGTCATCGTCGTGCTGTTTCTCTTCTTGCTGCAGATCCGAGCGGGACTGATCGTGTCCTCCGCGATCCCATTGTCGATGCTCGTCGCGATTATCGGCATGAACTATTTCGGCGTGTCGGCGAATCTCATGAGCCTCGGCGCGATCGACTTTGGGCTCATCGTCGATGGCGCCGTCATCATTGTGGAAAACACGGTCCGGCGTCTGGCCGAGCGCCGTCACACGGCTGGGCACGAGTTGCCTCCAGACGAGCGAATGACCATCGTCAAACAGGCGGCGGTCGAAGTGCTCAAGCCTGCGCTGTTCGGCATGGTCATCATCATCGCGGCGTACATTCCCATCCTGACGTTGTCGGGCATTGAGGGAAAGATGTTCCGCCCGATGGCCTTCACGGTGATCCTGGCACTGTGCGGGGCACTCGTGCTCAGTCTCACTCTGATTCCTGCGCTGTGCGCGCTCTTCTTGCGCGAGCCCAAGGAGGAGCGCGAACACCCCGTGCTGGTGAAAGTCAGCGCCGCGTACGCGAGAGCGCTCGATCGTGTCACACATCATCCTCTGCTGACCGTTGGGTCTGCGGCCGGACTCTTCGGAGTTGCTGCCGTTCTCTTCCTCTTCATGGGCACCGAGTTCCTGCCAGAGCTCGATGAGGGGGCGATCGCTGTCAACCACATGCGCCTGAAGAGCGTGTCCCTCACCGAGGCTGTTCGGCAGGCCGCCATGGTGGAGAACACGCTCAAGGAATTCCCCGAGGTCATGACGACCGTGAGCCGGATCGGCAGGCCGGAAATCGCTACTGATCCGATGGGACCGGACATGGCCGATACCTACGCCATCCTCAAACCCCATGACGAGTGGCGGCCCGGGTTCGATCGGGATGACTTGGTGCGCGAGCTCTCAGAACGCCTCGAACGGCTTCCCGGTGTCGTCTCCTCAATCTCGCAGCCCATCAAATTCCGGATGATGGAGCTGATCGAAGGCGTCGGTGTGCGCTCGGATGTCGGGATCAAGATCTTCGGAGACGACTTGAACACGCTTCTGAGAGAGGCGAATGAAGTCGCCCGCGTCGTTCGCTCCGTGCCTGGCGCTGCGGACGTGAAGGTGCAGCAACTCACCGGCCTTCCGGTGCTTGAGATCGCAGTCGACCGGCGAGCGGTCGCCCGCTACGGGATCAACGTCGCAGATGTGCAACAGGTGGTGCAGACCGCGATTGCCGGGTCGGAGGCGACGACGGTCCTCGAAGGCTTCATGCGATTCGGACTCGTCGTGCGCTTCCCACCTGAGGTGCGGTCGGACGCCGCCGCCATCGGCAACCTGCTCGTCAGCGCGCCGAATGGCGAGCGCGTGCCGTTGCGGCAGCTCGCACGTATTACCAGCCGCGAAGGGCCGGCCGAGGTGAGCCGCGAGAATGCGCAGCGTCGTATCACGGTCGAAGTCAACGTCCGCGACCGGGATATCGGCTCATTCGTGGAGGAGGCGCGCGATCTCGTCGAGCAGCAGGTTCAGTTGCCGGCGGGTTACACGATGAATTGGGGTGGGATGTACGAACATCTCGAAAGTGGCCGGCGCCGCCTCATGATCGTCGTCCCTATAACGTTCGCGATTATCTTCCTGCTGCTGTTCACTACGTTCAACTCTTTGAAACAGGCGGCGCTCGTCTTCACGGGAATCCCCTTCGCGATAACTGGCGGCGTCTTCGCGCTCTTCCTGCGCGGCATGTACTTCTCGATGAGCGCGGGCATCGGGTTCATCGCGCTGTTCGGGGTGGCTGTGCTGAACGGTGTCGTCATGGTTTCGTTCATCAACCAACTTCGCGAGGCGGGACAGCCGATCGAAGCCGCCATTAGGGAAG
>Ga0315912_10006161_pt1 | contig 10814 bp, 6 predicted proteins | sample VfabasoilMG_FD_204469 | JGI IMG/M metagenome (GOLD analysis project Ga0315912, IMG submission 204469) | Garden soil microbial communities collected in Santa Monica, California, United States - V. faba soil | ecosystem: Environmental > Terrestrial > Soil > Garden | place: USA: California...
TACGAGATCCACAGCTCGTACTCGCTCATCGCACCACCGGCGACGGCGGCGATGGCGCTCGCCGAATTCAAGACCGCCACCGACGGTCCCGATGATCCCGCGCGCTTCTTGATCGATCGGTTGGTCGCGCGCATTCCGGAGGGCCAGTTCCAGGTCGTTGCCGCGGCGGTCGCGCCGTATCTCGCGGCATATGTCCAGCAACGCATCGAGCGCGTCGCGCCCGGTCTCGGTGCCGGCGTGCGCGCGCTCGCCGATGGCATCAACAACGCGGCGCGCCGGTTCGGAACGCTCGAGAAGCTGACGATTGGCACGGACGGTCGCGCGCATCGCGTGATGTACGGCGCGCGCATCGAGGGCATCGACATCCCGTTCGCACCGCTCGGCATCGCCGATGTAGCGGCGGACTGCGACGTGACGTTCAGCAAGGACAAGCTCGTGTTCGGCGAGCACGGCGCCGATCTTCCCTACGGCGCGCTCTTGCACGCGGCGATGGATCGCGTGGTCGTCGGACGCGTCAGGATGGACTCGCAGAATCTCGCGGTCGCGCTTGCCGGTCTCGTCGACTGCGAGCAGCTCGGCGTGATGATCGCGGACTATCTAGGTGTCGGCTCGCCGGGCATGTACAAGTTCGCGTGCACGACCGCGCTCTCGCATCTCGCCGCCGAGATCTACGAGCGCATCGATGCAGCCGGCGTTGCCCGCATGAACGTCGCGGGCTCGGCCACGGCGATCGATCTCGATGGCGACGGTCCCGCCGACGTGATCAAGAGCGGAACGTGGTCCGGCACCGTCGGAAACGCGGCGCTCGCGCTCTCGGTTTTCGAAGGGGCCATGCCATGAAGCGCGCTACACTGCCGGCTATGGAGATCGACCCAAGCGGTGACGACGAGCCGGCCGGCTGGGAGTACACGGTCGCCGAGTACATGAAGATCCAGGAGGAGGATCCGCTTCACAAGTACGAGTACTTCGGCGGGCAGATCCGGCTGATGGCGGGTGGCACGCCCGAGCATGCTCGCCTGAACATGTCGTTTTACGCGCAGCTCGTTCCACAGCTCGCCGGCAAGCGGTGTGTGGTCTTCTCGTCCGATGGGCGCGTGCGCATCCCCACCAACGGCCTGATCACGTATCCCGACCTCATGATCGTGTGCGGCCAATCGCAGTTGGACACGGAAGACGCGTATGCGCACACGAACCCGACGTTGATCCTCGAGGTCACCAGCAAGTCGTCAGAGCGATACGATCGCGGCAAGAAGCGGCGCTTCTACCAGTCGATCGAGTCACTTCGGGAGTACGTGCTGGTGTCCCATCGCGTACACGCGGTCGACGTATACACCCGCTCCACGGATGGCATCTGGGCCGCGCCCGTTCGCGGTCTCAAAGGTGAGCGGATCAAGCTGCACTCGATCGACTGCGAAGTCGATGTCGACGCGATCTATCGCGACCCTCGCGATTAGCGTTCGAACTGCATCGCGTACTCGATCGAGAGCGAGGCGTCGTTGAACTCGGTCTGGCGGCCGGCGGTCGGCAGCGCGCAGAGATCGGTCACGCCGAGCTCGGTACGCGGGATGCGAATCTCGAAGTCGCCCTTGGCTCCGGTCATCACGGTGTAGCCAGCGGGCAGCTCGGCGAAATGGATGAACAGCGTGGTCACGTCGCGCGAGTGGACGCGGCCCGTGAGCACGACAGTCTGGATCCCTGGCTCGTCGCATGCGATCGAAGCGACTTCGGTATGCCGCACGGCGACCGGCTCGGGGGAGGGCGCCGGCATGCCGGGCGCACTCGCCGGGGTATTTCGCGGCACGGCCACGGCGGCCAGAACGGCGGTCAGCGCAGTGACGATCCCCAGCTCCAGGTGGCGTACGTCGAATGCCAGCACGTCGTTGATTCTAGCATTCCCCGGGAGGGCGACCCTCCCCGAAATTGCGGTGCCGAACCAGCGTGCCGGACGCTACACATCCCTGCTTTGTCTCGTAATAATGGAGGCATGTTGGTGATCCGTTTGTCGGACGAGAAAAAGCCGCCGCCGAAGAGCGATCGGCAGACCGGGCTCGTTCTCGATGAGCGAACGCGAACCAAGAAGCCACCGATGTACAAGGTGCTGCTTCACAACGACGACTACACGACGCGCGAGTTTGTCGTGTGGGTCCTGCAGAGCGTGTTTCACAAGAACGAGACCGACGCGGTCGCGATCATGAGCCACGTGCACAACAACGGCGTCGGCGTCGCCGGCGTCTACACGTTCGAGGTTGCCGAGACCAAGGTCACCAAGACCATGGCGCTCGCCAAGGCACAGCAGTTCCCGCTCCAGCTCTCGATCGAGCCAACCGATTGACCAGTACCCCTGGTACCCGTCGTCTCCTACACTTAGGACAGCCATGCTCTCACCCGAGCTCCAAGCCACGCTCCAGCGCGCCGTCGAAGACGTGCGCGGGCGCCGCCACGAATACCTGACGCTCGAGCACCTGTTGCTCAGCGTGCTCGACGACCCCAGTGGCGTCGACATCATCATGAAGTGCGCCGGCGACACCGAGAAGCTGCGCGGTGATCTAGAGCGCTTCCTCGATGAACAGGTCGAGGAGCTGCCGGAAGGCGAGGAGAGCGGCCCCGACCAGACGCTCGCGTTCCAGCGCGTGCTGCAGCGTGCGGCGATGCACGTGCAAGCCGCCGGTCGTCAGCAGATGACGACTGGAAATGTCATCGCGTCGATGTTCCGCGAGCGCGACAGCCACGCGGTGTACCTGCTCGAGAAGCAGGGCATCACGCGGTTTGACGTGATCAACTACATCTCCCACGGCGTGTCGAAGGTCGATGCGGGTGGCCCCGTGGTTCCGCGCCGCAGCACCGGAGTCGAGGACGACGGCCAGGAGGACTCGAAGATCTCGAATCCGCTCGAGAGCTTCTGCGTCGACCTCACGCAGCGCGCTCGCGACGGCAAGATCGATCCGATGATCGGGCGCGTCGACGAGCTCGAGCGCATGATCCAGGTGCTGTCGCGGCGCCGGAAGAACAACCCGCTGCTGATCGGAGAGCCCGGCGTGGGCAAGACGGCGCTCGCCGAGGGTCTCGCGCTGCGCATCGCGGACAAGCTCGTCCCCGACTCGCTGCTCGACTGCAAGGTCTACTCGCTCGACATGACGGCTGTGCTCGCCGGTACCCGCTACCGCGGTGACTTCGAAGAGCGCCTCAAGGCCGTCATGAAGGTGCTGATCGGCGATCCGAAGTCGATCCTGTTCATCGACGAGATCCACAACATCATCGGTGCCGGCGCGACGAGCGGCGGCACGATGGACGCGGCGAACATCCTCAAGCCGCCTCTGTCCAACGGCGAGCTGCGTTGCATCGGTTCGACCACGTTCAAGGACTACCGCCAGGCGTTCGAGCGTGATCGTGCGCTCGCGCGTCGCTTCCAGCGCATCGACATCGGCGAGCCGACGGTTCCGGAGGCGATCGAGATCCTGAAGGGCCTCAAGCCGCGGTACGAGGAGCACCACAACGTCAAGTACACCGACGCCGCGATCGAGTCGGCCGTCGAGTTGTCCGCGCGCCACATCAGCGGCTCGCATCTGCCAGACAAGGCGATCGACGTGATCGACGAGGCCGGCGCCAAGGTCCGCCTGATGAAGCCCGACCAGCGCCCCGACGAGATTCGTCCCGCGTTGATCGAGGAAGTCGTCGCGAAGATCGCGCGAATCCCGACGCGCAGTGTTTCGTCCGCCGACAAGAAGAAGCTCGGCAACATCGAAGCGGATCTGAAGCAGCTGATCTTCGGTCAGGATGCGGCGATCGAGCAGCTCGCGACGGTGATCAAGCTGTCGCGAGCTGGTCTCGGCAATCCGAACAAGCCGACCGGCAACTTCCTGTTCGCGGGCCCCACGGGCGTCGGCAAGACCGAGCTCGCTAAGCAGCTCGCCAGTGTCCTCGGTGTCGAGTTCATCCGCTTCGACATGTCCGAGTACATGGAGAAGCACACGGTGTCCCGTCTGATCGGTGCGCCCCCGGGCTACGTCGGCTTCGATCAGGGCGGTCAACTGACCGACGCGATCAACAAGCACCCGTACTCGGTCGTGCTGCTCGACGAGATCGAGAAGGCTCACCCCGATCTCTTCAACATCCTCCTCCAGGTGATGGACCACGCGACGCTGACCGATAACAACGGCCGTAAGAGTGACTTCCGCAACGTCATCCTGATCATGTCGAGCAACGCAGGCTCGCGCGAGATGGCCGCCGGCAAGATTGGCTTCGGCGACTCGATCGCCGACAGCAAGGACGGCAAGAAGGCGCTCGAGCGCGTGTTCACGCCGGAGTTCCGTAACCGTCTCGATGCGACCGTGTTCTTCGACGCACTTCCCGTCGAGGTCATCCGCAAGGTGGCCAAGAAGTTCCTCACCGAGCTCGAGGGCCAGCTGCAGGAGAAGAAGGTCGCGCTCGAGGTCAGCCCGGCAGCGATCGACTGGTTCGTCGAGCACGGCTACGACAAGGCCATGGGCGCGCGCCCGATGGCACGCCTGGTTCAGAACACGCTCAAGGCACCGCTCGCGAACGAGATCCTGTTCGGCAAGCTGTCGAACGGCGGCATCGCGCACGTCGACGTCAAGGACAGCAAGATCGACATCACGTGCGAAGGCCCCGACGCGCCGAACTAGTCAGTTACAGGTGACCGACAGCTCGAACGGCGCACCGACGCCAACGGGACCGTCGACGACAATGAAGTAGCTGTTCCCGGCGGTCGCGGTGAACGTGACCGATTGCGTGGTGCCCGTCTTCGTCGCGGCCTCGCAGCTATCGAGCACGCAGTGGCCAAGCATCGCGTCGGTGACCAGGAGGTCGAGCTGGTTCGTCGTGTCGGTGACCGTGACGGTCACGCTGCCCGACGTCTCTGCGACGTAGCGGAAGGACGCCTCGGGGCCGGGCGTCGAGTGCGTGAGGCACGGCAGGTCGTTCAGGCGCGCGATTCCGGTGTACGTGGTTGCGGCGAGAGACGTGGTTTCGCAGCTCACGCGCTCGAGCGTCTCGCATGCCCCACCGCGACGACACTGCGCATCCTCGACACACTCTGGATCGTCGCAATTCGTTCGCCCATCGGAGTCGTTGTCGAACGCGTCGCCGCAGCGGCTCTCTTGCACGGTGGTCTCGCGCGAGAATCGCTCGATCCTGCCGCCGCTCACGAAGTATGTATTGCCGCGGTAGGCCGACACGCCCGCTCCATCGAAACCATTGCTCGCCATCCGCGACCAGTTAATGCCGTCGTAGTGCATGCGCGTGAAGCCGGTACCGACAGCAAACACGTCGCTGCCAGAGTTTCCGCTGATCGTCTTGAGATTCTCTGCGATGCCCGTGTACATGCGGCGCCAGCTCGTGCCGTTCCAATGCACAACAACTCCGTGGTCGCCGACCGCGAACACGTCGTCGGATGCTGCCCCCCAGACACCGAGCAGGCGATTGGTCACGCCGGTCGGTATCGGGGTCCAATCGGTCGCACCGGGAGCGCGGCGCATCGCGAGGCCATTGTCGCCAACCGCGTACCAGACCGCGTCAGGCGAGGCCCACACGCTGTAGAGCGTGTTTGAGCCGTTCACCACCGACGACGGCGAGCCCGGGAACGTCGTCCCGTCGGTGCTCTCCCAGACCTTGTCGCCGACCGCGATGACCCGCAGCGGGGTTGCGGTTCCCCAGACCGCATTGACGCCGGCCGTCAGCACCTGTTGCGGCGTGCCGTCGCCATCGGACTTGTAGAGACCTGGTGTCTGAAGCACGCCGGCGTAGACGAAGCCGTTGAGCGGAAACACGCTTCCGAACACGATGCCGGTGACGACCTCCTGCTGCCACAGTCCTGCGTTCGGGCCACTCGTAGCGAGGCGAATGATTTGCTGGTCGCCGGCGGCGACGACGACCTGAGGGCTGTCGGTGTAGATCGCATTGAGCTCGGCCGCGTAGTTCGTTTCGATGTGGCGGCTCGTGCCGTTGAACGCGATGACCGAGCCACCACGCGTGACGCCGACAATCCGGTTGTTCGAGCCCATGAGCCCATAGATCGTGCGGTTCGTCGGTGTGTCTTGTGCGGTCAAGAGCACGCCGTTCCAGTGCATGACCGTGCCGTTGCCGCCCGCGATGAACAGATCGTTCGCACTCGTGCCCCACATCGCGCGCACCGGGGTGACGGGATCAACCGATGCGGGTAGCTGCGGCGGCGGCACCGCTGTGCTGTCGTTGACGATGCGCGCGATCGTGGTCTTGTCGCCCGCGACGAAGACGGCGTCGCCCGCCGTGGCGGGAACGACGTCGACCGCGTACAGCGCTTCGGTTGGCAGGCCCGTGATCGTGAGCTTCGTCCAGGTCGTGCCCGTTAGCTTGAGCACCGTGCCGGCGGCGCCGACGGCATAAGCCGAACCCGCGCCGATCATGTGAACAGCCGTGAGCGCGACGCCGACCGGCGACGTCATCTTCGTCCACGATGTGCCGTCGTACTTCAAGATCGTGCCATTCGTGCCGACGGCGAGCGCGCCCTGGGCCGTGCCGGAGATGCCGAGCAGGTGCTCCGTCGTCGGCGAGGTCATCAGCGACGTTGTCGTTCCGTCGTAAAGCACGATCGTGCCGCCGTTGCCGACCGCGATGATCGTGGGGCCGTTGCCGTATACGCCGTTGAGGTCCTGCGTGGTCGGGGACGCGATCGGGACCCAGATCCCATCCTTCGCGGCGATGATCTGGCCGCCGCGGCCGACGGCGACGCCGGACTCTGCAGATGCCAGGTACACCGAGTACAGCTCGTCGGTAGCGCTGCTTGGCACCAGCTGCCAACCGATGTTCGTGCAGAAGTCGAATGCCGGTGTGCAGCCATCGGTGCAGCCGATCGTGCCGACGTCGTAGCCGAAGTCGGCGCAAACCGATCCGGTGGCGGGAATTCCGTCGCAGCGCTCGGTGCCGTTGATCAGGTGATCACCGCAGAATTCGCTGCATGCAGACGTGTCGACGAGGCACGTGTCGCTGCAGGTGAGTGGTGGTCCCTTGTAGAAGCCGTAGTCGGTGCAGCGCACGTTCTCCACGTCGACGGAGCCATCGCACTCCTCGAGATTATCGACGCGATCGTTGCCGCACAGGTTCGGCACGCATTCGTCATTTGGCCCGCAGTGCGTACCAGCCGGGCAGGTGACCGAGCCGCATTGCACGGTGTTTGTATGTGTGCACGCCGCAAGGGCGACGCACGCGATCAGCGCACGGAGCATGACGCGAGCATAACTGCGCGGAGTACCATGATGGCGATGGTGGACGACAAGCCTGATGTTACGGGCGAGACGCTTCTAGCGGGCGCGGACACGGCAGCGGCGGCCAATGCCGCCACGGCCGCGACGGTGGCATCAACAGCATCGGATTACTCGCGGGTCGAGCTCGGGCCAGCGGGCTATCAGCTCGGCCCGGTGCTCGGGCGCGGTGGCATGGGTGAGGTAATCACGGCCCAGGACCAGCGCGTCGGTCGCGAGGTCGCGTACAAGCGCATGCGCAGCGGCGATGCGACGGCAGACGCGCTGTCGCGGTTCATGCGCGAGGCACGCATTCAGGCACGGCTCGACCACCCCGCGATCGTCCCGGTGTACGAGATGGGCAAGGACACCGAGGGACGGCCGTACTTCACGATGAAGCGGCTCGTCGGCAAGACGCTCGCCGAGCGTCTCCAGAACACCGCCGAGCCACTACAGCCACTGCTGCGCGCATTCGCGGAGGTATGTCTCGCCATCGAGCTCGCACACTCCAAGGGAATCGTGCACCGCGATCTCAAGCCGCTGAACATCATGCTCGGCGACTTTGGTGAGGTCTATGTTCTCGATTGGGGCGTCGCCCGCGTGATGACCGACGAGGCACGCCAGCCGTCCGGCGCAGACCCGCGCGGCGACCTCGATTCGATCGGCGAGGCGACGAGCGGTGGGACGCTACTCGGCACGCTTGGCTACATGGCGCCCGAGCAGGTACGCGGCGAACAGGTCGACGGTAAGGCTGACGTCTACGCGCTCGGTTCGATCCTGTTCGAGATCCTGACGGGCGATCCGCTGCATCCGCGCGGCCACTCGGCGGTCGCGAGCACGCTATCGATGGAAACCGAATCGCCAGCCAAGCGCCGACCGGATCGCTCGATCCCACCGGAGCTCGACGCGTTGTGCACGCACATGCTTCACGCGAAACCTGATGCGCGCCCGACGGTGCGCGAGGTCGCCAAGCGCGTGCAGAAGTATCTCGACGGCGATCGCGATCTCGAAGCAAGACGCGACCTCGCGAAGACCTATCTCGCGACCGCGCGTGCGGAGCTCGCGTCCGGCGATCCGCAACGTCGGGCGGATGCGCTCCGCGGCGCAGGCCGCGCGCTCGCCCTCGACCCCCATTCGAAGGATGCTGCGGACCTGGTGGCCGGCCTCGTGATCGAGCCACCGAAGGACATTCCGGCAGCGCTCGCCGAAAAGCTCGAGCAGCAAGAGGCAGACTCGGTTCGCGCGCGCGCGCACCGCGCTGCCGTCGGCTACGTGTCGCTACTTGGTATCGCCGTGTTGCTGCCGCTATTCCAGATCAGAGGCTGGGGCTGGCTCATCGCGCTCTGCGTTGGCATCGCAGCGCTGATCGGGCTGTCGTATCGAACTGCGCACACAGGACGCCCGAATGTGCCGGGCGTGCTGATCGGCACTGCGATCATGGCGATCTTGATCTCTCGCGCGGCGGGTCCGTACGCGCTCGTTCCGGTGCTGCTTTGCGGCACGATGCTGTCGATCTCGAACATTCCGTTTCTCAACGAGCGCCCGCTGTTTTTCTACAGCTGGTGCGTGTTCTGCGCGACGCTGCCGGCCATTCTCGAGTGGGTTGGACTGCTCGGGCAGACGGTCTCCGTCACCGGGGATGCGGTCTTGGTCCGGTCCGCGATCCTCGCACCGACCGGCTGGATCGCTGTTCCAGCGCTCGCCGTCGCTAACGCAGTATTCCTGCTGATCGTTGCAAGATTTGCGCTGTTAGTGGCCCGTGACCGCAGCAGCGTCCAGCGCAAGCTCACGATCCAGGCCTGGCACCTGGGGCAGCTGCTACCGGATACCCCCCAGGTAGTCGGGGCGCCGATGGCAACGCGGGTCCCCAAGCGTGTGCGCGGCGTCTGACCGTTATATCCTTCCGCCCGATGGAAGACGACGACCCGAGCGGTACGCGGGCCGACCCTGGTGCGCCGACTGCGGACGGCACACTCGCTTCCGTCGCGATCGGAACTGCGCCCACCGCGCTCGGTCTCCCAGACGAGACGATCGTTCCGAGCTGGGGCGCGAAGTCGTTCGTGTCGCTGCCGGACCCCGGCTACCAGATCGGCGAGCTGATCGGCCGCGGCGGTATGGGCGAGGTCGTTGTCGCTCAGGACCAGCGCATCGGCCGCGAGGTCGCGGTCAAGCGCATCCGCGCCGTCGACCCGTCGCCGGATTCGATCACTCGGTTCCTCCGCGAAGCGCGCATCCAGGCACGCCTCGACCACCCGGCGATCGTTCCCGTCTACGAGCTCGGAACCGACGCGAACGGCCGGCCCTACTTCACGATGAAGCGGCTCGCGGGCGAGACGCTTGCGAAGAAGCTGATCCGCCAGGGACCGCAACAGCCATTACTCCGCGCGTTCGTCGACGTGTGCCTCGCGATGCAGCTCGCGCACTCGCGCGGCGTCGTTCACCGTGATCTCAAGCCGTCGAACATCATGCTCGGCGACTACGGCGAGGTCTATGTGATCGACTGGGGCGTCGCCCGCGTGCTCACCGATCGCAAGCGCACGACGAATCCAGCGATGATCGCCGAGGTCGACGACGACACCACGGTTGGCGCGATCCTCGGAACCCCCGGCTACATGGCGCCGGAGCAGGTGCGCGGATTCGATACCGACATGAAGGCGGACGTCTACGCGCTCGGCGCCATATTGTTCGAGATCCTCGCCGGCGAGGCGCTCCATCCGCGCGGCGAAGCGGCACTGAGCAGCACGCTCACGTCTCCGCAGGAGATGCCGACCCGGCGCAGTGGCGAGCGGCGGTCGATTCCACCCGAGCTCGATCAAGTTTGCTTCGATGCGCTCGCCGAGGACCCCAAGGCACGCCCGAGCGCGCGCGAGATTGCGGACCGCGTCCAGAACTACCTCGACGGCGATCGTGACGAGGAGAAGCGCAGGAAGCTCGCCCAGCAGCTCGTCGCGCAAGCGCGGAAGGATCTCGAGGCGGATCCGAAAAACGGCCGCGCGAGTGCAATCCGGCGCGCTGGACGCGCGCTCGCGCTCGACCACGAGTCGACCGAAGCGGCGGACCTCGTCACGGGCCTCTTGCTCGAGCCGCCCGATCCTGCGAACTACCCGCCCGACCTCAAGCGCTTCCTCGCGAGCGAGGAGCGCGTGATCAGTAGCCAGCGCAGCCGGCAGGGCATGTGGGCGTTCCTGTCACTGTTCTCGTTCTGGGTCGCGATTCCGTTCATGCACGTGAAGAGCTGGACCGCGCTCGTCTCGTTCTATGGGCTGCTCGGACTCGGGGCGGCGCTCGCGTGGCGCAACTCGATCCGTGGCTACGCGAGTGTCCCCGTCACGCTCGTGATCACCGGACTGATTTCGGTCCTGTTCACGCGCATCTCGGGACCTTTCATCCTGACTCCGGTCATCATCTGCGCCGCGCTCACTCAGCTCGCCGCGATGCGCTACATCGCCGAGCGACTATGGATCGTGCTGATCTGGTGCGTGATCGTCGTCCTCACACCATTCATTCTCGAATGGGCCGGTGTGATCCATCGGACCTACGCGATCGGGCACGGCGTTGTCGCGTCCATCTCGGACGTGT
>Ga0315912_10006162_pt1 | contig 10813 bp, 10 predicted proteins | sample VfabasoilMG_FD_204469 | JGI IMG/M metagenome (GOLD analysis project Ga0315912, IMG submission 204469) | Garden soil microbial communities collected in Santa Monica, California, United States - V. faba soil | ecosystem: Environmental > Terrestrial > Soil > Garden | place: USA: California...
CGCCGGCAGACCAGCCGGAAACGTAGATGCGCGACGCATCACCGCCGAACGTCGAAACCTGGCCAGCAAGCCATGCGAGCGCGCCCTTCACCTCGGCCACGATGCCGTCCAGTCGCTTTTGCGGCGCGAGCGTGTAACCGATCAATGCGACATGCATGCCATGCGCGAGCGGCCCGGCTGCGAGAAAACTGAATGTTTCCTTTGCCCGCATCTGCCAGTAACCACCGTGGATGAACACCAGCACCGGCCCGGGTCTCTCCGCGGCGAAATAATCGATGCGGTTGCGTTCAGCCGGCCCGTAGCGCAGGTCCATCAGCTTCGCATGGGCCGCACGCAAGCGCTGGCTGCGGGCTTCCCAATCCGCAAGTATGGCGGGACTGGCGGCAACCGCGACGCTGTTGTTGTACGCCGCATCGAGCTGTGCCCGATCCATCCCGAGATAAAGGCTCATGACGTAACGCCACCAGGATTTTCCAGGGCGCGAGTGATTTTCCGCAACGCAGGATTGGCAGGATGATAGTGCGCGCCTCTGCGCAACGTCAACGACTCGACGGCGCTGCGTTGCTTTCGTTCGTTGCCGCTCCGGCGAGGGGCCACTTATAATCCGGTCGCGGCATGGGCGTACCCGCCCCACCGCCCAAACCTCATCACTCATCACTGGTATCCGATGGACTTCAAGATCAGCGACGATCAACGCGCTTTCGTGGAAACGGTGCGCAGGGTGTGCCAGTCCGACTTCGCGCCGCGCGCGATCAAGACCCTGGATGGCACCTGGCCCGCGGAAAACATGCGCCAACTCGCCGAACTCGGTGTACTCGGGATGGCTGTGCCTGAAGCGTATGGCGGATCCGGCCTGTCGATACTGGATACCGTGCTGGTGCTGGAGGAAATCGGCAAGGTGTGCTATGTCACGGCGATGGCGGCCTTGGGCGAAGTCGGCGTGCAGACGCGCATCATCGCCACCTACGCTCCGGCAAGCATCAAGCAGAATATCCTCCCGCGCGTTGCAACCGGTGCAGCGATCCTCGCCATCTGCATGACCGAGCCCGACGCCGGCACCGATGTTCCAAATTACCGCACCAATTGCGAAATCAGAGGAGACCGCGTGGTCCTGAAGGGGGTCAAGACGCTGATCAGCCGCGCGGACATCGCCGACATGTTCGTGGTATTCACTCGCGTGAACGGCGTGCCGGGCGCGCGCGGGATCGGCTGCGTGCTGGTGCCGGGGGGCGTCAAGGGGCTCACCACCCATGCGAGTTTTCACACCATGGGCGGCGAGTACCTGTCTGAGGTGATCTTCGACGAGGTGGAATTGCCGCTCGAGAATCTGGTCATTCGCGACAATGGCATGAAGCGGCTGCTTTCAGCATTCAACACCCAGCGCTGCCTCAATCCCGCGATCTGTCTCGGACTCGCGGAGGGCGCGCTCGAGCAGGCCGTGCGCTACATGCGCGAGCGTTCCGCTTTCGGCCAGAAGATCGGCGACTTCCAGGGCATGCGCTGGAAAGTGGCCGACATGTACATAGAGATCGAGGCCGCCCGCGGCCTGCTCTACCGGGCGGCAGTCAGCGGTGAGCAGTTTCCCGACCCGACGCTCGCCGCGATGGCCAAGATCTACACCAACGAGATGAGCATACGCGTCACCTCGGAGGCGATTCAGGTGCACGGCGGCTACGGTTTCACCGACGAATTCGCGGTCTCGCGCTTTTTCCGCGGCACGCGCTACGGCAGCCTGGGCGGCGGCACCACCGAAACCCTCCGTAACCTGGTCGGAAAGAAGCTCGTCGAAGAGCTGGACCTTGCCACCGGCTGCTTCGGCATGGGGACGTTCTGACTACAGCATCGGTCGGCTGCGAAAGTAGTGATTGCGGTCGATGGTCTTGATCTTGTAAGTCTCGACGCGATTGCCCTTGAGCACGTCGACGCTGACCTCGGCGCCCGCATCGCCGCTCTTCCACAGCCGCGTGTAGAAATCGGCCTGTCCCTTGATCGGCTGGCCGCCGATGCCCACGATGACGTCGCCCGTCTTCAGGCCGGCGTCCTCTGCCGGCCCATCGGGCGAAACGCGGGTAACGATCAGGTTGCCCTGGACTTCCTGCGAACTGACGCCGATCCACGGCCGCGGCCTGGTAGTGGCCCGTCCATTCGCGATGAAGTCGCCCAACACGGGCTTCATCACATCGATCGGAACGAACATGTTTCCGGGAACCTGGCCGCGGCCGCCGATGGCGTCTCCCACTACCAGCGATCCGATGCCGAGCAATCGGCCTTCACGATTGAGCAGGGCCGCGCCTTGCCAGTTGACCGTGGCCGGCGCGGTATAGATCGCCTCGTCGAGCAGATACTCCCAGTAGCCGACGAAAGGCCGCTTCGAGACGATGTACGCCGGCGCGACGCCGTCGAAACCCACGATCAGAACCATGTCGCGCTCGGCCGCCTCCGAAGACTGCCCCATTTCCACCGGCCTGACCGGAAGCGGCGTCAGCGCCTTGACCAACCCGAGGCCGGTCACATTGTCGTAGCCGATTACGGTCGCCGGGAACACTTTGCCGTCGGCGGTCGAAAGGTCGACGGTTTCCGCCTCGGTGATGAGATAACCGATCGTCATCACCAAGCCGTTGGAATCGATGACCACGCCGGTGCCTTCGCGCTGGGCCCCCAGTGTGCGCGCGCTGCGCGCATTCGCCACTGACTTGCTGCGCAACTTGACGACCGACAGGGCATCGAGACTCGGTTGCTGCTGCGCCCCGACGGCAGGCGGACTGACCGGGGCGTCCTGGGCAGCAATCGGGCCGGACCCGATCGCAACCGCAAAGGCGGCGGCGAAGGCCCATACACGGCGACACGGCAGCCGCTCAGCACCGCGGTTCCTGGTGAACCGGACGGCAATCCCGAACCGCGCGCCATTAGCACCCATGACAGCCCCTTTAGAAGAAATTGCGAATTCTTACCAGGCCTTCGACCATGCCGGCAGGCCGGCGTTCAGCACGATTGTACGTCCACCCCTGTTGGGTTGGAAGTGGTGGAAGACTTCGAATCGCGCATCCCGGCCCGGCATCGGCCCATGCGCGTCGCCGCGCACCGGGAACTGCGCGGGATTCGCGCTACAATCCCGGCCGTTCGGCATGCGACCGTCCGCTGCGAGGCCGAACCATCGCAAACGACATTCATCATTGGCTGGGAGACTATCTTGGATCTGGGATTGAAGGGAAAGGTCGCGATCGTCACCGGAGCGAGCGAAGGCATCGGCAGGGCAACCGCCATGCGGCTTGCACAAGAAGGCGCACGCGTCGCCATTTGCGCCCGGCGGCCGGACCCGCTGGAGAAAGTCGCCGGCGAGATCCGCGGCAAAGGCGGCGACGTGCTCGCGCATGCGGCCGACATGAGCAAAGCCACCGAGATCGAGCGTTTCGTCACCGCCGTCGTCGCACATTTCGGGCGCATCGACATTCTGGTCAACAACGCGGGTACGTCGATCCGCGGACCGTTCGCGACCGTTACCGACGAGAGCTGGCAACAGGACATCGAACTCAAGCTCTTCGGCGCGATCCGCACCTGCCGCCTGGCAGTGCCCCACATGAAGAAACAGGGCGGCGGCCGCATCGTCAATATTTCAACGGTTGCCGGCAAGCAGCCGGGACCCGCGTCCGGTCCGACATCGGTCTCGCGCGCCGCGGGGCTGGCGTTGACCAAGGCCCTGTCGAAGGAATATGCCCCGGACAACATCCTGGTCAATGCGGTATGCATCGGCAAGATCAAGTCCGGCCAGCACGAGCGGCGCATCGCCCGCGAGAAACTCGTCTCCGCCGAGTATTACGCCAAGGTATCCGAGGAAATTCCCATGGGACGGGTGGGCGAGGCGGCGGAAGTTGCCAACGTCATCGCTTTCCTGGTTTCGGACGCAGCCAGTTACGTGACGGGCAGCAGCGTCAACCTGGATGGCGGGATGTCGGGCGTATTGTAATGGCCGCCACGCCCGATTGGACGGCGCTGCGGCAGGAATTCCCCACGCTCGCGCGCTGGACGTACCTCGACACCGCGCGCAAGGCGCCGCTCGCGCGCTGCGTGGAACGGGCCATGCAGGAATTCGTGCGGGACGTGTACGACGATGCCGGCGGGGAAGCCTGGAGCGCGCGCAACGTGGAAGCGACTCGCGCCATCATGGCGCGGCTCCTGGGGTGTGCCCCGGAGTCGATCGCCTTCACCAAGAACACCACCGAGGGCCTCAATCTGGCCTCCCACTGCCTGGATCTCAAGCCCGGCGAGAACATCGTGGTGACCGACATGGAGCACATGGCGAATCTGTGGGTGTGGGAGCACTGGCGCGAAAAAGGCTGCGAAATCCGCAGCGTTCAGAACCGCGACGGCCGCCTGCCGGTCGAAGCCTTCCTCGAAAAGATGGACGGGAACACGCGGGTCGTCGCGACCGCGTGGGTCACCTACCGCAACGGCTATCGTGTCGACCTGCCGGAACTCGGGCGGCTGTGCCGCGCCCAGGGCGCGCGCCTCGTGGTCGATGGCGTGCAGGGTGCCGGCCTGCTCGACACGCCGATCACGGCTCTCAACGCCGATTTCGTCGCCATCGGCGGGCACAAGCACCTGCTCGGCCTGAACGGCACGGGCGTGCTCTACATCCGGCCCGAGTTGCTGACGGCGCCCGGCGCCGATACGATCAAGTCGATGCGCTACGTGAAGGTCGACCCGGCACGCTCGCACGAAGACCAGCACGATGCCCACCGCTTCGAGGGCGGCAATCCCAATTACCTCGGCTTGTGGGCATTCCGTCGATCGGCCGCATTCATCGAATCAGTCGGCATCGGCAACATCGAGGCCCGGGTGCGCGATCTCACCGACATGCTGATCAAGAGGCTCGCGAAACGCGGCATGCGCACGCAAACTCCGTCGAACTGGGGCGAGCGCTGCCATATCGTGAACTTCCAGGTGGCGGGCGACGCCCAGCAGGCTCGCGCCGCATTGCACGCGAAGCGCATCGCAGTCAACATGAAGGACGGCTACGTGCGCGCGTCCGTCGGCTTTTTCAACGACGAGGAAGACCTTGAGGCGCTGATGCGCGCGCTGCCGTCGTAGGTCGCGCCTATCATCACGCGCCGCCACTCGGCTTCGAAAGGGGTGCCGCTGGTCCGACTCGAACGGACGACCTGACGCTTACGAAGCGCCTGCTCTACCAGCTGAGCTACAGCGGCGTATCCGGATAGGCCTACGGGTGGTGAACTGTCATTGTACCACCCTGAGCATGCGGCATCGTGCGACGCCGCTCGACCGAGCGCGCGCGGCGCCAGCCGGCGCAGCCTACCGCGTCCTTGAACGCACCCGCACGATCACGTCCACGCCCTCGGGCATCACATCGGCCGGCAGTGGCGGCAGGTTTGAAATCGTGATGTCCGCGGCATCGATGTCGGCCAGCTCGCCGGTATCGATGTTGTAGAGATGGTGGTGGGGCTCGGTGTTCGGGTCGTAGAAAACCTTGTTCGGGTCGACGATCACTTCGCGCACCAGCCTCTTCTCCACGAACAGGTTGAGCGTGTTGTAGACGGTTGCCTTCGACGTCGCCGAATGCCTGCCGTTGACCCGCGCCATGACTTGATCCGCCGAGAGGTGCGCGCCCTGCGAGAACAGCGCGTAGGCGATTTCTATGCGTTGGTGCGTGGGATTGATGTCGTGCCGCCGCAATAGCTCGACTAGGCCTTCTCTTGTGTGCGCGCTGCCGATCATGGCATGGGAGTGTAATCCAACCCCAGTACTGTGTCTAATATACTTTTAATCAAAGAGTTACAACAATTTCCCCGGTCCGGGTCCTGACGCAGGCCCGTTTGCCTGCGACATCCTCCCCGGGTACGCGCGGGTGCTAGAATCCGTGAAGCAGGACGCGTATCTCAGACATGAGTTGCCGCTCGTTCGGCCTTTCCGCGCGTTCGTCGGCGGCTTTTGCCTGTTGACGATCCGTCTCGCTACCATCACAACCGTCAAAAAGGACCCAGGGCATGAGCCGGTTCAGCACACATCTGCGGAGTCCCTCGGTTCGGTCGGCCGGCTTTACGCTGATCGAAGCCATGATCGTCGTCGTCGTCATCGCGATATTGGTGGCGGTCGCCATTCCGTCCTATCGAGACTACATCATCCGCGCGAATCGTTCCGCCGCGCAGCAATTCATGCTGTCGATCGCCAATCGCCAGGAGCAGTATCGGCTCGACGCCCGATCCTACGCCCTGAACCTCGGTGCGGTTGCCTGCGGCCTCAACCTGACGGCGCCCGCCGAGCTCGCGACTCGCTACTCGTTCAGCATAACGAACCCGAGCGGCAATTGCCCCAATGCAACGGACTACCTGATCACGGCGACCGCGATCGGGCCACAAGCGACGGACGGCGACCTGACGCTCGATAACCAGAGCGTCAAGTCCCCGGCCGCCAAGTGGAAATAGGAAGGAGAGCCGGCCATGACGCACTCCTTGACCCATCGTTACCGCCCGCGGCGGGCACGGGGATTCACGCTCATCGAGTTGATGATCACGCTTACCCTGCTGGCCATACTGCTGGCGCTGGCAGCGCCGTCGATGGGCAATCTCGTGCGCGATCAACGCGTCAAGACCGCGGTAGGCGACGTGTACGCGACGCTCGCCTTTGCGCGCAGCGAGGCGATCAAACGCAACGTGACTGTGGGGGTATGTTCCCACAATGGCTCAAGCGGGTGTCAGAACTCGACCGATTGGGCAACCTACGGCTGGATCGTGTACCTCGATGCCGACGGCAATGGCTATCCCGGCGCGGTGTCGGACATTCTCAAGAAGCAGGACCCGCTTCCGAATTTCACGCTGACATCCACAGCGGCCAAAATCGGCTATCAGGGCGATGGCCGGCTGGTCCCGAGCATGGGGGGTGACTCTGCTACTAATCTCAGGTTTGCGGCCAGCGTCTCCGGTAACAACGCGATCACGGCTCGCTGCGTGCAGATCGATCTCGGCGGTCGCCCCAACATCAAGGTGGACACCAACCAGGATCCATCCGATGGCTGCAACTGACGCGGGCGGACGCGGAGCCGACATGAAATCGAACCCATTGTCACCCCAGCGGCAGACCGGTTTCACCATGATCGAGGTGCTGGTGTCGCTGCTCATCATCGTGCTCGGCCTGTTGGGCCTTGCGGGCCTGCAGACCCGCATGCAACAGGCCGAGTTCGAATCGTACCAGCGGGCCCAGGCGCTGGTATTGCTCTACGACATCGTGGACCGCATCAACTACAACCGCGCCACGGCCCCCTGCTTCGCCATCACGACCAACACCACGGCCGGCACGCCGTATTACGGCACGGGTTCGGCGGTGCTTCCAGCCTGCGGCACCAGCGTCGTGGCCCATCAGAACTACGCCAATACCGCCATGGCGGAATGGGACAATGCGCTCAAGGGCGCCTCCGAAACCAAGGGCGGGGTTTCCGTGGGAGCGATGGCAGGCGCGCGCGGCTGCGTCAGCTACAACGCCAGCACGGAACTGGTTGATTCGCTCGGCGCCACCATATCGGGAACCGGCATTTACACCGTGATCGTGGCATGGCAAGGCAGCGCCGATATTTTTGCCCCGGCCGTCAATTGCGGCAACAACCTCTACGGCGCGGAAACGCGGCGCCGGGCGGTTTCCACGACTTTGCGCATCGCGAAACTCAGCGGTTAGGACGCGGGGACCCCATGACACACTTCCACCTATCGGCGCACCGGCAGTCCGGGCTGTCGCTGGTTGAACTGCTGATCGCGCTGACGATCGGGCTGCTGCTGCTTGCCGGACTGACGCTGATCTTCGTCAACTCCAGCGAGGCCAATCGCGAACTGCAGAAGACCGCTCAGCAGATCGAGAACGGCCGTTACGCGATGGATATCATCACGCAGGACCTGCACCACGCCGGTTACTACGGGCATTTTTACGACATGAGCGCCATCACCGGGCTCGCATCACCTGACCCGTGCGAGACCGCCAGCACCGCCAACTTGAAGGGGGCGATCGCGACCCCGGTTCAGGGCTTCCGTGCGGCGGACCTCGTCACCCCAGCCAATGTCACCGCGACGACATGCGATGACAAGGGGCTGCTGACCACCGCCAATCTGCGGCCGGGTTCCGACGTCCTGGTGGTGCGCCGGGCCTCGACCGCCGCCTTGGCGGTCGGAGCGACGGCGGTGCAGAACGAGATCTATATTCAGGCCAACGGCGTACTTGCCGAAGTGCAGACGGGCAATGGTGCCGCGCTTGGCGCCGGCAAGAAGACCGATGGCGGGACCGCCATCGTGTTTTTCAAGGACGGGGTCACCGCGGCACCGGTGCGCAAGTACGTCGTCCACGTCTATTTTGTCGCGCCGTGCAGCGTCGGCCTCGGCGCGAACGGTGTGTGCACCGGAAACCCGCCAGAAGACACCATTCCCACCCTCAAGCGGCTGGAGCTGGGGTCCGTCGGGGGCGCCACCACCATGAGCCTCGTGCCGCTGGTCGAGGGCATCGAGTATCTCAAGGTGGAATACGGGCTTGACCAGTTTGACGCGAGCGGGAGCGCGGCGGCAAGCATCGTCACCGGCCAGGGGGGAGACTCGACGGTGGAGAGTTATTCCACCGCACCGGCCGACTGGTCCACGGTCATCGGCGCCAAGGTGTACATCCTGGCCCGCAACAACACCGGGACGGCGGGATTCATCGACGACAAGAGCTACACCCTGGGCGCAGCAACCGTGGCGGCGGCCAACGACAATTTCAAGCGCCACGCGTTCGCTTCGGCGATACGACTGGTCAACCTCGCGGGACGAAGAGAGCTGCCATGATGAATTCCCTCCGCCATCAACGCGGCGCGACGCTGCTCATCAGCCTGATCATGCTGGTGGTGCTGACGCTGTTCGCCGTCGCCGGTTTCAACCTGTCGAGCGTCAACCTCAAGATCGCCGGCAATTTCCAGGCGCAGCGCGGCATGGAAGCCGCGGCGCAGCAGGCGATCGAGCAGGTCCTCAGCACGGCCACCGCCTTCAGCCTCACTCCGGCTGCGCAGACCGTCACGGTCAGCGGCTTCAACGTCGCGGTCAATGCCGCGGCGTGCAACTACTACCGGACGGCAAGCGGCTACGGCAAGGATATCGAGACGCTGGCCCCCGAGGACACGGATTGGGAAGTCCGCGCCGCCGTCACCGATACCCTGACCGGCGCGCAGGCAAACGTAGCGCAGGGCGTGCTGATACGCCTGCCCAAGGGCAATTGCCCGTAAGTGATTGATTGGAGTGGTGCCATGAAACAAATCAAAAAATTCCTGTGTGCGTTGCTCTCGGTGCTGCTGGCGGTGCCCGTGCCGGCGGCGCGGGCGGCGTTCGACCCGGTGAACGACGACACCGATATCTTTCTCGCCAACCCCAACATCACCGCGGAGCGTCCCAACGTCCTGATCATCCTCGACAATACGGCGAACTGGAACACGCCGTTCGTCAATGAGAAAAACGCGCTGGTGCAGGTCGTGAACGGCCTCAACGACTCATTCAACGTCGGGCTCATGATGATGGCGGAAACCGGCAGCCCCAACGACAACGTCGATGGCGGCTACGTGCGCTACCACATCCGGCAGATGACGCCCCCCAACAAGACGGCGTTGGCGTCGATGGTCAACAACCTCCATATCCTGAACGACAAGGGCAACAACAACACGGTCGGCCTGGCACTCCACGAGGCGTATCTCTACTACGCCGGCAAGGCCTCGATCGCCAGCTACGGCAAGGTCAAGACCGATCACGACGGCACCACCGATCCGCTGCTGGTCTCCCTGGTCGGCACACCGCCGGCAGCCAACCATGCCCTGCCGGCCAACCCGACCGCCGCCAGCCTCTACCGCTCGCCCATCGCCGACGGCTGCGCGAAGAACTTCATCATCTACATCAGCAACGGGCCGGTGAACGAGAATGCCGCGGCGCGCGCCTTTTTGGAAAGCAAACTTACCACGCTCACCGGCACCACCCCTGCGATCCTTCCGCTCAACCCCAACGGGCAGCAGGACAACTGGGGCGACGAGATGGCGAGGTACATGGCCAATAACGACGTGCACAGCCTCGCCAGCACCCAGAACGTCTACACCTACACCGTCGAAGTCAACCCGTCGGGGCCTCTGGGCAACGCGACGGGAGGCACCAGCAACCTGGTCGGGGGCGGGGCGATCCGCACTCTCACCAGCATCGTTGAAAGCAGCGCTGGGACATTCGTCGTAACGGCTGCCGGGCCGCTCCCCGCGAGCTATGTCAACGGTGCCTCGGTCAACTTTAGCGGGACCGACAATGGCAGCTGGAACAATTCCAGCCTGTCGCATGTCATCGCAAACGTGAATACCGTCGCCAATACATTCGAAGTCACCCCGGTCACCAGCGGTGGGCAGGGGCCGGCGACCACAGCGCTCTTCCAAAGCGTCGCGCAGCAGGGCAAGGGCAAGTACTTCGGCGTCACCGACAGCGCCTCCGGGGTAGGCATCGTGGACGCGCTCAACCAGATCTTCAACGAGATCCAGGCGGTGAACAGCGTGTTCGCCTCCACCACGCTGCCGGTGTCGGTGAACGAGCGCGGCACCAACCTGAACCAGGTGTACATCGGGGTGTTCCGCCCTGACTCCGTCAAGAAGCCGCGCTGGATCGGCAACCTGAAGATGTACAACCTGGCGATTAACAACACAACGGGCGCCCTGTTCCTCGCCGATGCCAGCAACGGCATTCCACCGCAAGTCGGTAATCCGGCGGTGGATTCCGTCACCACCGGCTTCATCAACGCCAACGCCAAGAGTTTCTGGACCCAGAATTCG
>Ga0315912_10006163_pt1 | contig 10811 bp, 7 predicted proteins | sample VfabasoilMG_FD_204469 | JGI IMG/M metagenome (GOLD analysis project Ga0315912, IMG submission 204469) | Garden soil microbial communities collected in Santa Monica, California, United States - V. faba soil | ecosystem: Environmental > Terrestrial > Soil > Garden | place: USA: California...
CCTGCGTCGCCCTCGGGCGGGCAGAGAGGGACCCCTGGCGCGAGCGTTCCCGACGGGTCGAGCAGTCGAGCGCCATCCGCGGTCAGCTGCCCAGCACGCTGGCCAGCGCGGAGCACGCGCGGCAGCAGGTCGTACAGCTTGAAACCCAGCCGCCGCGTGGCCACGAGGGTTTCGAACTTCTGGAGGCGCGCGCTGTCCCAGTCACCCGTCCGCGCGTCGATGGGGAACATGCCCGAGGCTTCGCCCAGTCCCATGACGTGCTCGCCCGTCAGCCTCCAATGAACGTAGCCGGCGAGGGTCGTCAGGCGGGCAACCTTCGGAACGTGGTCTTCTCCGTGGAGAATGGCCTGGTAGAGATGGGCGATGCTCCAGCGCTGCGGCACCGCGAAATCGAGGATCTGGGTCAGCTCCGAACAAGCTTGCTGCGTGATGTTGTTCCGCCAGGTGCGGAAAGGAACGAGCAGCTGCCCTTCCCGGTCGAGCGCGACGTAGCCGTGCATCATCCCGCTGACGCCAAGCGCGGCGACGCGGCTGAGCGGCACGCCATGGCGCTCGTGCACGTCCTTGCAGAGAGAGCCGTAGCACGCGGCCAATCCCTCCCAGACGGCGCTCATGTCGTACGTCCAGATCCCGTCTTCGAGCTGATTTTCCCAGGTGTGGGAGCCAGACGCCAGGGGAGTGGTGTCGGGGGCAATGAGCGAGGCCTTGATGCGGGTCGAGCCGAGCTCTACGCCGAGGACGGCGCCGCCCGAGCGGACCAAGCGCGCGGCGCTCGCCGTGTCTGCGTTCACGGATTCTGTCTCCAGCTGGTGGCCGAACCTTCCCTAATCATGGTGCTGCTCACTTCTGCCCGTAGTAGGCGTTCTTGCCGTGCTTGCGCTCGAAATGCTTGGTGATCAAGCTGCCCGGTAGGCGCGGCACACTTGGGTCGAGCGTCCGGGTCACGAAGGCCATCTTCGCCAGCTCTTCCAGCACGGCGGCGTTGTAAACGGCTTTCTCGGACGATGGACCCCAGGTGAACGGACCGTGGCCGGCCACCAGCACCATGGGCGTCTTCAGTGGATCGCGATCTCGAAAGCACTCGAGGATCTGGTTCCCCGTCTCCACCTCGTAGTCCCCCACGGCCCCGTCGGACATGACCGCAGTGCACGGTACGTCCTCAGCGAGGTGGTCGGCATGAGTCGTGCCATAGATGGGGATCGACATTCTCGCCTGAGCCCAGCCCGTGGCGTAGGTCGAGTGCGTGTGCGCGACGCCGGAGATGCCAGGAAAACTACGGTAGAGGACCAAGTGGGTCGCGGTGTCCGAGGAGGGGCGAAGGCGGCCTTCGACCACCTTTCCGTGGAGATCCAAGACGACCAGGTCGTCGACCATGAGCTCGTCGTAGGCGACGCCGCTGGGCTTGATGGCCAGAACGCCGCGCTCTCGGTCGAGCGCCGAGACATTGCCGAACGTGTAGATCGCGAGCCCGCGCTTGGGGATCTCCTGGTTGGCGGCCCAGGCCCGCTCCTTGATCTCACGATACGGCGACGACATCTTCTTCAGTGCTCCAGCTTGAAGGCGACGTCGTTCCAACGAAGCTCGTTCCGCAGGGCCCGGAGGTCGAGGTCGGCGTCCAAACGAATGACCTCGAGGCCTGCCATTCGCCCGAAGTCCTCCCACTCTTGGGAGGTCACCGCTTGGCAGAACGCAGAGTGGTGGCCGCCGCCCGCTTCGATCCAACCTCGAGCGCCGCGCTTGAAGTCGGGACGTGGGATCCAGACGGCGCGCGCAGTGGGAAGCCTGGGCATCGCGTGCTCGGGGGTCACGACGTCGAGCTCCGCCAGGATGAGTCGCATGCGTCCACCCATGTCGATGAGGGTCGCGTTCACCGCCGGTCCGGGTCGCGCCGTGAAGACGAGCCGCGGCAAGTCCGCGCGACCGCCGATGTCGAGCGTATGAATCTCTAGCGAAGGCTTCTCGTCCGCTATCGAAGGGCAAACTTCGATCATGTGAGCCCCCAGGATTCGCTCTTTTCCTCGCACGAGATGGTACGTGTAGTCCTCCATGAAGGAGACGCCCCCGGCCCGAGCTCCCGTCATGACCTTGGCCAAGCGAACCAATGCGGCGGTCTTCCAGTCACCCTCGGCGCCGAAGCCGTAGCCTTGGGCCATGAGCCTTTGACAAGCGAAGCCAGGCAACTGCTTCAGACCGTGCAGATCCTCGAAGGTGGTGGTGAACGCGCCAAACCCGCCTTCTTCGAGGAAGGTGCGCATCGCGACCTCTTGCCGCGCCGCGTAGCGCAAGCTTTCACGCTTGTCCCCGTTCTTCAGCAGAGACGGGGCCAGCGTGTAGATGCCTTCGTACTCCTCGAGCAGACGCTCGACTTCGGCATCGGTCACCTCGGCAATCAACGCTACTAAATCGCCCACACCATAGCCGTTGATGGACCAGCCGAGTCGGATCTGTGCTTCGACGCGATCGCCACCGGTAACCGCTACCTCACGCATGTTCATGCCGCCAAAGCGGGCGACCTTCAGGTCTCTCGAGGCGTCGATGGCGAGTGCGCTGCGTGCCCAGCTGGCCAGCTCATCGATCACCTCGGCGTCTTCCCAGTGACCGACGACGATCTTCCGCTTCATGCGCAGGCGAGCTCCGATGAAACCGTACTCGCGATCACCGTGGGCGGACTGGTTGAGATTCATGAAGTCCATGTCGATCTCACCCCACGGCAGCTCGCTGTTGAACTGCGTGTGGAGATGAGCGAGCGGCTTCTGCAACCGGGTGAGTCCAGCGATCCACATCTTCGCTGGCGAGAAGGTGTGCATCCAGGTGATGACGCCCGCGCATTCGGGCGCAGCGCTGGCGGCTAGGCAGATCTCTAGAATGGCATCAGGCCCGGTCAGCACGGGTTTCCACACCACGCGCAGCGGCAGCCGGCCGGACGCGTCGAGGCTCGCCGCGATGCGCTGCGAGTTCTCGGCCACTTGCCTCAGTGTCTGGTCACCGTAGAGGTCCTGGCTGCCGGTGAGAAACCAGATCTCCCGCGGGGTCCTTTGGCTGTCGCTCGTCATGTCGATGCTCGTGCTGTCGGATGGCCCGCCGGCGACGGGACGCTCCGAAAGTGTTAACGTTAACATTGGCTCTGTCAAGGCGGATGTAGTATCCAGACCCCGTGCCCGAACCAGAGAAGCGCCGGCTTGCGGTCATGGCGGATGTGGCGAGGCTGGCTGGAGTTTCGCACCAGACCGTCTCGCGCGTTCTCCACGACAGCCCCAACGTACGCGGCGAGACGCGTGAGCGGGTACTCGCTGCCATACGTCAGCTCGATTACCGGCCCAATTCGATGGCTCGAGCCCTAGTGACGGGGCGGTCCAGGACGCTCGGGGTGGTCAGCTTCGACACGACGTTCTACGGCCCAGCGTCCACGCTGTTCGGCATTCAGCAGGCAGCGCACGAGGTCGGCTACGCCGTGAGCGTGGCGAGTCTCCGGTCACTCAATCGAGGCCTGCTCGAGGCCGTCCAGCAACTGCGCGACCAAGGCGTCGACGGGGTGGCGGTGATTGCACCGCTTCGAGCGGGGGCCGATGCTCTGCGCCAGATCACGCCCGATTTTCCGATCGTGGCGGTCCAGGCGGGACAGAATGGGTTCATGCCCGTTGCTGCGGTGGATCAAAGGGCAGGCGCAGGCGCCGCGACCCGTCACCTGCTGAATCTAGGCCACAAGACCGTCTGGCACCTGGCCGGTCCGACCGACTGGCATGACGCTGAGGAGCGCATCCTAGGCTGGAAAGCCGCCCTCAAAGGGGCGGACGCTTCCATCCCCGCGCCGCTCAGAGGCGACTGGACCCCGCGCTCCGGCTACGAGCTCGGCGAATCGCTGCTCGGCATCCGGGACCTGACCGCCGTGTTCGTGGGCAACGATCAGATGGCGCTCGGACTACTCCGCCGGTTGCACGAGGTAGGCCGTGAGGTTCCCCGTGACATCAGCATCGTGGGCTTCGACGACATCCCGGAGGCAGCATATTTCATGCCTCCCCTGACGACGGTTCGCCAAGACTTCGCCGAGCTCGGACGCCGCTGCCTCCACATGCTGATCGCCCGCATCGAGGATGCAGAGCAGCCGATGCGCGTGCTCGTCCCACCCGAGCTGGTGGTGCGCGATTCGACCAGCGCGGCCCCAAAACGCATGTCGAGTCGCGCTCCACGGTCGGCCAGCGCCGACAGCGACTAGCAGGCTGCCGTGACGTCCTTTCGGTCCGCGGCCCGCTTCTCCGGGCCCAGCCGGCCGTTTCGGCTCAGAACGTGATGTCCGCTTGGACCTTCACGACGTCCATGTCGGGCTTCGAGCCCGCGTATGGTCCGCCCTGAATGATGTCGCTGCCGGCCACGAGCGGCACGCCCCACGGCCACCTCCCGGCCAGTACCATGTTGTCACCGTACTGGTAGCGCGAGTACTGGAAGTAGATGCGCTCGCCGGAGAGGAAGTCGGTATAGAACGACAGCCGCGAAGTGATGGCCGAAAAGACGTAGCCTGAACGGGATAGGTCGTAGTTCACGGCATCCCACCTGAGCATCAGGCCCGTCCATTTCCACGGGCTGTACTCGACGTCGACCCCGTACTTGAACTGGCTGATTCGATCTTGGGTGAGGACCGAGGTGGTGGGCAGCTCGAGGTGGGAGTCGACCAGAAGGCCAAAAGCACTCATCCTGACGTCGGGCGAGCTCCCTTTGGGCTTGCCCAGCACGCTGGTGAGCGAGTTCTCGTAGGTAAAACCGAGGTTGAAGAGCGTCCCGGTTCCGGTGCTGTCGTTGGGGCTGCCGCTCCAAGCCAAGTAGTTGGTCGCGAGCCCCTCGGGACTCAGCCCGTGAACCACCTCCACACCCGCCTCGCCGAGCGCCCAGCCGTTCGTGATGCTGACGAACGAGGGTGAGACCCAGAGGCTGCCGGCCCGGGGCACCGTCACCTTGGCTTCGGCACCGAGCGTCATCAGGCCGGCCTCGCGCGCATTGGTGAAGGACTTTCCCTCCGACGTCTGCTGCAAGAGGTTCGGGTCGCGCGTCCACTGCATGTTGTGGTGCAGCCCGAGGCGCGCCCATTTGTAGTCGAACTGCAGGTGGGCGTAGTGCACCAGGTTCAGGCCGACCTTCGACTGGTAGAGTGGCGGAGCCAGAATGTTGAAGGCGCCGTCACGGCCGGTGCCGAACCCTTGGACGACCGTCGTGGTGAAGTCGGCGCTGAAGGGAATGGTGAGCTTCACCTGCTCGCCGATCTGCCTGAACTGGCCGAGCGTGAAGGTGTCGTACTTTTCGAACCGGCCAAACTTGGGCCACCAGCTGCCGGCGGAGAGCGCGATGTTCGGCTTGATGCTGCCGAGCTTGAAGTCGCTGTCGAGCGTGAGGTAGGCGACGCCCGGGACCCACGCCGCGTCCGGGTTGCGAAAACCAGCAGCGGCGAGCCAGTAGCCCATCCAGCCGACCGTGGCTTGCACGTGGTTGGTCTTCGCGTGAAAGAAGAGCTCGACCCAGTCTTGCTCCTGCAGTCGCGTGTACGCGAAGCTGAAGTAGTTCGCGTCCACGGTACGGTTCGGTCCGTAGGAGATCTGCACCTGCGGCGTGCCGGTGAGGTTGTCGGGACCAGGGCGACGACTGATGCCGATGGCCATCGGAGCCCGGAAGTAGCCGCTGAAGCCGAGCTCCCATTTCTTCTTGGCGGGCTCGCTTTCCGCCTCCTTGGCGCCGTCAGGACTTCCTGCTGCGACCTCGGCCGTCACGGCTGCCGAGTCCGCAGACGCGGATACCAAGCCCTCGGCCTGCGGCTCGTCGACGCGGTCCGCGGTCTCCGTGGCCTTGTGCTCGGCGGCCTCATCCTCTGCGGGCGCAGGCTCTTCTTCCTCGCTAGGCTCGCTCGGCGTGTCCTCGCTCGCCTCCTCTGCATCCGAAGGGGTGTCGAAGGGATCCTGGGCTGCGCCGGGGGCGGCGATGAGCGACACCCCGAGGGCGAGCAAGGTTGGCAATTTTCGGAGCATGCTTGGCTTCCCGTGTCGCAGGCGTATCGCTGGGCGGGCCCGTGGAGGCCCGCCAGCGCCGCGCTCAGCTCTTCATGGCGTCGAGATTGTGACCGTTAACATCAGCGAGAACAACCCCAAACGTGAGCGCGCGGACCGCGGACCCGATCCGGTGAGCGCTCATCGAGGGTTCACTTACCGTAGGCCGCCTCGGCGATCGCGGCGTGGAGATCGGTGACGACCTGTGCCGTGGCCGCGCCGAGCGCGATCACCCCTTCGTAGAAGCGCCCCCCGCTGGTGCCGCTAGCGTCCCCACCGATGCCGAGGATGACCGAGCCCTGCTTGTCCATGGGAACGTAGCCGAGCTTCTCCGGGCGAACGCCGTCGTACATTTCGGTGATGGTCGGCACCGTGGCGTCCCCTCCGTAGAGCGCGAAGCGCCCCTTGCCACCGTTCTTGTCCTGAGTGTCGCCGACGACGACCGCGTTCACGAAGTCGTACTTGAGCGGGGTGTTGGTCGAGATGTTTCTGTCCGAGCCATTCTCCCACCCTGGGTAGAGGCCGTTCTCCATGTCGGCCATGACCCACGGTCCGTCTCCGGTGCCCGTACCCCAGATGACGCCCATGCCGAGGTAGACGGCCTCCATCGTGCCGTTACCGTCGTTGTTCGAGGTCACCTCGGCATTCCCGTAGTCGAAGCAGCAGCCTGGGACGAGGTCGTGCTGGCTCGAGACCATGTACTGCGTCTGGGGCTCGTCTTCGATCGGCACCCCGGACGGGTACACCGCCGGGTAGTCGCACTCGGTGCATGCGGCGCGGTAGCCGATGCCCGGTCGGATCTTGACGCCGTAGACCGAGCGGCCGTTGATGAGAACCGGCAGGTCAGTCGCGGGCGCAGGCTGAGAAAGATTAGGATTGTTGCTGCCCGTCGGGGCCGGAGTCAGGTGATTCCCCCACCCGGACTGATCGTAGATGATGCTGATGGCGCACGCCGTCGTGCAAAATGCGCTCTGAGCTGCAACATCCGCGTAGCCGTCGAGGTTGCCGATGTCCAAGGTCGCCGTTCCGGTATCGACTTGGTACAGAGGGCCCGTGTAGCCGGGGACGATGACGCGCACCGTGCTGTGCGCCGAAACGCACTCGTGTCCCGCATTTCCCAAGATCTCACAGGGCAGTGGCGCCGTGTTGGGCGGCAGCGGGCCGCCACCCGTCGCCCCTCCTCCACCCGTGACCCCGCCCATGATGCTCGCCACCGGGTAGTCGCCACAGGCGATGACCAAGCCAAAGGTTGCACACAGCAAACCCGTGAAGACGACTGCAGAATTTCGTTCTCGGTTCATGGCACAAGCTCGGCACAGTCTGGTGGCGCGCGTCGGTTCGGGGGGAGCGTACCCCCGCATCGACGCCAGGATACGGATGTTAACGCAAACAAGCCAGAAAAAGCAAGCTGCGTTCTGGCTAAGGGGACAGGGACGAGAGAACGAAGCAGCGCTAGGCCAGCCGCGCAAGGGAGAGAGATCACTCCCCCCGCGTGAAAAATTGGAACCACCGCGCACGTGCCGGGAGTGTGTTGTCCGTGAGTGCTTTCCTGGGCGAAATGAGCTGGCATCCGCCTCTCGACCGGTCACTATCCAGGGGCGCTCCGAGAGAGCTCTCAGTACGATCCACGAGAGCTAGTCCCTGGGCCACGCGCGCTCGATCCAAGACGAAACGAACGACTTGACAGGTCCCATGTTAGCGCTCACAGTTTGAACCCAACCTGAGTCCCCTTCTTCTTCGTGACTTCCCGGAGGCTGAAAATGAACCCCTATCGTCCAGTGATCGCCGTGGCCGCTTCGCTCGCGGCCGTAGTTGCCTGTAGCGAGAACAACCCAGCTGCGGATGCCGGCTCGGGTGGCGCCACGGGCGTGGGCGGCGCAGGGCCAACGAGTGGCGGCGCCACGGGTGTGGGGGGCGCCGGACCAACGAGCGGCGGCGCCACGGGCGTGGGCGGCGCGGGACCAACGAGTGGCGGCGCGGGACCAACGAGTGGCGGCGCCGGACCCACCAGCGGCGGGGCGACGGGTACCGGAGGGGCACCCCCGGCGACCGGTGGTGCCAACGGCACGGGTGGCGGAACCCCGGGCGCTGAAGGGCCGTGCGATATCTACGGCGCAGCCGGCCAGGAATGTGTCGCCGCCTACAGTATGGTGCGCCGGCTGTACAGCACCTACACGGGTCCTCTCTATCAGGTCCGGAGCGGCAGCAGCGAGTACAACATCGGCGGCCAACGGGTCACGAACCCAGACGACGCCATCCACACCACCAACGGCCAGACGATCATCCCTTACACGACGACTCCCGAGGCCGGTGAGCTCCACGACATCGCGCAGACCACGGACGGCTTTGGCGACGCCGCCGCGCAGGATGCAGCTTGCGGGAGCGGAACGTGCACCATCGCGACGATCTACGACCAGTCGGGTCACGGTAACCACCTCACGGTAGCAAAGGGTGGCCTGAACAACGGCGGCAACTGGGCCGCCCTGGACGACTTCGAGACCATCGCCGACGCCGGGCCGCTGACGGTGGGTGGACGAAGCGTCTACAGCCTGTACATGGAGGCGCGCCAAGGCTACCGGATGACCTCCGCTGGCGATGGGATGCCCTTGGGCGACGAGCCGACCGGCATGTACATGCTGGCCGACGGCACGCACGCCGGCGGCGCATGCTGCTGGGACTTCGGCAACGTCACGCCCGACCCGACGATGTATGCAGAGATGAATACGCTGATGCTGGGCATCGCCTATTGGGGTCGAGGCGCGGGCAATGGCCCTTGGTACGGCGCCGACTTCGAGGCCGGGGTGTGGATGGGCGGCTCGGTTCCGAGCGATCCAGGCTGGGGTGGCCTGAACGACCCCAACCCGACTGGGAACCCCGACAACCCATCGCTGCAGGTGAAGCTGGCGCTCGGCTTCCTCAAGACCAGGAGCGATCCCGAAGAGTACTACTCGCTACGCATGGCCAACGCGGCGACCGACACGGCGGTGAACACCGCGTGGCAAGGCCCGTACCCGCAGGGGAAGAGCCAAGATCAGAGGGGCGCGGTCGTCATCGGTGTCGGCGGCGACAACAGCAACAATTCCTATGGCACCTTCTTCGAGGGTGTGATCGTGGCCGGGTATCCGGAAGACGCAACCGAGCAGGCCGTTCTCGACAACATCAAGGCGGTCGGCTACCCCGCACAATGAGCCAGCGCTCGAAAAACTGAGATGCACGAGCACCGCTTTCTTACCGCCGCACTCCGCTGGGGCAGCTTCGGCCTGGCCCTGCCGCTGGCCGCTTGCTGGGACTACTCCGCTGATCCCGTTGGCGTTGGCGGCACGCCGCCCACCAGCGTTGGGGGATCCGATGCCGTCGGCGGTGGGGCGACCGCCGGTGGGGCAGGGGGTTCGGGGGGCGGCGACGTCGGCTCTGGCGGCCGGGTCGATCCTCCTCCGCCCTCCTGCGACAACGTGAGCGCATGCGGCGGCGACCCGGTCGGTACCTGGTTCGCTCAGGACACCGGTTCGTGCATCCTCGTCAGCGGCGTTGCCGACGTCTCTGCGCTCGGAATCGGCTGTTCGGAGGCGCCGATCGAAGGAACGATCACCGTCAGTGGCAACTGGACTCTGGGCGCCGATGGCACCTTCGGGGACAATGCCACGACCACGGCCGAGCTGACCATGGAGCTCGAGGAGGTCTGTCTGGATATCTCGGGCACCGTGAGTCAGTGCGATCGAATCGGCTTGGTCATGGCCGGCGCGGCCGGTCTCGACTCGGTCGTTTGCACCAACTCGACCATCACCACGGGGGGCTGTACGTGTCTTGGCACGGTGGAGCAGCAGGGCGCGAGCGCTTACCCCATGGGGTTCAACGCGCGCACCAGCGGAACCTACATTGCGGCGGACAACACCATCACCGTGACAGGCACCTCGGCCAGGCCAGGCCTGGCGAACTTGGCCTACTCGTACTGCATCGACGAGGGGGGATTTCTGCACGTGACCCCCACCACGCCGACCATCTTTGGAACGGTCACTGGGACCGTCGTCTTCCAGCGGCAGTAACCGTCCCGCCAAAGGCAGGCCGCCCCGCTAGGGCAGGCTACTCCGCTGTGAACGCGTGGACCATCGTGTGCACGTAGGTCTCGCCGGGCTTCAAGACTACTTCGCTCCGCCAAGCGGGCACGTTGATGGAATTGGGGAACTTCTGGCTCTCGAGGCACAGGCCCGAGTACTGCGGGTACTCGGCGCCGCCCTTGCCCTTCAGAGTGCCATCGAGGAAATTGCCCGAATAGAACTGCAGCCCGGGCTGATTGGCGCTCAAGCTCATGACGCGTCCTGATGCCGGGTGCTTCAGCCGAGCCACGCTACGCATCTCGTGGGGGTCTCCATCGATGATCCAGTTGTGGTCAAAGCCCACGGGCTTGCCCCCGGCCGCCACTAGGTCCTTGCCGATGAGCTTGGCGGTCGTGAAGTCGAAGGGAGTGCCTTTGACCGGCTTCACCGTACCGTCGGGGACCAGCGCGACGGCTGGCGTGTAGGTGGCGGACGTCAGCGAGAGCTCATGGTCCAAGATGGTGCCCGAAGCGTGCCCGCCCAGGTTCCAATAGGTATGGTGCGCCATGTTGACGAGGGTCGTCTGGTCGGTCGTGGCGCGCATCTCCACCTTGAGCTCGTTCTGGTGCGTCAGCGTGTAGATCGTGGTCGCCTGCACCGTGCCCGGGTAGCCTTCCTCGCCGGCGGGCGAGGTATACGAGAAGACGATCTGGGGTCCCTCGCTGGTCTCTTTGGCTTCCGCCTTCCAGAC